>JAESFN010000480.1_pt1 | contig 35931 bp, 33 predicted proteins | sample 9269411 | NCBI WGS metagenome assembly JAESFN01 (sample SAMN14505399, study PRJNA617100) | algae metagenome | isolation source: Iphinoe sp. HA4291-MV1 and co-occurring heterotrophs from trail next to... | place: USA: Maunawili Falls, Hawaii | collected 2009-07-25
CTTCCTCGAGCCGCTCTACGACCACCTCTACGGGCTGTGGTTCAACGCCGAGGGCCAGTGGAACGCCTTCGTCACCTACGGCATCCACATCCCGGTGTGGCTGCCGATGATCTACATCGCCTACTACGGCTCGTGCACGGTGATCTTCTGGTACCGACTGCACAAGGGCGCAACCATGCGCCACATCGCCATCCACTTCGGCATCTCGGTGGCGCTGGCCGGCCTGGCCGAGCAGTTCTACATCACCGTCACCGGGCTCTACAACTACCAGGACCACCAGCCGTTCTACTTCCTCAACTACCCGTGGTTCGTGGCCGTCGTGAACGGCGTCCCGCCGATGCTGGCCGGGATCATCTACTTCCGGCTGGTGCCGATCCTGACCGGCTGGTCGCGGTGGATCCTGCTGTTCGTGGTGCCGTTCAGCTTCGCCGCGAACTCCTTCGGCAGCGGGTGGCTCTACCTGGCCTACCGGCACGCGTCGGAGGAGCCGTCGATGCTGGTGACGCACCTGCTGGCCACGCTCACCGCCGTGCTGTCCTGCACGGTGATCTGGACCGCCGCCCGGCTGGCCGGGATCGGTGGTTCGGTCACCGGGCGGGCCGAGCCGGCCGAGCGCGTCGCGGTCGGCCGGCTCTGACGCCTCAGCCGGACTTCGCCGTGGTGGCGTCGAGCACGCCCTGGCGGTTCTTGTTGCGGGCCTCGTAGCCGCGTACCTCGTCGGCCAGGGCCCCGTCGGCTCCGGACAGCTTCTCGCTGATCTCCGGCACGGTCTGCTCGTCGTACCCGGGCCAGGGCTCGGACCCCGACCCTGCATCCGACCCCGACCCCGAGCTGCTCTCGGCCAGGGCGTTGACCTTGCCGGCCAGCCGGCGGACCGCGCGTCGCAGCTCGTCGAGCTCGTCGTCCCGGGAGCCGCCGCGCCGGCCGTCCCGGCGGGCGTCCCGGCGGTCACGCGCCTCGTCCCGGGTGAGGTTGCGGGAGGCCCGGCGCAGGTCACGCTCGGTGTCCCGGCTCCGGTCGATGATCTCGTCGTCGACGAAGTCCTTGACGTCGTCGGTGAGGTCGGAGAGGAAATCGGTGACCCCGGTACTGCTGCGGCGGCGACCCATGTGCTCACTCCTTCGTGTGGGCTCGATGTCAAAGGATTCGCCGCGTTACGCGTTGCGTAAACACGATGGGCAGGATTGTGATCGGCGTCACGAGACACGGATAGCGTCCGGGCCGGGCACGAAGATGCTGGGCGAGCTGAGAGGAGACTCGATGACGAGCTTTCCGGTCGCCGACTGGGTCGCCCACCATGCCCGGACCCGCCCGGACGCCGTGGCGCTGGCCAGCGCGGACACCGGGGAGCGGGTGACCTGGCGGGCGCTCGACGACCGGGTGGGTCGCACCGCGGCGGGGCTGCGCGCGGCCGGCCTGCGCGGTGCCCGGTCCGGCGGGGCGGCCGGCGCCGGGGACCGGGTGGCGGTGATCGCCGACAACGACCCCCGGGTGTTCGAGCTGCAGTTCGCCGCGATGCGGGCCGGCGTCGTGGTGGTGCCGCTGAACTGGCGGCTGGTGGTGCCGGAGATGGCCCACCAGTGCACCGACGCCGGCGTGTCGGTGATCCTGCACGACGACGCCTGGGCGGACGCGGCGAAGCGGGTGGCCGACGCCGCCGGGGTCGCCGCGGTCCTCCCGCTCGCCGGGGTGGGCGAGCGCCGGGAGCCGATGGGCCCGGCCGACCACGACCCGGACACGGTGACCCACATCCTCTACACCTCGGGCACCACCGGCCGGCCCAAGGGCGCCATGGTGTCCCACCGCTCGCTGCTGTGGAACGCGTTCAACATCCTCACCGCCACCCAGGTCGCCGCGCCCGGGGTGCACATGCTCAACCCGATGCCGCTGTTCCACGCGGGCGGGCTGAACGTGCTGGCCAACCCGATCCTGCTGCACGGCGGGCGGGTCACCACGATGGCCCGCTGGGACCCGGCCGCGATCCTGGCCTACCTCGGTGACACCGGCAACGGCGTCACCCACCTGACCACCGCGCCGCCGCTGCTGCAGATGCTGGTCGACGATCCGGCCTTCCCGACCACCGACTTCTCGACCGTGCGCAAGATGGCCATCGGCGGCGGCGCCTGCACCCCCGAGCTGCTGCGCACCTTCGCGGCCAAGGGGGTGGACCTGCACCCGCAGTACGGCGGCACCGAGACCGGCCCGGCGGCCCTGGTGCTGGAGGACGGCCTGGAGCGGGCGATGACCGGCACCTGCGGCACGCCGGTGATGCACACCGAGGTGCGGCTGGTCGACCCGGACACGTTCTCCGACGTGGTGGACGGTCAGGTGGGGGAGATCTGGCTGCGCGGCCCGGCGGTCACCCCCGGCTACTGGCGGCTGCCCAACGAGGAGCACTTCGTCGACGGCTGGTTCCGCACCGGCGACGCCGCCCGCCGCGACCCGGACGGCTACTACCACGTGAGCGGCCGGTTCAAGGACATGTACAAGTCGGGCGGGGAGAACGTCTACGCCGCCGAGGTGGAGAACGTGCTGGTCGACCTGCCCGAGGTGGCCGAGGTGGCGATCGTCGGCGTGCCCGACCCGAAGTGGGGCGAGGTCGGGCTGGCGGTCGTGGTCCCCGCGCCCGGGGCGGAGGTGACCCTGGAGCGGCTGCGCGCGGCCTGCGACGGGCGGCTGGCCCGCTACAAGCACCCGCATCGGCTGGTGCTCACCGACGCGCTGGAGCGCAATGTCACCGGCAAGGTGTCCAAGTCCGCGCTCCGGGAGCGCTACACCTGACAGGATCTCCGGCGTGGGCGAAACGGCGGTGGTGCTCGGTGGCGGCGGAGTGCTCGGGGCGGTCCAGGTGGGCATGATCCGGGCGCTGGCCGAGGCCGGGGTCGAGCCCGACCTGGTGCTGGGCACCTCGATCGGGGCGATGAACGGCGCGGTGCTGGCCGCGCTGCCGCCGGCCGAGGCGGCCGACCGGCTGGCCTGGCTGTGGGGCTCCCCGGACGCCCGGGAGGTGTTCAACGCGGGCCCGGTGCGCCGGGTGGCCGAACTGGTGCGCACCGGGGTGGCCCTGCACTCGGCCGAGCCGCTGCGCCGGGCGCTCACCCGGGTGCTGGGCCTGCGCCGGATCGAGGACCTGCCGCTGCGGTTCTCCTGCTGCGCGGCCAGCATCGAGGACGCCGCCGAGCACTGGTTCGACCGCGGCCTGGTGGTGGAGGCGGCGCTGGCCTCGTCGGCGGTGCCCGGGCTGCTGCCGCCGGTGGCCGTCGACGGCCGGCACTACCTGGACGGGGGCCTGGTGAACAGCATCCCGCTCGGCCGGGCCATCCAGCTCGGCGCCCGGCGGGTGTACGTGCTGCAGGTCGGCCGGATCGACCAGCCGCTGCACGCCCCCGAGCGTCCGTGGGAGGTTGGTCTGGTGGCGTTCGAGATCGCCCGCCGGCACCGCTACGCGCGGGATCTCGCGGACGCCCCCGACGACGTGGAGGTGCACGTGTTGCCGACCGGGGAGGCCCGCGCGCCGGCCTGGAACAGCCGGGCCGCGCTGAGCTACCGGAACATGACCGACGTGGACCGGCGGATCGAGGCGGCCTACCAGGCCTCCCGGGACTACCTGGACGCCCGGTGAAGCTGCCGCCCCGCTGGTTCCGCCGGGTGGTGCTGTGCCCGGCGATCGTGGCGCTGACCGGGTTCCTGCTCACCACGCTGCCGTTCTGGCTGGTGCTGGCGGCCGCCGTGTCCCCGCTGCTGCCGGGCAAGCTCCGCGCGCTGCGGGTGCTCTGGCTGCTGGTGGTGGCGCTGGTGCTGGAGAGTGTGGTCCTGGTGGCCATGTTCTGGCTGTGGGTGGGCTCCGGGTTCGGCCTGCTGGTGCGCGCGAAACCGTTCGAGTACGCCCACTACCAGCTATGCGGCTGGTACCTGCGGATCCTGTTCCGCGAGGCCACCCGGGTGCTGAACCTGCGGGTGGAGGTGGAGGGGCCGAGCCCGGACGAGTACCTGGACCGGCCGCTGGTGGTGTTCTGCCGGCACGCCGGCCCCGGCGACTCCTTCCTGCTGATCAACGCCCTGGTGAACTGGTACGCCCGGGAGCCCCGGATCGTCCTCTCGGCGGCGCTGCAGTGGAGCCCGGCGATCGACGTGGTGCTCAACCGGCTGCCCAACCGGTTCGTCAGCGGCGGCGGTCGGCACCTGGAGGAGCGGGTCGGCGAGCTGGCCGTCGCGCTGGACCACAACGACGCCTTCGTGATCTTCCCCGAGGGCGGCAACTTCACCGAACGCCGGCGCACCCAGGGCATCGCCCGGCTGCGCAAGCGCGGGCTGGAGGAGATGGCCCGACGGTCGGAGGCCATGCGCAACGTGCTCGCCCCGCGACCCGGTGGGGTGGTCGCCGCGCTGGAGGCCGCGCCGGAGGCGGACGTGGTGTGGGTGGCGCACACCGGGCTGGACCACCTGTACACGCTGGCCGACGTGTGGCGGGAGCTGCCGCTGGACCAGTCGGTGAAGATGCGCTGGTGGCGGATCCCGGCGGCGGAGGTCCCGCGCGGGCGGGACGCGCAGATCGACTGGCTGTTCGAGTGGTGGCAGCGGATCGACGAGTGGGTGGGGCAGGCCCGAGTCTGAGCCGGCGCCATTCTCCGGGGACCCACTCGGGGGATCGTGGGTTAACCTGATTGCCGGCCCGATGATGGTCCGCTGATGGGAGGTCATGGTGAGCTCGACCTCCCGCGTCCCGCCCCCGCTGCGGTGTGCGGTCGCCGCCGCGGACGTGTTGACGCTGCTCGTCGGCCAGGCGCTGGACGACATCGACGCCGGCCGGTTCGACGTCGAGGCCGCCCTGCGGATGGTCGCCGAGATCGCCTGGAAGCACGGCTACGACCAGGCCATGGGTTCGTGACGAGGTCCAACGCTCCCGCGCATCCCGGCCGGTACGACCTGGGGCACCTGGCGTTCTGGGTCCGGCCCCAGGACGAGCGCCACGCGGTCTTCGCCGAGCTGCGGGCCCGGGAGCGGCCGCTGTGGGTGCCGGTGATCAACACCTTGCCCGGGGCCACGCCCGGCGACGGGGTGTACGCCATCGTCCGGCACGCCGACGTGGTGTACGCCAGCCGGCACCCGGAGCTGTTCAGCAGCGAGCCGGCCGTCGCTACGCCGATCGACCCGCCCCGGTTCACCAACCGCTTCTTCCAGTCGATGATCGACCTGGACGACCCGGCGCACGCCCGGATCCGGAAGGTGGTGTCCCGGGCGTTCAGCCCCCGGCTGCTGCAGCGGATGGAGGACGACCTGCGGGCCCGGGCCACCCGGATCGTGGACGACGTGATCGGGTCCGGTGACCTCGGTGGCGACTTCGTCGAGCGGGTGGCGCAACGGCTCCCGCAGCAGGTCATCTGCGACATGATGGGCATCCCGGATGACCGGGTGGACTACGTGACCCGTCGCTCCAACATCCTCATCGGCTTGACCGACCCCGAGTTCATCGGGGTCGGCCAGGAGTACCTGCTGCGGCACGGCGCGCCAGGCCGGCGGCACCTGGTGCCGTACTTCGCCCGGTTGCTGCGGGCCGGGTGGGACCTGGCGCGGCTGGTCCGGAAGCTCGGCGAGCAGCGCCGCCGCGAGCCGCGCAACGACCTGATCTCCGCGCTGGTCAGCCCGAACGCCGACGGCGATGTGCTCACCGACCGGGAGATCGGCCAGTTCTTCATCCTGCTGGTGATCGCCGGCAACGAGACCACCCGCAACGTCATCACCCACGCGGTGCGGCTGTTCACCGAGCACCCCGACCAGCGTGAGCTGCTGCTGGCCGACTTCGACACCAGGATCGGCCCGGCCATCGAAGAGGTCGTGCGGCACGCCAGCCCGGTGATGGTGTTCCGCCGTACGGTCACCCGGACCTGCGAGCTGGCGGGGCGGGAGTTCCACCGCGGCGACAAGGTCCTGCTCTACTACACCTCGGCCAACCGGGACGGGACGGTGTTCGCCGACCCCGACCGGTTCGACATCACCCGTACCCCGAACCCGCACGTCGGTTTCGGCGGGCCCGGGCCGCACTTCTGCCTGGGCGCCAACCTGGCCCGCCGCGAGGTGACGGTGATGCTGCGCGAGCTGTACACCCGGCTGCCCGGGCTGCGCAGCGTCGGCCCGCCCGAACCGCTGCTCTCCAACTTCGTGAACGGCGTGAAGCGGATGGAGTTCGCCTACGACCCGCCGGTCGCGGGGTGACCACCAGCCTGTGCAACCTGCGCGACGTCGGCGGCACGCCCCTGGTCGGCGGCGGGACCGTGCCGTACGGGGTGCTCTACCGCGGTGACGCGCCGATCCGCGGCGACGGCGACCCGGGGCTGCGGCCCTGGCCCCCCGGCTCGGTGATCGACCTGCGCTCGGACCAGGAGCGGACCCTGCTGGGGGTGCCGGACTTCTGGGCGCCGTCGGTGCCGGTGCTGGAGATCAGCCTGATGCCGGACGCCGACCCGGCCGCCTGGGAGGACCACGCCGGCGAGCCCGGGCCGGAGGTGCTGTGCCCGATGTACGCGGGCATGGCCGGGCGCGGCGACCTGCTCGTGCCGGTCGCGTCGGCGGTGGCCACCGGACCGGCCCCGGTGTTCGTGCACTGCGCCGGCGGCAAGGACCGCACCGCGGTGGCGGTCGCCCTGCTGCTGGAGGTGGCCGGCGCGGAGACCGAGGCGATCATCGCCGACCAGCTGCTGAGCAACGAGGCGGTGGGCCGGTTGCGGGAGCGGTTCGGCCGGGCGCTCGGCCGCCCGTTCGGCGCTTCGGTGCCGCACACCCTGGGCGAGGCGTTGCTCGCCGCCCTGGAGGTGTGGCGGGCTCACCCCGACGGCGCGGCGGGTTGGCTGGCCGGGCACGGCATGGCCCGTGCCGAGGTGGCGGCTTTGCGCAGCCGGCTGCGCCCGTGAGCTCCTAGCGGAACAGCCGGGCCGACGGGTCGTCGGTGCCCTGCGTGCCCTGGGCGAAGGAGTCGATCACCGGGTAGAGCTCCAGGTCGTAGGCGTCGCTCCAGTCGTGCGCGACCACCCGCTCGACGATTCCCCAACGCCCGTCCCGGCGCTCCAGCCGGTCGAGGTAGCGGCCGCCGAACACCACCATCCGCTTCGTCCCGGGAGGGTTCCGCTCCCGGTGGTAGGCGGTGAAGTAGGTCTCGCTGCCCGCGGAGTCGCCGTCGATCTCGATCAGCATGTTGTGCAGCTGGTGCTGGGTGACCGTGTACTCGGCGGTCAGCACCGGGATGACGAACGCGGCGAACTCGGCCGCGTCGCCGGAGAACACGCCGTGGTCGTCGGTCGCGCCCGGGTGGTACACCGACCGCACCAGGTCGACGTCCGCCCGGTCGATGCCCCGGCAGTAGCGCAGCAGCAGGTCCTGGATCTCGGCCCGGGCGGCGAGCTGTTCGAGGTTCACAGGCGGTCGCGCACGCCCTGGGCCAGCCGGACGGCGGTGTCCCGGTCCTTGTCCTTCTGCGCCTCGTCGGTGAGCACCTGCAGGAAGCACAGCCGGTCGCCGGCGGCGAACTCGACCTGGTCGCCGCCGACCAGGAGCATGTCGTCGGCGTTCGGCACCGGCTGGGCGGACTGGGCCGGGTCCGGGTCCGGCAGCTTGCCGCCCGGGGCGGTGCCCGCCGACCGGATCTCCAGCGTGATCGACTGGCTGGTGTCCGGGTTCTCCCAGGTGCACGAGGTGACCCCGCTGTCCCCGGAGCCCTCGGCGGACGGTTGGGGCGGGCTGTTCGGGCCGAGCACGCCGGCGATGTCGGACGGCAGCAGCTGCGCGCAGGCGTCCACCGGGCCGGTGCTGGGGGCCGCCTTCCCGGAGGCGTCGCCCGGCCCGGAACAGGCGGTGGCGGCCAACGCGGTCAACGCGACCAGCAGTGCGGCCGCTGACACGACGCGGCCCGCGGCGAGTCGTGGGGGGCGGGTGATCGTCGGCATCCGCGTGTCCCTTCGGGTACTGACCGATGCTGGGTGCGCATCCTAAGCGGGCCCGCAAACCCTAATCGAGGCGGTGCCGGGCGGTCGGGAGGCGTTACCGGATTCCTAAGCAGTGTCACCCGGGAGTTCATCGCGCAGTCGCCTGAGCTCGATGGCCTGGTCGGCCACCACCCGCCGCAGGACGGCGTTCTCCTGGAGCAGCCGTTCCGACTCCGCCGCCGCGAGGGCTTCCCGCTCGCGGCGCAGCGACCCGGCCAGCCCGCCGGCCACGAACGCCCGCACCTCGTCGGCCAGCGCGTCCCGGCGGGCGCCGTCCAGCACGCTGCCCTCCCGGTACCCGGCGTCCAGGGCCAGCAGGAACATGATCCCGATGACCGCCCGGGCCAGGAACCCGGCGTCCACCTGCGCGTCCGGGGCCAGCGAGCGGCCGACCTTGTCCTGGTAGCGGTCGAACAGCGGGACGATGCTGGCGTTGTAGAACCGGCGGCCCTCCTCGGCGTCGGAGAACAGCGCCACCCCGAGCAGCGGGAGCACCTCGGTCATCGTCTCCAGGAACGACCGGTAGAAGCGCTCGCTGCCCGGGCCGTCCTGGTCGAGCAACCCGTCGGCGGTGTCGGCCACGCCCTGCACGAACCGGGCCACCGGCTGGGTCACGGCGGCGTCGAACAGGTCGCGCTTGGAGGCGAAGTGCTTGTAGAGCATGCTCTCCGCGACGCCGGCCGCCTCGGCGATCTGCGAGGTCCGGGCCCCGCCGAGGCCGCTGGCGGTGAACACGGACTGGGCGGCGGCGACGATCTCCTCGCGGCGCTGGGCCCCGGTCATCCGCACCCGCGCCGGCTCGGTTCCCACCACGGCCTCCCGCGCGTCGAGGACAAGAGAATGCTTACTCACCTCTTGTGAGCGTATACCCACCTGACTTACCGTGAGCTGGACCGGGCCGGCGGACCGGGTGGGAGGCGACGGCGATGGCGCTACGCGAGCAGGATCCCCGTGCGGCGACGCGGGAGGGTCGTCCCACCCAGTTCAAGCCGGTGCTGGGCTGGGCGGCGGTCGGCGCGCTGCTGCTGGCCTTCGAGCTGTACGTGCTGGCCCGGTGGGTGCTCGGGGCGAACTTCGTGCCCACCGACCCCGGCCCGGACCCGATCAGCCCGGCCACCCAGACCTTCTTCATCGTGCTGCAGGTCGTGGTCCCGGTGGCCGCCGTGGTGGCGCTGTGGTTCTGGGTGGTCGCGCCCTGGCGCCGGGAAGGGCGGCTGACCGGCGACGGGATGCTCGTGCTGGCCGGCGCGATGCTCTTCTTCTGGGACATGAGCCTGAACTACACGGCCACCGCGCTGCTCTACAACTCGCACTTCCTGAACTTCGGCGCCTGGGCCAACGGCGCCTGGCCGAGCTGGGTGAGCCCGAACGGCAACAACCTGCCGGAGCCGATCCTGATCTGCCAGCCCGGCTACACCTGCATGGTGTTCTCCCAGGTCATGCTGATCCTCTGGCTGGTCCGCAAGCTCAAGGCCCGGCGGCCCACGCTCGGCCCGGTGCCGGCCGTCGCGGTCATGGTGGTCGGCCTGATCATCACCGACACGATCATCGAGACCATCCTGCTGCGGATCGGCATCTACGCCTACCCGACCGGCATCCGCTGGCTGACCCTGTACGCGGGGGAGACCTACCAGCTGCCGATGACCGAGCCGATCTTCTTCGCCGGGCTGGGGCTGGGCTCGATCGCCGCGCTCGGCTACTTCCGCAACGACCGGGGCGAGACCTACGTCGAGCGGGCCGCGTCCACCCTCACGGTGACCGGCGCCAAGCTCCAGTGGGTCCGGTTCCTGGCCGTGTTCGGCGGGGTGCACCTGGCCTTCGCGGTGCTCTACTTCCTGCCCTGCCAGTGGCTGGCCGTGCACGGGGATCCCTTCCCGGACGGCTACCCCTCTTACATGATCAACGGCATGTGCGACTACCAGGGCCGCTACCCGGGCCTGCCGCCGTGCCCGGCCCCCGGTGTGTCCATCCCGCGTCCGCTCTGAGAGGAGATCCCCGTGGCAGGAGCCCTGCTGGTGGTGTTCAGCAACGCCGTGGAAGGCCAGGACGAGGAGTTCAACCGCTGGTACACCGAGGTGCACGTACCCGACGTGATCAAGCTGGGCGGCGCCACGGTGGGCCGCCGCTACCGCACCGCCGGGGTGCCGCTGCTGCCCGGGATCCCCGAGCCGGGCGGGTACGCGGCGGTCTACGAGGTGGAGGCGGAGACGGTCGAACAGATCCAGGCGGTGGCCGCCCGGTTCGGCGAGTCGCTGACCACCGGCGAGGCGGACATCTCCCCGACCATGGACCTGCCCTCGGTGCAGGCGGCGTGGCTGCTGCCGATCGGTGAGGCGATCCGTTGACCAGCACCCTCCCGGACTACGACCCGTACGCGTCCGAAGTGCAGACCGACCCCTACCCGTGGATGGCCCGGGCCCGGGATGAGTGCCCGGTGCACCGGTACGAGCTGCCGGCCGACGAGGTGGCGGCCATCTCGGACAACCATTTCGTGGCCCGGCCGACCACCGAGTTCTACTCGATCTTCCGGCACCGGGACATCGTCGCGGTGCTGCAGGACCACGAGAACTTCCCCAACGGTCAGGGCCCGGGGCCGGAGCGGATGCGCCAGCTCAACGAGGGCGGGATGCTGCAGAACGGCGACCCGCCGCACCTGATCGCCCAGCGCAAGATCGTGCTGCAGGCACTCACCCCCCGGATGATCCGCAGCTGGGAGCCGCGGATCCGGGAGATCACCGTCGCCTGCCTGGACGAGCTGGCCCCGCTGGGCGCGGCCGACGTGGTGGAGCCGCTGGCCGAGTCGGTGCCCGGCACGGTGTTCGCCGAGATCCTCGGGGTGCCGCCGGAGAACCGGGCCGACTTCAAGCGCTGGACCACCGAGATCGTCGCCGCGCTGGGCGGCACCGAGGCGCAGAAGCAGCAGTCGGTGGTGGCCATGGGCGAGTTCATGGGCTACTTCACCCAGAAGATCACCGCCCGGCGGGCCGAGCTGGCCTCCGGGGAGGACACCCCGGACGACCTGTTCACCCGGCTGCTCACCCACGAGTACGAGGGCCGCTACTTCGACGACCTGGAAGTCATTCTCGCGTTGCACGTGCTGCTGGTCGGCGGGCACGAGACCACGGTCGGCGCCATCTCCAGCGCGCTCTGGCTGCTGGCCGAGCACCCCGACGTGGCGCAACGGTTGCGGGAGGACGCCGGGCTGATCCCGGGCGCCGTCGAGGAGATCCTGCGGCTGGAGTCGCCGGTGCAGTGCCTGTTCCGCACCGCCACCGGGGACCAACCGGTCGGGGAGCACACGATCCCGGACGACGCCAAGCTCGCGGTGCTCTACGCCTCGGCCAACCGCGACCCGGCGGTGTTCGCCGAACCCGACGACTTCAAGGTCGACCGGGACCCGGCCGAGCTGCGCCGACACGTCGCCTTCGGGGCCGGCATCCACACCTGCGTGGGGGCGGCGCTGGCCCGGGCCGAGCTGCGCACCGTGCTGGAGCTGGTGCTCGACCGGCTGCCCGGACTGCGCCCCGACGGCGAGCCCCGGCGGCACCTGTCCATGATCACCCGCGGCTTCGCGTACCTGCCGCTGCGCTGGGACCGGGTCTAAGGAGACACACCATGGCCGCACCAACCGTTACCCCGGTGACCGCACCGGGCAAGCCCGAACCCGCCGAGGCGGGCTGGGCGAAGGTCCTGGTCGTGCACGGCGGGCTCTGGCTGGCCCTGATGGTCTACGTGTGGACCGCCTGGGTGGTCAGCGGGGACTTCAAGATCAATACGATCGGTCGGGGCCAGGAGCCCGGCTGGTACGTGGCGATGATCCGCGGCTGGGAGATCTTCGCCGTGGTCTCCTCGGTGCTGATCCTCTGGTGGTTCGTCATCCGGCCCCGGATCAAGACCGGCCGGATGACCTTCGACGGGTTGTTCTACCTGGCCTGCCTGGCCCTGTGCTTCCAGGAACCGTGGATCAACTGGACCGCGCCGCAGTTCCTGTACAGCACCACCTCGCTCAACTTCGGCAGCTTCACCGCGCACATCCCCGGCTGGAGCAGCCCGAACTCCGAGTTGGTCCCGCTCTCGGCCTGGGCGTTGAGCGCCTACTTCTGGCTGGTCGGCATCCCGGCCTGGGTCGGCTCGAAGTTCATGGGCCGGCTGCGCCGCCGCGACCCGTCGATCTCCGGGCTGCGGCTGATCCTCTACGCCTACCTGGCCTTCTGCGTCTTCGACGTCGTGCTGGAATCCTTCATCACCCGCACCCAGCTGTTCAGCTACGCCAGCACGGTGCCTTCGTTGACGCTCTGGGCCGGCACCGACCACCAGTTCCCGATCTACGAGACGCTCAGCTGGGCGGGCACCTACACCGGCCTGGCCTGCCTGCACTTCTTCCGCGACGACAAGGGAAGGACGCTGGCCGAGCGGGGCATCGACCGGCTGAAGATCAAACGGGAGGGGTTGCGTACCTTCGCCCGCTACCTGGCCCTGATGGGCTGCTGCCAGCTGGTCATGCTGGGCACCTACAACATCCCCTACGCCTACTGGGGCATGCACTCGGTGATGGCGCAGCCGCTGGCCGAGCGGGAGTGGCGCACCGGCGGGGTGTGCGGCCCGAAGACCGCGTTCGACTGCCCGGCCCCGGGCGTGCCGATCGCCAAGCGGGACAGCCTCACGAATAGGGTCGCCCGATGAATCCGGCCTTCGGTCTGCCCACGCCCCCGGTCGACGCGGCCATCCCGGCGTCGGTGGACACGGTCGTCACCGGGGTGATGGTGCTGCTCACCGGCGGTGCGCTGATGTTCGCGCTGGTCCACTGGCTGCGCACCCGGCGGCCGACGTTCCTGGTGCTGTTCCTGGCCGGCGGCGCGATGATGCTGCTGGAGCCGTTCGTGGACACCGTCGGCGGCTGCTGGCATCCGGCCAACGCCACCCGGGCCTTCGAGATCTGGGGCCGGCCGATGCCGGTGTGGCTGTGCCTGACCTACTTCGTGTTCTTCGGCATCGGCGGCGGGGTGACCTGGCTGGTGCTCCGGAATAACCCGACGCCGCGCACGCTGTGGATGCTGTTCGCCGGCAGCATGATCGGCGACACCGTGCTCGAGGTGACGCTGCTGCGCTTCGACACCTACGTCTACTACGGCAACCAGCCGCTGGTGCTGGCCGACTTCCCGCTGTGGTGGGCGCCGACCAACGCGCTGGTCGACCTGGCCGTGGCGGCGATCCTGGTCCGGTGTGCCCACGCGTTCACCGGGGCCCGGTTGCTGCTGGCCATCCCGGCGGCGATGGCGGTCTCGGCGGCGGTCAACACCGTCACCGGGTGGCCGTCCTGGACGGCGGTGAACTCCGACCTGGGGTTCGTCGGTACCCAGCTGGCCGGGCTGGCCACGTTCGCGGTGGCCGGGCTGATCGTGCACGGTCTGGGCCGGTGGCTCACCGCGGCTCCGGGCGTCCCGGCGACCGTCGCGGTCACCGAGCCGGTGCGGGTCGGCTGACGGCTGGGGTCGGCCGACGGCACGGCTGACCGGCGGCGCGGCCGACCGGCGGCGTCAGGCGGCCTGGGTGCGTGCGACCTCCGAGCGGGCCGGGCGCCGCGGCATCGGGATGTCGAGCAGCTCGCACCAGACGGTCGTCCGACCGTGCGGGTGGCCGGTCGTGCCCCACCGCGCCGCGTGCGGGCCCGGGACCCAGGTTCGGTCCGGCGGGGCGTCCGCGGTGACCGCGATCCGCAGCCGGTGCCCGGAGCGGGTGAGCTGGACCCCGACGTCCGAGGCCGGCCGGGCGTGCCGGAGCGCGCCGTCGACCAGCTCACCGGTGATCGCCCGGGCGGCGGCGCGCGAGTCGGACGAGCCCCAGTTCCACCGGGCCAGCGCGCGGTCGAGGCGGTCGCGGGCGTCCTCGGTGGGCCGGTCCGGGGTGCCGCGGAGGGTCATGTGCAACCGGAAATCGATCATGATCTCTCCGTCCTGGTCGGGGCGTCGTCGCCCCGGCACATGTCGCGGCCGGTGGGGGAGCTGGGCCGCTGCCACCCAGGTTCCTCAGCGCGGGGCCCGCCGCCCATCCGCGAGCGTCGACCGTCACGCTGAGTGCGCCCACCGCCGGGTTCCGGGCGGGGCCGGCGGGTGCGCGCGCCGAGCGGGCCGTGACGTGGTCCGGGCGGTCAGGCCCGAGGCCGGTGGGCCGGGGTCAGGCGGTGAGCTCGCGGGCCAGCGGCTGGTCGGCGCGGCGCAGCTCCTCGACGGCGGCGTCCACCGACAGCTCGCCGTCCCACCGGGCGGCCGCCCGCAGCGCCCCGACCAGCAGCTCGATCATCCCGTCGACCGCCGCGTCCGTCCCGATCGGCCGGCCGGCGGCCAGCCACTGCGCGGTGGCCTCGTCGGCGGCCCGGGCGAACGACCGGATACCCGAGCGCACCGCCGGTCGCTCCGGGTCCAGCCCCAGCTGCCCGGCCACCCAGTCGGTCATCTTCCAGCGGTTGCGCTCGAACGCCTGGTAGGCGGCCGCGTCGTTGCCGGCGCCCCGCAGGATCAGGTTCAGCGCGACGTGCTCGTGCTCGGCCAGATGGGCCAGATGCGAGCCGAGCAGCTGGCGCACCTGCGCGCCGGCCGGGGCCTCCGGGTCGGTCCGGTGAGCCACCACCAGCTGCTCGCCGGCGTGCTCCAGCGCGGCCAGGTAGAGCCCGCGCTTGGAGTCGAAGTAGTGGAACAGCAGCCCGTGCGCCACCCCGGCGGTGGCGGCGATGTCGCCGACGGTGACCTCGTCGTAGGGCCGGGTGGCGAACGCCTCCAGTGCCACCGTGATCAGCTTCGCGCGCAGCGCGCCCTTCGCCGGGCGGGCCCTGCGCGACTTCGGGTTCGGCCGGGTCACGGTCACGAGGTTACTTTCGGTGCCCGCTGGGCGTCCCAGGTGTCCGCGGTGACCCCGGCCGCGCGCAGCTTGTACTTCTCGATCCGCTCGGTCTGGGTGCGCGGGAGCGCCTCGACGGTGCGGACGTAGCGCGGCACCTGGAACGGGGCCAGCTCACCGGCGCAGTGTGCGTGCAACGCCGCCGGATCGAACCCGTCGGCCACGACCACCGCGACCATGATCTCGTCCTCGCCCAGCTCGCTCGGCACGCCGTACGCGGCGCAGTCCAGCACCCCGGGGAACTTGCGCACCGCCGCCTCGACGTCCCAGCTGGACACCATCTCGCCGCGCCGGCGCATGGCGTCCTTCTTCCGGTCGACGTAGAAGAGGTAGCCCTGGTCGTCCAGGTAGCCCAGGTCACCGGTGTGGAACCAGCAGTTGCGGGTGGCGGCGGCGGTGGCGGCCGGGTTGCCGGCGTACTCCAGCATCGCGGTGTGGGCGATCTTCGGGCGGGTGACGATCTCGCCGGTGACGCCGGCCGGCAGCGGGTTGTCGTCGTCGTCGAACACGGCGACCTCCGCGCTGGCGGACGCCTGACCGCCGGAGCCGCGCAGGTGCTCGGCCGCCGGGGTCGCGGTGTACGGGAAGAGCGTGGGCAGGCCGTTCTCGGTCATCCCGTAGGCGTAGACCACCCGCACCCCGAACCGCCGCTCCCAGGCCGCCCAGAGCTCCACCGGCACCGGCACACCGAACGCCACCCGGGCCCGGTGCGCCCGCTCCAGCGGCGACTCCGGCTGGCCCCAGAGCATCAGCGGGATACCGCCGATGATGTTGAACGCGGTGGCTCCTGAGTCGATCAGCCGTTGCCAGAAGCCGGACGCGGTGAAGCTCGCGTCCAGGGCCAGGGTGGCGCCGGCCGCCCAGGCGCAGAGCACCGAGTAGTTCTGCGCGTTGATGTGGAACAGCGGCAGGCAGGAGTACAGGGTGTCGTCCGGGCCGTACTCCAGGTTGACCGCCATCTGGTGCGCGGCGGCCACGTACTGCCCGTGCGGCAGCACGCAGCCCTTGGCCGGTCCGGTGGTGCCCGAGGTGTAGAGGATCGCCGCCGGATCCTTGAGTCGCGGTCTCCCGGCCGCGGGCCGGGTCGCGGGCCGGTCCAGGAAGTCGTCGAGGCTCGGGTGACCGGTCGGGTCGGGGCCCCGCACGACCAGCGGTCCCGGGTCGGGCCGGGCGGCGGTGAGCTGGGGCAGCAGGTCGGCGTCCACGACGGTCAGCGCGGCCCGGGAGTCGTTCAGGATGTGCGCCAGCCCGTCGCCGCGGAAGGCCACGTTCACCGGCACGACGAGCGCACCGATCTTCACCGCGCCGAACCACAGCGCGATCCACTCGGGGCAGTTGCGCATCATCACCGCGACCGTGTCCCCGGCGCCCAGGCCGGCGGCGAGCAGCGCGGACGCCGCCCGGTCGGCCAGGCCGTCGACGTCGGCGTAGGTGTGGTCGTGCCCCCGCCCATCAGCAGAGAACCGCAGGAACGTCCGGTCCGGGTGTGCCTCGGCCCGGGACTCGATCAGGGTGCGCAGGTCGGTGTCCTCGTCGAGGCGCCGGCGCAGCTCGTCCGTGCTGAGATCCGCCATCACGCCTCCCGGGACAGCACGCTGACCACGGAGATGCCGACCGAGTAGCCGCCCACGTTGTGCTGCACGGCCTTGCCGGTGCGCAGCCGCACCTGCCGGTCGCCGGCCTCCTCGCGCAGCTGGGTGAACAGCTCCACGTACTGCGCCACCCCGGTCGCACCGATCGGATGGCCCTTGGCCAGCAGCCCGCCGCTGGGGTTGACCGGGATCCGGCCGGTGAGCGCGGTGGCGCCGGACTCGACGAGCTTGCCGCCCTGGCCCTCCTCACACAGCCCGAGGTCCTCGTAGGTGATGATCTCGGTGCCGGTGAAGCAGTCGTGCAGCTCCACCACGTCGATGTCCCTCGGGCCGACGCCGGCCATCTCGTAGGCCCGTTTCGCGGCCAGGACGGTGGCGTCCCAGCCGGTCAGCCTGGTCTTCTCGTGGTAGTACAGCGCCTCGGTGGCCAGCCCGACCCCGGACAGATACACCGGCTTGTCGGTGTAGCGCGACGCCAGATCGGCGCGGCAGAGGACCACCGCCGCCGCCCCGTCCGACTGCGGGCAGCAGTCCAGGACGTTGAACGGGGTGCACACCAGCGGGCTGGCCAGCACATCGTCCACGGTGACCGGGGTGCGGCGCTGGGCGTCGTCGTTCAGCGCCGCGTTGGCCGCCGCCTTCACCGCGACCAGGGCCAGCTGCTCACGGGTGGTGCCGAACTCGTGCATGTGCCGCACAGCCTGCGGGGCGAAGATCGTCGCGGCGGTGTTCGCGTAGGACAGGATCGGGTGCCCGGCCCGGCCACTCTCCAGCAGGGACGCCCTTGTGGGCAGCTCGCGCAGCTTCTCCGACCCGACCACCACGGCCACGTCGTACACCCCGGACGCGATCGACAGCGCGGCCAGCCGGATCGCGTCGCTGCCGCTCGGGCAGCCGTTCTCCACCCGGCTCACCGGCAGCCCGGGCAAGCCGATCGCGTTGGCCAGCGTCGCCCCGGACGGGATCTCATTGCCGGCCAGCGAGCCCATCACGTTGGCGAAGAACCCCACCTGCAGCTCGCCCGGCTCGATCCCCCGATCCACGCTGGCCAGGGCCTTCCGGTAGGCCCGGGCGGCGAGCTGCTCCAGCCCGGCGTCGAAGTGCTCGCCGAACACGGTCATCCCGGCCCCGACCACTGCTACCTGGTTTCTCATGCGCTCGCCCCGGTGAACTTCATGGCGTAGACCGGTGCCCCGCCGTGGTCGGTGAACCGGCGCAGCCGCAACCCCACCCGGTCGCCGATGGCCAGCTCTCCGGGGCGGATGCCCGAGGTCGGCGCCCAGTACCGGGACCCGTCGTCCATCTCGCCGAGCACCAGGGTCATCTCGTCGCCGAACCCCTCGGGTAGGAACCGGTTGACCACGAACGTGTGCACCGCGCCGGTCCGGGACAGCGGCACCGGGTCGAAGTCGTAGCCCTGGCAACCGGAGCACACCGGCCGCTGCGACGGCGGGAACGCGGTGGTGCCGCACCGCCGGCACCGGGCCCCCTCGAGCCGGAGCAGCTCACCGGCCGCGCGCTGGAAGAACGGCGAACTGGTGGGCAGCGACAGCGGGGGTGACGCCTCGGCCTCGGTGGGTGGCCCGGCGTCGGGCTCCGGGGGCGGGCTCCAGGCCGGCGCGCCCGGGTCGGCCTCGGCGTGCACCGCCACGACCTGGCTCGCCGTGGCGGCCAGGATCGACCGGTCGCCGGTGGTGCCGGGTGAGCCGGCTGTCCGGAGCAGGGCGAGCAGCGGGCCGGCCACCCCGTGGTCGGGCAGCACCGCGTCCGGCGCGGCGCCCAGGGCCCGGGCCACGGCGGCGGCGGCCACCCCGGTCACCCCGTCCGGGGCCGGGCCGGTGCTCCGGACGCGGCGGGCCAGGGCGGTGACGGTGTGCTCCAGGTGGCGCAGGTCCCCGGGGTGCCGAGCGCCCGCTCGGTCGACCCAGTTGCCGTGCACGACGTCGCCCGCGTCGTGCCGGTCCAGCACCCGGACGGCCGGGCCGCCCCGACCGACCAGCAGCGCCACCGCCGCCGCCGACACCCGGACCCCGTCGCCCGGTTCCGAGGCCACGACCAGCACGGTCTCCGCCCGGCCGGCGTCGATCGCGTCGGCCGCCGAGGTGAGCGCGGCCAGCCCGGCCAGGGCGTCACCGGCGAAGGTGGCGCCGGGGGTCCCGGTGGGCAGGCCGAGCGCGGCGCGCAGGGTCTGCGGCTGGGGGCCGTCCACCAGGTCCGGCCGGCCGACGGCCAGCAGCACCTCGTCCACCCGCCCGAGCCCGGGCAGGGCCTGCGCCGCCTCGACGGCCATCGTCAGCGCGTCCTCGTCGCCGTTGCGCACGCCCACCCGCCGGCGCCCCCCACCGACCCGGAACGGGGGCAGGTACGCGCCGAGGGCCACCACACCCGGCCGCTGGTCAGTCGTCACCGGTGGCTCTCCCTCGGTCGTCCGTCCCTCACGAGTCTCCCGTGGTTTGACTGAAAGTCAAGACATGTATTGACTAAAAGTCAAACGCTGCCTAACGTCGGTGACACCGACGAAGAGGGTGGGGACGATGGCCGGATCGACCGGGACGGCTGGGACGACTGGAACCGCGCCGAGGTTCGCGCACGTGGTGCTGCAGACCAACCGGCTCGAGCGGATGCGGGACTGGTACCGCACGGTGCTCGGGGCGCACGTGGTCTACGAGAACCCCGGCATGTGCTTCCTGACCTTCGACGAGGAGCACCACCGGCTGGCGCTGGTGGCGTCGCCGGGGGAGCCGTTCGTCGAGCGCACCCCGCTCACCGTGGGGCTGCAGCACAGCGCGTTCACCTTCCCCGACCTGGCGTCGCTGCTGGCGAAGTTCACCGAGCTGCGCGGGCACGGGATCGAGCCGCTGGTGCCGATCCAGCACGGGGTCACCACGTCGCTCTACTACCGCGACCCGGACGGGAACACCGTGGAGCTGCAGATCGACAACTTCGCCGACCCGGACGACGCCACCGCCTACATGACCGGTCCGGAGTACGCGGCCGACCCGATCGGCCCGACCTTCGACCCGGTGGCGATGGCCGACGCGCTGCACTCCGGCACCGACCCGGCCGAGCTGACCACCCGCGCCTGGGCGCACCGGGCCGGGCCGCCGGTGGCCGACCCGATGCTCGCGCTGCTCGGATCGTGACCGACATCGAGGTCCCGGTACTGATCGTCGGCGGCGGCGGGTGCGGGCTGTCCAGCTCGATCTTCCTGGCCGATCTGGGCGTGGAGCACCTGCTGGTGGAGCGGCGTCCGGCCACCTCGAACCTGCCCAAGGCGCACTACCTCAACCAGCGCACGATGGAGGTGCTGCGCCAGCACGGGGTGGCCGAGGACGTGTACGCCCGGGGCGCGCCGATGGAGAAGGTCGGCCGGATCCGCTGGATGACCTCGCTGGGTGGCGACGGCCCGCTGGACGGCCGGACGTTCTTCGAGATCGACGGCTTCGGCGGTGGCGGGCTGGCCGGGACCTACCAGCGGGACAGCGCCTGCCCGTCGTCCAACCTGCCCCAGCTGCGGCTGGAGCCGATCCTGCGCGAGCATGCCGAGAAGAGGGCCGGACCCGATCGGATCCGGTTCTCCCACGGCCTGGTGGAGCTGACCCAGGACGCCGACGGGGTGACCAGCGTGATCGCCGGGCCGGACGGGGAGCGGTACACCGTGCGGTCGAGGTACGTGATCGCGGCCGACGGCGGCAAGACGGTCGGCCCGCTGCTGGGCGTCGGGATGCAGGGCCCGACGGACATGCTCGACCTGGTCAGCATGCACTTCAGCGCCGACCTGTCGCGCTGGTGGGACGACAGCCTGATCACCTTCTTCCTCAACCCGGACGGCTTCGGCTCCACCCTGGGCAGCGGGGCGATGGCCCAGATGGGCCCGACCTGGGGCTCGCACTCGGAGGAGTACAACGTCGTCTTCGCGTTCCAGCCGGACGACCCGGACCGGTTCGACGAGGACTCGATCATCCCCAAGGTCCGCGAGCTGCTGAAGCTGCCGGACCTGGAGATCACCTGCCACAAGATCAACCACTGGATCGTGGAAGGGGTGCTGGCCGAGCGCTACCAGGTGGGGAGGGTGCTGCTCGGTGGGGACGCCGCGCACCGGCACCCGCCGACCACCGGCCTCGGCCTGAACACCGCGATCCAGGACGCGCACAACCTGGCCTGGAAGCTCGCGGCGGTGCTGCGGCACGGCGCGCCCGCCGGCCTGATCGACACCTACGAATCGGAACGCCGCCCGGTCGGCGCCCGCAACGTCGAGTGGGCGATGTTCACCTTCCTCAACCACGCCGTGGTGGACGCGGCCATGGGCTTCCTGCCGGGCGCCCCGCCGGAGGCCAACCGGGCGATCTTCGCCGAGTTCCTCTCCGACACCCCGATGGGGGCCACCCGCCGGGCCCGGTTCGCCGAGGTGGCCACCACCCAGCGGATCGAGTTCCACGCCCACGACCTGGAGCTGGGCTTCCACTACCCGGCGGGCGCGCTGATCCCGGACGGCTCCGCACCGCCACCGCGCGACCCGATGGGCCACGTCTACACCCCCACCACCCGGCCCGGGCACCGGCTGCCGCACGCCTGGCTGACCCGGGTCGCCGACGGGGCCCGGCTGTCGACCCACGACCTGGCCGCTCCGGGCGGGCGCTGGGTGCTGCTCACCGGGCCGGGAGGCGACTGGGCGGAGGGGGCCGCGGCCGCCTCGGAGGCGCTGGGCGTGGAGGTGGTGGTGGCGGCCGTCGGGTCGGAGTACACCGATCCGGACGGGACGTGGGCCCGGCTGCGCGAGGTGCCGGAGTCGGGCGCGGTGCTGGTGCGTCCGGACAGCCACGTGGCCTGGCGGGCCGGCGGTCCGGGTGCGGACCTGGTCGAGGTGCTGCGGTCGCTGCTGGCCGGGGCCGGCGGGTGAGCACGGCGCCGGGCACGGCCTTCGACCCCACCGCCAACACCGTCGCCCAGGCCTTCGGGGCCTACGCCGACGCCCACGCCCTCGGCTGCCCGATCGTGCACTCGCCCGGGCACGGGGGCTTCTGGGTGGTGACCGGGTACCGGGCCGCCCGCGAGGTGCTGGCCGACCACGAGCACTTCCGGTCCGGGGACGGCGTGCTGTTCCCCGACCCCGGGGCGCCGAAGAACGCGCCGCTGGAGATGGACCCGCCGGAGCACCGCGCGATCCGGGCCATCTTCACCACGGCCCTGGCCGCACCCAAGGTCCGGGCCACCGGGGAACGTATCCGGCACCGCATCGAGGCGCTGATCGACGCCTTCGCGGAGCGCGGGTCGGCCGAGCTGAACGCGGAGTTCGCCGGGCCCCTGACCTTGCAGACCATCGCCGAGCACGTCGGGGTGCCGGAGGAGTTGCACCCGGAGATGGCCCGGGTGGCGCACGACCTCATGCAGTCGCTGGAGCGCCCGTCCCCGGAAACCCCGGCCGCCATCGCCGAGTTCGGGCGCTTCGCCCTCGGGCTGATCCGGGACCGCCAGGAGAACCCCCGCGACGACCCGCTGACCGTGCTGGCCCGGGCCGAGGTGGACGGTCGGCCACTGGACGACATGCAGGCGGTCGGCTACTTCACCGGCTTCCTGATCGCCGGCCACGACACCACCCGGGCCTCGCTGTGCCGGTTGCTGCAGGTGATCGCCCTCGACGACGAGCTACGCGCCCGGCTGGTCGCGGACCCGGCGGCGATCGACGTCGCGGTGGAGGAGTCGCTGCGGCTGCGCCCGCCGTTCCACTTCTTCCGCCGCACGGTGACCGGGCGAACCTCTCTGGACGGGGTCGCCCTGGACGCCGGCGCCCAGGTGCTGGTGTCGTTCGCGGCGGCCAACCGGGACCCCGGCCGCTTCCCCGACCCGGACGCCTTCCGGATGGACCGCCCGGACCGCCGCCACCTCACCTTCGGCCACGGCATCCACGTCTGCGCCGGCGCCGGCCTGGCCCGCACCCAGCTGCGGCTGGCCGTCGCGGCGATCCTGCGCCGGATCCCGGACTACCGCTCGACCCTGGTCGAGGACGACACCCGGCTTCCGCTGCGCATCATCGACACCATCACCGAGCTCCCGGTCACCTTCACCCCCACCCCCTGAACCGCACGTCGCGCACTTCCGCCCGGGCGCGTAACAGTGTCGGTGTCCGCGCCTAGCGTGCCCGTTATGGCCGGCCGACCCGGTCGACGAGGCGAGCCGCGAGGGGATGCACGATCTTGCATCCGGATACCGAGTCGAGCATTGTGAAGCAGGCAGGTCTAGAGCGGAGACGACCGTGACCGGTTACGTGATCATCATCGAGGGTGACGAGGACAGCGGCTTCAGCTCGTACGCCCCCGAACTGCCCGGCGTAGTGGCCGCGGCGTCCAGCTATGACGAGTGCGTGGCGCTCATGCGTGAGGCCGTGAAGTTCCATCTCGACGGCATGCGCGAGGACGGCGACCCGATCCCGGCACCGACCATCGTCGGCGTGGAGACCGTCGTCGCTGCCTGATCAGACCTGTTCCGGCTCGGCGTCCAGGAGCCGGACGGTGCCGGCGTCGCCGTCGACCGAGATCCGCGCGCCGTCCGGGATGCGGCCCATCGCGCCCTCCACCTGGACCGCCGGGAAGCCGTACTCCCGGGCCAGCAGCGCCCCGTGCGCGATCATGCCGCCGGTCTCCAGGACGATCCCGCCGAGCACCAGGAACACCGGCGTCCAGCCGGGGTCGGTCGAGTTGGTCACCAGGATCTCGCCGTGCGCCACCCGGCCGATGTCGGTGAGTGACCGCACCACCCGGGCCACCCCCTCCACCGTGCCCCGGCTGGTGCCGGCGCCGCGCAGCAGCGGGCCGGTCTCGGCCTCGGCCGGCGGGTCCAGCTCCACCGGCGCGCCGCGCCGGATGTACCTGGGCAGCTCCCGGCCGTCCTCGACCAGGGCCAGGCAGTTGCGCCGCCGGGCGGCCACCTTCGCGGCGGCCAGCCGGACCGCGCCGTCCCCGGCCGCCGGGTCGAGCAGCGCGAACAGCTCGTCCATGGTCAGGTAGAAGCAGTCGTCGAGCGCCGCGAGCCGGCCCCGCCGCACCGCCCGCCGGCCCGCCTCCAGCAGGGCCCGCTTGATGGCGAAGGTGGAGCGGTCCACGAAGTGCCGCTCGTTGTCCCGGCCGGCCAGGCACTTGTGCACGTAGCCGACCAGGGCCCGGAACAGTCGGGCCTTCAGCCGGCCCAGCCGCTTGCCGGCGATGTTCGCCGCCGCCTCCTCGACGGCGGCCTCCCGGCGGTCGTTCACCGCCCGCTCCCGGACCTCCGGATCCGGCGCCCCCGATCCGGACAGCAACGTCTGCAGCGATCGGTAGTCCACCCACGGGTCCTCGGCCCGCCGGACGTACCAGATGTCCCGGTCGGCGTGGCCGCGGTGGCCGTGCCGACCGAGGAAGCCCGCGTACTCGGTGAGGAACTCCGCCCCGCCCGGCGCGGTGGCGGCGGCCGAGAAGAACTCCGGACCGGGCGTCGAGTCGAACAGGTGCCGCAGCGGGGGCGAGGCCCGGATGAGCTCGGCCAACCGCCACAGCTCCCGGTTCTCCGCGGCGGTGAGCGTGACCTCCCGCTGGCCGGAGAGCAGGTCGGTCATCAGCCCGGTGTTCGGACCGTCGTAGGCGGTGTGGACCAGGATGCCGAGCAGCCCGGCGGCGTCCCGGAAGTGGATGTACAGGCCGCTGAACAGCCGGAAGTAGAACGTGCTCTCGGTGACGCAGTGCCCGCGCACCCAGGCCTCGAGGTCGGCGTCGGACAGCGCCGCCAGCTCCGCGTCGGCCGGCCCGTCGAACTCCCGGCGGCGGTCCGGGTCGTCGATGTAGTCGGCGTACAGGTGGTGGTACCAGCGCACGCCCTCCCGGCGGTGGCCGATGTTCACCCGCAGGTACATCCACAGCCAGCGCCACCAGGAGAACGGTGCCTCGGCGGCCTCCCGCTGCCAGGACGCCGGGAGCCGGTAGCCGCCGGAGGTCTGCCGCAGCGGTGGCGGGCAGATCCGGGTCAGCATGTCCCGCTCCAGGGCCAGGTTGTAGTACGGCTTGCCCCGGTGGTAGACGAAGAACCGGTTGCGGCGGCAGCCCAGCTCCGGGAACCCCCACGAGTCCGAGCCGTGGCTCTGCCCCCGCGCGTTGGCCGCCGCCCGCCAGGAGAACATCAGCGGGGTGACCATCCCGGTCCACAGGTCGTCCGACCAGGACCGCGCCCACAGGTCGTCCGGGCCCTCCGGCGGGCCGGGCAGCGACGCCGAGACGTCCGCGTCCCAGGAGATCTCCACCCCGGTCACCGGGCGGGCCTGCAGCAACCGGAACCGCTCCCCGTCGAACGCCCACTCCAGATCCTGCGGGAAGCCGTCGTAGTGCTCCTGCACCCGCCGGCCCAGCTCGGCCAGCTCGAGCACCTGCCCGTCGGTGAGGCAGAACCGCTCGCGCCGGTCGGCGGGGACGTCGGCGGTGTACGTGCCGGCCCCGGCGCCGGTGTGCGGCAGCACCTCCTTGGCCTTCGTACCGAGCGTTCGCTCGACGATCACGCCGCGCTTGACGACGAACAGGTCGGGGGTGGCGATCCCGCCGACGATCGCCTCACCCAACCCCCAGCTCGCGTTGATCACGGTCTCGTCGGTCGCCCCGGACATCGGGTGCGCGGTGAACAGCACCCCGGCCACCTCGGCGGCGGCCATGGTCTGCACCACCACCGCGATCGGGGCGTCGGCGAACCCCCGGTCGCGGCGGTAGGCCACGGCGCGCGCGGTCCACAGCGACGCCCAGCAGCGGGTCACCGCCGCTACCACCGGGTCGAAGCCCCGGACGTCCAGGTGGGTGTCGTGCAGCCCGGCGAAGGACGACGCCTCCAGGTCCTCGGCGATCCCGGACGACCGCACCGCCACCCGGGCCCCGCCGTCCGGACCGCCCAACCGTGCGTACCCGGCGACGATCGCGTCGGCCAGTGGCCCCGGGACCGGGGTGGAGGTGATCAGCTCCCGGACGGCGGCGGTCCCGGCGTCCAGGTCCGTCCCGGCGTCGGCGATCATCGAGGTGATCTTGTCGGCCAGCCCGGTCTCGTCGAGGAACCGCCGGTAGGTCTCGGCGGTGACGGTGTACCCGGCCGGCACGTCGAACCCGGCCGCGACCAGCCGGCCCAGGTTCGCGCCCTTGCCGCCGACCAGGTCGTGCTCGGTCGCCTCCGCGGCGGTGAACGGGACGGTCAGCACTCCTGGGTCTCCTCCGGTCGGACCGGCCCGGTCAGGCCGTACAGCATGAAGCGGGTCAGCTCCCGGACCAGCACGTCCCGGTCGGGACGGGGGCGGTCGGCGGAGAACAGCAGCGGGTCGAGCAGCACGGTGCTCATCACCATGCCGGTGGTCGCGGCCAGGATGGTGTCCGGCTCGAACGTCCAGGGATGCGGACCGTGGTCGAGCGTGTGCACCCGCTGGATGGCCCGGGACACCGCCCGGACCACGGCGTTCCGCGCGCCGTCCGCGCGGTCGGATCCCGCGCCGGAGGACGGGGCGATGGCGTCCGCCAGCAGGCCGCGGTGGCGCTCGGTGAGGTCCAGCAGGCCGCGGATGAACCCCTCGATCCGTTCGGTGTCGGTGGAGCCGCCGGCCATCTCCCGCCAGGAGCGGATGTAGTCGGCCACGAACTCGTCGAACGGTTCGGCCACGGCCTGCTCGAACAGCCGCGCCTTGCTGCCGAAGTTGGTGAACAGCAGCGCCTCGGCCACCCCGGCGCGCACCGCGATCTCCTTGGTCGTGGTGCCGCCGTAGCCCTTGAGCTGGAACGACTCCCGGGCGGCGCTGAGGATCAACCCCTGCACCTCGTCGCTGGGGCGGCGCAGGCGCTCCGCCGGCTGGCTGGTCACGCGAGCCACCCTAGCCGCCCCGGACGGCGACACCGAGGCTTGACTAGTGCGCACTATTCAAGGAGTGTGCTGTGGAACACAGCGGCGTGTGGAGGAGTGGCCATGGCGGACATCTGCTGGTTCTCGGACCCGGACTCGACGAGCCACCCGCTGGTCGGCGGCAAGGGGGCCAACCTGGGCCGGCTCAGCGGCGCGGGGTCCGGGGCCGGGTCCGGGGCCGGATTCCGGGTGCCGCCCGGGTTCACCGTCACCACCGAGGCGCACGACCGCTTCCTGGCCGGCGGCGGGCTGGACCGGCTGTCGGCGCTCCTCGCCGGGGCCGGCGACCTGGCCGTCCGGTGCCAGCGGGTGCGGGAGGCGGTACTGGCCGAGCCGGTGCCGGAGCCGGTGGCCGCCGCGATCCGGGCGGCGTACGCCGCGCTGGGCGACGACGTCTACGTGGCCGTGCGCTCGTCCGGCACCGCCGAGGACCTGGCCGGGGCGTCGTTCGCCGGGCTGCACGACACCTACCTGGACACCCGGGGCGCCGACGATGTGGTCGACGCCGTGCACCGCTGCTGGGCGTCGCTGTTCACCGAGCGGGCGGTCGCCTACCGCGACCAGCACGGGTTCGACCACCGCGCGGCCCGGATGGGGGTGGTGGTGCAGACCATGGTCGAGGCCGACGCGGCCGGGGTGCTGTTCACCGGCAACCCGCTGACCGAGGCGAACGACGAGCTGGTGATCAACGCCAGCTGGGGGCTCGGCGAGTCGGTGGTGCAGGGCTCGGTGAACCCCGACCAGATCACCGTGCGGCACGACGACCTGCGGGTGCTGGACACGGTGGTCGGGCACAAGACGGTGCGGATGGTCCGCAACCCGTCCGGTCGCGGGGTCGTCGAGCAGGAGGTCCCGGCCGCCGACCGCGACCGGATCTGCCTGTCGGACGCGGCGGTCAAGGCGCTGGCCGATCTGGGCCGGCGGGTCCAGGCGCACTACGACGGCATCCCGCAGGACCTGGAATGGGCCCGGGTGGGCGACGAACTGTTCCTGCTGCAGGCCCGGCCGATCACCGGGGTGAACTTCGCCTGGGACCACGAGGTCGGCTTCTTCCAGAAGGAGGAAGAAGTTCCCGGCACCGTGTGGTCGCGGGTGCTCGCCGACGACATCTGGACCGGGGCGATCACCCCGCTGATGTTCTCCGACCGGGGCATGTCCTGGATGACCGACTACCGGGACGCCGGCCTGCGGATGCTGCCCGACCCGGAGATCGCCGCGCACCGGGTGCTGAAGTACCACAAGGGCGAGGCGTACGTGAACGTCGGCGTGGAGCGCGGGTTCATGCGCTGGGCGCCGCCGGTGTCCCGGGCCGGGATGGCGGTCCGGCTGCCGACCGACCAGCAGGCCGAGGCGCTGGCCCAGCCGTTCAGCTACTGGGACTACGTCAAGGCGATGGCCCGGGCCAAGGTCGCGTACGGGAAGTGGGGCTCGCCGTACGGCTGGATGCGGTTCCTGGACGACTGCTTCGCCAACCGGGTGCAGGAGGCCCAGGGCCTGTCCCCGGCAGCGCTCCGCGACCTCTCCGACGAAGCGCTGAAGCGGTACATCGCCCGGCAGTGGGACTTCGAGCACGAGTACAACGTGGCCCTGGTCTGGCCCGGGTTGTTCTACTGCGTGCGGGACTTCATGGTGGCGCTGAACCTGATCCTGGCCAAGTGGTACACCGGCCCGCTCAACCCGCTGGCCGCGTTCACCCACCTGGTCACCGGCACCGAGCAGGTCACCATCACCCTGCGCGAACACCTGGCGCTGCACGAGATGGCCCACCTGATCCGCGACTCCGAGCGGCTGACCAAGGACTTCGCCAACAACCGCGACGACGCGTTCTTCGCCCTGCTGCCCGAGCACGAGGACGGCCGGGCGCTGCGGGTGAAGATCGACGAGTTCCTGGCCGAGAGCGGCCACCGCGGCCACGCCGACCGGGACATCTACTTCCCGCGCTACGCCGACGACCCGGGCGTGCTGTACCGGGCGCTGGAGGCGCACACCAAGGCCGACGACGACCCGATGGCGTTGCAGCGGGCCAACAACGCCCGCCGCGAGGAGGTCCGCGCCGACATCGAGGCCAACCTGGTGAAGCAGCCGTTGGGCGCGCTCAAGCTGGAGGCGTTCAAGTACGTGCTGACCTACGTGCTGCGCTTCCTGGAGTACCGGGACAACGAGCGGCACTTCATCGACCGCAACACCTACGGCCTGCGGCTGGCCTGGCTGGAGGTCAACCGCCGGGTACGCGAGCGGGGCCGGCTGGAGACCGACCGGGACTTCTGGTTCCTGAGCCGGCCGGAGCTGTACGCGGTGCTGGACGGCACCTACAACCCGGTGCTCACCGCCGCCAAGGTGCGCGGCCGGATGCGCAACTTCGACCGGTTCCACCGCAAGGAGTGGAGCCCGCCGAAGTTCCTCCGGGACAACCGGCCCTACCTGGAGGAGGACGCCTCACTCGGCGCCGACGGGGTGCTGCGCGGGATCCCGACCAGCTCCGGCACGGTCACCGGGACCGCGCGGGTGGTCCGCGAGCTGGCCCAGATCGGCCGGGTCCAGCGCGGCGAGATCCTGATCGCCAACTCCACCGACCCGGGCTGGACGCCGGTGTTCGCGCTGCTCGCCGGGGTGGTGGTGGAGACCGGCGGGCTGCTCTCGCACAGCTCGTGTCTGGCCCGCGAGTACGGCTTCCCGGCCGCGCAGGTCGAGGGGGCGCTGCGGCTCATCCCGGACGGCGCCACGATCACCGTGAACGGCGACGCCGGCACGGTCACCGTGCATCCAGCAGATTGACCGCATGCCCGAGATCGAGCCATCCGCTCGCTTTCCCCGGACCGCCGCCTACAACCCCGACTGGGTCCTGGCCGGCACCAGCGGCGGGGCCAACGCGCTGTGGTCTGCCGGACGGCTGGCGGTACTGGCTGGCCTGGCAAGACGTGGCGGCCCCGGACAACCAGGTCGAGATCGACGCGCTCCGGGCCGACGCCGGCCGGCACCTCGGCTACGTGCGCGCCGTCGCCCGGCTGCGCCCGGACGAGCCGATCGTCAGCATCCCGGTGGAGCACACGAGCGTGCCGATCGACCCGGCCTAGCGAATTCACGCCTGTATTGTTCACTACAATTGTAGTGAACAATACGTTCGAGTGCCGCTGCCGGTCGGTCAACGGAGGAGTTGCGAGGATGGGGCGATGACGGGCAGGAAGCGGCGGGCCGACGGAGAGGCCTCGCGGATCAAGATCCTCGACGCCGCGGCCGAGATCGCCGGCGAACGGGGCTACGAAGGCACCAGCATCGCCGACGTCTGCGCGCGGGCCGGGCTGCCCGCCAGCTCGGTCTACTGGCACTTCGCCGACAAGGACGAGCTGATCGCGGCGGTGATCGAACGCAGCTTCGCCCGGTGGCACGCCGAGGCCGAGGACTCCCTGCCCCGGGCCGGCACCCTCTCCCCCGCGGAGACGGTGGCGGCGGGTCTCCGGGCCGGCGCGCAGGCGCTGCTGGATGCGCCGGACTTCCTGCGCCTGGGTCTCATGCTGGTACTGGAGAAGCGCCCGAAGGAGCCGGCGGCCCGCCGGCTGTTCCTGCAGGTCCGGGAGACCGCCCGGGAACGGACCGCGACGTTCTACCGCAGCGCGTTCCCCGAGCACACCGACGCCCAGGTCCAGCAGCTGGCGGCGTTCACCCTCGCGGTCGCCGACGGCGTGTTCATCAACCACGAGGTCGACCGGGGGCACACCGACGACCGCACCGCTCTGCTCGACGCGTTCGAGCTGATCGCCGCCGCCGTGCTGGGCGCGGCCGAGCACCTCGCCGCCACCGCCGCGGACGCGGGTGTGAACAGGACGCCGTAGCGGCTCATCCGTGCAGGTCGCGGTACGCCGCCGCGGCGCCCGGGTGCAAGGGCACCTTGTCGGTGACGATCAGGCTCCGTGGATCGAGGAACTGGGTGCCCAACGCCTGACCGGGTACCAGTCGGGCGGCCCGGGTGACCAGGGTCCGGGCCACCGCCTCGGTGACGCTCGGGTCGGTGTTCGCCCGGCAGACCAACAGGTTGGCCACGCCGACCGTGATGACGTCGGTGGTCGAACCGTAGGCGTCCGAGGGCACGCTCACCGCGTCGTAGCCGGTGTCGTAGGCGGCGCGCAGCGCGGGGAGCGCCTCGGCGAGGGAGATCAACCGGATGGGCCGCCGGTGGGCCAGCGCGGCGAGCGCCGGGGTCGGTACCCCGCCGGACCAGGCCAACGCGTCGATCCCGCCGGTCTCCAGGGCCGCGATCGCGTCCACCAGCCGGTGATGGCGAAGCGTGATCGCGCCGGCCGGCCCGGAGCCGGCGCCGGTCGCGCTCGGTGACCCGGGCAGCAGCCCGGTGACCGTGAGCAGCCGGCGCACGGTGAAGTCCGCCCCTGACCCGGCGGCGCCGGTGGAGAACGTGCGACCGGCGAGATCGGCGGGGCCTCGGATGGGGCTGTCGGCCAGGACGACCAGCTGCAGGTAGTTCTCGTACACCCGACCGATCGACGTCAGCCGCGCCCCGTCACCTCGGGCTCCGTCATGTAGAACGACGTCCCCGACGGTGTCCGCGAGAGCCAGCGCCACCTCGACCGAGCCGTCGGCGAGCCGGTTCAGGTTCTCCCGGCTGCCCTCGGTGGCCACCGGGGCGGCGCGCAGCCAGGGCGCTTCGGCCGCCAGCTCGACCGCCAGGAGCTGGGCGAACTCGAGGTACAGACCGCCGGGCTCGCCCGCCGCGATGCGCAGCTCACGCTGATCGCCGCGCCCCGAACAACCGGCGGCCGGCGCGCCGCCGACCCCGACGCCGACGCCGACGGTGACCCCGGCGCCGACCCCACGCAGGAACCCGCGACGGGAGATCACGAGTGGTCCCGGGCGTTCGGCAAGGTCAGCCGCACGGCGAGCCCACGCGGGTGGTTCGCCTCGACCCGCAACGTCCCGGCCCGGGCGGTGACCAGCCGCTCGGCGATGGCCAGACCGAGCCCGGTACCCGAGCCGGCCTGGCCGGCCGCCCGCCAGAACCGTTGAGTCGCGCGATGGCGGTCGGTGTCGGACAGGCCGGGCCCGTCGTCGGCCACGGTCAGCGTGCTCTGCGCACCTGTCGGCTCGACCCGCATGGTGATCGAGGCGCCGGACCCGGCGTACCGGATCGCGTTGTCCAGCAGCACGTCCAGCACCTGGGCCAACTCCGACTCCGGACAGGCCACCGGGGTGGGCGGGTCGGGCTGCTCGGACACCAACCGGGTCCCGGTGCGGGCGGCGGCCGGGGCCCAGGCGGCCGCCCGGGCCGCGATCACCTCGTCCGGGCGGCACCACGGCTGCTCGTCCGACCCGGGTCGATCGGTCCCCTGGTCGGCCGAGGCGAGCGTGAGCAGGCCGTCCAGCAGCGATTCCAGGCGATCCACCTCGGCGGCCAGCGAGCGGTACCCGGTCGTGCCGTCGGCGCTGACCGACGAGGCCAGGGTGTCCACCCGCAGCCGCAGCGCGGCCATCGGGTTGCGCAGCTGATGCGATGCGTCGGCGACCAGCTCGCGCTCCCGGCGGGTCGCCGCCGCCACCGCTTCGGACATCTGGTTGAACGAGTCGGTCAGCGCGCGCAGCTCCGGTGGTCCGCCGGCCCGGGGAACGTGGGTGTCCCGCCGGCCGGCGGCCATGGACGACACCCCGCGTTCGAGCCTGGCCAGTGGTCGCAGCACCCAGCGGGCCAAGCCCAGCGCGAGCAGCACGAAGCCGGCGGCGGCCGCCGCCGCGCCGACCAGGATCAGGGTCCACGCGGCCGCCACGTCAGCCGCGGCCCGGGCCACCGACACCCGCAGCGCGACCACGCCGACGATGCGGGTACCGGTCCCGATCGGCCGGGCCAGCACCACGAAGCCGCTCGACCACGGGGACAGCCGGGGCAGCGGCTGCCCGCGCTCGTTGCGCAGCGCCCCGTCGACCAACGGCCGGATGCCGGGATCGTTCGCCGTCAAGCCGCCGGCGGCGACCAGTTCGGTGCGGCGCTGATCGAGGATCAGCACACTCTCCTGGTAGAGGTCGGCGTAGGCGGACGCCTCCCGGCGGAGGCCGACCAGCTCGCCGCCGGCGATGGCCTGCTGGGCGAGGGTGGCGAACCGGTCCAGGGTCGCGGTCCGGTCCAGTAGCAGGTGCTGGGTGCGCTCGGCGGCCGCGCTGGTCAGCAGCGGCCAGACGAACCCGGCCAGCGCCACGGCGGCGAAGGCGAGGAGGGTGAGGATGAGGCGACGTCGCATCCGGGTCAGCCCAGCCGGTAGCCGAAGCCCCGGATCGTCTGGAGCAGCTCGGGGCGGCCCAGCTTGGCGCGCAACGTGGTCATGTGCACGTCCAGCGAACGCGACACGCCCAGGTAGGCGTCCCCCCACACCTCGTCCAGCAGGCGCTGCCGGCTGACCGCCGTGCCGACGCCCCGGGCGAGCACCGCGAGCACCTCGAACTCCTTGGTGGTCAGGTCCACCTCCTCGGCACCGACGGACACGGTCCGGGCCGCGAGGTCCACCCGCAGGTCCTCGACCTCCACCCAGCGGGCGACGGCGGCGTCCGCCTCCCCGGTCCGGCGGGCCACCGCCTCCAGCCGGGCCAGCAGCTCACGGAGCCGGATGGGCTTTACCACGTAGTCATCGGCGCCGGAGCGCAACCCACGCACCACCGACCGCTCGTCGCCGCGCGCGGTCAGGATCACCACCGGGATCGTGCTGACCCGACGCAGTTTGCGCAACACCTCGAGCCCGTCCATGTCCGGCAACCCGAGGTCGAGCAGCAGCAGATCGGCGTCCCGGTGGGCGAGCAGCGCGTCAGCGCCCAGGCGGTACCGGACCGGCCGGTACCCCTGGGCGCTGAGCGCATCGGTGAGCGCGCCGGCCACCCCGTCATCGTCCTCAACGAGCAGGATCCGCACGCCGGCCTCGTCTCGATCTCACCTCGGGGAGCTGACCAGCGAGCCGTCCGGCTCCCGGGGGGTGGCGACGTCCATCGCCGAGTCCCGTGAAGTCTCCCGCATGAAGCCGTACACGATCAACGAGACGAGGGCGCAGCCGGCGACGTAGAAGAAGAAAACCTGCTCGTGGCCGGCCTTCTTCAAGGCGAGCGCGATCAGCTCGGTGGTGCCGCCGAAGATCGACACCGTGAGCGCGTAGGGCAGGCCGACCCCGAGGGCCCGGATGTGGGTGGGGAAGAGTTCGGCCTTGACCACCGCGTTGATGGACGTGTAGCCGGTGACGATCACCAGGCCGGCCATCATGATGAAGAACGCCGCCACCGGGTTGCGGGTGGTGCTGAGCAGCATGAGCAGCGGCGCGGTGAACAGCGTGCCGCAGATGCCGAAGAACATCAGCAGCGGCCGCCGGCCGATCCGGTCGGACAGCCGGCCGGCCAGGGGCTGCAGGCCCACGAAGATCAGTAGCGCGACGAAGTTGATCAGCGTCACCGTGGCGGTGGGGATCTGCGACGTGTTGACCATGAACTTCTGCAGGTACGTGGTGAACGTGTAGAAGCAGATCGTGCCGCCGAGGGTCAGCCCCACGACGAGCAGGCACTCCTTCGGGTAGCGCAGCAGCACCCGCAACCCGCCGCCCGGACGCTGTCCGGCGGCCTGCCCGGCCTGCTCGGCCTCGAAGCTGGTGGACTCGTCCATGGTCCGCCGCAGGTACATGGCCACCACGGCGCCGAGGGCTCCGATGGCGAACGCGATCCGCCAGCCCCAGCTGTTCAGCTGCTCCTCGGTCAGCACCTGCTGCAGGACGATCTGCAGGCCGAGCGCGGTGAGCTGGCCCGCGATCAGGGTGACGTACTGGAAGCTGGAGTAGAAGCCGCGCTTCCCCGGGGTGGCCACCTCCGACAGGTAGGTGGCCGAGGTGGCGTACTCCCCGCCGACCGACAGCCCCTGCAGCAGCCGGGCCAGCACCAGGATGATCGGCGCCGCGATCCCGATCTCGGCGTATCCCGGGGTGATCGCGATCAGTAGCGAGCCCGCCGCCATCAACGTCACGGACAGGGTCAGCGCCGACCGGCGACCGCGGCGGTCGGCGTAGTGGCCGAGCAACCAGCCCCCGAGGGGGCGCATCAGGAAACCGACGGCGAACACCGCGGCGGTGTTCAGCAGTTGCGCGGTCGCATCGCCCTTGGGGAAGAAGGTGGCCGCGAAGTAGATGCTGAACGCGGCGTAGGTGTACCAGTCGTACCACTCGATGAGGTTCCCGATGGAACCCTTCATCACGTTCTTGACCACCTGGCGTTCGCCGGGTTCCGTCGCGGTCGTCGGGCGCGTCATTGAGGCCTCCGTCAGTGGGTGAACACCGTGCTGAGCATCACCATCGGCGCGCGGAAGCCCTTCCGACAAGCATGCCGACCAGCAGTTAACAGTCGCTTAGGTCGATGGTCGGCGTTCGCCGGTGCCGCCGGTGTCGAGCAGGTTGCGGGGGTCGCGCAGATGGGTGGTGCGGCCGTCGAGGGTGGCGTGCCGGAGAGCATCGCGTAGCAGGGTGGTGATGGCGGGGGTGCTGGTCGTGGCGCCGCGTAGGTCGAGGGTGATGGAGTCCTGGCCGCCCCGACGGGTGTCGGTGTCGAGCAGGGCGCGGACGGTGGTCCAGAAGTCCAGCGCCCCGGCCAGGGTGATCCGCACGCCGTCTCCGGTCCGTTCGACCCGGCCGGGATGGGTGTGGATGGCGCCGCGGGTGATCGGGTGGGTGGCGAACCGGCGGGTGAAGTCGGTCATGGCGGCCACGCCGCGGGCGGTGTTCCCGACCGGGTTCAGGGGTGGACTGACGATGCCGACGGCGAACTCGCCGGGGTAGACGGTGACCAGCCCGCCGCCGACGCCGGATTTGGCGGGTGCCCCGACGGAGATGCTGTAGCGGCCGGATTCGTCGTAGAGCCCGGTGTGCTGGATCTCGGCCAGAGCGTGCCCGGTGGCGCCGGCCGAGATCACCCGCTGCCCGGTGACCGGGTTGACCCCGCCGCCGGCCAACGTGGCCCCCATGACGGCCAGATCCCGCGCGGTGACCTGGACGGAGCATTGGCAGAAGTAGGGGTAGACCGCGTCGGCGATGGTGCGGGTGCCCAGGATGCCCAGGTTCTGGGCCAGGGCGGCCAGGTACATGTTGTTGTCCCCGGTGGTGGCCTCGGAGTGGTAGACGAGCTGGTCGACCGACAGCGGGCGTCCGGCGAAAGCGGAGAGGATGTCCACGACCTCCTGCATGCGCTGTTCGAGAGAGGCGCCGGGGAGTAGCTGGGAGGTGGAGACGATGGCGCCGGCGTTGACCGAGGCGTTGTAGGCCCGCCCGTCCGGGGTGAACTTGGGGGAGTTGAACGGCTCGCCGCTCTGTTCGCCCTGGATCAGCCCATCCATGTGGTGCACGCCGAGGCGGTCGACGTTGGCCGCGTACACGAACGCTTTGGAGATCGACTGGATCGTCACCGCCGGACCCTCGTGGCCGGCCCGGAACACGTTGCCGTGGACGTCGACCACGACCAGGTCGAACTGCTCGGGGTCGGCCCCGGCGAGGGCCGGGATGTAGTCGGCGACCTTCGCCTTCGGGCCGCCGGCGGCTTCCGCGTCTCGCACCGCGGCGATCGCGGCG
>JAESFN010000481.1_pt1 | contig 35871 bp, 38 predicted proteins | sample 9269411 | NCBI WGS metagenome assembly JAESFN01 (sample SAMN14505399, study PRJNA617100) | algae metagenome | isolation source: Iphinoe sp. HA4291-MV1 and co-occurring heterotrophs from trail next to... | place: USA: Maunawili Falls, Hawaii | collected 2009-07-25
GCCCCTCCCGCCGGGGCTTCTTGCCATTCACAATGGCCGGTGGAGACCGCCCCCCACCCCTGTCCCCTCCCCGCGAGGGGGAGGGAGACGAAAACACCAGCGTCTGTGTGAGGGTCTCCCTCCCCCGTGCGGGGAGCGGACAGGGGTGGGGGTCCACAGCCACCGGCGAATCCGTTCGGCCCCCCGTTATCCACACGCCGCATTGCCGCGGTCACATCGCTCCGCTAACCATCGGACATCCGATCTCCCGAGCGCCACTCATGACCGCCCTGCCCCTCGACACCGATTTGATCCGCGCCGAGTTCCCGGCGTTCCGCGAGCCGAGCCTCGATGGCTGGGCCTTCTTCGAAAATGCCGGCGGCTCCTATACCTCGCAGCAGGTGCTCAGCCGGCTCGACCACTATTACCGCGCCACCAAGGTGCAGCCTTACGGCTTCTACCCCGCCTCGCGCGAAGCCGGCGCCGCCATGGACCTGGCGCATCGCCGCATGGCGCAGGCGCTCAATGTCGGCATGGACTGGATCCATTTCGGGCCTTCCACCTCGGGCAACACCTACACGCTCGGCCACGCCTTTGCCGGCTGGCTGAAACCCGGCGACGCCGTCGTCGTCACCAACCAGGATCACGAGGCCAATGGCGGCGCCTGGCGGCGGCTGGCCGATCGCGGCATCGTCATCCGCGAGTGGCAGGTCGATCCGCAGACTGGCCACCTCGACCCGGCGGCGCTCGACAAGCTGCTCGATTCCAAGGTGCGCGCCGTCTGCTTCCCGCATGCCTCCAACATCGTCGGCGAGATCAACCCGGTCCACGACATCGTGCAGAAGGCCAAGAGCTATGGCGCCATCACCGTCGTCGATGGTGTCTCCTACGCGCCGCATGGCCTCCCCGACCTGCTGGAGCTCGGCTGCGATGTCTACCTGTTCTCCGCCTACAAGGTGTACGGCCCGCACCAGGGCGTCATGGCCATCCGCCCCTCGCTGGCGTCGGAACTGCCCAACCAGGGCCATTTCTTCAACGACACGCAGCCGCGCAAGCGTCTGACCCCGGCCGGCCCTGACCACGCACAGATCGCCGCCACCGCCGGCGTCGCCGACTATCTCGAACGCGTCGCCGAACTGGCGGGCGATCGAGTCGAAGGCACCAACCCGTTCCGCAAGGCCCACACTGCCATGCGCCAGCAGGAGGAGATCCTGCTCGCGCCGCTGATGGAGTTCCTGCGTTCGAAGAACAATGTCCGGCTGATCGGCCCCACCGATCCGGCGAGGCGCGCGCCGACAGTCTCGCTCGCTCTCAAGGAACTCGCCGTCGAGGCCGCCGACCGGCTGGCCCGCCACAAGATCATGGCATCGGGCGGTCACTTCTACGCCTATCGCCTGCTCGAAGCGCTCGGCCTCAACCCCGGCCACGGCGTACTGCGTGTCTCCTTCACCCACTACACCTCGCCGGCCGAGGTGCAGCGGCTGATCGAAGCGCTGGATGCCGAGCTGAAGTAGTGAAGCAGGCTCGATAGGCGCAGTCGGGGATTCCTCTCCCGCTTGCGGGGGAGGGGGACCACGCATAGCGTGGTGGAGGGGGGAGCCCCACGCACGGAGCTGAGCTTGCGTTCACCGGATTTCATTCGCTGGCGGGCGAAGGATCTGCGGCGCGTGATGACGCAGCCGGAGAAGACGCTGTGGGCATTCCTGCGTCGCAACGAGCTGGGTTTGCACTTTCGCCGCCAGCACCCTGTCGGTCCTTACATCCTCGACTTCTATTGTGCGGCCGCGAAGCTAGCCGTCGAAGTAGATGGCCCGGTGCATCTGGTGCAGGCTGGCCGCGATGAGCGCCGAACCGCCTGGCTGCAGCAGGAAGGGATCACGGTGATCCGGTTTTCAGCCGAGGATGTCGAAGCACGGTCAGCCGCCGTGCTAGCCGCCATCGGACGTGTTGTACCGCGTTCGACTGTCTGACTGTGCGTGGGGCACCCCCCTCCACCAGCCTTCGGCTGGTCCCCCTCCCCCGCAAGCGGGAGAGGAGTCCCGACTGCAGCCGTCGCACGGCCCATCACGCCGGCTGATCGATCCCATCGCCAGAATCCGTTCGACGCAGCAGCGCCGCTCCGGCTAAACAGCGGCGATGTCCCGCCCAGTCGCCGTCCTCTTGCTGCTCATTGCCACCGCCATCTGGGGGCTGGCATTCGTCGCGCAGAAGGCCGCCATGGCGCATATGGGGCCACTTACCTTCAGCGGTACGCGGTTCCTGCTCGGCGGCGTGGCGCTGCTGCCGTTCGCGCTCATCGAAGTTCGCCGCAAGGCGCCGGCCCGCTTCACCGCGCGCCTCTGGCTGCAGGTCGCCGTCCTCTGCGCCGTCTTCGGCGCCGGCTCGCTGCTGCAGCAATATGGCCTCGCCCAGACCAGCGTCACCAATTCAGGCTTCCTCACTGCGCTCTACGTGCTGTTCGCCCCGCTGATCGCCTTCCTGGTGCTGCGCACCCGCCCGCACCCGATCATCTATCTGGGCGCACCGCTGGCGCTGATCGGCATTTTCTATCTCAACGGCGGCCGGCTCGAGAGCTTCAACTTCGGCGATATGCTGGTGGTGATCAGCGCCGTGTTCTGGGGCGGCCACGTCTTCATGCTCGGCCTGCTGAGCCGCGACACCGGGCTGCCGGTGGTGCTTTCGGCTGTCACCTTCATCAGCGTCGGCCTCGTCTGCCTGGTGCTCGCCTTCGGCTTCGAGACCCCTGCCTTCGCCGATATCGCCGCCGGCTGGGTGCAGATCCTCTATGTCGGGCTGATGTCCACGGCGCTCGCCTTCACCCTGCAGGCCATCGCCCAGCAGCATGTGCCGGCCGCCAATGCGGCAATCGTACTGTCGGCGGAGAGCCTGTTCGCTGCACTCGGCGGCGCCCTCTTGCTGGGCGAGCGCCTGCCGCCCATCGGCTATGCCGGCGCGGCGCTGATCCTGTTTGCGATTATCCTGGTTGAAGCAGTCCCGGCACTGCGGCAGCGCCGGGATGCTGAGGCAACCTGACGGTTACTGCACCCGCGTCAGGGTGATTTCGCGACACACCACGATGTAGGCGCAAGCCTTGACGTTCATGGTGTTGGCGCCCTTGAGCGTCAGCGTTGCATCGCCGGTCTGGCCGAACAGGCTGAGCTTGCCCTTCCAGCGCCCCTCTCCGCTCGGCTTGGCCTTGTCGATCAGGTAGGTGTTGAGATACGGCCGGTTCTTGTCGCTATCCATGTTGCCGCGCAGCGCCACGACCTTGATGCAGAGCTGGGCGCTGTCCTTGCCGCACATGCTCATTTCGTAGTCGGAATTCTTGTCCGGCCGCCACATGCCGGTGACGTCGACGCCTTGCGCCAGGCTCGGCGCGGCCATCGTCGCCGCCATCGCCAAACCCAATCCAGCCTTCCAGAAGGTCTTCATTTGCCTCTCCAGCAGCCCCTGCCCGCAGCCCTTCGCTACGGCGCGATAATGTCGCCAATATGAAACTGTTCGTCATCTGCTTGTCACGTCGCTTCAATAGCTTGCGGGTGTCCGGAACGTCCCCATTGTTCCGGCCTAGACCCGGTTGCACCCGCCACTTCCAGGCAACCGGACGGTCCTTATGAGCAGGGCATCGCCGCCAATTCGTATGTCCTGCGCCGAGCCCCAATTCGGCATTCTTTCGGCCGCCCCCGCCAGGCGGCCGATTTTTTGTTGAGAGCTGCCGATTGGCCTCGCCGCCGCCCCTCGCCTGCGGCATGAACGGCGCATGGCCAAGCTCTACTTCTCCTACTCGGCGATGAACGCCGGCAAGTCGACCCTGCTGCTGCAGGCGTCGTACAACTATGTCGAGCGCGGCATGCGCACGCTCTTGTTCACCTCCTCGCTCTATGCCGAAGGCGATGTCGGCCGCATCACCTCGCGGCTGGGGATCTCCGCCGATGCCGAGATGTTCAATGGCGAGGACGATCTGTTCCAGCGCGTCAACGATCACATCCAGGAATCGAAGGTCGACTGCGTCTTCGTCGACGAGGCGCAGTTCCTCACTGCCGACCAGGTCTGGCAGCTGGCCCGCGTCGCCGACCGGCTCGATGTGCCTGTCATGTGCTATGGCCTCAGGACCGATTTCCAAGGCAAGCTGTTCCCCGGCTCCTCGGAACTGCTCGCCGTCGCCGACGAGCTGCGTGAAGTCCGCACCATCTGCTTCTGCGGCCGCAAGGCCACCATGGTGGTGCGCCGCGATACCGAGGGCGGCGCGCTCACCGAAGGCAACCAGGTGTCGATCGAGAAATCCGTCTATGTCTCGCTCTGCCGCCGCCACTGGGAAGAAGAAATCGGCCGCTGGCCGCCGAAAGGACCTCGCGCATGACCACCCAAGCTTCTGAGCCGAACGGCGCACTCACCATTCGCACCCTCGCCATGCCGGCGGACACCAATCCGGCCGGCGACATTTTTGGCGGCTGGGTGCTGAGCCAGATGGATATTGCCGGCTCGATCTGCGCCGTCGAGCGCGTCCAGGGCCGTGTTGCGACCGTTGCCGTCGAAGCCATGACTTTCATCGCCCCGGTCAAGGTCGGCGATGTGCTGTGCGTCTACACCTCGATCGAGCGGGTCGGGAACACCTCGATCACCATCGCCATGGAGGCCTGGGCCCGCCGCAACCGCCTCGCCGACCGGGTCAAGGTCACCGAGGGTCGCTTCGTCTATGTCGCCCTCGATGAGCAGGGCCAGAAGCGCGCCATCCCCCGCTGAACCGCCGCGCCGTTCAGCGCCCGTTCAGCACTAAACTCGCAAGGTCCTCGCCATCCCGTCCCGGGATGGGTGGCCTCTTCCCCGGGACGATGAGGGAGGCGCTGCGCGAGGGATTCCGCGCGGCGCCTTTTCCGCGGCGAGGCCTTGGCCTCGTCCGCCCGCGGTGAGGGCTTGGCACTTGCCCCGCGGTGAGGGCCGTGGCCCTCATCCGCATGTTCCCCAGGAGGCTATCCCGGACTCGATGCCCACCTCCCCCTCGACGGGGGAGGCAAGCGAAGCTTGGGAGCATCAGCGACCTAGCGAAGCTCGGAGGGGGTGTGCGGCAGGCACGATGCTTGCGGCCCGCCCCCTGACCCGTGTCCCAAGCACCATCGAGCCCGCTGCACACCCCTCCCCATCCCTCCCCGTCAAGGGGAGGGTGTCCGGCCGGTGATTGGTGCTGGCTTTGGCGACCTAAGCCACCAAACTTTCCCCCACCCTGTTGCTGGTGCACCCTTCCAACCGTCATTGAGCGGCGTTACCCTCCACTCCTGATTTATTTGGTACGGGGCATTTTCGATGAAGCAGTTGCTTGCCTGCCTGTCTCTGCTGGCCACGCTCGTGCTTGGCGCCACCGCCGCGATGGCGGCGCCGGTGGGCACGCCCGCCTGGTCCGTGCGTCCGCTCATCCTGTTCGAGGGCCCGGGCAAGGCCTACGACATCACCGGCGAGATCGACGGCCAAGTTCGCATCTACGTCGATCGTTGCTCCAAGCAATGGTGCCGCGTGCATGCCGGGCGCGAAGCCGGCTGGACCAGGCTCTATGACATCGCCTTCGGCAAGGTGATCCGTCACCCCTGGCAGCTCGCTCCGATCCCCTACAACTGGGGCGGCCCCGGCATCGTCTGCCTGTATGAAGGCCACAACTTCACCGGCGCCTCGTTCTGCGCCAAGCCCGGCACCCGGGTGCGCGATTTCCTGCTGCTCGACGCCGACAACCGCTATTCGTCGGTCCGCATCGAGGGCAACGTCTCGGTGGATCTCTGCCGCGACCGCGACTTCCACAGCTACTGCGAGCGCGTCAACGAAAGCCAGAACAGCCTGCACGGCTTCCTCGACAACAACGTCAGCGCGATGCGGGTCTACTGACCTTCGCCGTTCCACGACGAGTAACAACGGCCCGCAGCCTGCCCGGCGCGGGCCGTTTGTCTTGCAATTCAGTCGATTTCGTCTCGAATCGCGAATACTGCTGGTCCCCGGCAGCAGTCGGCGTACGGCACCTTTCGCCACGCTGACCTCGCGCCGCGGCGCGGGTCCCGGAGCCGCCAATCAGGGAACATCCTCATGAAGCGTCTTCACCTCGTCGCCGCCGCAGCGCTGGCCGCGCTCGTCGGCCTTGCCGCCGCGCCCGCCTTCGCCGCCCCCAACGCCCAGTTGCTGCAGGATTCCAACGTCCGCAAGACCGCCAACCCGAATTCGCCGGTGGTCAATTCGGTGGGGGCAGGACAGCTGGTCACCGTGCTCGATTGCCAGGGCACCGTCTGCCTGATCCAGATCCCCGGCCCGGATGGCTGGGTGCGCCAGAACCGCCTCGGCGGCCTCGGCAAGGGCGGCAAGCCCGCCTCTAACGTGCCATTCAACTTCAGCTTTGGCGTCGGCGGCGACGGCAAGCCGTCGATCTCCATCGGCGTCGGCAACCAGCCCAAGCCGCAGCCGCTGCCTGAGCCGGAAGAGGAAGACCAGGTCTGCTTCTACAAGAACGCCAATTTCAACGGCCCGAGCTTCTGCGTCGAGCCGGGCGACAGCGATGACGAACTGAGCGGCAGCTGGGACGACTCGATCTCTTCGATCGAGGTGTTCGGCAATGCCGACGTACTGGTCTGCCGCGACTACGAACTCGAAGGCATCTGCGCCGATATCAACTCGTCCAAGACCTCGCTGCCCAAGCAGCTCAACAACGCCATCTCGTCCTACGAAGTTAACTGACGCTTCACCATAACAACTGCCGAACGCCGCCCTCGCGCTAACCCGAGGGCGGCGTTTGCATTTTAGGCGCAATCGACACGAATGCATGGAACTCCCGTGCGTTGCAGCCGTTTCCGCCTCGCGGCGACAACTGCCCCTAAGCGTCACAAAGAGAGGACTATCCATGCATTCCATCAAACTGGCGGGAGCCGCCACCGTACTGCTCGGCTCGTTGTTTTTCGCCGGTGCGGCCAACGCCGCGGTCGCCACCAGCACTGTCAATGTCCGTGCCGCGCCGGTGAACGGCGCCGTGGTCGATGTGCTGCGCGCCGGCCAGGAGGTCGAGATCGACCGTTGTTCCGGCGGCTGGTGCTACGTGATCAAGCCGGGCCCCGACGGCTGGGTCTCGGCCAGCTACCTCAGCGACGACGATTCCGGCTTCGACGATGAGGACGATATCGGCACCCGCGTCATCGTTCCCGATCGCCCGGGTCCGGTTCGCCCCAATCCTGGCCGCCCTGATGTCGATGTGAACATCGGCTTCAACGTTCCCGGCTTCAGCTTCCAGATCGGCTCCGGCGGCTTCGACGTCCGGCCCGGCCGGCCCGGCGGCAACCGCGACCGCGTCTGCTTCTACGAGAACACCAACTTCCGCGGCGACAGCTTCTGCGCTCGTCCGGGCGAACGCCTGGCCCGCCTCGGCCGCTGGGACGATTCGATCCGCTCGATCGAAATCCGCGGTGGTGCCGAGGCCCAGGTCTGCGAGCGTGCCAACTTCAACGGCCGCTGCATCGTGATCACGCGTAGCGTGCCGAACCTGCGCGGCGCCAACGACAACATCAGCTCGATCCGCGTGCGCTAAGCCCGCGGCGACATCTTTGTCGTCCGCCCTCGGCGACATCTTGTCGTCCGCCACAACGGGGCGACATCTTTGTCGTCCCCTCGATCCCTGGTCCCGGGGGGATACCTCCCCCGGGGCATCTTTTTTGGTTTATGAACGGTTTCTGCAACCCGCATTCAGCGCCCTGTCAGCTTATGTGTGATCGAGTGCTCCCACGCTGCCCCAGGCAGCACTGAGGGGGCGTTCTCAGTTCATTTCTCCCATCGAGCTGCGACGCTCGATAGCCCGTGAGGCGGGGCGCCTCCCCTCCCTCACGACGCGGACCCGGCCCGCCGCACGGTGTCGGGTCCGCGACCTCTCCGCATATCGTGGCGTTTTGGCTGATAGCCCGGCGCGGAAAGGCACTTCGCCTTGCCCCTCCCTCGCCCGTTGACATCACCCGCGAGTCGCGCGCCATATGCGCCCGTTCAAGGTTCCTCGGCGGCCACCAGCCAACGGGGATTAAAAGGGAACACGGTGCGACGTACCCATCAGGGCGCAAAACCGTGGCTGCCCCCGCAACTGTAAGCGGTGAGCTCTTCCGGAAATACCACTGGTCCCTCGGGACACGGGAAGGTTCGGAAGCGCCGTGACCCGCGAGCCAGGAGACCTGCCTCGACAGTTCACTTCAACCCGGCCGGGGTGTGCCGAGGGGAAACGTCGATGGCGCTACGACTACGCATCGCAGCTCGCATTTTGATCGGTTCGCCCGTCAGCTCCCGCCTATGCGCGGAGGTTTGCGATGGAGCTTGCCCGGTCCCTCGTCGGCTCTAGCCCGGCAGCCCTCACCGTCGAGGGCCTGAGCTGGGGTCCATCGCCCCGCTCCCCGATCGTCCGCGACCTGAGCTTTGCCGTCGCGCCGGGCGAGATGCTGGCGTTGGTCGGCCCCAATGGCGCCGGCAAATCCAGCCTGCTGCGCTGTCTCTATCGCTACCGCCGGCCCACCGCCGGCACCGTCCGGCTCGATGGCGCCGATCTCTGGTCGTTGCCGCCACGCGCCACCGCCCGCCGCATCGCCACCGTGCTGCAGGAGCCCGCTTCCGATTTCGGCCTCAGCGCCGCCGAAATCATCGAACTCGGGCTCACCCCGCATCAGCATGATCAGTCACCACATGGTGACGGATCAGTCGACGCTGCGCTCGAACTGCTCGGCCTGACGCCGCTCGCCGCGCGCGATTTCGCTTCGCTCTCCGGCGGCGAAAAACAGCGCGTCATGATCGCCCGCGCCCTGGTGCAGCGGCCTGACCTGCTGATCCTCGACGAACCCACCAATCACCTCGATATCCGCCACCAGCTCGAGGTGCTGGCGCTGCTTTCGGCGCTGCCGACCACCATCATTGTCTCGCTGCACGACCTGGCACTCGCCTCCGCCCATGCCGATCGGGTGTTGGTGCTCGCCGACGGCCGGCAGGCGGCGCTCGGCGCGCCGCTCGACATCCTGACGCCCACCGCCATCCGCCAGACCTTTGCCGTCGAGACCGCCATCGACGCTCACCCGGCCACCGGCCGGCCCCGCTTTTCTTTCCATCTCGAACCGCGCAGCTAAGGGAGAACTCCGTGCGCCAATCCCTCCTCCTCGCCCCGCTCCTCGCGCTTGCAGCGACCGGCGCCTTCGCCTCTGATTTCCCGGTCACCGTCAAAAGTTGTAACCGTGACGTTACCTTTGAGGCCGCACCGAGCCGCGCCGTCTCAAACGACGTCAACCTCACCGAGATGATGCTGGCGCTCGGCCTCACCGGTTCGATGGCCGGCTATACCGGCGTGTCGGAGTGGAAGACGCTCGACGAGACGTTGCGCGCCGGCGTCGCCGAACTGCCCGAGCTGTCGCCCGATTATCCCACCAAGGAGGTGCTGCTCGGCGCCGATGCCGATTTCTACTTCGCCGGCTGGAACTACGGCATGAAGGTCGGAGGCGAGATCACCCCCGAAACCCTCGCGCCCTTCGGAGTGGCGGTCTACGAGCTGACCGAAAGCTGTATCCACATCATGGACAAGCCCAAGGCCTCGATCGACGATCTCTATGTCGACCTCATCAACCTCGGCAAAATCTTCGGCGTCGCCGAGCGGGCCGAAGCGCTGGTTGCCGGTTACCAGTCCGAGCTCGCCGCCTTCACCGCAAGCCTGCCAAAGACCGACAACCCGCCCAAGGTGTTCGTCTACGATTCCGGCGAGGAAAAGCCGTTCACTGCCGGCCGCTACGCCATCCCCACCGCGCTGATCGAAGCCGCCGGCGGCAGCAACATCATGGACGACGTGGATTCGAGCTGGGTGGAGATCGGCTGGGAGCCGGTGATCGAGCGCAACCCCGACATCATCCTCATCATCAACTATGGCGAGGTCACCGCCGAGCAGAAGGCCGAGTTCATGCGCAACAACCCGGCCTTCAAGGACATCCCGGCGGTAAAACATAACCGCTTCGTTACGCTTAACTATGTCGAGGCGACGCCGGGGCCGCGGAACATTGCGGCGATCAAGCATCTGGCGGCGGCGTTCGCGGAGTAGCGGCCAGCAGACGGCCCCCTCCCATCCTCCCCCATAATGGGGGAGGTGCCCCGCTGGTGAGAATGGCTCGACCGAGCCACAAACTCCCCTTCACCTCCCCCTTTGTGGGGGAGGCCGGGAGGGGGCCGTCTCTATCAGTCAGCACCCTGACAGGCCCAAAAATGTCCCACCGCCACCTCACCGGCCCGCGCCACGCCCTCATCCACGCCACCCCAGCGCTGGTGATGGCCCTCACCGCCCTGCTCGTCCTCACCGCGCTGGTTGCCGTCAGCGTCGGCGCCATCGCCATTCCGCTCGACACCGTCTGGTCCGTCGTCCTCAGCCACCTGTTCCCCGGCAGCGTCGAGGTGACCTGGTCGGCCGGGCGCGACAATATCGTCTGGGAGGTACGCCTGCCCCGCGTCATCCTCGGCGCCATTGTCGGCGCCAGCCTGGCGCTGGTCGGCGCGGCGCTGCAGTCGGTCACCCGCAACCCGCTGGCCGATCCGCACCTGCTCGGCATTTCCTCAGGCGCCGCGCTCGGCGCCATCATCGTGCTGCTGCATACCGGCATGTTTCTCGGGCTCGCCACCGTGCCGATCTTCGCCTTCGGCGGCGCGCTGCTCAGTACCGCCATTGTCGTCGGCGTCGCCAGCCTCACCCGCTCCACCGATGCCAGCCGGCTGATCCTCGCCGGTGTCGCCGTCAGTTTCATCATCAGCTCGGGCGGCAGCCTCGCCATCTTCTTTGGCGATCCCCGCGCCACCCATACCGTGGTGTTCTGGATGCTGGGCGGCCTCGGGCTGTCGCAGTGGTCGCAACTGCCCTACCCGCTCGTCGCCCTTCTCGCCTGCGGTGCCTACCTCATCGCCAACGCCCGCAACCTCAACGCCATGACGCTGGGCGATGAAAGCGCCACCACGCTCGGCATCCCGGCCCGTCGCTTCCGCATGCTGGTGTTCATCGTCTCGGCCCTGCTCACCGGCGCCGCCGTGGCCTTCTCGGGCGTCATTGCCTTTGTCGGACTGATGATCCCGCATATCATCCGCCTGGTGGTTGGCGGCGATTATCGCCGGGTGCTGCCGCTCTCGGCCCTGCTCGGCGCCATCTTCCTCGTCCTCGCCGACATGCTGGCCCGCATCATCATCCCGCCGCAGGACCTGCCCATCGGCATCATCACCGGCCTCGTCGGTGGCGGCTTCTTCATCCTGCTGCTGCGGCGCCGCGCCCGCCCGGCTTGACAGCTCTCAGGTTGCGGAGTATTCAACACATACGTTGATCAACACGGATGTTGAATATGCCCGCCATCGCCAACGACCCCCTGAGCAACACGCTCTCGGCCCTCGCCGATCCGACGCGCCGCGCCCTGCTGGCCCGGTTGAGTGAAGGCGAGGCAACGGTCAACCAGTTGGCCGAGCCGTTCGACATTACCCTGCAGGCGGTGTCGCGGCACCTGAAAGTGCTCGAAGCCGCCGGGCTGATCAGCCGCGGCCGCGAGGCGCAGTGGCGGCCGTGCAAACTCGAGACGGCGCCGCTGCAACAGGTCGATGGCTGGCTCGCCCGCTACCGCCTGTTCTGGGAAGGCAGCTTCGACAAGATGGGCGCCTATCTCGAAGAGATCACCAAGGGAGACGAAAATGGCCCAAAAAACTGAGGCGCTGAAGCTGCGCGACGACGAGCTGTTCATCACCCGCAGTTTCGATGCGCCGCTCTCGATTGTCTGGCGCATGTGGCAGGAACCGGAGCACATGATCCGCTGGTGGGGGCCGGAAGGTTTCACCGTCACCGACCTCGCCTCCGACTTCCGCCCCGGTGGCGCCTGGCGGGTCGGCATGATCTCGTCGATGTTTCCCAAGAGTTGGTCGAGCGGCAACTACCTCGAGATCGAGCCGCACAAGCGCATCGTCCTCAGCTTCGCCTGGGACGATGATTCCGGCGAAACCGTCCCCACCACTATCACCGTACAGTTCGAGGAACGCGGCGGGCGCACCACCCAGCACTTCCACCAGACGCCCTTCACCTCGGTCGCCTCACGCGACAGCCATGTCGGCGGTTGGAACTCGCTGTTCAACAAGCAAGAGCAATACGCCGCCGCCCTGGCCAAGGGCATCCAGTTGCCGCAGCTGACCTGAGCCACCACTACAGCCGGTGCGTGCCGACCCCCACCCTTGATCCCTCCCCGCAAGGGGGAGGGAGACGCCACCACTGGCGTCCGTGTTTTGGTCTCCCTCCCCCTTGCGGGGAGGGGACAGGGGTGGGGGTCCACAGCCACCGGCCTCTCACCCGAAAGGATCCCCAAAATGCTGCTTACCGACAAGACCGCCATCATCCACGGCGCCGCCGGCAAGATCGGTTCCGCCACCGCCCGCCAGTTCGCCGCCGACGGCGCCCGCCTGTTTCTCGCCGGCCGCACCTTCGCCAAGGTTCAGGCGCTGGCCGACGAGATCAATGCCAATGGCGGCAGTGCTGAAGCCGCCGAGGTCGACGCGCTCGACGAAGCCGCCGTCCGCGCCCATGCCGACGCCGTTGCCACCAAGGCCGGCCGCATCGATATCAGCTTCAACGCCATCTCGATCTTCGGCCACCTGCAGGGCACCCGGCTCATCGACATGAAGAGCGAGGACGTCCTCACCCCGATCACATCAGGCGTGCGCACCCACCTGTTCTCCGGCGTCGCCGCCGCCCGGCACATGGTCAAGCAGGGGTCGGGCGTCATCCTCACCCTCTCGTCCACCGGCGCCCACCTCTCGGGCCGCGATCAGATGGAACACTCGGCCGGCGGCTTCGGCATCGCCTGCACCGCCATCGAGGCGCTGTCGCGCACCCTTGCCGCCGAACTCGGCCCGCACGGCATCCGCGTCGTCTGCCTGCGCTCCGAAGCCATCCCCGAGACCTGGCCCAGCGCGCCCGAGCACGCCGAACTGGTGCGCGAAATCAAGGCCTACATGACGGCGGGCACCATCCTCGGCCGCATGACCACGCTCGCCGAGGTCGCCAACGCCGCCGCCTTCGCCGCCTCCGACCGCGCCAGCGCCATGAGCGGCGCCATCATGAACCTCACCTGCGGCTCGGTGATGGATGCAGACTGACGACCTGAGCGTGTGGCCCCCTAGTGGGAGGACATCGCATATGAGTACTGACAGTAGATGGGGAGCCTTCTCCCCTTGTGGGAGAAGGTGCCCGAAGGGCGGATGAGGGGGGCCGCGCAACGAAGTGTAGCGCGACCGGAGCGCAGCGACGGGCGACACGGTACGCGGAGAGAACCCCTCATCCGGCCTTCGGCCACCTTCTCCCACAAGGGGAGAAGGCAAAGGGTGCCTTCCATACCCGTCTGCGATAGCACGGGTCCTTGCGGGGAGAGGACAGCGAGGGGGTACTCTTCCCGCACTGGCCATTGTGCTATTGGTGCCCCGAACACCGGAGCCCCTCCCATTCCCGACTCTCTTCACATCGGCGGCGCCGTGCATCTCCCGCTGGCGGAGATCTCCATCGACTACATTCGCAGCCCCGGCCCGGGCGGGCAGAACGTCAACAAGGTGTCGAGCGCGGCGCAACTGCGCTTCGACCTGATGGGTTCGCCATCTTTGCCCGAGCCGCTGAAGCATCGTGCTGCCGCCCTTGCCGGCAGCCGGCTGACCACTGACGGGGTGATCGTCATCACCGCCAACCGGTTGCGCAGCCAGCCGATGAACCGTGACGATGCCATCGAACGCCTCGTCGCCATCCTGCGGCAGGCCCTGGTCCCGCCAAAGCCCCGTCGCCCGACCCGCCCCACCCTCGGCTCGAAGCAGCGCCGGCTCGAGGGCAAGGCGCAGCGCGGCGCTACCAAGAAGCTGCGCAACGCAAAGAGCTGGGACTGAAAATAGGGCGACGCGTTGCCACCACGCGTCGCCCCGGACAAGCGAATGGACCCGAGTCCCGCCTGCTTCTAGAACTTCACCGACAGCACGCCCTTGAGGCTCTGGTCGGTGGCGCTCTCGGTGATCACGCCGGAATAGAGGGCGCTGACCGTCGCGCTGTCGGAGAGATCGACATCGACGCCCGCTTCGACCAGCGCCGCGTCCCGCGCCGTCGGCACGCCCGCCACGCTGTACGGATCGCTGCCGCCGATGCTCAGCGTCGCCGTCTGCGCCAGCTCGCCGAAGGCGTGGCGCCAGGCCAGCGAACCATGCAGCCGCGCCGACATGTCGCCGAGATCGAACGCCGCCTCGGCCCTGAGCCCGAGCGCTGCATAGGTCTGGTCGACGCTCTCTGCCTCCGCCGTCAGCGCACCGACGCCACCGGCTTCGGTGAACCCATCGGTGCTGGCATTGATGTAGGCGAGCCCGGCGAAGGGCGTCACCGAAACCGCGTCCATTTCGAGCCGATAGCCTACCTCGCCGAATGCCTGCGTCGTCGCGCCGCCATAGCTGGCGTCATAGGAGGCGGCAAAATCCACATCCTCGATCACCACGTCGCGACGGGTGGTGATGTCGTGGCGCGCATAGGCCAGCCCGCCGCGCAGCAGGAACGGCCCGTTCACCGTGCCGCCATAGAGCGCCGCCTGGTAGCTGTCGACGCTCGCCGAGGAGCCGCGGTCGACCACGCCATAACCCGATTGTCCGTAGCCGAGCAGCGCCCCGAAGCGGAAATCGCCCACCGTGCCATCGGCGCCGGCGAACAGCCCGTGCGCATCGCGCGTCGTCTCAGCCGCATTGCCGTCGCTACCCCAGACCGCACGGGCACCATAGGCCTCGGTCCACAGCCCGGCGCCCTCGCCGTCTCGATCCTCCAGCCGACCGAGGCTTGCCTCGCGCACGAAACGGCTGTCCTCGATCAACCCACCCTTCAGCGACGCATGCAGTTCGCCCGACAGCGCATCGAGCGCCGCCAAGGCGCCGGCCTCGTCGAGCGAGGCGACCATGTCGAATACCGGGCTGCCGTCGGGCAGGCCGTCCACTGCCTCACCGACAGCCTCCTGGTTCGGCGTCTCGGCCGCCGAGGCCAGCGTCGCGTCGCGCTCCACCGTCAGGATGATCGATGTCGCGTCCTTGGACAGCACGAACTGCAGGAACGGCGAGATCTCGCCGCCGACCAGCGCCAGGTCCCCTGCCCCGGTGATCAGGTCGGACGTGGCGATCGTGTAGGCGCTGCCGGCGCTATAGGTATAGCCGTAGTTCCACACCTCGACATTGATATTGCCCTGGAGGTTCAGGTCTCCGTTCACCGCGACCAGCGAGCTGCCGCCTGCCGAGCCGTCGCCGGCCCCCCGGATATCGACGGCCAGCGTGCCATCCATCATCGCCATGGGCCCGTCGACATTGAGCGTCGAGTCCCAGTAACCGGGCCGCACCGTGCCACCGGCGATGCTGGTCGCGCCGACCGTGCCGGTGCCCGACAGGGTGCCGTCAATCTCGACGATCAGGAGGCTGCTGCTGGAGATGTCGCCATAGACCGCGAGCTCGCCTTCGATCACGTCGGTCTGGCCGGAATAGGTGCTGGTGCCGTTGAGGAACAGCCGCCCGTTACCTTCCTTGTTGAGGCCCAGCGAGCCGCCGCCGACGCCATCCGACAGCACGCCGCCGAAGTTGGAATCGTTCGCCGAACGAACCGTCAACGTTGCGTCCTGCAGCGCATTGTTGGTGATGAGACCTGCAGCCGTCCCGGTATTGCTGCCATCGGTCGAGAGGATCGTTCCGACCACCTGATCGAGGCCGCTGAGCAGGAATGTACCGCCTGCCCCCAGGCCAACCGAACTGAACACCACGTCGGTCTCGTCGGTCAGCCCGTTCACCACCTGCGAGGCAATCGACGCGTCATCGCGCAACTCGATCGTCGTATCGCCGATCGACCCGGCGACCTCGGGCCGCAACTGCGAGAAGTCCGAGAACACCTGGCGACCGCCGGCCACGCTGTTGGCGGCAACGGCGCGCAACTGGGCTGCGTCGGAGAAGCTCTGCACCCCGCCGGTCACGGCGCGGTCGGCATTGGCATAGAGGTAGGACAGGTCGTGGAAGTTCTGCTCGCCGCCACTGACGCTCTCGGTCTCGTTGGCCAGCAGCGCGCTGGAATCGTAGAAATCCTGGGTGCCGGCAACGATGCCGCCAGCCGTCGCTCCGGTCTGGAACACCTCGAGCGAGGCCTGGTCCTCCAGCCTGATGCGACCGCTGTCGAGGTCCGCACCATCAAGAGTCAGCCGCCCATAGTCACTCAGCAGCAAGCCGTTCTGGGTCCCGCTGAGATCGATCGCCCCCTGCGCGGTGATCTGCGCCGACCCGGACACCGCGAGCGTCAGGTTCTCGTTCACCGCCAGCGTGTTCGTCACATTGAGGTTGTGCGCCAGCATGACGTTCTGGCCGTCATCGGTCAGCTCGTAGAAGTTGCCTTCGACGAACAGGCTCGCCACCGACTGCTGGCCGGTGCTCAGTTCGACCAGTTCGTTGTTCCCCAGGGAGCCCAGCGTCAGCTCGAGATGCGCCCCATCCGCGGCGCCCGGAGCTGCCGGTGCGCCCCAGTTATTGTTGTTCGACCACAGATTGTTGGCGCCGGCTCCGGTCCAGTAGAGCTGCGCGCCGTGGGCAGCAGAAACGGCAAACAGCGAGACGCTGGCGAGAAGAAGTCCGCGATACATTGGCGAGCCCTGGTCATGTCCACATCACCCCGGATTCCCGGAGTCTGGCGAAAACTGCCTGAGCCGCTCGCCCGACCGTATAGGCCGTTCGGCCCATGCGCCTCAGATGTGATTGAAAAGACACGAAAATAGGCCGTTCGGCCTATACAGCCCTGCTGTTCAGCCTGCCGAACGCTTGCTAGCGTCAGCTTGGTATCAACGCGGTCATTCCCATGAGTTCATTGAACAATACCTGGCTGTCGAGCAGCGAGGTCGCTACCCTCGGCCGGGCTATTCTTGCCGTCAACGAGACGCAGAACTTTGCCCAGCTGCACACCAGCATGTTCCGTGCCACCCAGATCGTGGCTTCGCACGATCTCACCGGCATGTCGGTGCTCGACGAGCAGAACCGCGCCGCCGACACCTTGATGAGCGCCTCGGTGTACCAGCACCTGACCATCGACTTCGCCACCATGCTGAAGGACTTCTTCACTTTCCCCGGCGTTTCCGACGGGCGCTACTTCTCCCCCGCCGAACCGCGCGCCATGCTGGATTTCCAGGATGTCGAGCGGTTCAAGTCGTCGCTGTTCTACGAGGGCTTCTACCGCCAGGTGGATGTGCTCTACGAAGTGTCGCTCACCACGCCGGGCGCCCATGGCGCCGCCAGCACGCTGGTGAGCCTCGGCCGTTCGAGCCGGGCATTCAGCGACGAGGAACGGCTGCTGCTGAAGCTGCTGCAGCCGCACATGCAGCAGCGCATGCGAGCGCTGCAGGCGCTGGAGCCGGACAACGCCCGCTATGGCCGCGCCAACTTTCATCCAGACCCGCCACTGCTGTTCGTCTCGCCCGCCGGCCACATCGTCGGCTTTGCCCCGCAGGTTCCCGCGCTGTTCGCGCAATACGGCCTCAGTTTCCAGAGCCGGCTGCCGCAGCAATGGCGCGACTGGCTGGCCCAGCAGATTGTCTCCTTCGAAGCCGGCCGGCCGCTGCGTGCCCTTGCCGTCACCGGCCCGGGCGGCGGCCTCTACGTGCACTTCTTCCACAATCCCTCAGGCAACGAGCATCGGCTGGTGCTCGAGCCCGCCATCATCGAGGCCGAGATCCTCACTCGCCGGGAGACCGAGGTGGCCCACTGGCTGGCCCAGGGCAAGACCAACGCCGAGATCGCCCACATCCTGGGGATCAGCGCCGCCACCGCCAAGAACCACGTCGAGCGCATCCTGTTCAAACTGAAGGTCGAAAGCCGCCTCGCCGCCGCGCTGATCATCAGCCGCAAGGAAAATTCCGGGCGCCGTTAGGTTCGGAGCGCCGCCAGGCTGTCGCGCGCCGCGGCTCCGATCTCCGCCGGCCCCAGTGGCGCCATGGCGCCACCCGCATCGGGACGCCCCGCCCGGTCCGCCTCGATGTGCCGTGCAAACCTGTCCATGTCGCGCTGGAACTGCTTCGCCGACGACTTCAGCCCGGCATCCGACAGCATCCGGCCCAGCAACGGGCCGCTCGATTTGCTGAAAATCTGAACGAGCCGGGTTCCCGTCGCCGTCGCCTCGAGCCGCAACTCGGTCAGCCCCGACACGCCCTTGATCGGCACCGGCGAAACATACTCCACCAGCATCTGCTCGAACGGCTGCCACTCCAGCACCGTCAGGGGGATGACCGCGTCGCCGTGGTAGCACTGGAACACGCTGCCCACCGCCACCCGCCCGGCATTCTTGCCATTGATATCGAGATGCGTCGCCGCCAGCAGCACCCGGTAGTGCTCGGGCTGCACCACGTAATCCCACACCTGCTCGCGCGGCAGGGCGATCTCGGTCTCCACCCGCATCAGCTCCTGTTCGCCCGGGATCGTGACCCGGGTCAGCCGGCGCTTTTTCTCCCACACCGGGTGCATGTCCTCGATCCACACCGCGACGGTGGCGAAATTCTCGTAGCTCTCCTCATGCGCCACCAGCCCGTCGCTCCCGAGCCCAAGCCGGGTGAGCGCCGCGTCGGTGAACAGGGTGTAGGCCCGGAAACCGGTGGCCTCGGTCACATGGTTCTTCAGCAGCCGGTGGATCAGGATCACGTCCGAGCCCACCAGCTCATCATGCGCGTCGAGCTTCTGCACGGCGAACTCGCCATGATGGACGAAGAACTTCAGGTCCAGCGAACCGATATTGCGGCAGGCGTTGCACGGGCAGGTGGTGTTGTGCACCATCCGCTCGATCGCCCGACGGAAGTCGACATAGGTATCTTCGATGCTCTCGGCGAAGGTCTGCCCGGTGAGGAAACTGTCGCTCAGCCCGTAGCTGATCACCGCATCGCCGGCGAGCCGGGAGATCACCAGTGGCGGCCGTGTGTCATGGATGATGAGGTTCAGGAGCGCCGTCAGCGTCTGCTGCGCATGCTCCAGCTCCGACGCCCCCAGATACTGGGTGTAGCCGGTAATGTCGGCGATGAGGAAATAGCCAAGCCGGGTGGACACCTGTCACCTCCCCCGCCGCCGGGCCATTGTCTCACGAAACGGCAGGCCGGCGGTAGAGGGCGCGGTCAGATGAACGGGCCAACCTTGAAGGCGATGCTGACGATGGCGAAAATGCCGACCAGCAGCACCATCACCGCCACCACCAGCGTGGCGTGGGTGGGAAAACCGTCGTCGGTTGCAAGCGTTCCCGCCGCGTCCATGGCGTTTCGCTTGTTGCGCAGGTCGCGCATGAACCAGACGTGGTAGACGATCCCGGCCAGCAGCGCGACCACCCCGATGGCGCAAAGCGTAATCCCGAAGTTACGCGCCGCATGGTCGTTGAGCGCCGCCCCGCCGACCTGCGTCGCCTGCAGGCTGTCCAGCAGCTTGTAAATGGTGAAGCCGAAGCTGATCAGCGACAGCGAGGTGCGGATCACCGCCATCAGCGTCCGATCCGCCGCCAGCCGGGTGCGCTGGAACGCCATACCGGTGCGGGTCGATGACAGGTTGGTGCCGAGATCGGCAAGTGGCGAGTCGTGAGCCGCAGCCATCGGCGCCTCCGTTGCCGCTGCATCGCGGCAGGTTGGAGTGAGGCCTCACCGGCGTAGCGCAGCCCACTTAGCGAACCCCTGCCCCATCGCCTCGCATCCGCATCGAATTGCCCACAATCGCCGCGATCGAGCGCGGTAGCGTCATAGACCCGCCGCAATTTGCATCCCAATCTGGTTTGCATCGTAAACCTGAGTCAGCGGCCCATGCCCGATCTCGACAAAGCCCTCGCCGACATCGTCGAGATCAAGTCGCGCCTCGCCCAGTCGAGCGAGTTCCTCGGCCTCGGCCCCGCCGCCCTCGCCACCTCCGGCGTCCTCGCCCTGGCGGTCGCGGCCCTGCAGTCGCTCCTGCCCGGCGCCGCCGAGCCCACGGCCTTCTTCACCGGCTGGGTGCTCACCGCCATCGTCGCCGTCGCGCTGATCGGCGCCGAGATGCTGCGCCGCGCCCGGCGCCACCATGCCGGCCTTGCCGACCAGATGATCCGCGAGGCGGTGCTGAACTTCGTGCCGGCAGGCGTCGCCGGCGCCGCGCTGCTCGCCTTCTTCGGTCGTTTCGCCCCGGAACAGCTCTGGCTGGTTCCCGGCCTGTGGCTGATCCTCGTTGCCCTTGGCATCTTTGCCGCCGCCCGCTCGCTGCCCCGCGCCATCGCGCTGGCCGGGGCCTGGTACCTGCTATCGGGCTTCACCGTGCTGCTGCTGGCGGCCGGCGACCACAGCCTGTCGCCCTGGCACATGGGCATCCCCTTCGCCGTCGGCCAGTTGCTGGTCGCCGCCATCGTCCATCGCGCCTCGGAGGCCGCCAATGTCCGCTGAGCCCGACGCCCCCTTCGCCTATGACGGGCTCGATCGGGTCATCCACGAAAAGGCCCGCCTCGGCATCCTCACCTCGCTGGTGAGCCGCCCCGACGGCCTCGCCTTCAACGACCTGCTGCGCCTCTGCGGCCTCACCCAGGGCAACCTCAGCCGCCACCTCGCGGTGTTGCAGGAGGCCGGCCTGGTCGATATCGCCAAAGGCTATACCGGTAACCGACCGCTGACCGAAATCCGCCTCACCCCCGCCGGCCGCCAGCGTTTTCTCGACTACCTCACGGTGCTGGAACGTGTGGTGCGCGATGCTTCGGCACGCGCCGAACAGGTGCCGGGGAAGGTGCAGCCGGCTTGATGTGCCCAACTGAAGCAGACGGCCCCCTCCCATCCTCCCCCATGAAGGGGGAGGTGCCGCATCGAGCTTTTGGCCTCGATTGTGCCCGATACACCGGCGGGGCACCTCCCCCCTTGTGGGGGTGGTTGGGTGGGGGCCGTCTCTCTCAGTCGGCGCTCTAACTCGTAACAAACGCCTGACCAGTCCCACTCGCGCCCACGAGGTTTACAATGCAAACCACTCCCAACCACAAACTCCACGTCGCCATCATCATGGACGGCAATGGCCGCTGGGCCGAGGCCCGTGGCCTGCCCCGCCCCGCCGGCCACCAGGTCGGCGCCGATACGGTGCGCGCCATCGTGCGCTCCGCCATCGAGCACGATATCGGCGCGTTGTCGCTCTATGCCTTTTCCACCTACAACTGGCGGCGCTCCGAGGCGGAAGTCGCGGGTATGATGGCGCTGCTCCGGCATTTCCTGCTGGTCGAAGCGCGCCAGCTGCGCGAGGCCAATGTCCGCATCTCGATCATGGGCCGCCGCGATCGCCTGCCGCTCGGGCTGGTGAAAGCCATTGCCGCCGCCGAGCGCAGTACTGCCGCCTGCACCGGCCTGCACCTGCGCGTCGCCATCGACTACTCGGCCCGCGACGCCATCCTGGCTGCGGCGGCAGCCGGCCCCGAAGCGATCGAGGCCGAGCTCGGCACCGAGGACGTCGATTTCCTCATCCGCACCGGCGGCGACCAGCGCCTCTCCGATTTCATGCTGTGGGAATGCGCCCAGGCCGAGCTCTACTTCACCCGGGTGAAATGGCCCGATTTCGGCCCCGCCGAGTTCGGCACGGCGTTGGCTGAGTATGGCACGCGCGTGCGCAGCTTTGGCGGCAATGTCGAGCCGATGCGGGCGATGGCTGGATGAGGTGCGACGGCTCGAGCGCCCCCTCTCCCCCGCGGCGCTACCGCGTCCGCTAGGGGGGAGAGGGTTGGGGTGAGGGGGCCTTGCCGCAAACACCGAGCCCGTGGAAGGCCCCCTCACCCGGCCCTTCGGGCCGACCTCTCCCCCAAGGGAGAGGTGAGCAGTGGCTCATGGGCACCGCTAAGGCCGTTGGAACGTCTGATACTCCGGCGCCCCGACCCGCTCGAACACCTGCACATTCAGCCCGCCCGGCGTCGTGTCGTTGCGCAGCGCCCGCATCGCCGTCGCCACGCCGCTGTCGGCGAACAGCTTGTGGCCGGCGCCGACGATCACCGGCGCCACCACCAGCCGCAGCTCGTCGACCAGCCCTGCTGCCAGCAGCGAGCGGGCGAGGCCGCCGCTGCCATGCACCTGCAGCTCCCGTCCCGGCCGCGCCTTCAACGCCTCGATCTCCTTGAGCGTATCACCGCGCAGCACCGTCACCGGCCCCCACTCCGCCTTGCCCAGAGACGCCGACGCCACGTATTTCGGCAGCCGGTTCATCATCAGCCCGATGGGGTCGTCGGGCTTGTTCATCTCCGACCAGTCGCGCGAAAAGCTCTCATAGGTACGCCGGCCGAGCAGCAGGCCATCGGCCTGTTCCAGCCAGGTCTTCGCCTGCGCCAGGAAGCCCGGCTCGAGATAGGGCACGAACCAGCCGCCGCGCAAAAACCCGTCGCTGCGGTCTTCGTCCGGGCTGCCCGGCCCCTGATAAACCCCATCCAGGGAGACGAATGTCGTGGTCACCAGCTTCATTTTCGGACTCCAATGCTTTGCCTTTCGGCTAACTATCAACGCAGGATAGTTAGCGCAATGGCTAAGTGACACCACGACCAGACACTTAGCCGTTGCGCTAAGCATTTACCGATGCTAGTCGTCGCGCATGCATGCGGGCACCGAGCAACTCGACGGAATTTTCCAGGCCCTCGCCGATCCGACGCGGCGGGCCATCCTCAGCCGCCTTGGCGGTGGACCGGCGGCGGTGGGTGAACTGGCACAGCCGTTCGACATGGCCCTGCCCTCGTTCATGAAGCACATCACGGCGCTCGAGCAGAGCGGCCTGATCCGCACCGCCAAGTCGGGCCGGGTGCGCACCTGCACGCTCGAAAGGACCACCTTCGCCCTGGTCGATGGCTGGCTCGGCGAGCAGCGCCGGCTGTGGAGCGAGCGCACCGACCGGCTCGAAGCCTTTGTCACAAGGGACAGCAAGTGATCCGCACCTTCGACCCCGAACGCGACCTCAGCATCGAGCGCTTCATCCGCGCCCCCAGTGCCGCGGTGTGGACCGCCTGGACCAATCCGCGCCAGTTCGAGCAATGGTGGGTGCCGGAGCCGGCGAAATGCCGCGCCGTCCGCTTCGAAGCCATTCCCGGCGGCCCGCTGGTCACCGAGATCAGCGAGCACGGAAAACCCTTCGCGCCGCACATGGACGCCTGCTTCCTCATCGTCGAACCGCAGCGCAGGCTGATCTTCACCGACGCCCTGCTCGGTGGCTTCCGCCCGGCGCCCAACAGCTTCATCACCGCCGAGGTCACCCTCGACGAGGTCGCCGGCGGCACCAACTACACCGCACGCGTCATGCACGCCGACCGCGCCACGCGCGACAAACACGCCGAACTCGGCTTCTACGACGGCTGGGGCACGGTGATCGGGCAGTTGGCGAAGTTTGTGGAGATGCCGACGAGTTAAGCGGCCGGAGTGGTTCGCACCGGCTTGGCCTCCGCGTCCCCTCGCCCCTGAGGGGAGAGGGTAGTGCAGCTCGGACCGACAGGTCCGTAGCGGAACTAGGGTGAGGGGTTCAGCTTCTCCGCGAGCGCGCGCTGCACCGCTTCACCCCTCAACCGGCCCGCGGCGACGGCCTTGCCGTCGTCCGCTGGCCACCTTCTCCCCTCAGGGGAGAAGGGAAGGACGCGGCTGCCCAAGGGACATGATCTGCAGCGGCCTCAGTCCCGCGGCTCCTGCTCTTCCCACCGCTCCCCCACCCCCGCCGGCACCGAGCGCCACACGATCAGCGCCAGCCCCACCAGCGGCGCCCCGATCAGTGGCAGCGCAATCGCGCCCCAGGTATCGAGCACGATGCCGCCCAGAGCCGCTGCCACCGCCATGCCGATCATGAAGGCCGACATGTTGAGCGAGATCGCCACCGGTACGGCGCCCGGCGCGATCTGCGCCATGTGGCTGGCCACGGCGATGGAGTAGGTGCGGCCGACAAAGCCCTGCGCTCCCACCGTCAGCATCAGCGCCGGCAGCGCGAAGCCCGGCGGCAGCCAGGCGAGGCCGAAAAACACCAGCATCACCACGATCACCGCCAGCCCGGCTATGGTCGCCGTGCGGCCGCTGCCCAGCCGGTCCGCCATCCGCCCGGCGGTGGTGCTGCAGGCCACCGCGCCGATGCCGCCGGCCAGCAGCACCAGCGGCAGCGCCTCGTAGCCGACGCCCACCGCCGTCATCAGCGCGCCGATATAGACGATCAGCGGCGACGAGCCGATCATGAACAACAGCGTCGAGAGCAGCGCCCGGCCGACGCCCGGGTTGCGCAGCACCTTGAGCCGATCGCGGATACTCAGGGCATCGCCCAGCATGCCGCGCGGCAGCTTGAGATAGAGCGCCGCCGCCGAAAACCCGGCCATGATCGCCAGCATCACATAGACGATGCGCCAGCCGAACTGTGCCGCGATCCAGGCGCCGAGCGGCACCCCGGCCAGCGCAGCGATCGCCTGCCCCATGCTGATCACCTGCATGTAGCGCCCGCGCTTGCCATAGGGCGCGATCATTGCCGCCGTTGCCATGGCGGTGCCGGTATAGGTGCCCGCCACCACCGCCAGCGCCGTTCGCACCACCACCAGCGCCTCGAAGGTGGTGGAGAGCACGATCAGCAGCGCGCAGACCGCAAAGCCGAATTCCGAGCCGGCAAGGATGCGCCGCCGCCCCACCCCGCCGAGCAGCAACGCCAGCAATGGCGGGCCGAACGCATAGGCCAGCGAATAGAACAGCACCACCAGACCCGCCTGCCCCAGGCTCACCCCGAGGTCGACGCCGATCAGCGGCAGCAATCCGGCGATCAGGCCCCCTTCGATGGCCCCGACGAATGCCGCCAGCGCCAACCAGTACAGCCGCGAATCCATGTTTCCCCCTCGCGACTATTCTTGGCGGGGTGCGGCGAGAGGGGAAAGGGCAAATTGGCCACGGTGGGATAGCCAATGGTAGCGGTACCGCGCGAGATCGCGCCACAGCCGCGATGCCACCTCCCCCTTGATGGGGGAGGCAAGCAAAGCTTGCGAGCGCCAGCGAGCTAGCAGCGCTCGGAGGGGGTGCGCAGCAGGCTCGGGACGTGCGTTCGGAAACTCTTTGGACTGGAGACCACACCGTGCCTGGCCCCCATGCATCCGGGCTCCGCCCACCCCCTCCGAGCTTCGCTAGGTCGCTGCCGCTCCCAGCTCCGCTTGCCTCCCCGATCAAGGGGGAGGTGGCCGCGGCCCTCCGCGCTCCCCCGTTCACATTCCGTTCGCCACGCCCTATATTGCTGTCGAACCACGCCAACCCTGACAGATTCTGACAGCACACCCATCTATGGTGTCCGCTGAAGCAGCCTCAATCGCCCATCGAGAGTCCGCCATGCCCCCGAAAAAGCCGGTTTCCGACTTCTCCATCGACGACTTCATCGGCGAGATCGAAAAGGCCGAAGCCGAGCAGATGAACAAGCGGCTGCCGCAGGAGCGCCTGAAGAACAAGCGCGCCCTCGACAATGCCGCCCGCCGCGCCGCCGAAGCCGCCGGCACCGGTATCCAGCCGCTGGTCCCGCAGCCGCTCGAGAAGCCGAAGAAGTCGGCCCGCTCCGCCGCCACCGGCATGCAGCTCAAGGCCCCCAAGTCGAAGGCCAACTCGGTCGATCGCCCGGATTTCGGTGGCATGGGCGAGTCCGACCAGGCCGGCTTCGGCCACCTGCCCTCCGGCCACATCACCGCCCGCGATATCTCGCGCCAGGCCGCCAAGGACCCCGAGGTGATGGAGCAGCTGCGCGAAGCGCTCGAAACCTCGAAGAAGAAGGTCAAGGCCAAGAACATGCCCGGCCAGTCGCTGGCCGGCGCGCAGACCGTGGGCATCTCCGCCACGGTGAAGGCGCTCGAGGATATCATCCTGCACGGCCGCAAGGAGGTGGAGGGCAACACCGAGTGGCGCCCACACCGTCCAGCTCCCCGCGAAAAGTCCGAAGGCGGCGTGCCGTTCAAGCTGGTGACCGCCTATGAGCCACGCGGCGACCAGCCCACCGCCATCGCCGATCTGGTCGAGGGCGTCGAGAACGGCGAGACCGACCAGGTGCTGCTCGGCGTCACCGGCTCCGGCAAGACCTTCACCGCGGCGCAGACCATCATGCGCACCCAGCGCCCGGCGCTGATCCTCGCGCCCAACAAGACGCTGGCCGCCCAGCTCTATGGCGAGATGAAGTCGTTCTTCCCCGACAACGCCGTCGAGTATTTCGTCTCCTACTACGACTACTACCAGCCCGAGGCCTATGTGCCGCGGACCGACACCTATATCGAGAAGGAATCGACCATCAACGAGCAGATCGATCGCATGCGCCACTCGGCGACGCGCGCTTTGCTCGAACGCGACGACGTCATCATCGTCGCCTCGGTCTCCTGCATCTACGGTATCGGCTCGGTGGAAGATTACACCGCCATGACCTTCGACCTGAGGAAGGGACAGAAGGTCGATCAGCAGGAGCTGCTGCGCTCGCTCACCCAGCTGCAATACAAGCGCGGCGACACCGGCTTCGTCCGCGGCACGTTCCGGGTGCGCGGCGACACCGTCGAACTGTTCCCGGCCCACTATGAGGATGCCGCCTGGCGCATCACCCTGTTCGGCAACGAGATCGAGTCGATCTCCGAGTTCGATCCGCTGACCGGCAAGAAATCGTCCGACCTGCTCAGCGTCCGCATCTTCGCCAACAGCCACTATGTGACGCCGCGCGCCACCCTCACCGGCGCCATCAAGGAGATCAAGAAGGAGCTCGCCGCCCGCCTGCAGGAGCTGAACGGCGCCGGCCGCTTCCTCGAAGCGCAGCGGCTCGAGCAGCGCACCCTGTTCGATCTCGAAATGATGGAAGCCACCGGCTCCTGCGCCGGCATCGAGAACTATTCGCGCTACTTCTCCGGCCGCAAGCCGGGCGAGCCACCACCGACCCTGTTCGAGTACCTGCCCGACAACGCCCTGGTGTTCATCGACGAAAGCCACGTCACTGTCGGCCAGCTCGGCGCCATGTATCGCGGCGACCTGCGCCGCAAGGCGACGCTCGCCGAATATGGCTTCCGCCTCCCCTCGGCCATGGACAACCGCCCGCTCCGCTTCGAGGAGTGGAACGCCATGCGCCCGCAGACCGTCTATGTCTCGGCCACCCCCGGCGCCTGGGAAATGGAGCAGTCCGGCGGCGTGTTCGCCGAACAGGTGATCCGCCCCACCGGCCTGATCGATCCGCCGGTCGAAATCCGCCCGGCCAAGACCCAGGTCGATGACGTGGTCGACGAGATCCGCCAGGTGTCGAAGGCCGGCTACCGCACCCTGGTCACCGTGCTGACCAAGCGCATGGCCGAGGATCTCACCGAGTACATGCACGAGCAGGGTATTCGCGTGCGCTACATGCACTCCGATATCGACACCATCGAGCGCATCGAGATCATCCGCGATCTCCGCCTCGGCGCCTTCGACGTGCTGGTCGGCATCAACCTCTTGCGTGAAGGTCTCGACATCCCCGAATGCGCCCTCGTCGCCATCCTCGATGCCGACAAGGAAGGGTTCCTCCGCTCCGAGACCTCACTGATCCAGACCATCGGCCGCGCCGCCCGTAACGTCGACGGCAAGGTCATCCTCTACGCCGACAACATCACCGGCTCCATGGAACGCGCCATGGCCGAAACCACCCGCCGCCGCGAAAAGCAGTCGGCCTACAACCTCGCCAACGGCATCACCCCGCAATCGGTGAAATCCAACATCAAGGAAATCGTCGACAGCATCTACGAACAGGACCACGTCACCGTCTCGATCGGCAAGGACAAGAGCGGCAAGGAAAAGGTCCAGGCCGGAGCAAACCTGGCTGCTGTGATCAAGGACCTGGAACGCGAGATGCGCGAGGCGGCGACGAACCTGGAGTTCGAGAAGGCGGCGCGGTTGAGGGATGAGGTGAAGCGGCTACGGGAGATGGAATTGGATGTGTTGGAGGGGAGTGCGGATTAGGCCCCCTCACTTGCGTGTCTAGATAGGGCCCGTGCCGCGCGATCTAGGCCCTCTCCTACCAAGAACACGGCTTCTTCGGCAGGGCCCCGTGCATTGGACGCTCCAGCGAGTACGCTGTGGCGGCCTACTCGGAATGAGCCCCCCAAGTGTCGATACAGATCAACGACCGAGTCATGCAGAGCGTTTGTTACGATTACCTTCGCGCCCCGCTCTGCTGCCAGCTCCACTGACCTCGCCAACCTCACTTGATCTTCCCAAGAAAAGATCTGCTCGTTGTACTTGATGAAACCGTTATTGTTGTGCCGGACAGTATAGGGAGGGTCGACGAAGACCAAGTCTCCCTGCGTCGCAAGCTCAAGCAGACCAACGAAGTCCCCACTGGTCAGATCGGCTCCACGCAGGGTCTCGGCCACATCCTCGAACGTCTCGTTGGGAAATACGACCGTGTTCTTGGTTCCAATCGGGACGTTGAACTGCCCTTTCTTGTTTTCCCTGTACAGGCCATTCCAGCATGTACGGTTGAGATAAAGAAATCTCGCCGCCCGGCCCAGTCGTGTGTTCGGCGTTGACGATCGCGTTGCATAGTAGTGAGACTCGGAATGCAACCTTGCATGCTCGCTCATTAGCGCGAGCAAGCCCAAGGGGTCCGCCTTTATCGAAGCGTAGAGATTTATTAGCTCAGTGTTCTTGTCCGACAGGAGAGCACGGGCGGGCGACAGATGGAAGTACACCGCGCCGCTTCCCAGAAATGGTTCGATGTACCGATCAAACTCGACCTCAAACAGCTCTGGGAACTTACGAACAAGCCATCTCTTGCCGCCTGCCCACTTAAGCGGCGCTTCAACCATCGATCTTAAGCACGCCCGTTGATATCAGAGACGCGTAAACCGCATCTAGAATCGCGATGTCGGCGGCCTTGTACTGCTTGCCAAACGGATGAGCCGAAATCCTTCGTAGCCGATTTAGCTCATCAAACCACTTCAAATATCTAGCAGCATGCGGCTCGTCGGGCAGCCTGATGCTTAGCATGTCGCTAAATTGCGGCCAGTTCTCTTTTGTCTCTATGATCTTCTTAAAGTCAATGAAGTCAATGTAGGTTTCAAGCGGTCCTTGTTCCTCAGGATCTGCTGCTGACTGCTTCTCAAACGCCGATACTAAGATCGCGTTATTCTTCACAGATTTTTGTAAGAATTTCTCTCCGGGATACAGTTCCTGCAGGCGACGCACGATATAGGCCGGAACACCCTCTTGTATCTGCCGAATGTGGTGGTCGGCACTCTTGGTAACCTCCTCGGCAGTCTCGCGAATGAAATCATCAAGTCCTGAGGGCGAGAATGTAGCGTAGCGGGTCTTCACCAAATCAGCGAGGCGGAAGAAGTATCTGACGGGGCCACCAGAGCCGAACGGCACCCTGAATCGTTCAGCAAACGAGGTGTCGTTCGCCTCTCGTACAAAGCTCAGTACCGGGTCCAAGTATCGGGCAACCTCCACCAACAGTTCGGTCTCAGTGAGATTTCGCGGGTCGATCCCTGTGTCATGGTTGATGAAGGTGCATAACTCTCCGACTAGACGGATGTACGCCTCGACCGCAACGTTCGTGCAGAGCATTCCTTGCTTACCAGCATCCCACCGCAGCACATTCGCTTGACGCACCAGATCGAATACATCCCCCAGAACAGATGCTGCGGCCTCAATGGTCTGTGAGGGAGTATCCCCGCTTAGCGGCCCCTGAATGAAGCGATCAGGCTTCGTCCGCAACCGGCCAAGCAAACCAGACGAAACTAGTGCATTCGTTATCGACGTCACGTTTAGCGTGCGATCTGGCCCGTCTGGCAAGTCCGTGCTCTTAAAGCGATCCTCAAATGGATTGCCTACGTCGGACCTAAGTTGCTCAACGACGCGGGCAGCTATGGCGCGAAGTTGGCGCTGCTTGTCGTCGGAGTGAAGATCCTGCTCTCCCTTTAGCTCGTCCAGCAGACCAGGTGATACCTTCCTTTGTTGACTGTTTATCGTCTTGAACAGACGACCTTCCTCAGCCGGGTCCATTCGCTCGAATGCGATTACCGGGACACGAAATCTCGGTTCGTCCTCGGCTAACTCTGAGTAGCCGTAAAGTCTATGCTGGCCATCGATAATCCAGACCGACTTATATGTACTCGGAATGTACAGGGTACCGATGGTGGTTCCATCATCGGTTTCCGGTGCACTTTGCTCGAACCTAGTGGCTTCCTTGAAGTTCACAATTATCGCGTTGGCGAAATACCCCCCATCGCGAATGAACTTGGCGACCTCCTGGAGTCGAGCTCGAGTGATGAGGCGCTGGTAGCTGGGCGCGGCCTCAGGATCTCGCAGGTCACGATGATTGACGTATGCCACCGGGAGGAGTTTCGAGGGTGGTGCGACGAAGAAATACGCCCGGGACCCGCCAATCTTTGTCCTGATTGCAGGAACCTTCACATCCTTAAGCGACTCAACCTTTGAATTGGCAAGGTATGTCGCATGGAACTGATACCGGCCCGAGGGGCCAAGCCGCTTGGCAATCTCAGAAAAGTACCGGAGGTCCACCTCTGTCACTGGACGAATGTTGTATTCTTTTGCCAGAGCGCGATCGGTCGCGCTCCACTCAACGTTCCTGGTCACAAACAGCCAAAGGAACTTTTGGCCCTCTATTTCGCCAATCTGGGAGCGAATAGCGCGCGCGACCGCGCCCTTATTAGCGTCGAATTCCCCGAGATCTTTGCGGAAAGAGCGCTTGCCGCGCACCTCGGACGCCTTGCATTCAGCGACGACAACTGTCTCGTCGTCGAAGGCTAAGACATCGAGCTGCTTGGTGATCTTCTTGCCGCCATGCTCCGTAATTTCGACAGTAAATTTTCGTCCGGCGTTCAGATTTCTGTAACCGAACAGATAAAGTATGCACCAAAAATCGTTTTCAAGAAGTTCATCGAAAGACCTCTGTCGTTTCACTCGACATTTAGTCTTCCGCTCAACTACCAAATCCCAGCCACTGGCAAGGTAGATTTCGAGCTCGGACCTCAATATGGTCTTTAGTTCGTACCTAGCCTTCCGCCTCTTGTATTCAGCAATACGTGCCGGTTTGTCGCTAACAAGCGGTCCCAGCATTGGCATCCCCCGATTCGCCTATGCCCCAATTCATGATTTGTTGAACATCAAGCAAGGCATGGCAACATTGAACTTCGTTTCGCTCCCTGCGCTTACCGCGCTCACGAGCGACCCGCAATGCGGTCGGTCGTCCGCGGTAATGACGTTGCGAAGCAACAACCTGACGGTTCCTCGCATATCCAAGATCAGCACCAACTTCCCATTATCGCTGAGAGGCGGCTGCCGCCCAGGCAAAACCACCTCCTGCCACAATCAGTTCATCTTCAACTCATCATATGACTTTCATGTTCGCCTCGTTGCATCCAGCAACGCGAGGTAAACATCACATGCTGCCTAAGCTTAGCGTCACGGTATTGGCCGTGGTGGCCGCCTTCGTTTCTGCCCCGTCTTTCGCCCAGAGTTTCCCTGAAACCACCGCCATTCGCGCCACCGACCTGCTGCGGGCTCCGCCGCCGGATGGGCGGCGGGTCACCGGCATCGCCAAGGGCGAGCGGTTGAAGCTCTATGAATGCGTCGGAAAGCCCACCTGGTGCCGGGTAGGTCAGCTGCAGGGGCCCCACCCCTACAATGGCTGGGTCGCGGCCGATGCGCTCGATGGCCCAGTCTCTACTCAGTGATTGGTCCACCCAGTGACCGACCCAGAGACGGATCCAGACACCATGCTCAGCAAACGTCATGCCGCCGCGCTCGCCCTGGTTGCCAGCCTCGTCGCACCCGGCTCGTTCTCCGCCCCTGCGGTGGCACAGGAGTTCCCACGGTCACCGTGCTGCGGAGCACCCCGATCTTCCGCAACCCCGGCCACCGGCCGTTCGGCCAGCTGGCGAAGGGCGATCGGGTGATGCTGCACGAATGCACGGAACTGCCCGGCTATTGCCAGGTGACACTGCGCGAACCCGGCCGCCGCCTGACCGGCTGGGTCAACTCCGAGACGCTCGACGGCGTCGTCAGCACAAAATGATGCTCGGGCCGGCCACTTGCGCCGGCCCGCCCCCGTCAGGTCGCGCCGGCGTACACCGCCGCTGCCGCTCACTTTGACGTGCACAATTCGCCGGCTTCCCGCCCCTTTCCACCCGCCTGCCAAGGGTTTACGGTGTCACATTTGCCGGTTTGGGGAGGCCGCACCATGAATAATCCAGTTACGCCTGCGTCATCCTACACCACCGTCCGGCTGACGCCGGGCGAGGTGCTGATCACCCAGGGGGCGCCGGGCGGCAGCCTCTATGTGCTCGAGGAGGGGGAGCTCGGCGTGGTGCGCGATGGCGTCGAGATCGCCACGGTGTCGCGGCCCTATTCCGTGGTCGGCGAAATGTCGGTGGTGCTCGGCACGCCGACCAGCGCCACCGTCCGCGCCGTCAAGGAGAGCCGGGTGCGGGTGTTCTCCGATGCGCGCAGCACGCTGTCCAACGATGCCGATTTCGCCTTCCGCATGGCCTACCTGATGGCCAGCCGGCTCGACGCCACCTCGGCGCTGCTGGTCGAGCACAAGCGCAAGCAGGTCAACAAGGCTGAGAACGACATCGTCAGCCGACTGTTCAATGCCCTGCATCTGCCCAGCGAAGAGCCCCCTGCCCCGCCAGCGGACCGGCAGGAAATGTTCAGCGCCCCGCAGGGCGCGTTTCCGCGCTGATTGCTCCTGTCGCAGGTGATGCTGGTTCGGTAGGGCGCGGGACGCGCAGAGTAGCCACTCCGGTAACAACATCCGCGATGTCATCCCTGCGAAAGCAGGGACCCAACTCACCACAGCGCATGCTGATGCTTGGGTCCCAGCTTTCGCTCATACGCGCTAAGTTAGGTGTTGCCCTGATCGGTTACGGTGAAGTTGGGCGTCTCCGCAACCACCGGCGTCATTCCCGCGTAGGCGGGAACCTAGTGGGATGCTTCAGCACCCGCTGAGGCTGGGAGATCCCACTGGGTCCTCGCCTTCGCGGGGATGACGCCGGTGGGAAGACGGGCCTAACTTAGCTCAAATGAGCTTTCGCTGGGATGACACCGAGTTTAGGGCACTGTCAGGTGGACCGATCGCGTGCCTCAGAACTATGCACCACGCCAGGCGCCCCAGCCCGCCCGCAGCCGAAATTCCGCCCCACCTGTCGAAATCGCCCCCACTCGCCCGACATATGGATAGTCAGGCGAAAGGAGCCGAGCATGTCCGCCAACCTCCCCACCACGTTCGAAGCCACGCTGGTCCAGAGTTCCGCCACCGGCGGCTGGACCTATCTCGTCTGGCCCGAGTCCGTCGCCTTCTTCGGTACCCGCGGCCTGGTCAAGGTCGCCGGCACCATGGATGGCCAGCCGTTCCGCTCCAGCTTCATGGCGCTCGGCAACGGCACCCACAAGCTGCCGGTGGCGGCCAAGCTGCGCGACCAACTTGGCAAGCGTGTCGGCGAGGCCATCCGCGTGACGCTGACCGAACGGCTCAACTGAGCCGTCACCCCTGCTCGATGGTCAGCGTGCCATGCGTCCGGTCCTCGATGGTCTGCAGCGGCAGGCTCAGCCGGAACTCGTCTCCATCAGGGTGATAGATGGCAAAGCGAAACCCCTTCTGCAGCAGCGCCTCCACCTCGTCCTGGGTGAACTTGGTGTGCCGCGTGGTGCGGCCGTTGAGCGGGATGGTGTGTCTGGGCATGGGGCGTCTCCGGCGTATGTTCTTGTTTTGTTCTAGGCATGAGGCTTTGGCGGAGTCCACTGGGTTTCGCTGGGCTTTCACTGCCGCTCCGGCAAAGAAGCCATGGCCCCATCGTCCCCTCTCCCCGCGGCGCTACCGCGTCCGCTAGGGGGGAGAGGGTTAGGGTGAGGGGGCCTTGCCGCGAGCGCTGAGCGTGAGGGAGGCCCCCTCACTCGGCGCTGCGCGCCGACCTCTCCCCCAAGGGAGAGGTGCGCCGACTGCCGGCTCGGCGCCCCCCCAACGTGACATGACCGCGCCACCCAACCGCGCTATGCTCGCCTCGCGGGGAGCGGGCCCGCTCGAACTCTTGTGGGGGACCTCTGAGCCATGGCCAATCTCTTGGCGCTGACCAATGCCTATCCGACGCTGGCGCTCGCGCGGGGCGAGCGGCTGATTGAAACCGGCGAGTCGCGCGGCGAGCTGTTCATCCTGGTGTCCGGCCGGCTGGTGGTCGAGCGCGATGGCGTCGAGGTGGCGCGCATCTCCGAGCCCGGCACGCTGGTGGGCGAAATGAGCATCCTGCTCGGCGCCGATCACTCGGCCAATGTCACCGCCCTGACCCCGGTGGAAGTTCGCCATATCGAGGATGGGCTGCGCTGGCTCGAGCAGAGCCCGATCGCCGCGCTGCATGTCGCCACCCTCGCCTGCCAGCGGCTCGATGCCACCAGCGCGCTGCTGGTGCAGCTGAAAAAGGAGAGCGAGGGCCACCGCGACCAGGGCTTCCTCGAGCGGCTGTTCGGCACCATCACCGGCGCCGAAACCCGCGCCTGAGCCATCCGCGGCGTTGATGGCTGCCATCAAGCCGGCTGCATTGATCTTTGTGCCGCGCCGCCCGAACATGGCACCATGCTGAAGCGTAGAGAATTCGACGAACCCGCCGCCACCGACGCCCCACTTTCCAATGGCGGCCCGCCATTGAACGATTCCCCGCGGCCCTGGGGCGATAACGGCATCGGCAACTACTTCGAATGGAAGGCCGCCAGCGAGAGGGCCTTCAACGACGTGCCCTACGATATCGCGGTGATGCGGGCCCGCCGCGCCGAGGCGATGGGGCTGACCTACCGAGAATACACCCTCGAAATCCTCGAGCGCGGCCGCTACCTCAGCGCCGACGCCGATGCCGAGCGCATCGCCGAGATCAAGCGCCGCCGCCCGATCCGCTATTGAACGCCGAACTCTGGGAAGAGGCCGAACCAACTGGTCGCCACGGTGACCATGCCCACGGCAGCGGTGACGGGTGCGAAGCCGCCAGTGGACGACCATGGGCGGTGCGGTTGTAGGTGAACAAAGGGGGTGGGAGCCTCCCTGTCCCTTCTCCCCTGAGGGGAGAAGGTGGCGCGAAGCGCCGGTTGAGGGGTGAAGCGGTGCGACGAGCTCTCTCTGAGACGCTGAACCCCTGCTCCGCTACGGACCTTCGGCCCTAGCTACACTACCCTCTCCCCTCCTAGGGGAGCGCGATAGCGCCCTCGGGGGCGACGGGGCGCTGGCGGCACGGCCGGTGACCCGCCCAGATTTCGCCCGCTTTGCAGCGTTGCTCAGCGCAACAACAATCCCCCCGGGAGCCCCCGCCATGCGCATCGCCCTGCTCGTCCTCAGCCTCGTTGCTGCCAGCCTCGCGGCACTCCCCGCTGAGGCGGCGTCGCGTGGTACGGCGCGGGCCTCGGGCGATATTCCGGTGCGGGCCGGCCCCGGGGCCGGCTACGAAACCATCGGCACGCTGCGTGACGGCACCGAGGTGCGGCTGCAGCGCTGCACGAAGAACTCCAACTGGTGCCTGTTTCTCGACAAGAACGGCGAGCCGGCCGGCTGGGTGCGCGGCTCCTATCTGGTCGGCTCCGGCGCCAAGCTCGAGGTCACCCCGTACAAGTTCGAGGGCTTCGATCCACTCGACCCGATCGACACCTGCGACGACGGTGACAGGCACAGCATTTTCTGCTGGTGAGCGCACCGCCACAATGATGAACAGATTCGGCGCACGACGCTAAATCATTCTACTTGAACGACGGTTTCAGCTTCGGTTCAGGCACATCCTTCTAACTTCACGGTCAAGGCAATACTGCCAACCCTGAAACGAAGGAAACCGAAGATGTCTTTCCGTACCCTGAAAACCGCCGCTCTCGCCACTCTCGTCGTCATCGCCACCGCCGGCGTTTC
>JAESFN010000482.1_pt1 | contig 35851 bp, 35 predicted proteins | sample 9269411 | NCBI WGS metagenome assembly JAESFN01 (sample SAMN14505399, study PRJNA617100) | algae metagenome | isolation source: Iphinoe sp. HA4291-MV1 and co-occurring heterotrophs from trail next to... | place: USA: Maunawili Falls, Hawaii | collected 2009-07-25
TATGGGCGTTACGTGGGAGAACCAACACCTCTGCAATTAGCTCGTTATTTTCATCTCGACGATACAGCACGACAATTGGTGAAACAGCGTCGTGGCGACCATAACCGTTTGGGCTTCGCCATCCAACTTTGCACCGTGCGGTTTCTAGGAACTTTTTTGATTAACCCAATAGATGTCCCACCTGGAATCGTAGCTTCACTCGCTCAACAACTAGGCATCTCCCAAACCAACTGTCTGCTGCGCTATTTAGAACGACCCACCACTCATTGGGAACACGCTCAAATCATCAAGCGACACTATGGTTATCGAGATTTTACTGAACAGCCCTCTAGGTGGCGTTTGCTGCGTTGGCTATACGAGAGAGCTTGGAGCAGCGATGAAAGTCCGAGTATTTTATTTGACTTGACTACTGCCCGCTTGCTTGAGAACAAAATTCTTCTACCTGGAGTGACGGTGTTAGTACGGCTGATTGGCAGTGTTCGAGAACAGGTCAACCAACGAGCTTGGTCACTAATCTCTAAACTACCAACTCCTGAGCAACGAACCAAACTGGAGTCTATTTTAAGGGTCAACGAAAAAACCCAACAGACTCCTTTAGACCAGTTGCGCCGTTCTCCGACCCGGTACAGTGCGCCTGCTTTAGTATCCGCTTTAAACCGTCTTGTCACAATTCGTGATTTCGGGATCAGAAAATTAGATGTAGCAAAAATCCCGCCCATTCGCTTCAAATCTTTGGCGAAAACGGCTTTAACGGTTCGGGCGCAGGCCATTGAGCGAATGTCAGATTCTCGGCGCATCGCTACTCTAGTTGCGTTTATTTATATTATGGAAGCTATCGCCACCGATGATGCCCTCGATATCTTGGATTTACTAGTCAAAGATTTGCTGTCCGACTCGGAGCGAGAAAGCAAAAATCAACGATTGCGGACTTTAAAGGATTTAGATACATCTGCTTTACAACTATCTGTTGCCTGTCGAGTCCTACTCGACCCACATTGTAATGACCAAAAGGTTAGAGAGCAGGTGTGGCAACTGATTAGCAAAGAACAGTTAGAAACAGCGATCGCTAAAGTAGAAGATTTGGCTAGTCCAAATGACGATAATTACTACCGGGAGTTATTGTTGCATTGGCGAATTGTCAGACGTTTTCTACCCATTTTACTGCGAACAATTGATTTTCAAGCCAACATGGCTGGCAAACCTATCAACTCAAAATACTCGTAGACAGTTTATTGCCTCATGTTGATTTACCAGAAGTCCTGTTGGAGATTCAAGCAAAAACTGGATTTATGGATGATTTTACCCATGTCAATGAAAGTTTTGCTCGTGTCAATGACTTATTTACCAGTATTTGTGCTGTATTAATCGCCTCTGCTTGTAATATTGGTTTAACCCCCTTAGTGCGCTCAGATGTCCCAGCCTTAACTCGTGGCAGACTTACTTGGGTTGAACAAAACTACATTCGTCCTGAAACTCTGATTCGAGCTAATGCACGATTAGTCGATGCTCAAGCTCAGATTCCTTTGGCGCAGATATGGGGAGGTGGCGAAGTCGCATCAGCAGATGGTCTACGCTTTGTTGTGCCTGTACGTACCCTCAATGCTGGGGCTAACAGCAAGTATTTTGGTCAAGGACGCGGTATTACTTATTACAACTTTACCTCTGACCAATTTACTGGTTTTCATGGTTTGGTCGTCCCAGGAACATTAAAGGATTCGCTCGTGGTTCTGGTAGGGTTACTCGAACAGCAGACCAGTTTGCGTCCCAGAGAATTAATGACTGACACCTCTGGCTACAGTGATGTGGTTTTCGGACTGTTCTGGCTGTTGGGTTATCAGTTTAGTCCGCGCTTGGCAGATGCGGGAGAAGCCCGCTTCTGGCGGCTCGACAGAAACACTGATTACGGGGTGCTAGATAAGTTAGCACGGGCTACAGTTAAGACAGAATTGATTGAGCAGAATTGGGATGATATGTTGCGAGTGGCAGGGTCTCTCAAGTTGGGAACTGTCAGTGCCTTAGAAATTATGCGGGCTTTGCACAGAGGTAAAAAGCCTTCTACTTTAGCCAAGGCGATTGCAGAATTGGGACGAATTTCTAAAACTTTGTATTTGCTTAACTATGTCGATGATGAAGATTACCGTCGCCGCATCTTGACCCAATTAAACCGAGGTGAAAGCCGTCATAGTTTAGCTAGATCTGTGTTTTTTGGTCGTCGAGGAGAGCTACGTCAAGCTTACCGGGAGGGGCAAGAGGAGCAATTGAGTGCATTGGGGTTAGTGGTTAACGTACTGGTGTTATGGAACACTTATTATCTGGATGTAGCTCTTAATCATTTACGTGCTGAAGATGAAACTGTCATGCCAGATGATGTAGCTCGCTTATCTCCTTTAGCACACGACCATATTAATATGTTAGGGCGCTACCATTTTAATTTGCCTGAATCTTTGAAGAATGGCGGGATGCGTCCTTTGCGCTCTGATAAAGGTACGGCAGAAGCGTGGGCTGAAACTCTTTACTGGTAAATCTTTTAGCCTTAGCGTAAGTTCCTGCACGATTGCTACAAAAACCCCTCTTTCTACCTATTCTTTTACAATGTTGCTCTGATGCAGCTGGCAGCCAATACCTAGTCTCAGCGAGTGGGTCAAATTTCCCTTCAACCCGCTCTATACCGTCGTTTGGCTGATTTCCTTCAGTCATGCACTCTGAACCTCATCGATGTTGTTTAATCGCGTTGTTGTGTCGGGTGGTACTGCTGAATCCGTCATTTGTCCTCCTCTTGTTTTGGTTTGCGGTCACTTTCGCTCTTCTTCAATCCAGTAAATTAAGTCACCTGGCTGCACTTTGTAGCGCTCGCAAATTTTGTCTAAGACATTAACTTGCGGTATCCAGTCAGGATTGTCGTAGAGATTGTAGGCGGTGCTAGGGGCAATACCCGTCTCTTTGTAAAATTGGTAGCGAGTAATACCCATACCGTCTATAAACTCTTTAATCCTGTTTTTAATAGGCATTCAGTAACTATAAGCGGTTGTTAATACAACCACTTATCATCACTAATTTTTAGGCGCTCGTAAATATCAATCGCTTTATACTACTGAACGCTTGACATTAATGAACAGTTGTAATTATATTAGTGTCAAGGTTATTAATACGTCAAATACCTCAATGAGCGCAAAGGCAAGTCAAGCATAAAAGCTAAGGCGATTCCCAGAAAGGGTTGTAAGACTTGCGAGCGCGAAATTTCAAGCATGGTGCAACTATCCTGTTATCGGTAGTTGTAAATGTATATTTGCGTTTGCAGCATGAGTTATGTATCTGAACCCTAAAAAATCAATCGTCTATGAACCACTGTCAGTTATGAGAGGACACCTTAATGTTTCTCAACTTACGCCAAGAACGAGTCAATCAACGAACTATTAAAGGACAAAACAATGCTGAACAATAGCCAAATTCGGCGTTTAGAAATCATTTCGCGATGGCTCACAGAAATTAGAGATTCAGATGAATTCAAAAAACTGGATTATTACCCAGAAGTCCATTTAGGCGATGCAATACAAGCCGTGGGCGAACTGCTATTGGAGCATGAACCCTGTCAGGAACTTTTATGAGCTTGTTCTTTTGGTGCGTTTGTCCGGGGGTAAAAATGGGCTGTCCAATGACCCCACAAACGGTAAGTGTTTCGTTATTGCGTGGTTATGGCCCACAGAGAAAAACTTTTTTCATCTGTCCAATGCTGAAAATCCAAGGTTATTGAAACCCTCCAAAAATTAGGTACTAGCAAAAAACTCTGTCCAAAAGCAGGGTCAATGCAAATACCTTAGACCTCTGGAAATCAGGTGAAAAAGATACACATTTACATATCGGTACGGAGATAATGTGGCAACGAAAGAATACACAACTAAGTATCGCAAGCTCAAACAAGTATATGAGCGCATTACTGGCAAAGAAATTTCTGACATAACTTGGTATAGAACAGTTTCTACTCTCAAGCGACACTTTAAGCTTGATGTTTCGTCACCCAGCGCTTTACTCATTGTTGAAGCGTTCGCAGACTTAAAGAGAAAGTATGCAGCCTTTTCCTTTAGAACTTCAGACTTTGAGGAACGGTGGGCGTTATTCAAAGATTTCTACGAGTCAAAAGAAACTCGATACACCTGTAAGGAATTTTTGGATTTGCTTGCTGTGCGGCTAGGTATCGACTTAAAAGATGTACCACGCAGTACCCGCTATTACTGGTTTGAACGCGCTGGAGTTCCATATCAAGCCGAGGAACTAAGACACAGCAAGGATTTAGCGCTTGTTGCCTTTGTCGCTGCTAAGTGGGCAATCAACAGGCGAGTAAAGCCAATGAAATCTGCAAGCGCCGAAGTTTTAGTACTAGCCAAATAAAGGAGCAATTATTATGTCTAATAAATTCACTAACAACGTCCGCACTCGCCTGTACAAACAAGGTTACCAAGGATTCACCAAAGATGACTTCACCGACGCCGCGATCGCAGTCAATTGTGACAACTTAGATGAACCAACCAAAGAGCAGATGAACCAAGCAGTGGATTACCTCAAGCAAAAGTCGATGTCTCGGCTAGCAGTAGTTTCGCCAACAGAGCAGCTGCTAGAGGAGTTGGTGCAGGAAACACCAGAAGAACCAGTAGAGAACATAATAGAAGAACGAAAAGAAGAATCCACGCAAGAAACCACCCAATCTGGTCAATTAGCAACAACAGACGCAGCCACGGACGTTGGTCAACTGGTCACATCCAAAGCAAACGAGATGGGTGTGGTCCTCTCCGAACAACAAATTAATGATATCGCTGATAGCGTGGACACCTCAGCAGACACCTTTGACGAAATCTTAGACCACGTAGAACAAGCACTACTTGCCTATGCTGACCACTCTGCTGACAGCGTAGACGCCAAAATTGACCAAACACTTGACAGAGTGCAGCAACGGGTGATTTATCGTCATGAGCAAAGCCGCGAGCATCTAGCACAAAAATTGACGAAATTAGGTGCGGTATTGGAGTCAAGCCGCAACCAAACAAAAAGCCAACTCACAAGCATCCTCGCCCGACTCAAGACAGTTTAGTCAGAAGTTAGCCAGCGAATACACACTAACTGAGTGTTTACTCATTCGCGTTTCATTGATGAGCTACTGGCAGAGATTAATGCTTGGGCTAGGCGTAATCGCGTCCATAATTCTACCAGTGCATTTCTTCATCATCACGCCAACAAACGAGTACTCAAACTATCAGAAATATCTCAAAAGGAAGCACGCCATAGAAGAGTACACCAAAAGAATGGAGTACCACTGCAACCAAATATTTACCCCTCAAAAGGAGTACATTTGTGAAAAGTTCGTATCTGCTCAAAAATCTGGTAACTTCAAAATCGCGCCATCTGGAAAAGCAATTGAAGGGCAAGTTCAACGCTAGCAGTCACCTTGTCATACGTGGTCTGATGGGTGATAAAGCAGCCCTCAAACTGATAGGTCAAATGGGCAACGATGGTGCAAAGATAAGTGAATTCGCTCCACAGGTTAGAGAACAAATGCTAGCTGCAATCAAAGGGACGGAGGACTTAAACGTCGTCCTTGCTGATATCTACAAGCAAGCTGGTGTGTCTGGCGAGAAGATTGAGAGGGCTGTGCAATCAACTATCCTTGCTGACACCCATCTTGCCAATATCTTAGAAGAGATGCAGATTGACTTTGACTCAGCCAAAGAGCGAGAAGAACAGCGCCACTCTCAGTCAATGGATAACATCAAACTCAAAGCATGGGTCGATAAGCACATGATGCAGATTGACGGCGAATACCAGATGCTGCAAACTGAGTTGAGGACTGACATCAAGCAACAAACAATTGACCTACAACACGACAAAGAACTGGGCAAATATTACTTGGAGATGGGTAACAATGCCCGTGATGAATATAAGCCCAAAAAACAATACGCTGGACGTTCAATCATTCAATCAATTAAGGAGACCCTCTTAGGTTTCTAAGATAAATCCTCTAGCACGTTTACGACTTGCTAGAGGGGATTGGTGTACTTTTCAAAGGGTTCCATCATGACACATCATGACATATGACTTTGACGATAACCAAGACGAGATGGTAGGCGAAATCGCTCCTGACACGCCATTACCCAAGGACTTGCTAGAGCACCTAGAATCGCGCAAGAAACACCGCCAAGAAATTATTAATACTACAGAGAAACTAACCAGATTTTTTATTGGTTGGTCGCTTAATTCAACCGGATTCTTTATAGCTAAATTCTTATTAATAAACGGTGGAAGTCTCTATTACTGGCTTGCTATTTCGCTTTGCTTCTCCATATCAAGTGTTGGCTCCTTAGCCGGATTGACAGGATTCAGGATCAACTACAAGGAGGGACTAGAGGTGGACAATGGACAAAACGTGCTCAAGGCAGTAGGCGGTGTGGCGGGTGCAGTCGGTGTCACTTGGCTTGCAACCAAGGATTATCAATACTTTGAGAACCTGACCAAAGAAACCGCTGCACAAATTAACCAAGACATTGCAACTATCGAGAAACAGTACCCACAACTTGACCCCTGGCTAGGGATTGTTATTGCTGCACTGCTTCTGTTAGGTGGATTCAGGCTTATTTTTGGAGGTGGCGATAAGTGAAAGAAAGTATTGCAGAGTTAGCACTTGCGGGTTTCTTTGGTGTCTCTGCAATCATCGGGTTTACCGCAGCCCAAAGTAAACAGCCCTACGACCTAACACAGATACAGTTCTGTCCTAAGTCAGCCAACGGCATAGTCGGTCAAGTAGAGCTAGATAAGCGCTTTTGTTATCAACCACGTTACGTCCTAGCAGAAGCATGGAAGCAATACGGCGGTTACAACAGCCCCATCCCCTACAAAGGGGACGCCATTCAACTGGTGCGCGAACTGCCCACAGATAATCCCAAGCAGATAATGGGTGGTGCGATCGCCATTGTTGGTTTATGGGGTGTCACTGGTTGCCTTATTGTCCGCACCAATCGTCTAAAGCACAAGGATTACGAACTTGGTGAACTCGAAAAAACCTCTGGTTACATAACCTGGAACGCCCAAAAGCAAAGACGTTCGGTCAAAGCACATTCTACTCAATTACGTACCGACCAACTCAAGGACGGACTGTCAGCACTAGATGTGCAAGAACGCCAAGAACTAGGACTGACAGATGAAGACAACGAACGGGCTAAGGCTCGTATCCAGCTTGAGGACTACTTAAAAGCTCGTGCTGTTAATCACTCAGTAATGGACAAGCAAATTGCAGAAAACCTAAGAGATAAGGCTAAAGCTGACCAAGAACGCGAGAAGATTGAGGGTAAGAATAAGAGTGCGATTACAGATGACGACAACCAGCAATCAGTTAACCAGCAGCGAGCAAATGAGCTTATAGAAGCACTCAAAGCCCATGAAGACTGCTGGCTATGGAAAATTATTGACAATTTAACCCCATTGTGGCTTATTGGTCGTCAAGGCTCAGGTAAAACCTACACCAGTGCAGCCATAGCGCTTGTTAGAAAGCACTGCTTAGGAATTCCTATCTATTACCTTATTGACCGTCACGCGACTGGGGATAACCAGAAAGCATGGCAGTATCTCGACACGACTAATATAGCAGAATCAGAAGAGGAGATAGACACCGCGCTTGATACTCTCTGCAACCATTGGCTATTAAGAATCAAAGGGAAAAACGACCTAGAGCAACCCGCTTTGATAACGCCTGAGCAAGTACTGATTGATGAGTATACCAACTTAAAGGGACTGGACGCAACCAAAGACAGCGCTGAGAAATTCTACAAGATGCACCTCACTGACACTAGAAAAGCTAAGTCCCATGTGATAGGCATCACCCACAATGACACTAATGCTTCGTACCCAGAAGGAACACAAGCAACTCGAGAGGCAGGCACAATCCTCATTCAAAAGTTCTCAGCCAACGGGAAAACACCGCTCCCTAGAGTAAAAATCGTGCGCGGCTTGCTTGATGATAACGGTGAAGAACTAAAAGACGCAGAACGCACACTGCCCAAGTGGTTTAACCCAGAGGACATCTACAACCATTTTAACGGTAAGCCGATTGTTTTTGATAACTAATTAGTGTTCAGCATCAAAGTACCGTGAGGTCATCAATAGGGCAGAGCTTTAAGCTTATCGGTGAGGCGATCGCCAATTATGGAGTTTGTAGGTAAGGGAACCGTACAATTCTGCAATTTAAGAGGATAAATCATCCAGATCAAGCGGATCGCTCTCAACATAATCCTTTGCTGTCATATCTTCTAGAGAGACTACCAATCCTTCTACAGATTGAAAGCGCCCAGATTCAGGGAGTAATTGCAACCACTGTTGAAGAAATTGATCCCATCCTAGTTCCTGAAATTGAACCTGCTCTTCATTACGGATAAACCAGAACATCAATTGAATTTCAGGAGCATTCCAAGAAGGTGCTGCACGTACTCTAATTTCACGTAGGGCACGAAGGGCTTCCCCTTCAACGCTGCCTTTATCGTGTTTATCTCGCATTCGCTTTTGAAGCTTTTTAGCAAATCTCACAAAATCATCAGGAAAAGCAAATCGAACTCGCTTCCGCGCTAATGCTTGTCCCAGCGCTCTAATCTCTTCATCGTTTCGGCATCCTAGCTTACGCTCCCATTTTGCAACGACAGCTTTTTCCACTGTCATCACACGATCAAGATCAGCAACAAGATTAAGCTGTGCAACCCCTGGAATATAAACGAACTGAGGTCGTCTACTTTTTTGAATTTCATACAGGAGTTGCTCATTAACCTTTACCAGAGGTACCACTTCTATGAATGGACGATTCGCGCAAGAACGCACAATATCGCATGTCTGTGTAACCACAACAAAACCCTCGACCTCGGATTCTGCAAGGTCAATTTCTTCTTGTGCAACATTAGCAGAGTCTGATGTCAGAGGACGTTGAGGATTAAAACGTTGAACGAACCAATGTTCCCCAAGCACACAATCACCCTGACACCACTCCTTGAGAGTGTCGTCTACTTCCCGAATCCAAACATCACGCTCATTGCCCACTACTGTTTCTTCGGCTCCTTGCTGCTCTGGCAGGTTTGGATCGTCCACTTTCACGGTGGATAGGCTCTTGAAGAGCATCAACCAAATCTGTTGGATTCTGTGGCATACGTGACATACGTGCATCTTCGGATAAGGGAATTAATTGTGGTTTCTCAGGTACATTACCAGGACCAAGAACCTGTTTAACCTCTTCGTGTTCACCTGCCACCAATAAATCAAGAAGAGGTCTACCGTCACTACCTGGTCTCAATAAGAGACTGCGATTGAGACTTGCACTCCCTCGATTAATGTATTGAATGGTGCCCAAAAGTCGATTCAGGTTCTCCTCATTAAAACGAGATAGTGGTTGTCCACTTGCCCAGAAATGAAGACTTCTACGTGAAACATTAAAGAGCTTAGCAAGTTGATCCCAGGTCAATCCACTCAACTTCCTTAGTTCGTTAAGAGCTTTCTGCGTTGCTTCTATAGAACTAGTTGATGGCAGAGTAACCCCACTTGTTGTCATCTCCAAAGCAGCTAACAAATCTCGTTCAACAGTTGTTCTGGAAGCGGTTGTGCTAGAATGAGCCATGAAAATTTTAGAGGCAATGAATTGATTAGTACCTAAATGCCGCATAGCTCCAAGCGCAGAAGTCCTCGATAACTGATCAGGCTTTCTACCTAAAACAGTGCTCATAATTCACCTCCAAAGCGCCGCAAAAAGTCATCCTCCACTGCCCATCGAAAGAAAGTATAAATCCTCTCCGCAAAACGCTGTGCTTCACTCATCAACGCCTCAACACTGAATTCTCGGTTTCTTGAAAGGGACATATCTAGATCAAGTATCCAGTTAGATTCAGCAATAGGTTCAATTGCATCTGGATCAAAAGTTGCACCAGCAGGCATAAGTCCCCACCTTGCGATCATTTGCTCACCTCCATCCGGAATGACAAACAAACATTCATTAATAGTTTGATGAATATATTCTTTAAACTCAGCAGCTGTAATACCAGCTATCTCAGGTTTCACAAGTGATGATATATCTTTCAAATTTTGACCAACAAGTCTATCGATATATCGCAATCCAAATCGTTCAATAATCTTGGGATTAAAACTTTCATTAAGTGCTACAAGCACGCTCTCTAAATGTTCTAGAAAATCACTACGACTTGAGTAAGCAGTCGTCTCAAGCGCCACAAAGTTAGGTGCTAATGAGACTCGCCAACTATTTGTTGTGTCCACAAACCGCCAAGTCACTTGAGGTGCAGTTTGCACAACACCTTGAGGACCAAAAGCAAAACCCTGAGTTTGTTCAGGCTGTAGGATAGGATATTTTTCTCGAATTGCCTCCTGAAATGAACCCACAAAATCTTTCTTTTCAATCGAAAGAATAGGTGGAAAGCGCACCTGTGCAATTACTCGAACAAGAGGTGCATCTTTTAACGGCACCTCTTTAGGTGGCTGTGCAATGAGTGGGTTGATATTAACCACTTTCTACATCCTTTGTGGGGCTTTTAGAGAAATTGAGCATAGTTAGAGACGAGAGATACTACCTATCGTTCCCTATAACTATCGTAGGGCAAGAATGTGAAGTATAGTGTGAAGTTTAAGAGATATTTTCCTATAGGATGCTGACTAAGTACACATCACCGTAAAAGGGGTACGGAATTTGATTTGTCGTAGGTTGGGTGGAGTACAGCGCAACCCAACATCAATCTCCAGCATTTGGGACCCCTATTAATGAAATCCTGTACTAAGCAACTGTTAACAACCAGGCGGCGTGTGCGGAGTGTCTGCCGTTGCCTGCGACTAATTGGGCTACTTTATACTTTAAGAGAGTCTACCAATTGGCAGTGGCAGACACCGTAAGCGTTGAGCGCTAGCGGTTAAAACCTTGCGCTCTATCTCTCAACGAGAAAGCCCTCGACTACGGTTTTCTCTTGACTTTTCTTCTTCTTGTTGCAGGTAGAGCAATCTCTCTTGGACCAGTTGAGCAAACTGCTCCATATCCTGCACAACCTCCAGAGTCAGATCTGAGCGCTCAACCGGCTCCCATTGTGATTTCTCCGAATTATAAAACGCCCTCATTAACTCCACTTCCGAGCTATTACTCACCAAAACCACTTGCTTTTTCTCCCAACAAATGCTGTACCTCCGTCCCTCAAACCGATTTGCTCCCATGACTTTTAGAATCCTAGCAAGAATGGGTGCTACAGTTTGAGTACGTTCCCATTGAATGAGTTCTTCCTCTTCTCCAAATTCTTCTGCAACAAGTTCATTTTGGGTTAGGCACATCCTACGCTGTTCAATTTCGTCAAGATTTCTATTAGTATTTTCAATAGCCCTGGCAGTTGCTGCAGTATTAAGCTTAATGCGCTCAAGGCTAGCGCGAGCCAGTAGTATGCTTGCGTTAGAAGCCGAATCAACGGAGCTATTACTTTCAACCACCCGTTTAACCCCTTCCCCTAATTTCTATTTTTTTTCTGATTCGGATCTGTCCCCAACTTTTTTTCAACTCGCTGTAACTTTACATTCGCATATCCCACTTGCTCAGTAGTATATTGAATCTGCTGTTGAACAAAATAGGGCAAAGGAGCAGGTGCAAATTGAAAAGTCACTCTAGTGACAATTGCTAGAAACACACAAACAACCACAAAACACACCATCCCTCCCACCAATCCCGACCACAAGTCCACACTATAAAATAAAAATGAAACCGCCTCTTCTAACCTCTGCCAAACACCTGCAAACATCCCCAGTGAATTTGTTCTCTCACTCTCCTTAAGTACCAACATCTCCATCTTCTGCATCAGCCATCTCTGATTCTGCGCCAACTCCTCCATCTCCCCCTTTATCAAACCCAACTCCCTATTCCTAGAAACAGTCAAAATCTCCCTTTTCAACTCCTCCATTTGAGCAAAAGATAACTCCACCCTTAACATCTGATTTTGAGAGAGCGCTTGATTGAAATTCACCAACAGTTTCTTCAACGTTGGTATCTCTGATATAATGCCTTTCAAAAAAGGTGAAACTTCACTCAAAACTTTCAATTGCTCTAACTGCTGCTGCGACGTTAAATCTAAAGCATTCAACGCCGTAGAAAGTCTATTACAAGACTGAGCTAGATTATTGATAGTCTCGCTTTGTTCTGCTGCTTCCTCTAATTGCTCCGCAGTCAATTGAGTCCACTCATTCAATTCCCCCTGCAATCTCTGAAATAATTCCTTCCATTCCAGTGGAGCTGATTCTGTCAGTTGTGCCAAATACCCGATATACTGCACCAATCGAAAAGCTGGGTCATCCGGCTTCATCCCTGCATCAATCGCAAAACGCAGTACCTTAGTTTGAAATTCTGCTGGCTTGTCTTCTAAAAGTTTATCTAAATGAGATAGTTCCCCTTCAGGAGATGATTCCCCCGCTTGAACCTTACCATTAGTCCTTCTCATCACCCCAACCCCAACTGCACAGTCGCCTGATTAAACTCATCCTCAATAGCATCCAACCAGCCAAACAACCTAGATTGATTGCTCAATGTCAGCGCCTCATGTTCCAGTGCTTCTCTGAAGGTAAGGTCATTACTGTCAATAAAATCAAAAATATCATCAAAAAGCTCAGGCAGATTCAACTCAATGACACCCAACTCCAAAGCAGTCTGCCGTGCTTTTGAATTGTTGTAGCGAGTAAATTTATTTTCTGCTCCCCAGTAGAGATTCCTAACTACTACATAGTCCACTCGATTTCCACAAAACTCCACCAGGCGCTTCAGCTGCATCACGCTATCCTTCACTCTCCCTAACACGCTTACCATTGTGATTTGATAGCCCAGGCGTTCAGCATTTTGGAACAAGTGAATGTCATTCGCCAAATCTTCAAAATATTCTGCAGCACCTGCAGGTAAATCCACAAGCGATATTTGAGGAGAAAGACTCTTCAAATCATCCTGCAATGCATCAGCACCACCTCGATGATTTAGCTTCAAAGTATTGACACCAGGGGGAATCTTATTGTAATGTCTCCACAGTTGAGGATTACTCTGATCGCACTCGTAAGCAATGCAATTGATATTGCGGTGGCGGTAGATATCCAGCAGCACTCGTGCTACTACGCTTTTCCCGGTGCCCCCCTTATCCCCAGTACACATCACAATCCTTTTGTTAGCTGGTGATGCTAATGGTTTATCAGCAACTTCACTATTCTTATTTTTAGTATTTTTAGTACTTTTAGTCTTAATCATAAATCATCATCGTTATAAAATTTCGGTTCAAAACGTAAGCTTTCTTGTTGTTGTTGTTTCTGTTTTATTTGCGTCTGCGTCAAATCCTTTTGCTTTTGCAGCTCTTCTCGGTGTGATTGCGGCTTCAGTATTTTTTGCTCCTTATGCTTTTTCTTCTCAATTTTCAATGGCTCACTTGTCGCAAGCTCAGGATGAGAATCAGTTAGCTCCGACTCCTGCGGAGCCGAATTCACTTGCTCCGTCTCTGACTCCTCTAAATGTTCAGCTTTCTTCTTGTTTTGAGAGCGAGTAGACTTACGGACTTCTGCTAGTAAATATTTCAACCGACTACCACCGATGTGAATGTCCAACCCTGCCAATACAGAAGACACCTCATCATAGGTATAGCCAAGCCTCAGCACCCGCTCTATCTGCCGTCGCATCTTTCTGATAGCAACTTTAGCAGGTACATCAGGTAGTTCCTTAGCATTAAGTGCCCTTAGTGCTGCTAGTGCTTCTGGGATTTTCTCTTTGCCGATTCTCTCTTGTTCTGGTAGTTTTTCTGACACTTGACACCCCAGTTTCCGTCCTCTTTCAAACTTTTTTCTCTATGTATAATCACTAATCTCTTTAATTGTTAACTAGGCTACTCTTATATCAAGATGGCTCACGGAAATTCGACTGTCAATAGGTGTTCAAAATCCGCCAATTCAAGCGCCGTGGGTGTCATCCCCATTGCCCCTTCGCCTCCCTACGTTGCGGGTAACTCATGTCCTCTCGTAGCGAGTCCGCGTGAGTATAACCTTTGCCTGGAGCCAAATCCAGCCGCGTGGGTGGAGAGCAAGCCATAGCCTAAACCTGCGGTTTGCCCTCGCTTCGCTCGGCACGGCTGGCTTGCCAAAGGGGGAAGTATCCCCACTTTGGAAACCCCCTCAAACAGTTGCACTTCGTCTGGTATAAATTATGCCCAAACGTTCTGACCAATCACTCATTCGCAGCAAAATGCTGCAAGCCCGATTCAGTCCCATTGAATATGAAATGATTCGCTCCAAAGCTATTGACACAGGTATGAGCTTGGGAGAATTAACCAGACGCAGTCTGTTATTACAACCAATCCCACCACCACCACTGCGACTGAGCAGAGTAACTATTGCTACATACCTAGAACTTTCCCGCATTGGCAACAACATTAACCAACTAGCCAAAGCCACCAACACAGCTATCAAAATGCAACTGTCACCACCAGCAAAACCAGAACTCTTACAGGAACTACTAGAACTGCTGCGACACTGCCAACGGGAAATAGCCAACACCATAATATCAGAATCAGACTCACAAACTGATGATTGGCAACCAGACTAAAGGGCGAGGATTTCGCGGATTGCTAAATTATTTGGAATCTCAAAGAGATGCCAGACTCATTGGTGGTAACATGGGCGGTTACAACGCTCGCGCACTTGCCAGGGAATTTCAAATCTCCCGTCAATTAAACCTGAAAGCTGACAGAGTCGTATACCATGCATCATTGTCACTACCACCTAACGAGCGATTGGACGACGAAACTTGGAACGAAATCGCCAACCGCTACCTTGAACAGATGGGATTCGACTGTAACCAGTATGTAGTTTACAGACACGCCGACACCTCACACGACCACATACATATCTGCGCCAGTCGCATTCGTTTGGACAATGGCAAGATAGTTCATGATAGCTGGGATTACAAGCGCAGCGAAACCATCATCCGTCAAATTGAACGGGATTACGGCTTACAACAAACTCAAAGCAGTTACGAGAAATTATCCCGTAACCCAAGTGTGGGACAACAAAGACGGCTGGAAAGAGAACACTTTGAATACATTAATGGCTTACGCCCAACACCACAAGAGCGCCCCATCAAACAACAACTCCAAGAACTCATCGACCGCGCTACAACAGACCATCCAACCATGCCCCAGTTAATTGAGCGACTGCAACTACTAGGTGTGGAAGTTCGCCACGGATTTACACGTAATGGTAAATCAAAAGGTATCAGCTATTCAATGGATGGGCAAGCCTTTAGTGGTTCTCAGTTAGGAAGCGCGTATACCTTTCCCGGATTACAAAAACATAAGGGAGTTGACTACCAACCACAACGCGATTCACTTAGCATAGAGCAGTTGCTGTTGAACCCAGTTAAACTAACACAAATTAACCAGCAGTTTCTACTGAGTTCACAACCCGAAACAGTAAAAGCTTTTGATACTCAGTTACGTTCTGTCCAGAGTCATTCGGTAGGGCAGGGTATAGAGGATTGGGTGTTGGGTGTTGAGAAAGAACATTCTTCACTACACGACAGTGCAGTCAATTCCTCAGCACAATGTGTTACGGTGTCGAGTGTTGGGAAAGAACATTCTTCACTACACCCAAAACCCGACGCATTGGGCTTTGACTCGGAGCCAGGCGATATTACCCCACGGGTACACGACTCACTAGACGAATCAACCATAAAGCCTGGCTCATTTTCACAAGTCTTACCCCGTAACATCCCACACCCAGCCGAGGAAGTAATATCTTTGAATGCAACTCCATCTACTGAGGATGAAAACGAAAAAATCCAATTCGAGCGGACTCAAATTGTTGCACCCATTCTTGCTGGTATTCTATCAGTAGCGAGAACAACGCGATTTGAGGGCAAAGAGCACACTGTTTATTGGTCAGAAAATCAACTGGTTTTGGTCAGAAACAGCGACCAAGCGCAGTTAATTCGAGCGAGAAAAAAACAGTCGCAATGGGAGCCAGTTGAGCGTTCGAGTCTTACAGAAGAAATTGTACAGCACTTCCAGCAATTCATTCCAAAAATTGAAGAAGGACTACGCTACCTGCAACAAGAAAAAGAAAAGTCCAGAGAAAACCGTAGTCAAGGACTTTCTCTGTGAAATCAGCTGCACTTAAAAGTGTCAACATATCTTTTAACCCCACTACCACGAAAGCGACTGGGAGACGCGAGCTACACTGCCGTTCCGCTCGCTCGCACGGAGCGGTGTCTGCACTGCCCTATAATAACTCTGGGTGAGCATCCCATTTGGCACTTTGGGGCAGGCAGACACTCCGCTTCCGCCGCTCCGTGCGCTCCTAGTCGCTCGTTCAGTTTGAACAGAACCAGTCTTTTTATTGGGGAAGAAATAAACAATTGATACCCCAAATTTTTACACTATAAGGGGTAGTGTTACGGAAGCTGTCACGAGGGGCAAAGTAGTACACACGTATTAAACTGGAAACTTCCCCATTACCCCGTTATATTCCTTCTGCGCTTCTCCTATTGACAACCGTGAGTACACTTCCAGCGACTGACGGGACGAATGTCCTGAGTAAGGTTGAATCAGTGCATCATCAATTCCTTGCTGCTTCAACCATGTCAGCAGAAAGTGGCGTAGCCTGTGAGGAGAGATAGCTCTAGAGAGTCCCGCCAAAGTTGCATACTTTTCTAGGATTTTCCTCACGCCTCGGTCACTATACTTGCGCTTCCACGACGACTCAAACAAGTAAGTCGCTTGTTTGCGTTGCATCAAGTCTACGTGCATCGCCAAAATTTCCTTAAAACTAACAGGAAACGGAACAATTCTGTCTTTTCCCCCTTTCCCCTGGAGCCGGAACTTTACTCACTGCAATTGTGCAATTTTTAGGTTTTGAAATGGTAATTTAGACTGTTAAACATAGTAAGTGCAAACTCTCATAGTAAATTCGGTACTTTTTTAGGAAGTACCAAGGAAGCGTGAAAGCTGGATTTGAAAAGATCTGATTTCCGGTGAACTTCTACATTGTAAAATTTGAAAGCTAGTCCACGAAAGGCTTTTGGGCTACTTTGCCCCTCGTGACAGCTTCCGTAACACTACCCCTAATACCAGAAATTTCCCAAATCGAAGACATCGAACAATTAAGGGCGATAAAAGAAGGAATAAAAACTGTCAGTACGATTGAGGAGCTGCGTCAAATCTATCAGCGCTTTTGATGTTAGTGGAAGTTAAGTATATAGTGAAAGTTAATTCTACCCTATGCTGTCGTGAGGCGTTGAGCACTTTCACGATTTCAAGGTTTAACACCTTTGAGTGATGCAGGGCAGCTGGGATTAACATAACCCTGCCTGCTCTAAACCTTTGATGCCGTAAGGCGTTAAGCACATTAGTAAATAAATTGACATACTGATATATTTATGTTATCTATGAGTTGAGTCTAATGTTTCATGATTTAAAGGTTGATTTCAGAGTTTCACACTGAAATACGATTCAGTTCTGGCTCGAAGCACTACGTGCTACTAGTTCTTGCTTGCTACCTCGGATGCCGTAAGGTTTTGAACATTTTAGGTATTTGAAAATTTGTCATTTAGGAGGATTCCTGAAGTGATTGCATCTGTAGGTTTTTCTGCATCTCAAGATGCAGGTAGTGAACTTGAGCCTTTCGTTGAATTAAGCTTTCCAGTCCGAGGAAAATACCTTCCTGCGGATCATAATTACGCTCTTTTTGCAGCGTGCGTTCACATCATTCCAGAGATACGTCAGCAAACATCTCTCAGTATTTTGACAATCCCTGGTTTTGCTGACAAACAAGGGAAGATCCTTTTGACTGAGCAATCTTGCTTCAAGATTCGTGTACCAATTCCACAAATCTCTTTGATTTATCAATTGGCAGGGAAGTCTATTCGTGTAGGAATACATGAAATTCAAATTGGCATTCCACAAATATTTATGCTCCGACCAGCAAAGAAGCTGAAGTCTAGAATTGTTGTAATTAAAGGATATAGCGAACCGGAGCCTTTTTTAGTCGCAGCACAGCGCCAGCTTGATAATTTAGAAATTTCAGGTAAAGTTTCTATTCCAATAGATAAAGAAGGTGAACCAAGCCGTAAAACTCTCAAGGTCAAGCGGTATACCATTGTGGGTTTTACAACAGAAATTTCAGGCTTAAGTGACGATGATTCCCTAAAGTTGCAACAGTGGGGAATTGGTGGGAAAAGACACCTTGGTTGTGGATATTTCTTGCCTTATAAGGGAGGTAAGAATGTTTAAGGTGTTGTTAGCTAAGTCCTTATCACAGCAAGAGAAGGAAGAAGATAGAGCACGAGGAGCCGCTAAGTATACAGGACACATTAGCTTTGTAATGCAAGCAGCTGATGTTTTAGTAGATAAATTGGGATTATCTATCCTCCAACAATTGGGTATAGAGCACATCGATTTAGGCTACTTTGCAACCACAGTTCGATTAGGCGCGTACTTACATGATTGGGGTAAAGCAAATCAACATTTTCAGGAGATGGTTTACCTGAAAACTCTTGATCCTAAATCACCAGATCCAAAGCTCCGAGATTATAGAAAGCAAATTTTGGCACTTTCAAAGAAGCATTCAGACAAACAAATGCTTCGTCATGAAGTCATTAGTGGTATTTTGGCGTTGCAAGTTCCCAGCTTTAGGAAATGGCTTGAACAGTGCCCCAATAGTAATTTAATGATTGCTGTCTGGGCAGCAATGGGGCATCATCTAAAAATAGGGATAAATAAAAATAATCAACCTGCGGAATTTATAGCCGAAATTCCTTCTAGTACTGGGGATAATTTGAAAATTTACACCCATCATTCAGACTTTCAAGCAGTATTGAAAATGGGTCATCAAGTTTTAGGATTACCTGAAAGCTTACCAGAAGCCCCTCAAGAAATTTGGTCTAAATCTCAATTACAAGAAGCCTTAATAAATCTGCGTGATGAATTTATTCAGTTTGAATCGCAACTGGACTGGGAACAGCAAAAGTTTATAGCTGCGGTAAAGGCAACGGTGATTGCAGCGGATTTAGCTGGTTCTGCATTACCTTTAGCTGAAGAAGACTTTAAGGTATGGATTGAACAAGTATTGACGCTACAACTCTCAAAAGAAGAGGTTCAGAAATTAGTTAATCAACGTTTACAAGGAAAAAAATTACGTCGTTTTCAGAAGCAGATTGCCCAATCTGCTCGTCGAGTTACGCTAGTTGTAGCAGGTTGTGGAACGGGTAAAACAATTAGTGCTTATGCCTGGGGGGAAAAATGGGCTGTAGGACGTAGACTGTTTTTTTCCTACCCGACTACAGGCACAGCTTCACAGGGATATATTGACTATGCAGATGGTACAGAAATAGAAACGGCTTTAATGCATTCTCGTGCTGATTTGGATCGAGAACTGCTATTTTCTGGTGATTCTGATGATGCTGAGAGTATTGATGCTCGATTAATGGCTTTTCAAGCATGGCGCAAGAAACTAATTGTCTGTACGGTTGATTCTGTGTTGGGTTTGATTCAAAATAACCGCAAACCGCTTTACTCTTGGGCTGCGATCGCTCAATCAGCTTTTGTTTTTGATGAAGTCCATGCCTACGATGCACGTCTTTTCGGGGCGCTATTGAAATTTATCAAAGCGTTTCGTGGTGCGCCTATTCTCTTGATGAGTGCCAGCTTTACTCCTGAACAGTTACGAGCTATTCGTCAAGTACTTGCAGAACAAGGCGAAGAACTAGATGAACCCATCGAAGGACCAAAAGAGTTAGAGGAACTTAAACGCTACGAAATTAAATACATTCCTGAAGTAGCTGACTTGGATGAACTCAAGGAAATCTGGCAACCTGCAATAGAAGCTCTCAGAAATAAGCAGAAAGTATTGTGGGTGACTAATTCTGTACCAACCTGTATCGAAATTTATCGCACAGCCAAAATTAAGCTTGCTGAACAATTACCAGAGTTAAGCATCGAACCGTTAATCTATCACAGTCGTTACCGTTACAAAGATAGGCTCAAAAAGCATAAAGCTGTAATTGAAGCCTTTAATAAAGATGAACCAGTCTTGGCTATCACTACGCAAGTTTGTGAAATGTCTCTAGATTTAAGTGCAGATTTATTGATATCTGCAATGGCTCCCGCAGCATCTTTAATTCAACGCTTGGGAAGACTGAACCGCAGGATGACTAGACAGGAAGAAGGAACAAGGCTGGCAATTATTTATCCTTGGGATAATAAGCGACCCTATGATACAGCAGAGCTTTCTACAGGAGAGCAACTAATTCAAGAATTTTCTGGTAAAACAGGTATTTCTCAACGAGATTTAGCTGAAGTCGCTGCCCGTCTTCACTCAGAGAAAGTCGAGCAAGTTAAATCAAGTTGGTTAGAAGAAAACTGGTGTAATCGCCCAGATTTCCTGCGTGAAGGAGGATACACCATCACGGTGTTATTGGGTGAAGATGAAGAAAAAGCGATATGGGATATTGCTGAACAGCGCAGACAAGAATTACTTAAACAAGGCAAGAATGAATCCTTAATGAAATTATTCAAACAAGAAGCACAAGCTTGGTCAGTACCTATCCAAATTGAACCAGACTATCGGGAATGGCAACGTAGGGGATTCTATCCCATCACTCCAAAAGGCAGAATTCGCTACAGCAAAGAGGTAGGGGCAGAACAGTGAAATTAGAGTTTGATTTAGGTAATCCTAGCTTTACTTTGTTGCATTGTGCTGGTTTAGCTGGGTTATGGATGACTTTAAAGCAGTTAGAAATAGAAAAAGTGGCTCCTCCAGAGGGTTTAAATTGGCAGCTTTCCAACCGAAAAGTCATCTTAAATTGGGAAAGAAGCGATAAAACAGTTTTGGAATGGCTATTAAAAGAATCATTCCAAATAAATGATGGACTAATTGCCCTTCGTGGTTTAGATTCGCAAACTATGCGTAAGGATGCTCAGGTGATTGTACACCAGGGAATTCTTGGTACTTTTTTACAACATACCAGCACCCATAAATCGATTGGGACAAAAACCGAATCTCTATCATTAGGTGAGGGGGAAAAAGAGATTCAGGTTACATATAAAGCCTTACAAAGCTATGCTTATCAAGATTTTACCAGTAACCTTTGTGATAAAAATGGACAATTGCTGACAAAATCTATTAGCGTTGCTGGATGGTTAAATCCTGGTGCGGTGGTACGTCATGTTGCTTTTAGTTCTGATACAAGTTTTGAAGAACTTCCAGAAGATGCATTTGTTCTATTATTTGCTCCCGTCGCTTGTTATTACTACATTCTCCGCTCCAAGTTGCGAGATAAACGTGCTCAGTATGCATTGGTAGTTCCAGAAATCACAGATTTAGAAAAATATGCTCAATACCGCCAAAATCAACACTTGAGATATGCCACTTATAAAGATTTCCATGCATCAGGTTTAGGCGATGCAGGGTTGCGATTTTTAACATTGAAGGAAACTGTAAACATTACTCAAACTTTTGGTATACCGCGTTGTCAAGTTTTGACATTGGGAACTGTCGCATGGGCGACTCAGCAAAAAACTCGGACAGATATGTATGTGGTAGAAGCCAGTGACGAGGTTTGTCACAACTATCAGGTTTGTGACGATTGGTTGAAAGACAAAGCCATTGAAGGTAAAGAAGGTGGATTTGTTGCTACTAACTTTGCAAAAGAACTAATAGCTGAAAACTTGGCAAGAAATCAACCTTGGTATTTTGGGATTTCAGAAAAAGTAAACAGTAACGAATTATTCAAAAAGTTAGCTTACGAAAGGAGAGAACTATATCAAGTGATTCAGAAAATTCAATCAGATGAACGCGAAAGACTATTTATTCAGGCTTGTCATGAGGCAATTAAATTTACATACGGACAAATTTCTGAACAAGCGAAGAAACGAGGAGAAGTGCCAAATTTCGACCGAGAAACAGTACGCATCAGAACAGGATTAGGTCGGTGTAAAAATGCTGAAACATTTCGAGAATTTATTACTGATTTTTGGTCAAGAGCAGGAAGAATTCCCACTTTGCAGGAGCATTGGCAAGATTTGATGGAGTTTGTTATGCGAGATAGTCATTGGAAAAAGTCAAGAGACTTAGCTTTACTAGCATTAGCTAGCTATAAAGGCAAAGGAGTTTTTGATACAGATGATACTGAGCGCGAGAATATAGATGGAAACATTGAAATTGATATTGGCTTATAAAGCGCTCAAATCAAACGATATCTATGGAGCATTTAGCTACTCAAGCAATCATATTTGATTTGTGATAATTCTCGTGTTAATCGTTCCTAGTCATTAGTGATTTATCACAAATCATTTCTATCTGCTATCTCTGGTGTAAAAAAAAGAAAATTGTGATTTTTGAGGAGATTTCAAAAGTGTCATTTCATTTATTTGGAAATGTTTTAACTGGGTATGGTACTGCTGCTAACAATCGCGGAGAAAATGAAGGTAATATAACTACCCTGCAAAAAATTCTTTGGAAGGGAGATGTACATACAACAGTTTCATCTGAGGCAATTCGTTGGGCATTGCGCTACTACTGGCAGACTGCTGGCAACGGTTACCAAGTCAATCGTCGTTGGGACGATGATATCAACGATAATGTTTGGCAGAATGAAAGTTTTGATGACATCAATTTTATTGATGATGATGTATTAGGTTTCATGCGTGCAGAGGGTGCAAAAGTTGAAGCTTCCGATGAACCTAAACAAAAAGGGAAAAAAGCACCCAAAGGTACAACAACCGCTAAAAGAGGAGTTTTAGAAGTAACTCGTGCTGTTTCTACAACAGCTTTTAGTGGGGATTTAACCTTCAATGCTGCTAGTGGGAAAAAAGGACGGACTTCACTTTATGGAACTGAAGTTCATGCAACTCGCTATCAATATGGATTTGCATTAACTCCAGAACGCTTGAAAGATAAATCTCGCATAATTGCAGTTTTGGATGGTTTGAGTTCTTTGGGAGAAGTAGCAGGTAACCACTCTCGTTTTCTTTACGACTTTTCTCCTGAAAGTTTAGTTTTACGATGGACGCATGACTTCGCTTCCCGAATTCTTTACTGCTTTGAAGAGGAAGAGGGAGAAATATCAATTGGGGAATTGATAAGAAAAGTCAAAAATCAAGATATTGAACCGCAGGAGTTGTGGATAGCCGGTGCAATTACAGAATCTGAGGAAGTGGAAGAATTAGAAGAATTGGGAGTGAATATTTTTCCAGGAATTAAATTAGCTGTACAAAGCATGAAACAAGTCATCGCGAGAGATTTGCAGCTACCTCAACTGGAGTTAATTCGATGACGACAACAACTGAGAAAATGTTGGCTTTGGAAGTAGAAGTTCCCATAGCTAGCTTTCGTCAATCTCGCGCAAGGGAATATGCTGAAACTTATCCAGTACCTCCACCATCTACAGTTTATGGGATGTTATTGTCTATAGTGGGGGAGATCGACAGATATAAACATTGTGGAATTAAGTTAGCGATCGCTCTCATTTCACAACCACAAAAATCAACTGTTATCCGCACATTTCGCCGCTTTAAGAAGAAAGATATCCATGACCCTAGCAACGCCAGACCAGATTATCAGGAACTATTGACTGATGTTAGATTTATTACTTGGGTTGATTCTGGGGAAGATAATTCGCAGCCAACGCTAGCAGAACGCTTACAGATGGCATTTGCCAACCCTGCTTCTATCAATCGTTTTGGCGGTCTTTGTTTAGGAGAAAGCCGAGATTTGGTTAATGCTGTTACCTTGTTGCCAAAAAACTATCAAGGTCAATCGTTGCAATGGCTGGTACGGGATGAAAATGGGTTGTTGACTTTACCCTACTGGGTGGATCACGTTGGCTCAAAGGGTACTCGTTGGCAGAGATACTTTATACTTGAACCTTCTGATCTGTATTATCCTCCTGAGTCTGCCTGGACAGTAATTCAGACAACTTAGAAAAAGTTTACCTCAGATGCCGTTAGGCGTTGAGCACACTTGAAGCGGTGGGTATGCCTAAACCTTAGAAATTGCAAGGCGTTGAATATTTTAATTAATTTCTACCTCTGATGTCGTAAGGCGTTTAACCGTTTATATCTAACCTTACACACATCAAAAATGCAAACTTTAGATTGCTTAGAAATTACTAAAGCCGACACCATCCGGGTTTCTGCGCTCCACGCCCTCGCCTACTGTCCCCGCCTTTTCTATCTTGAAGAAGTTGAAGAACTCTACACCCAAGATGCCGCAGTATTTGCCGGACGCAGACTGCACACCGAACTCGAAAAACAGGAAGACGAGGAATGGGAAGAACTCTTCCTCGAAAGCGAAGAATTAGGGTTACGCGGTCGGCTTGATGCCCTCCGCACCCGTGATGGGCAAAAAATCCCCTACGAACATAAACGCGGTCGCTGTCACCGAGATGGGAATAATCAACCTCAAGCATGGGAGAGTGACAAGCTGCAAATCCTCGCTTATGCCTACCTCTTAGAATCAGCATTGGGAATCACGGTTAAAGAAGGTCGCATCCGCTACCATGCTGACAACGTCCTCGTTCACGTACCACTGGATAATTCAGGACGTGCGGCTGTTCAAGAAGCAATTCAACAAGCACGAGTACTCAGACAATCTACCCACCGACCACCAGTAACTGACAACGAGCGATTATGCGCCCGCTGTTCTCTTGCTCCTGTGTGTTTGCCAGAAGAAGCTCGACTCGCCCACGACCGGGAGTGGCAACCAATTCGGCTGTTTCCGGAAGATGACGAACGGCAAATTATTCACGTTTTGGAACCAGGAACATCTGTTGGCAGAACAGGAGAACAAATCAAAATCGCGCGTCGGAATCAACCTGTGGAAACCGTTCCTGCTCGTCAGGTAGGGCAACTGGTTTTGCACAGTTTTTCACAAATCTCCACCCAAGCACTGCACTTTTGTGCCGACCAAGAAATCGGGTTACATTTTCTTTCTGGCGGCGGACGCTACATCGGTAGTTTTGACACCCGACATGGTAGTATTCAACGCCGAATTCGTCAATATGCTGCTCTTAGCAATCCTGATACTTGTTTGGAGTTAGCGCGTAAATTGGTGACCTGTCGGGGTCAAGGACAGCGGAAGTTTTTGATGCGGGGAACTAGAGGCAAAGCTGAAGTGCCAGAGACTTTGAACAAAGCCATTAAACAGATGCAAATCCTCCTTAAAGAAGTTCCCAAAGCACAATCTTTGGCATCTTTGTTAGGACTGGAAGGTAATTTAGCTGGATTGTACTTTAGTGCCTTGCCTTGTTTAATTTCTCAAGGAGTTGCTAAGGAACTTTGCTTTAATAGTCGCAATCGTCGTCCTCCCAAAGATAGATTTAATGCCTTGTTAGGCTTTGGCTACGCTTTGCTAATCAAAGATGTGATGAATTCTATCTTAACCGTGGGATTGGAACCAGCTTTAGGATTCTACCACCAACCTCGCTCTCAAGCTGCACCATTAGCACTGGATTTAATGGAAGTTTTCCGAGTTCCGTTAGTCGATATGCCAATAATGGCATCAATTAATCGTGCTCAGTGGGATGTGCAAGCTGATTTTGATATCCGAGGAGAACAAGTCTGGTTGAGCGAAGCTGGTAAGCGCAAGTTTGTTGATTTGTATGAACGGCGCAAACAAGAAAGTTGGAAACACCCTGTTACTGGTTATTCCTTAACTTATCGCCGCCTGCTGGAATTGGAAGTTCGGCTTTTAGAAAAAGAGTGGTCTGGTGAAGGTGGTTTGTTTGCTCAATTGATATTGCGGTGAGGTGTGGCGATGGCTTCAGCTCAAAACTGCTACTTGATTTGCTACGACATTCGTGACAACAAGCGCTGGCGCAAGGCTTACAAGTTGTTGTCAGGATACGGCGAAAGAATTCAATACTCGATATTTCGCTGTTGGCTAAACCAGCGCACACGCGAAAAATTGCGCTGGGAACTGGAGAAGATACTTGCTGCTGAGGATAGTATTCTTTTGCTTCGTTTGAGTAACCGTTGCTTGGAAGATATCCACAAGTACAATCGACCAGGTGCATGGCGTCCAACAGAGGAACCATATCGAATTGTTTGACGCAAGCATCTTTTAGTGTGAAGTCAAATAAAAGCGAATCAAAGCGCAAAAGCTTGACTATAATTAGCGTTAGAGAGTTTTACACTTACTCAAGGTGCTTGCAATTTTCCAAATACCTATGAGAAGCCAAAATTGGCTCTATGGCTGTCTCCATTTGGTTGAAGTTGAGAGTTATTATTATCGCCTTTTAAAGGGTAGTTGTAGAATTGCTCCAGAACTTTGATTGGACAAGGCTTTCAGGACTCGCTATGAGCTAACCTTTGATGCCGCGAGGCGTTGAGCACAATTAGAAGCTAAAGCTTTCTATGTTCCTCCAAATATGAGCTAACCTTTGATGCCGCGAGGCGTTGAGCACACTCTCTTGTGTTAGTTGGAAATCAGAAGATAAATATGAGCTAACCTTTGATGCCGCGAGGCGTTGAGCACACCTTGAATCAAGTCTGCCTGCCATTGTATCTTTAATGAGCTAACCTTTGATGCCGCGAGGCGTTGAGCACTCGACATAGTAGTTCGATTCTTGGCGAGATTGTAAAGATGAGCTAACCTTTGATGCCGCGAGGCGTTGAGCACTCTCTCGGCATTAGAGTTGCACAGCATACAAGAGCGGATGAGCTAACCTTTGATGCCGCGAGGCGTTGAGCACAAGAAAAGAGCGAGGAAACAGACGCTGAGGTGAAGCATGAGCTAACCTTTGATGCCGCGAGGCGTTGAGCACGCAATGCGTCATAAAAAAAGGTTAAAAGGTAACAAATGAGCTAACCTTTGATGCCGCGAGGCGTTGAGCACTTGGTAACAATAAATATTTAAATCCGGTTTCTGTAAATGAGCTAACCTTTGATGCCGCGAGGCGTTGAGCACGTTGCAAATCTTGTAGATTTTTTGAGGAAAATGTTATGAGCTAACCTTTGATGCCGCGAGGCGTTGAGCACTTATACGAAATAGAAAAAACCAAACAGATTTGTAGAAAATGAGCTAACCTTTGATGCCGCGAGGCGTTGAGCACTTACCACCAAATACTGGGTCAGCACATTTAATACGTATGAGCTAACCTTTGATGCCGCGAGGCGTTGAGCACGAACTATTCGACATAGAACACTATACCGCCCCTTCTTATGAGCTAACCTTTGATGCCGCGAGGCGTTGAGCACGTTACAGTCTGGTTTATCCCATTAAATTGGGAATCATGAGCTAACCTTTGATGTCGTAAGGCGTTGAGCACAGGTGAATTGAAGAAGTCACCCTCGGCATTTGGGAAATGAGCTAACCTTTGATGTCGCAAGGCGTTGAGCACCGCTAATTATTTACGACTTCTTCAGGCTTATAACTACATGAGCTAACCTTTGATGTCGCAAGGCGTTGAGCACGACAAGCGGTACATAAAAGAACCCAAGCTAGCGGCGTGAGCTAACCTTTGATGCCGTAAGGCGTTGAGCACAGATGAAAATCGGTTGTGTTGCAAAAATAGGGAGAAGTGGTAAAGTAGTCGGCTCCAAAGCAAAGATACTTTCAGTCAGACTCAGCAATAAGAGCTTCCAACTCTGCCAACAAAGATTCTAGCTTCTCCCGCTTCTGTGGATTTTCCCACACCGAGGACTTCTGAGCCTTCTTGTAAGTAGCTGACAGACGGCTTTGCAGTGTTGGGAGTTCTGTTGCTGGTTGTTTCCTTTTTACCTGTTCTTTAATTTGCGACAGAGACAAAGGTAGTTCAATGGCAGCTTCTAAGAGTTCAGTCCTGTCTTCTGCTGATTCCAGCTTGGCTATTTCCTTAGCTTTGGTGTACTCAATACGTCCAGCACGCAAAGCTTCAAGGATATCAGTTGGCAATTTTAACAGCGGCAGTCGTGTGCGGACAAATGATTGCCAGTTCATCCGCCCCAATTCAGCAAACACTTTTTCTACTGTTGATGCCTCAGAATTACCCGAAACGTTTCGGGTAATTTTCCCTTTCGCTGAATTTTCCATTTTGTAAAGTAAGGAGGACACTTCTGCTGCCTCACATCCCAATCGCAGTGCCAAAAGTTGCAATATTCCTTCAGTTTCTTCTACTGGGTTTAAGTCCTCCCTTTGCAGATTTTCAACCAGGGCATACTGTACCGCCTGCTCATCAGACATCTCGCGCACTGTTACAGGCACCTCAGTTAAACCCGCTGATTGTGCTGCCTTATATCTCCGCTCTCCTGCAACTAACGAATACTTGTCCCCCACAAGTCTGACCAAAAGAGGTTGGAGAATGCCATTTTGCTTTACCGACTCCACCAAAGATTGCATAGCTTGGGGGTCAAAATAACGCCGAGGTTGAGTAGAAGGGAGGACAATCTTATCTAGTGGCACAGTATCAGGAGCCGTCTGCTCATCTTCTTTAAACAGAGCGACGTTTTTGAGCTTGCTTCTATCAGCAGGTGGTTGTTGGCTAACTCGTCTGGGACTCATTTATATTTCCTCCATCGCTTGTGCTATCTCGTCAAAGATGCGGAGAATAGCTAGATTCTTATTAGGGCATAATGCTAAAGGTTTACCGTACTCGGCAGCTTCAGCCACTGTTGTAGCGCGAGGCAACGGGGTAAATATTTTTCCTATGGGAGACAGTTGCTCGCGTATTGATTCTAGAGTTCTTTGGTCTAGAGAATTATTAGCAGAGTACATCGTTGGGAAAAAACCTGCTATTTTGAGAGAGCGGTTGAGCTTGCGTTGCACTCGTGCTACCGTCTTAAGCAACGAGTCTGTTCCCTTCAACGCCTTGAACTGACACTGGATGGGAACTAGCACATGAGTAGAAGCAACCAGACTAATTTGGCTAAGAATACCTAAACTGGGTGGACAGTCAATCAAAATAAAATCGTAATTATCTAATAGGGGAGTTAGCACTTCTTTCAGTCGAAATTCTCTTAGTTCAGCAAATATAAGTTCTTGTTCGGCGTTGGCTAGCAAAATGTTAGCTGGAACCAAGTCCATACCGTGTACATCCCGGTGTATTGGCACGGGTTCATCTGATGATGATACTAAGGCATCGTAAACAGTTTTTTCTAAATCAGCAGGTTCCAACCCCATGAACGTCGTTAAGGAGGCTTGAGGGTCAATGTCTACCAAGAGAACACGGTGATGACGCACAGATAAATGATAGCCAAGGTTTTGGGCGGTTGTCGTCTTGGCGACACCCCCTGCCTGATTGAAAAGTGAGATTACCTTGGTCATCTATATCATTGTCATTCTGCATTTAGTATAATTGCCAGGATAACCTAAAAAGTCATATCAAAGATTTTTGAAGAAGAATCTCCGCTCGATTCGCTCCGCCTCCGGTCAGAAGTCAGATGAAATAAAATTGATAAAGCAATTTCCGGCTTAACTATTGTGTAAACACAGGGGGAACAATGACCATGCTGTGTATAGGTCATTGTAGTTTGGCTGTAGATAAATTAATCGAGGAGCTTCCAAGCCTGCCCATTTCTTTACGTGTAAGACCCCGTGACTTTGAGCGAATGCGACAAGTACGAGAATTTCCTTTGGAAAATTGGGTATAAAACGGATTTAAACTAATTTAATATCTCAATTATGAGCTATCACGAAAGCAGCCCATCCACCTCAATCAAACCAAATCCGCAAGAACGTTGCTGACTTTCAACTGATGCTGCTGCCGATTATCATCATAAATCATCAGCGTCTCCAACTTGCTGTGCCGACTGAGTTTCTGTACTTCTCGCACACTCTGCCCCGCATCCAACGCAGCTGTAATCGAACTATGCCTTATGCGGTGCGGACTTAACGGCTTAGTAATATTTGCCTTTTTCGCCCTAGTTCTCACCATCTTCGCAATCCCAGCATCTGTCAAAGGATGCCCCGGCGTATTCAAATCCAACGCCACAAACAAAGCATCTTTAGTTGACGCCAACCCCCGAAACGCCAACCAATAACAAATCGCATCCCTAGTCTTCGGAGTCAAATCAAGCTTTTCCTTCTGACTACCGCGTCCCTTCCCTAACACCAACAACTTGCTATTTTGACGGTCAAAATCCCCCATAGTCAACGCCGCAATCTCCCCCCGACGCAGAGCATTATCCCAAAGCAAGCGCAGTAGAGCATAATCCCTCACCCCCTTCGCCGTAGAGCGATCGCAAGTCAGTAATATCTGCTTAAACTCCTGGGGAGTCACACCACTGGTATCCCGGTACTTCATCACCGTCTCACCTTTTATGTCTTCCAAGGTATAATTGCACACCCCCAATACCCGACCCTTATGCACCAGCGCCCTCAACGCCGACAGCCGCCGATTCACCGTTGCTTCAGACAACCCCTGCTTTATCATCGCTGCTTTATACCGCACCACCCACGACAACGCCTGCGCCTGGGACAATGCCAAAAACCGCACAACGTACTCCGCGCTCGATTCCACCCCAAACATAGTTAAGAAAAAATGCTTAATATCCCGGTCATAAGCTTTACGTGTAGATAAACTCCGCTTTTCCTCTAATAGCATCGCCAAAACATCAGGCGCTTGCCACCAAGAAACCACTTGAGGTAAAGTATTATTAGCTACCTTTAAGATGCGACTGGACATAAAAATTAGGTGACGATAATAAGTCTTTCCGTAACCTTATACACCAAAAAAGGGGTCAAAACAAGATAAATTTGCTTGCGCTTTTATTATTGTGGTACAAAACGATTGGAGAAGGAGCCAGCCTTATATTGCGTTAGTCGTAGCGATGGAAATGAGATCTCAGCTCACTACGAGGTATCCCTGATATTTCTAAGCACAAAAATGGCTACGTAAAAAACCATACTGCTTAGTAACCGATATTTCCCAGCACCAGAGAACGCGATAGCACTCCTAAGAACGAACGTTTTCGTTCCAGAGCGTTTATTGCGCTCCGGAACGAATCGCTTTTTTGCGCTGTCTGAGGTTAGACAGTGATTTGATATCACTGCTATCACAGTGCGCTTAGTCGGGCAATCTCCCAAGGAGGGGTAGTGTTACGGAAGCTGCGGCCAAGGGCAAACTAAACCGTATAGTTTAATTAGCGACAGATAAAAGTTCCGAATTTTATTGAAGAGTCGGAACTTGACTCATGTTCGTGACAATTTGATGCCCCAAAAGTATCAAATGATAGGTAATTTCGCTAAAAAATTCCGACTCCAATGCAAACCGGAACTTCTCCTGCCGTCAATAGCGATCGCCATCTAGTTCCAATTCTATTGGCTGAAACGCTTGTATAGCAATAATTACAGATGACTTTGCCCCTGGTCGCAGCTTCCGTAACACTACCCCCAGCTCTGTTCCCCGCGACGCCTTATTAAAACGAGTACCCGACGGAGCCGACAGATCAACGAAACACTTGTGTGGCAGAATTTTAGGGTTGGGCAAACCCTCGACAAAAATGGACAACCCTTGTATTTTGGCGGCCTCCAGTCAACTCGTTTTACCCAAGAACTTGGGTATGGCCGCCAAAATACACCCAGATCTTGAGTTTTACGAGTAGACATTGTGTAGGGTTGTCCATTTTTGTCTATGGAAAATGAAGCGGAACAATGCGTCAAAGAAATATTTCTCTAACCGGAGTTTATGTGGTTTTGGATCAAATCTAGCATCGGATTTCTAGGCGGATGCTCATGGAACTTTTGAGCGAGTAGCGAGCGCTCTCGCTCTGTGAGGTCACCCCCCTTGGTCAAATGCCAGTAGAATTGTTGCACAACTTCATCAAAGTTGCTGCACCGTTTACACAGTTCCCTGTCTTGCCAGCGCTGCTCAAGCCGTCTCGCCACGTCGTAGAATTTGTCAATCTGCTTTTGCGTTAGCTGCTTGCCACTTTCTTGCTGGGCTTCTAGTGAAGTTAGGAAGTTTTCTTCCCATTCAGACGCTAGGTGGCGCGTTGGTACAACTGCACGCCAGTTCAAATCTGTTTCCATACACAGGTTAGTATAGGTAAGTTTGTACTACCTTTTCGGGTATTGCCATTGTCAGTGGCGATTTTTAGCAATCTGGTAAGGACTGCTGACAATTGGGTTGTACTACTAACCTACCAACTAGGACGCGCCATATTCTTAAACTTGGTGAATTGTCCATCGAACAATAACTTGGCTGTACCCGTTGGTCCTTCGCGGTGTTTTGCAAGAATAACCTCGGCTATACCTCTGTCTTGAGTGTCTGGAGTGTAGTATTCCTCACGGTAAAGCATGATTACCTTGTCCGCATCCTGCTCAATTCCGCCACTGTCACGCAGATCCGAGAGCATAGGACGCTTGTTGGTGCGAGTCTCTACTGCTCGTGACAATTGAGAAAGGCAGATAACAGGGGTTTGTAGTTTCATAGCTAGACGCTTTAAACCGCGTGTTAGTGCTGCTATCTCGTTGTTTCTGTTGCCGTTGTGCTCACTGCTCATCAGCTGTAAATAGTCAACAACAATTAGCCCAAGCTCACGGCGCTCCGAAGCCATAACTTTACGGCACTCAGCCTCAATGTAAGTCAGTGGGGGGTCTGGAGTGTCGTCCAGATAAATAGGCAACTCCGAAAGTGAGCCAATGGCTTTTGATAGCGGTTCCCATTGAGCTTCACCGATACGTCCTGACTTCAAATAGCCGGTTTCTATGCCTGCTTCGCTTGCCAACAGCCGCAGCGCAACCTGCAACTTAGACATTTCAAGGCTAAAAACAACGACTGGCAAGCGATAACTAGAGGCAACATTGAAAGCCACTTGAGCCGCGAACGCCGATTTTCCCATGCTTGGTCTGCCAGCGATAACAACCAAATCACCGCAACTAAAACCACTTGTCATCGCATCCAAGTCATAGAATCCAGTGGGGACACCTGGCAATGATGCACCTTGATTGCGCTCCTCAATTTGTTGGTATAAACCAACAACGACCTCACAAATGTGGCTGGCTCCAGATGTGGATTGATTCTGTTGCAATTCGTAGATAAAATCCTGTAACTGCTCAATCGCCTGTTCTAGCGGCGTTTCTTCGTTTGATTTGTGCTGTAACTCGTTGGCAAGACTGGCAAGTCTGCCTAATTCCCGGCGCTTCCATTTTTCAATAACCAGATCTGCAAGTGCATCAATGTTGATTGCTGATACTGTACAGTTAAGCAAAGTCGCTAACTTGTTGCAACCGCCAACGATTTCAAGCAAACCATTGTCAGCTAAGTAAGATTTCACACACAACAAGTCTGTAGGCTTTTCTTGGGCATTGAGTTTCAGTGCTGCTGAGTAGATGCGAGCGTGGGCGTTGATGTAGAAGTGCTTGGGCTTTAGGGTGTCCTTGACGCGCTCTATCGCCTGTGGGTCAAACAAAATCCCTCCAAGTATCGCTGACTCAGCCTCAATATTTTGAGGTGGAATTTTACCCGCTGCGCTTGCAAAATCAATGACATTGTCTCGGTTGTTCGCGTACATACTTCATTAAGTCTCCTATCTGACAATCAAAAGCCGCACAAATACGCTCAATCGTTTCGGTGTCAGGTATGCGCTCATGGTTTTCATAGAGCGCATATGCCGTTGTCTTACTTATTCCAGCGCGTTTGTAAAACTGGTATCTAGTTATGCCTAGACTGTCTACAAATTGCTTGATTGTGTTGATTACCATGTTCCCGCTAGGGGGTACTACTTGCAATGACGATAGCTCATTGCAGGTAGTACCGTCAAGCAGGAATATTCACAAACCTCTCAGGATGCTTGGCGAGCGCCCACTCATACCACTTGGCAGATATCTTGTTTTCACAGAATTTGGTTAACCCAACCTTCAGTAAAGTGTGGTATTGCCCTTCGTGACTGTGTATCTCCCAACTTTCAAAATCAAATTTCTTGCGCTGTCTCTCCATTTCTGCGGGATCTTCTGCATAGTTGCTGATTTTGCGCTCACTAGCTCTACAAGCATCCTTCCACTGGTCAAACAGTACAATCACCTCAACGTCTCCCCCATTGTCGTTAGAAAGCGCCGTAGAGACGTAGCTGTGAGCGTTCACAATATCGATGCCTCGCGATGTTTTCATGTAAGTTTTGTAGTACCCCAAAAATGCGGACTCGTTGAGGGGGTCATCGCTAAAAGCCAAATTTTGAGAACTCTTCTCACGCGCCGCGCCGCAATGTTGTTCCTTAAGAATCGGCTTGCTCGTAGTCGTTACGTCTTTGTTTTGTTGAACAACGATAGACGGAGTATCTTGAATAACCTTGTCTTGGATCTTGCTTTCGGCTTGTTCCTGACTTTTTTCCTTTTCAGATCCATCCTCTTGGGTGGGGGGCGCGGGTGGCGCAGCCAGGGGCGCTATCTGATTGATATGTGTAGAAGTATCTGTTAATTCTCTGTAAGAGGGCTGGAGCGCTTGCTGTAACTGCGTTTCAGCTGTCGATTTTGCCACGGATGGCAGACCCTCTGCCATTGATGACGCAACCTCTGCCACGGATGGCAGACCCTCTGCCATTGATGGCATAGGTATTTGTGCTTGCTCTGCCATTGATGGCATAGGTATTTGTGCTTGCTCTGCCATTGATGGCATAGGTATTTGTGCTTGCTCTGCCATTGATGGCATAAGTATTTGTGCTTGCTCTGCCATTGATGGCATAAGTATTTGTGCTTGCTCTGCCACAGAGGGTGGTACGGTTATCACTGAGTGACCTGGGCTGCTAGGTGTTGCTGACGAGGTCTTACACGTAAGACTTGGAGCCAGCCTTTGTTCCATTGATCTGTCGTCGGAGTCGGGTACTCGTTCTAATAACGCTGGCTCCAAGTCTAGGGGACAAATGCGTGTTCCATGCCAAAGCTTCATAGGGGCGTTGGGCTCGGTTTCCCAATAAATGATTCCTTGCGCCCGTAACTTAGAAATGACACGGTAGAAGGTGCGCTCAGGGATGCCCCATTCCTTACAAAATGCCCGGACAGTCGTGTGCAGGACAAATCCGGGCTTATTGCACTTGATAATCCCCTCAATGTAAAATTCAGCCGTTATTTTCTTTTGCTTGTAAGCCTCTCTTAGGATGCTGGGTGTTACCATCCAAAAGAATTTCTCTTGCTTTTTATTTCCACAATTATCGGAATTAGAAGCGAATGTGGAGACAGTGCCGTTGAGGTTTGTATTTGATTGTGTCATCATGGGTTTAGAAATTTTTATTTTTAAATTGTTTTCGGGGCGCTTCTGTTGGTTACAGAGCGCCCCATTTTGTTGTATGCCATCTGACCTGTGGTATAATTTACAGTCAAATAATGGCAGCAATTCAAGGATACTGCGAACGTCAGACTCATGCAATATCTGCTCTTAGGAAAAGATTTCTATAGCAGACAGTGATGCTTTTGGTAGTGACTTTTACGCGACATCCTTGACTGTAAAGCCCTTGCTGCACCATTGAACTAACAGCCATCTGTCAGATTCTTTATCTAACGCTGGCTTTAGTCGCTGGGCAAAAAAATCTTCCCAAGCCTCTATACCGTGTTGTGTAACGAATTGTTTTTCAACTTCCTTAAATCGCTCCCAGTTGCGATCGCTTATAGCAGTTAGCATTGGAATTAATTCACTAACTGGTATCTGGGTAGTTGTTTCACTCATCTGGGTAGCCCTCAAAAATACAAATTATTGGCAAAGGTTCTATCTTGGTGTCAACAACTTTAACTAATTTTATTCCCCTCTTTGGGGTTTTTGTAGCAATCGTGCAGAAACTTACGCTAAGGCTGAAAGCTTTACTGGATAAAGGTTATAAACGTCAAGGTTTGAGGTGTAGTGCATTTGATCTGTAATTAGTCTGTCCAAAAAGACTCA
>JAESFN010000483.1_pt1 | contig 35839 bp, 34 predicted proteins | sample 9269411 | NCBI WGS metagenome assembly JAESFN01 (sample SAMN14505399, study PRJNA617100) | algae metagenome | isolation source: Iphinoe sp. HA4291-MV1 and co-occurring heterotrophs from trail next to... | place: USA: Maunawili Falls, Hawaii | collected 2009-07-25
CCACGGCCAGCTGCAGGACCGCCGCCATCGCCTCGGTGCCCACGTCGCGCAGCCGCTCGATCGTCTTGTACACCTCGGGCCAGCGCTCGGTCGGCCGCCCGGAGTCGTCGAACGGCCGCCACACCTCGCCGAGGAACACCTCCACGTAGAGCTTGGCGATGCCGTCGGCGTGCTTGCGCAGCTGCTCCACCACGTCCAGCGACCGGGACAGCGGGATGCCCAGCTCCGCCATCGAGCCCGCCGCGCCCATCAACCGGGGGCTCACTTCCTCGTACTGGTCCTCGGCCACCTCCCGCAGCAGCCCCAGCTTGAGCGCCCGGCGCAGCTGGGCCGGGTCCTCCCCGGAGAACCGCTCGGCCAGCTCGTCGCGGTGCACGATCTGCCGGGTCTCGGCGGCGAACAGCTCGCGCACGGTGCGGATGAACCGCACCACCTCCTCGGTGGTGCCGCCCGTGGTGTCCAGCAGCTTCTTGATCGTGTCCAGCTTGACGCCCTCGCCCTGCAGCTCCTTGATCAGCTCCAGGCGGGCCTCGTGGTCCGGCCCGTAGTAGCCGGTCCGGGCCTGCACCGTGGGCGCGGTGAGCAGGCCGCGGGCCTGGTAGGCGCGGATGTTGCGGACCGTGACGCCGCTGCTCCGAGCCAGCTCGTCGATCGTCCGCCACTGGACACCGTCGATCTCGATGGACATGTTACATAGCCTAGCATCTCGACTATGTGACACAGAACGTGAAGTGCTCGGGTTGTCATGTGACATCAAGTCATGCCACAGTGATGTCATGTTGATAGACGAACCGACTCGCCGCTCCCACCGGCTGCTGGCCGCGGTCGGAGCGCTCACCACCCCCCTGCTGCCCGAGGACTACCTGTCCCTGGCCAACCCGCTCTGGTCCACCTCCGGCCTGCGTGGCCGGGTCGTCGAGCGCCGGGTCGAGACCGACCGCGCCACGACCCTGCGCATCCGCCCCGGCCGCGGCTGGACGGGGCACCGGGCCGGGCAGTTCGTCCGGATCGGCGTCGAGGTCGACGGCGTGCGGCACTGGCGCACCTACACCCTGACCAGCGTTCCCGGGGCCAAGCACCTGGAGATCACCGTCCAGGCCCAGCCCGGCGGGGCCGTCTCGCCGCACCTGGCGCACGCGCTCCCGGTCGGCGCGATCGTGCACCTGGAGCCGGCCGGCGGCGACTTCGTGCTGGCCGACCCGGTGCCGGCGAAGCTGCTGCTCATCACCGGCGGCAGCGGGATCACCCCGGCGATGGCGATGCTCCGCACGCTGGCCGGTCGCGGCCGGCTGCCCGACGTGGTGCTGCTGCACAGCGCGCCCACCCCGGATCAGGTGATCTTCTCGACCGAGCTGCGCGCGCTGGCCGCCGCCCACCCCGGGCTGCGGCTGCGCCTCCGGCACACCGACACCGACGGCCTGCTCGACCTGGCCGACCTGCCCCGGATCTGCCCCGACTGGACCGACCGGGAGGCCTACGTCTGCGGCCCGGCCGGGCTGCTCGACGCCGCCGAGGCGCACTGGGCCGGCCGCGACCGGCTGCACGTGGAGCGCTTCACCCCGCCGGCCCGGGCGACGGGCGGCACCGGCGGCACGGTCGCCTTCGGTGACGCCGCGCCGGTATCGGTGGACGGCTCGACCAGCCTGCTGGAGGCCGGCGAGGCGGCGGGCCTGCCGCTGCCCAGCGGCTGCCGGATGGGCATCTGCTTCGGCTGCGTGCTCCCGCTGCGCGACGGCCAGGTCCGTGACCTGCGCACCGGCGCCGTGCACGGCGAGCCCGGCGACCTGATCCAGACCTGCATCTCCGGAGCGTGCGGTGCCGCGCGCCTGGACACCCCGACCCACTGAGGAGGAAACTCACATGACCACCACCCTGCCCGAGCGCACCACCCCCGTCGTGGACGCCGAGATCGTCCACCCCGTCCGCCCGACCGCGACCATGCGGCCGCTCGGCTCCACCCCGGCCCCCGAGGCCTGCGGCCTGAGCCCTGCGCAGATCGAGGAGTTCGGCCGCCGGATGGACGCCATCCGCGACCGGGTCCTCGCCGCCCGGGGCGCCGCCGACGCCGACTACATCCGGACGCTGATCCGCCGCCAGCGCCAGCTGGAGGTCGGCGGCCGGGTGCTGCTGTTCGCCGGCATCTTCCCGCCCGCCTGGCTGGCCGGTACCGCGATGCTCTCGATCTCCAAGATCCTGGAGAACATGGAGATCGGGCACAACGTGATGCACGGCCAGTGGGACTGGATGCGTGACCCGAAGATCCACTCCAGCACCTGGGAGTGGGACAACATGAGCTCCGCCGAGGGCTGGAAGTACACCCACAACTACATGCACCACACCTACACCAACGTCCTCGGCAAGGACCGCGACGTGGGCTACGGCATCCTGCGGCTGTCCGAGGAGCAGCCCTGGCGGCCGTACTACCTGGGCAACCCGGTGTACAACGTGCTGCTGTCGATGTTCTTCCAGTGGGGGGTCGCGCTGCACGACCTCGAGGTGGAGAAGGTGGCCAGCGGCGAGAAGTCCCGGTCGTCGCTGTGGAAGAGCATCAAGTCCATCGTCGGCAAGATGCGCCGCCAGGTGCTCAAGGACTACGTGGTGTTCCCGGCCCTGGCCGGCCCGTTCTTCCTGCCGGTGCTGCTCGGCAACGCCACCGCCAACCTGGTCCGCAACCTCTGGTCGCACGCGGTGATCTTCTGCGGGCACTTCCCGGACGGGACGGTGCAGTTCACCGAGGAGCAGCTGGAGGGGGAGACCCGGGGCCAGTGGTACCTGCGCCAGCTGCTGGGTTCGGCCAACCTGGACGGCGGCCCGCTGTTCCACGTGATGACCGGCAACCTCAGCTTCCAGATCGAGCACCACCTGTTCCCGGACCTGCCCAGCAACCGGTACGCCGAGGTGTCGGCCGAGGTCCGGGCGGTGTGCGAGGAGTTCGGCCTGCCCTACGTCACCGGCCCGCTGGGCCAGCAGTACCGGCAGGTGCTCGGCAAGATCAACCGTCTGGCCCTGCCCGGCGGCACCGCCGCGGCCTGACGGCTCGTCGGCGGGTGCCGGCCGGATCCGCCGCCCCCGGTTCCCTCAGCGGAGCCGGGGGCGGCGGTCGTCGTCGGTCAGGCCGTCGAGGCCCCCCGCCCGGATCGTCCCGATCAGCTCGCGGGCGTGTGTGACCAGCCCGGTCACGTCCACCCCGAACGGCGGGTCGGCGGCGAACGGACCGATCCGCTCCGCGCCCCGCTCCAGCAGGGCCGCCGCCCCGACCGCGTTGCCCCGCTGGGCGTGGGTGAACCCCACGGCGAGCTGCGCGAGGCCCTGCCAGAGCCCCCGCTCGGGGCCCTCGGACGCCTTCCAGGCCGTCTCCAGCACCTCGTGCGCGGTGAACGGCCGGCCGGCGTCGAGCAGCCGCTGCGCCTCGTCCAGCGCCTCGTCCGGGCCGCGCGGTCGGTCCGGGTCGGCCGGATCCCCGGCGCCGGCGGCGTCCCGGCCGAGCGGCCGGCCGGTGGCGTCCCGGGGCCGGGCGTTCCGCGCGCGCCCCCGCGCGTCCCGGTCCCGTGTCGGTTCGTTCCTACCCACGACGGTCATCGTGCCCGGCGTCGCCCGACCGCGCTCTGGTCGCCGCACAGCACGCCTTGCTCGGCACACATGTTGCGGCCGCTGTGCGGAGCAGCTGAAGCTGTGCGGCGGGGCCGGGCGCGCTGTGCGGCGGGGCCGGACGCGCTGTGCGGCGGGGCCGGGCGCGCTGTGCGGCGGGGCCGGGCGCGCTGTGCGGCGGGCGGCGGATCGGGGCACGACGTGGTAGGCAATCCCGGTGAGCCTTGATCTGAGCACGCTGACCGTCACCGTCGACGCCGGAGTCGCCGAGCTCCGGATGAACCGTCCGAAGCAGGCGAACTCGCTGAGCCGGGAGATGTGGTCCGAGCTGCGGGCCGCCGCGAACGCCCTCGACGCCGACCCGAGCGTGCGGGTGGTCGTGGTGGCCGGCGAGGGCAAGCACTTCTGCGCCGGCATCGACACCACCATGCTCGGCGGGCTGCTCGAGCTCAAGGCCGGCGAGGGGGACTGCACCGGGCGGGCCTACGAGGAGCTGCGCCGGGTCATCCTCGACCTGCAGGACGTGATCACCTCCTTCGAGCGCTGCCGCAAGCCGGTGCTGGCCGCGATCCAGGGTGCGTGCATCGGCGCCGGGCTCGACCTCGCGGCCGCCTGCGACCTGCGCTACGCCAGTGCCGACGCCAACTTCGTGCTCAAGGAGGTGGACATGGGCCTGGCCGCCGACGTGGGGGTGCTGCAGCGGCTGCCCCGCATCGTCGGTGAGGGGGTGGCCCGCGAGCTCGCCTACACCTGCCGGCCGGTGTCCGGGGCCGAGGCCGCCCAGCTCCGCCTGGTCAACCGGTGCTTCGACACCCCGGAGGAGCTGGCCAAGGGCGTCGGGGAGATCGCCCGCGAGCTGGCCGCCAAGTCACCGCTGGCGCTGCGCGGCACCAAGCACGCGATCACCTACGCCCGCGACCACAGCATCGCCGACGGCCTCGAGCAGATCGCCGGCTGGAACGGCGCCACCCTGCTCTCGAACGACCTCACCGAGGCGCTGGCCGCCTTCATGCAGAAGCGCCCGGGCAACTACGCGGACTGAGATATCGCGATGGGGGCATATTTGCCACCCCGAGGTGTGATGCCGGCTCCGCGTCGGAGGACCAGACTGACCGGCAGCCCGGCCGAGGTCTGACCTCCGGCCGCGAACCGACACACGAGGAGAGCCGTGCAGATCACCGCCGCCGTCGCGCGCAAGCCGAACGCCGAGTTCACCCTGGAGACCCTGGAGCTGGAGGGCCCCCGCGCGGGCGAGGTCCTGGTCGAGATCAAGTCGGTGGGCATCTGCCACACGGACCTGGCCGCCCGGGACGGGCAGATCCCGTTCGCCATCCCGGCGGTGCTCGGGCACGAGGGCGCGGGTGTGGTGCTGGAGGTCGGCGAGGGTGTCACCAAGGTCCAGGCGGGCGACAAGGTCGGGCTGACCTTCAACTACTGCGGGGTGTGCCGCAACTGCCGCAAGGGCGACATGGCCTACTGCTACGAGTTCATGCCGCGCAACTACGCCGGCACCCGGTTGGACGGCAGCCGGCAGATCACCTCGTCCAGCGGTGAGGACATCGGGCACGCATTCTTCGGGCAGTCGTCGTTCGCCACGCACGCGCTGGCCAACGAGTGGAACGTGGTGAAGCTGGCCGACGACGCCGACCTGGAGCTGGTCGGCCCGCTGGGCTGCGGCGTGCAGACCGGGGCCGGCGCGGTGATCAACGCGCTGAAGGTCGACGAGGGTTCCACCCTGCTGGTGGTCGGCGGCGGGTCGGTCGGGCTGTCCGCCGTGCTCGGCGGGCTGGTCCAGGGCTGCGAGAAGATCGTCGTGGCCGAGCCGCACGAGAGCCGCCGCGCGCTGGCCCGGGAGATGGGCGCCACGCACACCATCGACCCGTCCGCCGGGCCGCTCGGCGAGCAGATCCGGGCGATCACCCCGGAGGGCGCGCACTTCGTCTTCGACACCACCGGGCTGCCCGCCGTGGTGGAGTCGACGTTCGAGGCGCTGGCCCCGCACGGCGCGCTCGGCCTGGTCGGTGTGCCGACCGACCCGACCGCCGCGGTGAGCGTCAGCCTGCTCGGCGCCCTGGTCATCGGGGTCACCGTGCACGGCATCATCGAGGGCGACGCGGTGCCCGACGAGTTCATCCCGAAGATGGCCGAGCTGCACAAGGCCGGGCGGTTCCCGTTCGACAAGATGGTCACCAAGTTCCCGTTCGCGCAGATCAACGAGGCGATCGAGGCCCAGCACCGGGGCGAGGTCGTCAAGGCCGTACTGGTCCACTAGAGCGTGTCTCCCGACCCTATGCCGAGCGAGCGGTGATCCAGATGGATGCATCGCAAGGCGGAGGAGGGGCCGATACCGCTGTTGTATCGGCCCCGACGACAACGCCGCGAGGCGCCATCTGGGCGCCGCGCAGCCGGCTGGATGGGTTGGGAGAGATGCTCTAGGTACCCCCGGTCGGCCCGTGCCCCCCGCGGGCCGACCGGGATCCCCGGGACCTACAGAGCCGCCTTGAGCGCGGCCAGCGACCGGGCGAACGCCTCGGCCGCCGCCGGCACCGCCACCGCGAACGAGACGTACCCGTGCGGCAGCGTCGCCGCGTCGTGCAGCTCCACCGGCACCCCGGCCGCGCGCAGCCGCTCGGCGTAGAGCGTGCCCTCATCCCGGATCGGGTCGTACCGCGCGGTGGCCACGTAGGCCGGCGGCAGCCCGGTGAGGTCCTCGACCAGGCCCGGGGCCAGGGTGGCCGGCCGGTCGGTGCGGTCGCCGATGTAGTGCCGCAGGAACACGTCCATGTCCGGGCGGGTCAGGATCGGCCCGGCGGCGTTCTCGGCCACCGAGGGCAGGCTCGAGTCGAGCACGGTGACCGGGTACCAGAGCAGCTGGAACCGCAGCGCCGGGCCGCCGGTGTCCCGGGCCAGCTGGGCGACCACGGCGGCCAGGTTCCCGCCCGCCGAGTCGCCGGCCACCGCGATCCGGTCGGGGTCCCCACCCAGCTCGGCCGCGTGCCCGGCCACCCAGCGCAGCGCGGCGAAGGCGTCCTCCACCGCCGCCGGGTAGGGGTGCTCCGGGGCCAGCCGGTAGCCGACCGAGACCACCAGCGCGCCGGTCCGCTCAGCGATCGTCCGGACGGTGTGGTCGTAGCCGTCCAGGCTGCCCAGCACGAACCCGCCGCCGTGGAAGAAGACCACCACCGGCGGCGCCTGGTCCGCCGCCACCGGCCAGTAGACCCGCAGCGGGACGCCCTCGTCGGTGGCCCGGTCCTCGACCCGGGGCAGCGGGACCAGGACCGGCGCCACCGCGTCCCGTTCGGCGCCGAGCGCCCGGATCCGCTCGTGGCCCAGCTCGGAGATGTTCTCCGGTGGCAGGCCGTCGAGCAGCTCCCGGAACCGCTCGTCCAGCGGCATCCCTAGAGGGCGGCCTTCAACGCGGCCAGCGACCGCTGGAACGCCTCCCCGGCCGCCGGGACCAGGCCGGAGAACATCACGTAGCCGTGCACCAGGCTCTCCGCGTTGTGCAGCTCCACCGGTACCCCGGCCGCGCGCAGCAGCTCGGCGTAGTGGGCGCCGTCGTCGCGCAGCGGGTCGTGTCCGGCGATGGCGATGTAGGCCGGCGGCAGCCCGGAGAGGTCCTCGGCGAGGGCCGGGGAGAGCCGGGTACCCAGCGTGGCCGAATCCTGGTCGCCCAGGTAGAAGCGGCCGAACGTGGTGATGTCCGCCAGGCTGAGCACCGGGTCGGAGTCGTTCTCGATCATCGACGGGTGCTCGGCCTTCCACTCGGTGACCGGGTACCACAGCATCTGGAACTTGATCGACGGACCACCGGCGTCCCGGGCCAGCTGCGACACCACGGCCGAGAGGTTGCCGCCCGCCGAGTCGCCGCCCACGGCCAGCCGGTCGGGGTCGCCGCCCAGCTCGGCGGCGTGCGCCGCCACCCATTTCAACGCCGTGAACGCGTCCTCCACGGCGGCCGGGAACGGGTGCTCCGGGGCCAGCCGGTAGTCCACCGCGACCACGATCGCCTCCGCAGCCAGGGCGACCGCCCTGGCCATCGGGTCGTGGCTGTCCAGGTCGCCGATCACGAACCCGCCGCCGTGGTAGAACACCACGATCGGCAGGCCCGACGGGTCCGGCACGGGGGAGTAGATGCGCACCCCGATACCGCCGTCGATGGTGCGGTCGGTCACCGACGCGACCTCGGGCTTCGGCGCCTGCGCGGAGACCTGGGTGATCAGGGCGCGCACGGCCTCCGGGCCGAGCTCGGCGATGCTGGGCATCGGGACGACGTCGAGGATCTGCTTCAGCGTGGGGTCCATCGGCGGGCGAGTCGAGGTCATGAGCCGACCCTAACCGCGCCGCCGACCGCGCGCCCGGGCAGATCTCAGGCCAGGTGGACGTACTCGTACTCGAACGGCTTGCTGTTGATGCCGGTGGACGGCGGGGCGATCCAGCCGGCGATCTTCCCCGGCTCGTACACCGGCTGCATCAGCGACCGCACGTGCGCCTTGTCCGCCTCGGACGGCAGCCAGCGGTCCCGCTGTGCGGCCCAGGCGTCGGCGCCGACCAGCTCCCCGGCCGGGGTGACGTGGACGCCCGCGAACAGCCCCACCTCCCGGTTGAAGCCGACGTGCGGCAGGGTCAACCGGGCATCCACCCCGGCCTTCTCCAGGGCCCGGTTCCACCGCTTCAGCCCGGTCCGGCAGTCGGCGACGTACTCGGTGCGCAGGTCGTCGTTCAGCGCCAGCAGCGCCGGGAGCTCCTCGGTGGCCAACGCCCCGTCCCGGACCACCTGGAGGGTGGCCACGTCGTCGGTGAGCACGTGGTCGTCCTTGCGGCGCTCCTCCTGCCAGCGGCCCTTGAGCCCGGCGGTGAAGTAGTTGGCGGCATTGGTGGACCGCTCGGAGCCGAACAGGTCCAGCGACACCGAGTAGTGGAAGTTGATGTACTTCTGGATCACGTCCAGCGGGATCCCGCCGTGCGCGGCGATGTCGGCGGTGTCGTGCTCGCGCATCAGCTCGGCGGTCCGGACCACCACCCGGTCCACCCCGGTGGTGCCCACGAACATGTGGTGGGCCTCCTCCCGGAGCATGAACTCAGCTGTCCGGGAGAGCGGGTCGAACGCCGACTCCTTGAGCGTGCCGAGCTGGTACTTGCCGTCCCGGTCGGTGAAGTAGGTGAACATGAAGAAGCTCAACCAGTCCGGGGTCTCCTCGTTGAACGCGCCGAGGATCCGCGGGGAGTCGAGGTCGCCGGAGTTGCGCTGCAGCAGCGCCTCGGCCTCGTCCCGGCCGTTGCGGCCGAAGTAGGCGTGCAGCAGGTAGACCATCGCCCAGAGGTGCCGGCCCTCCTCCACGTTGACCTGGAACAGGTTGCGCAGGTCGTAGAGCGACGGCGCGGTCGCCCCCAGCCGGCGCTGCTGCTCCACCGAAGCCGGCTCGGTGTCGCCCTGGATCACGATCAGCCGCTGCAGGTCGGCCCGGTGCTCGCCGGGGACCTGCTGCCACACCGGCTGGCCCTTCTGCTCACCGAAGGCGATGGTGCGGTCGGAGTTGCGCTCGGCCAGGAAGACCCCCCAGCGGTACTCCGGCATGGCCACGTGGCCGAAGTGTGCCCAGCCCTCGCGGCCCACGTCGATCGCCGTCCGCAGATAGACGTCCTCGGTGGGCAGGGCCGGGCCCATGGTGGTCCACCAGGTCAGGAAGTTGGGCTGCCAGGACTCCAGGGCCCGTTGCAGCCGCCGGTCGGAGGCCAGGTCGACGTTGTTCGGGATCTTCTCGGAGTAGTCGATGGACACCGCTGCTCACACCCTCTTCTTGTCGTAGGCCGGCCGCTGACCGGTGCCGTAGCGGCGCAGGGCACCCTCCTCGCCGGAGGCGTTCGGCCGGACGAAGATCCAGTTCTGCCAGGCGGTGAGCCGGGCGAAGATCCGCGACTCCATCGTCTCCGGGCCGACGAACCGCAGGTTGGCCTCCATGCCGGTGAGCGCGTCCGGGGACAGTGACGCCCGTTCCTCCAGCATGATCCGGACCTCGTCCTCCCAGTCGATGTCGTCCGGGGCGTCGGTGACCAGGCCCAGCTCGAGCGCCTCCCGGGCGTCGATCCGCCGGTCGGTCTCCTGGCGCAGCTTGGCCAGGTGGTCGTCGTCGCCGTACAGCCGCGACTCCAACCGGGACAGCCCGTTGGCCATCGGGAAGGTGCCGAAGTTGGACGCCGACAGCACGATCTGCGCCGGCTCGCCTTCTTCACCCTCCACTGTGTCCTCGAAGAAGCCGTCCAGCATGTACTGACGGTCGCAGGCCAGAGCCAGTTCCAGCAACGCCCCGGCGAAGCAGGAGCCCGGCTCGATCAGCGCGATCAGGCTGCGGGAGGTGACGTCGAGCCGCTTGAGCGTCCGCTTGAAGTAGTGCCGGATCTCGTTGACCAGCCAGTCCTCACCGCTGTGCCGGGCGATCACCCGCTCGAAGGCCAGCGCGTCCTCCACGTCACCCTTCGTCCGCACCACCCAGGTGCCCAGTTCCGGCTCGTTCGTGCGCAGCCGCAGGATCAGGTCGTCCAGCTCGCGGGTCATGGCCAGCGGCCAGAAGTCGGCGCCCAGCTCGTGCACCCGCTCGACGGTCTCCGGCACGTCGCCGGTGGGGCCGTGCACGGTGACCTCGACCAGGCCGGCGGCCCGGTCGAACCGCGCGGTCACGTGCCGGTAGCGGAGGCCGTCGTCGTCGACCGTCGGGCCCAGCGGCGGCAGCTCCACCCCGGTGGCCCCCGGACCCGGCCGGGACGAGCCGGCGGCGGCCTGGGCGGCGCGCTCGCGCACGGTCTCCGCCCAGGTCCGCTTGGGGATGACCTCGTCGACCAGCCGCCACTCGACGGCCTGCTTGCCGCGCACGCCCTCGGCGCGGGTGGCGAACCAGTCGGCCCGGTCCTTGCGCACCCGGCGCTTGTCGGTGACCCGGGTGAGGCCGCCGGTGCCGGGCAGCACCCCGAGCAGTGGCACCTCGGGCAGCGACACCGCGCTGGAGTTGTCGTCGATCAGCAGGATCTTCTCGCAGGCCAGGGCCAGCTCGTAGCCGCCGCCGGCGGCGGTGCCGTTGACCGCCGCGATCCAGGTCTGCCCGGAGTTCGCGGTCGCGTCCTCGATGCCGTTGCGGGTCTCGTTGGTGAACTTGCAGAAGTTCACCTTCCACGCGTGCGGGCTGCCGGCCAGCATCCGGATGTTCGCCCCGGCGCAGAAGTTGCGGTCCTTGGCGCTGGTCAGCACGACCGCGCGGACCTCGGGGTGGGTGAACCGCAGCCGCTGCACGGCGTCGTAGAGCTCGATGTCCACCCCGAGGTCGTAGGAGTTCATCTTCAGCTCGTAGCCGGGCACCAGGCCGCCGTCCTCGGCGACGTCCAGGCTCAGCTGGGCGATCTCGCCCTCGACCTGCAGCGTCCAGTGCCGGTAGCGCTCGGGTGCGGTCTCGAAGTCGACGTGGTGGGTCATCTCGAACCTCCTGCCAATAGTCTACAGATCATCGACGGATCGTCAAGAATCTGTAGACAATTGGTCGGCTGGTTAGGATCAGCCCGACGGCCCGCCAGATCGGAGAACCACGTGACGCTCGCTCCGCCCGCCCCGACACCGGTCGTCGGGCTGCGCCGGGAGCGCGAGGTGCTGACCGTCGCGCTGGCCACCGGCCGGCACGTCGTGCTGGAGGGGCCGCCGGGCACGGGCAAGTCCACCCTGCTGCGCTCGATCGCCGGGGAGACCGGCCAGCACGTGGTGTTCGTCGAGGGCAACGCCGAGCTCACCCCGGCCCGGCTGATCGGTTCCTTCGACCCCTCCCAGGTGCTCTCCGAGGGCTACGACCCGTCGACCTTCCTGGACGGCCCGCTGCTCACCGCCATGCGCGGCGAGCCGGCCGGCGTGCTGAACGGGACGACCCGGGGCGGGCTGCTCTACCTGGAGGAGCTCAACCGGGTCCCCGAGGAGACGCTGAACGTCCTGATCACCGTGCTCACCGAGGGGGAGATCGCGGTGCCCCGGCTGGGCACCGTGCGGGCGGCCGCCGGGTTCCGGCTGATCGCCGCGATGAACCCGTTCGACGCGGTCGGCACCGCCCGGGTCAGCCAGGCCATCGCCGACCGGATGTGCCGGGTCGTCCTCGGCTACCAGGACGAGGAGGCCGAGCGGGCCATCACCGCCTCGGTCACCGGCATCGACGAGCGGCGGGTCAACGAGCTGTCCGTCGCGCTCACCCGGGCCACCCGGGCCCACCGGGACGTGCGGATGGGCTCCTCGGTGCGCGGCGCGATCGACCTGATGCACCTGATCACCGGGCTGGGCGCGCTGCGCGGCGAGCCGGGGATGGACCGCGGCACCGTGCGGGACGCCGCCTACGCCGCGCTCTCCGGCCGCATCCGGGTGGCCGACGGGGTCGACCGCACCGCCGAGTCGATCATCGACGAGCTGCTCGACCAGCTCTGGCCGGCGGACAGTCCGGAACCGGACGAACCGGGCGAGCCCACCGACGGCGCCGAGCCACCCCCGGGCGGCCAGGGAAAAGGTGAGGGCCTGCCTCCCGCCCCGGGGGCAGGCTCCCAGCGTCGCGGGCGGCCCGGTCAGAACCGGTCGGCCCGCACCCACGGCCGCGCCGAGCTGAGCGCCCGGCACGCCGCGTTCGAGCAGATCTCGCCGCAGGTCGGGGAGCTGGACGAGGAGGCGTTCGCCGCCGCGCTGGCCGCCGACCCGGACGCCGCTGCCGCGCTGCTCGCCGACCTGGCCCGGGCCACCGACGTGACCCTGCGGGCGGCGGCCCGCCGGCTGGCCGCGCGGGTGTTCATCCAGCTCGGCCGCACCGGACCGAGCCGGGCCCGGGGCACCCGCCGGATCGGGGTGGCCCGCAACGGTGAGGGCGACCTCGACCTGGACCGCACCCTGGACCGCTGGACCGGGCCCTGGCCGCCGCGCGGCGAGGACCTGGTCACCCGGTCCTGGACCGCGCACCGGCGGGCGGTGTGCCTGCTGGTCGACACCAGCGGCTCGATGAACGGGCTGGCGGTGGCGCTGGCCGCGGTCGCCGCCGCCGGGGTGGTGCTGGCCGGGACCGGCGAGGGCGTGAAACGAATCGACGCCGGTGTGCTGGCCTTCGGCGAGGACGTCCAGGTACTCGGTCCGCAGGGTGCGCGCCGTCCGGCGGAGGAGCTGGTGGGGGAGCTGGTCGCGCTGCGCGGGCACGGGCTGACCGACGTGGCCGGTGCGCTGCGCGAGGCGTCCAGGCAGCTGGCCGCGGTGGCGGTCGACGAGCGGGTGGCGGTGCTGATGAGCGACTGCCTGCACACCACCGGGGCCGATCCGGGCACCGCGCTGAACGGCATCGACCGGTTGCACGTGCTCTGCCCGCTGCCCTCGGACGAGGCGCTGGACGCGGCGAACGCGCTGGCCCTGCGCGGCGGGGGAGTGGTCCGCCCGGTGCGTCGGCTGGGCGACATCGGCCCGGCGCTGACCACCCTGCTGGCCCTGTAGCGCGGCCCGCGGCGGCGGGAGACCTACCGGAGCACCTCGAGCACGGTGGACGAGCGCTGCGCCGGCATGACGAACCGCGGCGGCGGCGCGGGCAGGAACTCGCCCAGCGCACCGGACAGCGAACCGAGGTCCCCGGCCGTCCCGGCGGTGGTCCGGGCCCACGCGGACAGGCCGAGCTCATCGGTGGTGGACGGACGCTGGTGCCGCTGCTTCATCTGACTGGACCTCCCGTGCCGCGACCGGCCGTGTTGGCCGGTGCGTTCGGAGTATCGCTCGATACCCCGTCCGGCGTTTCACGTTTCACGGAGTGTCACGGGAGGTGCACTCTTTACGGGGACGGGCAGGGTGCGGCCGGGTCGAGGTTCTTGACGTTGCTCGGGCCGCCGGTGTTGCCCTCGATGACGTTCTCGCAGATCGCGGCCTGGGGTCCGCTGGTCTGCACCTTGACCCCGACGCCCCGGTTGCCGATCAGCCGGTTGCCCCGGACCACGCTGCGTACCCCGTCCGACGGCGTGTCGCCACCCAGCCGGATGCCCGCGCCGGCGTGGTCGCGGGAGATGTTCTCGATGAAGCTGGTGCCCACGCCCCGGGAGGAGAAGCCGCCGCCGTCCGGGTCCTCGCCGCCCCGGCAGGTGTTGCGCCGGACCACGTTGCCGCCCGCGCCCTCCTTGACGTCGACGCACTCGGCGCGCGGGCTGATCACGTTGTCGTGCACGTGGTTGAAGTCGGAGCGGTCGGGCTCGGCGGTGGGGTTCTTCCGGCCGCGCTGCTCGGGGGCGGTGCCGAGGTAGATCGCCTCGCCGTTCTTCACCTTCGCGGTGGGGGTGAAGTTGCCCAGCCCGCAGCGGGCCACGGTGTTGTAGGCGATCTCGTTGTGGCTGGAGAAGTACTTGACCCGGATGCACTCGCCCTGCGCGTCGTGGATGGTGTTGTGCAGGATCCGCACGTAGTTGGCCCGGAACACCCAGACGTTCTTGTTGCCGCCGCCGATGTCGAAGCCGGTCAGCACGGTGTGGTCGTGGCCGATGGTGACCAGCCGGCCGGGGTCGGCGTCCTCGGCGGCCTCACCCTCGGCGGCCAGCGCGGCGGGGGAGGGCAGGGGCGGGAAGCCACCGGCCGGCGGCCCGATCCGGGCCCGGTCGCCGACCAGCCAGATCGGCTTGGCCGTGGTCCCGGCGCGCACGGTGCGCACCGGACCCGCGTAGGTGCCGGGGCCGACCCGGATTGTGTCGCCGGGCTGCGCGACGTCCAGGGCGGCCTGGATGGCGTTGAACGGGGCCGTGAGGCTGCCGATCCCGCCGATCCGGGCGCCCGCCACGACGTGCAGCGAACGGCCCAGCCGCAGCACGTCACCGGGCTGGTCCGGACCCAGCCCCTGACCGGCCGGATCGGCGTCGACGGCCGGAGCGCCCGGATCGGAGCCGGCGGCGGGATCGGAGCCGGCGGCCGGGCCGACGTCCACCGGCCGGTCGGGGCCGCCGCGGCCGGCCAGGCTGACCGCCACGCCGAGCAGCCCGGCCACGACGACCAGGGCTAGGGCGCCGACCAGCAGGGAGCGCCGACGGCGTTCGGTTGGCTCGCGTTCGGTCGACGGCGACGCCGACCGAACGCGGTCACGCATTCGAGCCGGCGGCTTCCGAGAGCGGCTGGGTCTTGTGCCGCACGTGCGACAGCGGGGCGAACACCCGGTGCCCGATGTGCAGCAGCGTGGCCAGCACCACGAACAGCGCACCCGCCACGGCCAGCCAGGACGGGATGGCCGAGAGCTCGTTGCCCGACTCCTCCCACAGCGTGCTGCCGACCAGCGGCTCCGGCGCCTTGATGTCGCTGGACACCAGCTCCACCCGGCCCCGGCCGTTGAAGCCGGTGACCTCGACGCCCTTGCTGCTGGTCAGGATGCTCGTGGTGGTGATGGAGGCGTGGCCGTCCGGGTCGACCAGCACGCCGCGGGCCACGTCCTGGATGGCCACGTCGCGCAGGTCGGCGGTGCCGCTGACCACCACGCCCTTCTTGGCTCCGGAGACGGTGGTCAACGCGCCGGCGTCGGTGCCGAGCAGGGCGATGTGCCCCTCGGGCTTCACCTCGACGGCGATGTCCTTGCCGGTGATCTGCGAGGACTCGATGGTGGCGCGGGCGCCCTGGGAGATCACGATGCCCCGGCCGACGTCGGCGGTGGTCAGCCCGCGCACGGTGGCCTGCTTGTCCACCACGACGGCCTTGTGCGCGCCGTCGACCTTGTCGGACTGGCTGATGCCCGGGTCGGCGAACACGATCGCCTGGTCGGCGCTGTCCAGGATCTGGTTGCCCTGGGTCACCGTGTCGCGGGCGCCGCCGTAGACCTGGATGCCCCGCCGGTTGTTCCGGATCTCGTTGTTGGCGACCCGGGTGTTGTCGGTGAAGCCGAGCTGGTTGGCGTTGACCCGGACGCCGACCTCGTTGCCGGAGATCCGGTTGCCGGAGACCACCGAGTGCGACGAGCCCTGGACCACGATGCCGTCACCGCGGTTGTTCCAGACGTCGTTGTTCCGGACCAGGTTGAAGTTGCTGTTCTCGTCCAGCATGATCCCGTTGGAGCCGTTGTCGTGCGACCGGTTCCGCTCGATGATGCTGTGGTTCACCGTCTCCGAGACGATGATGCCGTGGGTGTTGTTCCCGTAGGCCTCGTTGTCGGTGATGATCAGCCCGGAGCTGTCGGTGTGCGGGTCGAGGCCGTACCGGGAGTTGTCCCGGAAGACGTTGTTCTTGAACACCACACCGACCGCGCGCCCGGTGTAGGCGCCGAACAGGTTGTGGTGGAACACCGACTTGTCGGCGCTGCCCGTGGTGCCGGTGCCCCAGCTCACGCTGTACGCGCGGCTGGCGTCGGTGCCCAGGTAGGCCATCTCGCTGTTCACGATGTCCAGCCGGCCGCCCTCGTCGTAGGCGACGAACGGTCGGTGGTTGTAGGCGTTGCTGTCCGGCTTGCTCTGCGCCGGGATCCAGGAGGTGACCTTGACGTTCTGGAACAGCGCGCTGGCCCCGACCCCGCCGATGTACACGTAGGGCTGGGAGGTCATCCGGATCTCGGTGACCTCCGGCGCGGTGATCTCCATCCGGGTGCCGGGCATCTGGATCATGCCGGCGGACAGCTGGTAGACCCCGGACCCGGTCTGCTTGAGCCACTCCGGGCGCGGGCTGCGGGCCAGCAGGGTGGCCAGGTCGGTGAACGACACCTTGCCGTCGAACCCGGGGATGGTGCGGAAGGCGCCGGACCAGATCACGCCGCTGCCGACCAGCAGGTCCACCCGGTCCTTCTGGATCAGGATGTGCCCGATCGGGGTGCCGGTCAGCGCCTTGCGCTGGGTGACCACGTCGAACTGGTCGGGCTGCATCCGGATCCGGTTACGCGGGGGCAGCGGGTTGTCCGGCCGCTCCACGTACTGGGTCGGTGAGGCCCAGTTGTCCGCCGGTGCCCTGACCAGCCCGGTCGGGCCGATGCCGAGCGCGGTCAGCGCGGACACGCCGGCCACACCGAGCGCGGCGAGGCCCAGGAAGAACCGGGCCACGCCCCGTCTGGCACCGTTCATCGGTGGGGTCTCCCGGCCGTCACACCCTGCGCCGACCCGTTCTGCTGGGCGGGCTGCTGCGCGACCGGCTGGCCGGCCTGCGGAGCGGCCGGCAGCGCCGGCTTCTCCGGGGTGGCCTCGAGCTCGCCGTCGTCGTCACCGACGCCCTCGGTCCGCCCGACGGTGCCGGTCTTGGCGTCGACCGCCACCGCCCGGGTCAGCCACTTCTGCTGGCGGATGGTGATCAGGGCGTAGACCTTGGTGGCGGCCATCGCGAAGCTGGCCACGATGAAGATCGGCATCATCCAGAAGAAGTGCCCCGGCTTGCGCTCCAGGTGGCCCAGCAGCTTGGCCGAGCGGCTGAACATCCACCAGGCCACCAGGATCCCGGCGACCATGAAGTGCCGCTGGCTCAGCGCGTAGACCAGGTAGATCGGCGAGACCAGCAGGGTGAACGAGCTGACCGCCTTGTCGATCATCCAGTAGGCCAGGAACTTGTGCTCCCAGAGCCAGTCGCTGGACAGCGCCCGCAGGTCGGACCGCCAGGTGTTGCGGGACCAGCGCAGCCGCTGCTTGAAGAAGGTCTTGCGGTCCGGCGGGAACGACGACCAGGTGCACGCCGAGCGCTGCAGCACGGCCTTGTAGCCGGACTCCAGGGTGAGCATGGTCAGCCGCTTGTCGTCACCGGACAGGCACGGGATCCCCATGAAGGTCTCGTGCATGAAGTCGTGCGAGATGGACAGCAGCAGCGAGCGCCGGTAGATCGCGGTCCGCCCGGACAGGCAGGACACCGCGCTGCCCACCCGGGACTGCGAGGCCAGCTCGTGGAAGTACCGGTAGTCCAGGTACATGTCGTTGAGGTGCTGCCACGGCGTCTTCGTCTCGATCACGTTCTGCCGCGCGGTGACCGCGCCGACCTCGGGGTCGGCGAACGGCATGGCACACAGTTCCGCCACGTCGGGGGCCCACACCGTGTCGGAGTCGACCAGGGCGACGATCGGCGTGCTCGCGGCCTCCCAGCCGCGGCGCAGCGCGTCCCGCTTGCCCGGGGTCTTGGTGATGATCACCGTCACGCCCAGCTCGCGGGCGATCTCCACCGACTGCTTGTCGGTGTAGTCGATCACGCAGATGATCTCTTTGATCCGGTTCGCCTTCCAGGACAGGATGGCGTTGCGGAACAGGACGGGCTCCTCCTGGTAGACCGGAGCCACGACCGTCATCTCTTCGAAGTGGTCGTTCACCACCGGCCGGTAGAAGGTGGCCGGAACCTGGCGGATGACCCAGCTGATCCAGCGGACGAAACCGAGGATGCCGAGCGGGATGTAGGAGAGGAGGGTTTCCATCAGCAGGCGGTGCTCATCAGGTTGACGGACGCGACGCTGTGGTCTTGGCTAACGCGGCACGAAGCAGGCGTCACCCTTACGGAACCCGGACAACCGGCCGCAGGGTCGGCCATAGGGAACCACCTCCATCGGTACCAACGCGGTACCCCCATCCGACGTTACAGATCACGTCGAGCCACGATCCTGGCTGTGCGGAACTCTCACCCGGAAGGTTAGCCGCCGGGTGATGGCCAACCTCCCCTGGGTGGCGCGCGGCCGTGCGGGCTAGGATCCGAACCCGGATCCCGAACAGATCTGTGGCAAGTCCGGACACCACGGAGCAGTGCTGGAGGCAGTTGTGACCGCCGTCGCCCCCCAACCCATCTCGACGCGCCCGTACCCGGCGCGCCGGGCGGCCAAGGGAACCGCGTTCCTGCGCTATCTGCGCACCACGGACCCCAAGGACATCGGGGTGCTGTACACGGTCACGTCGTTCGGTTTCTTCATGGCCGGCGGCGCGATGGCGATGCTGATGCGGGCCGAGCTCGCCCACCCTGGCCAGCAGATTCTGTCCAACGAGCAGTACAACCAGATGTTCACCATGCACGGCACGATCATGCTGCTGCTGTACGCGACGCCGATCCTGTTCGGCTTCGCCAACTGCATCATGCCGCTGCAGATCGGCTCGCCGGACGTGGCCTTCCCCCGGCTGAACGCCTTCTCCTACTGGCTGTTCCTGTTCGGCGGCCTGATGGTGATGGGCGGCTTCCTCACCCCGGGCGGCGCCGCCGACTTCGGCTGGTTCGCCTACACCCCGCTGTCCAACGCGACGCACTCCCCGGGGGTCGGCGCGGACCTGTGGATCATGGGCCTGGTGGTCGCCGGTCTGGGCACCATCCTGGGTGGTGTGAACATGCTCACCACGGTGATCTGCCTGCGCGCGCCCGGCATGACCATGTTCCGGATGCCGATCTTCACCTGGAACATCTTCGTCACCACGATCCTCATCCTGATCGCGTTCCCGGTGCTGACCGCCGCGCTGCTCGGCCTGGAGGCCGACCGCCACCTCGGCGCCCACGTGTTCGACCCGGCCAACGGCGGCGTGATCCTCTGGCAGCACCTGTTCTGGTTCTTCGGGCACCCCGAGGTCTACATCGTCGCGCTGCCGTTCTTCGGCATCGTCACCGAGGTCTTCCCGGTCTTCTCCCGCAAGCCGCTGTTCGGCTACAAGGCCCTGGTGTACGCGACCATCTCGATCGCCGCGCTGTCCGTGGCGGTGTGGGCGCACCACATGTACGCCACCGGCGCGGTGCTGCTGGCCTTCTTCTCCTTCACCACGTTCCTGATCGCCATCCCGACCGGCATCAAGTTCTTCAACTGGATCGGCACCATGTGGCGCGGCCAGCTGACGTTCGAGACACCCATGCTGTTCGCGGTTGGCTTCCTGGTGACGTTCCTGTTCGGTGGCCTCACCGGCATCCTGCTGGCCTCGCCGCCGGTCGACTTCCACGTGTCGGACACCTACTTCGTGGTGGCGCACTTCCACTACGTGCTGTTCGGCACGATCGTGTTCGCCACCTACTCCGGCATCTACTTCTGGTTCCCGAAGATGACCGGCCGGATGATGGACGAGCGCCTCGGCAAGATCCACTTCTGGCTGACCTTCGTCGGGTTCCACCTCACCTTCCTGGTCCAGCACTGGGTGGGTAACGAGGGCATGCCCCGCCGCTACGTCGACTACCTGCCGACCGACGGCTTCACCACGCTGAACACCATCTCCAGCGTCGGTGCGTTCGTCCTGGGCGCCTCCACGCTGCCGTTCATCTGGAACGCGATCCGCAGCTACCGGTACGGCCGGGTGGTCACCGTGGACGACCCGTGGGGCCACGGCAACTCCCTGGAGTGGGCCACCAGCTGCCCGCCGCCCCGGCACAACTTCACCGAGCTGCCCCGGATCCGCTCCGAGCGGCCGGCCTGGGAGCTGCACTACCCGCACCTGGTGGAGAAGTTCCGGGCCGAGGCGCACACCGGTGGGCGGGGCAAGCACGGCCACGCCACCCCGCTGGAGTCCGCGGCGCAGAAGACGGCCGGTGAAACCCAGCCGGGCGGGCCCGACGGAGACGCGCGCGACCGGTGATGGACGCCGGCGCCCCCCGGTACACCGTTCTGCTCACGATCACCGGTCCGGACCGGCCGGGGGTCACCTCGGTACTGTTCACCGTGCTCACCCGGCACGCCGTCGAGCTGCTGGACGTCGAGCAGGTGGTGATCCGGGGGCAGCTGACCCTGGGTGCGCTGGTCGCCTGCGAGCGTGACCCGGAGGGCGTGCAAGAGGCCGTCGAGCAGGCCATGGCCAGCATCGCCATGACCGTGCGCACGTCCATCCAGAACGACGTGCCGGAGGACCGGCCGGCCTCCAGCCACGTGGTGCTGGTGCTCGGTGCGCCGATCACCGCCCGGGCCTTCGGGGCCGTCGCGGCGGCGCTGGCCGAGGTCGGGGCGAACATCGACGCCATCCGGCGGGTGGCCGACTACCCGGTGACCGGGCTCGAGCTGCTGGTCTCCGCCTCCCCGGACGCCCGCAAGTACCCGCACGGCACGCTGCGCGCCCGGATGGTCGAGGTGGCCGCCCAGGTCGGGGTGGACATCGCGGTGGAGCGGGCCGGGCTGGCCCGCCGGGGCAAGCGGCTGGTCGTGTTCGACGTCGACTCCACGCTCATCCAGGGCGAGGTGATCGAGATGCTCGCCGCGCACGCCGGGCCGGACGCCGAGGCCGCCGTGCGCGAGGTGACCGAGCAGGCCATGCGCGGGGAGCTGGACTTCACCGAGTCGCTGCGCCGCCGGGTGGCCGTGCTGAAGGGGCTGCCGGAGTCGGTGCTCGACGAGGTCGGCGCGGCCCTGGAGCTCACCCCGGGCGCCCGCACCACGATCCGCACCCTCAAGCGCCTCGGCTACCGCTGCGGCGTGGTCTCCGGCGGCTTCACCCGGGTCGTCCAGCCGCTGGTCGACGAGCTCGGCTTCGACTTCTGCGCGGCCAACGTGCTCGAGGTGGTCGACGGCCGGCTCACCGGGCAGGTCGTCGGCGACGTGGTGGACCGGTCGGGGAAGGCGGAGGCGCTGCGCCGGTACGCCGACGAGTACGACATCCCGCTGGAGCAGTGCGTGGCCGTCGGCGACGGCGCCAACGACATCGACATGCTCGGCACCGCCGGGCTGGGCGTGGCGTTCAACGCCAAACCCGCGCTGCGCGAGGTGGCCGACACCGCCCTGTCCCACCCGTACCTGGACGTGGTGCTCTTCGTGCTCGGGGTCACCCGGCACGAGGTGGAGCTGGCCGACGCCGCCGAGGGCCTGCTCCGCCGGGTGCCGCTGGCCCCGTGACCGAGCTTGCGAGGTCACCATCGGACGCGTGAGCGAGCCCGCGTGACCGGGCGCTGGTGGCGGCCGTTCGGCGGCCGGGGCGCCGCGGCCGAGGCCGTCGCTCACGCCGAACCGTCCGGGGTGCTGGCGCCGCTGGCCTTCCCCGGCCGGCGGCGGCGCTCCGGGACGGGCGTGGTCCGGGCCATGCCGGTGGTCCTGCGGATCGAGCGGGCCGACCCGCCGTCCCGGACCCCGCTGCTGGAGGCGGCGGCCGCCGCCGCGCTCGCGGTCTGCCTGGACGAACGCAGCGAACCGGGCGGGGAGTGGCACGACGCCGTGGCCGCCTGGGTTGACGGCCGGATCCGCAAGGTCACCCGCCGGGCCCGGGGCGCGCACTGGGACGTCGTGCAGGGCCTGCCCGGGGTGACGGTGACCGTCGGCGACGCGTCGGCCCGGGCGTTGCTGCCGGGCCCGGTGGACGAGACGCCGCGCGAGGTGTCCCGGCTGCAGATCAGCGGTACGGACCTGCCGATCGACACCCCCGGGCCGCCGCCGGACGGGGTGCCGGTGGTGTGGCTGGACCCGGGACTGGAGCTGACCGTGGGCAAGGCGGCGGCCCAGGTCGGGCACGCGACCATGCTGCTGGCCGCCCGCTCCCGTCCCGATCGGCTGGGCCCCTGGCGGGCGGCCGGCTGGCGCTGCGCGGTGCGGACCGCCGACCCGGCCGACTGGCCCGAGCTGCGGGCCCGGGTCGAGGCCGGCACGGCGGTCGCGGTGCGCGACGCCGGCTTCACCGAGGTCGCCCCGGGCACCATCACCTGCATCGCCGTCCCCGCCTGACCCCGGCTCCGGTGTTCGCCGCTCACCCCGGCCCCGCAGCCCGCAGCCCGCGGCTCGCGGCCCGCGGCTCGCAGCCCGCAGCCCGCAGCCCGCAGCCAGTGATCATCAGGACATCAGCGCTGTTCGATCATGGACGAACCGCGCTGTTGTCCTGCTGATCAATGATTTCGGGACGCCGGTGGAGTGGGGCCAGGGCACGAACGGGCTCTCAGGCAGGTCAACGGGCTCGGGAACCTGCGCCAGAGCCTGTTGGTCTTGTGGACTCAGTCGCTCAGGCCGGAGTCAGGCCAAACAGGCCGGGGCCGAAGGGCTCAGGCGCGGGCGGCCAGGCGGGTGAGGGCGGCCCGGACGACCTCGGGGTCGGTGGTCGGCCAGAACGGCGGCAGCGACGCCCGCAGGAACCCGCCGTACCGGGCGGTCACCAGCCGCGAGTCCAGGATCGCCACCACGCCGCGGTCGTCCATCCCGCGCAGCAGCCGGCCCGCGCCCTGGGCCAGCAGCAGCTCCGCGTGGGTGGCCGACACGGACAGGAACCCGTTGCCGCCCCGGCCGTCCACCGCGCGCTGCCGGGCGGCCACCAGCGGGTCGTCCGGGCGGGGGAACGGGATCCGGTCGATGATCACCAGTCGCAGCGACGGCCCGGGCACGTCCACGCCCTGCCACAGCGACAGGGTGCCGAACAGGCAGGTCCGGTCGTCCTCGGCGAACCGCTTCACCAGCAGCCCGGTGGCGTCGTCGCCCTGGCAGAGGATCGGCTGCTCCAGCCGCCCGCGCAGGGCCTCGGTGGCCTGCTTGGCCGCCCGCATCGAGGAGAACAGCCCGAGCGCACCGCCGTCGGAGGCGGAGACCAGCGAGGCGATCTCGTCCAGGTAGGCCGCCGGCAGCCCGTCCCGGCCGGGGGCCGGCAGCCGCTTGGCCACGTAGAGGATGCCGGAGCGGGCGTGGTCGAACGGCGACCCGACATCGAGCCCGGACCAGCGGGGCTTCTCCGGATCGGGCACCGGATCCGGCTCCTGGGTCTCCGAGGAGGAGGACGACGGCGGCAGCCCCCACTGCCGGGCCAGCGCGTCGAACGTGCCGCCCAGGGTGAGCGTCGCCGAGGTGAGCACCACCTTGCGCTCACCGAACAGTCGCTCGCGCAGCAGCCCGCCCACCGACAGCGGCGCCACCCGCAGCACGCGCGTCCGGTCCGCCCCCTGCTCGGCCAGCCACACCACGTCGTACCGCTTGGCCGGGTCCTCCTCGACGAACGCCGCCAGCAACCGGGCGGCCGTCTCACCGACCTCGTCGAGCAGGGCCAGGGCGAGCTTGCGCGCGGTCGCGTTCTCCGGGTCCTCCCGCCGCTCGGACCCCAGCCCGGTGCGGCAGGCCGCGACCGAGTCGTGCACCGCGCGCAGCGCCCCGGCCACCGCCGGCGGCAGCGCGTGCTCCCAGCGGCCCAGCGGGGCGTCCTGGACGACCAGGGCCAGGCCCTCGCCCGACTCGGAGAGCCGGTCGGCGACCGCCTGGTCGATCAGCTTGCCGCAGCGCCGGGCGGCGGTGGCGACCATCGCGGAGGTGAGCTCGGCGGTGGCCACCCCGGTCACCCGGTCCACCAGGTCGTGCGCCTCGTCGATCACCACCGCGTCGTGCTCGGGCAGCACCGCCCGGTTCTCCAGCGCGTCGATGGCCAGCAGCGCGTGGTTGGTGACCACCACGTCCGCCCGGCCGGCCTCGGCCCGGGCCCGCTCGGCGAAGCAGTCGGTGCCCACCGGGCAGCGGGCGGCGCCCAGGCACTCCCGGGCGGTCACCGACACCTGCCGCCAGGCGTTGTCCGGCACACCGGGCACCAGCTCGTCGCGGTCCCCGGTGTCGGTGTCCGAGGCCCAGTCGTGCAGCCGCTTGACGTTGCGGCCCAGCGCGGACACCGCGAACGGGTCGAACAGCTGCTCGTCCGGCTCCACCTCGTCCGGACCGCTCAGCTTGTGCAGGCACAGGTAGTTGCGCCGACCCTTGAGGATGGCGAAGGTGGGCTTGCGGCCCAGGACCGGCTTCAGCGCGTCGGCCAGCCGGGGCAGGTCGCGGTCCACCAGCTGCCGCTGCAGCGCGATGGTGGCGGTGGAGACGACCACCGTGGTGTCCTTAGCCATGGCGTGCCGGATGGCCGGGACCAGGTAGGCCAGCGACTTGCCGGTCCCGGTGCCGGCCTGCACGGCCACGTGCTCGCCGCTGACCAGGGTCTTCGCCACGGCGGCGGCCATGTCCCGCTGCCCGTCGCGGTGCTGCCCGCCCAGGGCGTCCACCGCGGCGGTGAGCAGCTCGGCCACCCCGGGGAGCTCGGTCACGGACGGCGCGGGCATGGCCGCAGACGCTACCCGCCCGGTCAGACCACCCGGACGCCGGACGCGCGCATCTCGGCGATCGCCTTGGCGGTGGTCTCCTCGGCCACCCCGGCACAGAACTCGGTGAGCACCGTGGTGGTGAACCCGGACCGGGCGCCGTCCAGCGCGGTGGCCCGCACGCAGTGGTCGGTGGCGATGCCGACCACGTCGATCCCGGTGACCCGCCGGGCCCGCAGCCACTCGGCCAGCCCCGCCCCGCCGGGCTCGGCGCCCTCGAAGCCGGAGTAGGCCGCCGCGTGCGCGCCCTTGGCGAAGACCGCCCGGATCGGGGCCACGTCCAGCGCCGGGTGGAACGCCGCCCCGGCCGTGCCGACCCGGCAGTGCACCGGCCAGGAGTCCACGTAGTCGGGGTTCTTGCTGAAGTGCCCGCCGGGGTCGACGTGGTAGTCCCGGGTGGCCACCACCTGGTCGTAGACGCCGGTGTCCCGGGACAGCGCGTTGATCCGGGCGGCCACCGAGGCCCCGCCGGTGACCGCGAGCGAGCCGCCCTCGCAGAAGTCCAGCTGTACGTCGACGATCACCAGCGCGCGCATGACGCCCCCGGAGTGGTCAGGAGTGGACGGTCGGGATCGCGGGCTCGCCCCGGGACAGCTTGAGGCCCTCCCAGGGTACCGACACCAGCGCCGACGCGAGCCGCTCTCTGCTCTGTTCCAGCGACTCCAGACCGTCCACCGTTACACCCGCTCGGACCAGCGGGACCGACAGCAACCGATCGTGTGGCCCCGGCCGGACACCGGCCGCCACCGGCGCCACGACCTCCTCCAACGCCGTCCCGGTCGGCTTGTGCCGGCGCATGGCCGACTTGCGCCCGCCGCGCGACTCCTTGGCCGAGCTGCGCTTGGCCACCGGCCGGCCCTCGACCTCCACCAGCTTGTAGACCATCCCGGCGGTCGGCGCCCCGGACCCGGTGACCACCGAGGTGCCCACCCCGTAGGCGTCCACCGGCTCGGCCCGCAGCGCGGCGATGGCGTACTCGTCGAGATCGCCGGACAGCACGATCCGGGTGGCCCGCGCGCCCAGACCGTCCAGCTGCTCCCGCGCCTGGCGGGCCCACTCGCCGAGGTCGCCGGAGTCGATCCGGATGGCCCCCAGCTCGGGCCCGGCGGCGGCCACCGCCCGTTCGATGCCGGTGCGGATGTCGTAGGTGTCGACCAGCAACGTGGTCTTCGCCCCCAGCGCGGCCACCTGGCTGGCGAACGCCCGCTCCTCGTCGTCGTGCAGCAGCACGAACGCGTGCGCGGAGGTGCCGGTGGTCGGCACCCGGAAGCGGCGGCCGGCCTCCAGGTTGGAGGTGCTGGCGAACCCGGCCAGGTAGGCGGCCCGGGCGGCGGCCACGGCAGCCTCCTCGTGGGTGCGCCGGGAGCCCATCTCGATCAGCGGGCGGCCGCCGGCGGCGGTGACCATCCGGGCGGCGGCCGAGGCGATCGCGCAGTCGTGGTTCAGGATGGACAGCGCCACCGTCTCCAGCACCACCGCCTCGGCGAACGTGCCGGTCACGGTGAGCACCGGGGAACCGGGGAAGTACAGCTCGCCCTCCGGGTAGCCCTCCACGTCGCCGGTGAACCGGTACCCGGCCAGCCAGTCCAGGGTGTCCCGGTCGAGCACCGAGCTCAGCGCGTCCAGCTCGGCGTCGGCGAACCGGAACCGGGTGATGGCCTCCAGCACCCGCGCGGTGCCGGCGACCACGCCGTAGCGCCGGCCGTCCGGCAGCCGCCGCGCGAACACCTCGAACGTGCAGCGGCGCATCGCCGTGCCGTCGGCCAGCGCGGCGGCCAGCATGGTCAGCTCGTACCGGTCGGTGAGCAGCGCAGTGCTGTACCGGACGGGATCGTTCATGGTCGGAAAGCCTACGGCTCTACCATGTACCCATGCCCGTGTCGTCGACCGCACTACCGCGGCCCGCACCGACCCAGCAGACCGCCCAGGTCCCGGAGCAGACCACCGAGGCCGAGGCGCCGTGGCAGACCATCGTGTGGAACGACCCGGTGAACCTGATGTCCTACGTCACCTTCGTGTTCCAGAAGCTCTTCGGCTACAGCCAGCAGAAGGCCACCAAGCTCATGCTCGACGTGCACCACAAGGGCAAGGCCACGGTGTCCAGCGGGTCCAAGGAGAAGGTCGAGGCCGACGTGGCGAAGCTGCACGCCGCCGGCCTCTGGGCCACCATGCAGAAGGCATGAGCGGGCAGAAGGCATGAACGGCTGGAAGAGACAGGGCCGGGGCGAGAAGATCCGGCTCACCGCGACCCTGGACGACCGGGAGGCCGGGCTGCTGCGCACCCTGGTCGACCAGGTCCTGAACATGCTCACCGAGCGCGAGCAGGCCGCCCCGCGCGACGAGCTGGCCGAGCTGACCGGGATCCGCACCGGCCCCTCGGCCCCGCCGGACGACCAGGTGCTGGCCCGGCTGCTGCCCGACTTCCACCGCGAGGACGCCGAGCTGGCCGGCGCGCTGCGCAGCGTCCGCGAGCCGGAGCTGATCGAGGCCAAGACGCACGCGGCCGGGGTCCTCCTGGCCACCTGCCCGGCCGATGGCGGCCGGATCGAGCTGGACGTCGAGCAGGCGGACGCCTGGCTGGCCGCGCTGAACGACGTCCGGCTGGCCCTGGGCACCACGCTCGGGGTCACCGAGGACATGCCGGAGGAACCGCCGGAGGACGAGGCCCTGGCCGCGCACCTCGGCGCCTACCACTGGCTGACCTTCGTGCAGGACGCGCTGGTGCAGGCCCGGGCCACCGCGCTCTAGCCCGGCGTTGTAGCCGAACACACGGGCGCTCCGCTGCGCCGCGCGCGAACCAGCCCGTACCCTGTAGGGCGTGCTGGTGATCCGGAGAGATCTCGTCGAGGAGATCATGGCCCATGCGCGGGTGGAGGACCCGCACGAGGCCTGCGGGCTGGTGGCCGGAGCCGAGGGCGCCGAGCGCCCCGAGCGGCTGGTCCGGATGACCAACGCGGCCAAGCCCTCCGGTGACGACGGCGTCGACGCCGGTCGGCAGGCCGAGCTGGGGCAGCGGCGCGGCGAGCACACCGACTACGACGGCGAGCAGCGCACCTCGCGGACCGAGTACGGCTTCGACTCCCGGGAGTGGCTGTCGGTCATGCGGGAGATGGACGACCGCGACGAGTGGCCGGTGGTCATGTACCACTCGCACACCCCGCGCGGCGCCACCCCGTCGGGCTATGACGTGGACAACATGACCGGGCCGGCCAGCGACCCCCGGGTGCACTACGTGATCGTCTCCACCTGGTCGGGAGCCGTGCCGACCGTCGCCGGTCACGAGTTCCGGTCCTACCGGGTGGTGGACGGCGTGGTGACCGAGGAAGAAGTCGAGGTCGTGGAGAGTTATATGTTCGCGCACACCGGCGCGGACGACGTCCCCGATCAGGACTGACTCCCGACCCGTCGTCCCGTACTCGTTTCCACCGACCAGGAGCACATCCCCATGGCCGTCACCGTTTCCATCCCGACCATCCTGCGCACCCACACCGGCGGCGAGAAGTCCGTCGAGGCCGCCGGCGCCACCGTCTCCGAGGTGATCTCCGACCTCGACGCCAAGCACGGCGGCATCAAGGACCGGCTGGTCAAGGACGGGTCGCTGCACCGCTTCGTGAACATCTACGTCAACGACGAGGACGTGCGGTTCTCCGGTGGCCTGGAGGCCCCGGTGTCCGACGGCGACTCGGTGACCATCCTGCCGGCCGTGGCCGGCGGCGCCTGAGGCGTCCGGCCTGATGGCCCGCTACGACTCGCTGCTGGCCGCGGTCGGGGACACCCCGCTGGTCGGGTTGCCCTCGTTCTCCCCGGCCGAGCATGTGCGCCTGTGGGCCAAGCTGGAGGACCGCAACCCGACGGGCTCGATCAAGGACCGGCCGGCGCTGGCCATGGTCGAGGCCGCCGAGCGCGGCGGCCTGCTGCGGCCCGGGGCGACCATCCTCGAACCCACGTCGGGCAACACCGGCATCTCGCTGGCCATGGCGGCCAAGCTCAAGGGCTACAAGCTCATCTGCGTGATGCCGGAGAACACCTCGGAGGAGCGCCGCCAGCTGCTCACCATGTACGGCGCGGAGATCATCTCGTCGCCGGCCGCCGGGGGGTCCAACCAGGCGGTCGCGGTGGCCAAGAAGCTGGCCGACGAGAACCCCGACTGGGTGATGCTCTACCAGTACGGCAACCCGGAGAACTCGCTCGCGCACTACCGGACCACCGGGCCGGAGATCCTGCGTGACCTGCCGACGGTGACCCACTTCGTCGCCGGACTCGGGACCACCGGGACGCTGATGGGCGCGGGCCGGTACCTGCGTGAGCAGAAGCCGGACGTGCAGATCATCGCGGCCGAGCCGAGGTACGGGGAGCTGGTGTACGGGCTGCGCAACCTCGACGAGGGGTTCGTGCCGGAGCTGTACGACCCGGAGGTGCTCACCGGGCGGTACTCGGTGGGCTCCTTCGACGCGCTGCGCCGCACCCGGGACCTGGTCGAGCAGGAGGGCATCTTCGCCGGCATCTCCACCGGCGGCATCCTGCACGCCGCGCTGGCCCAGGCGGAGAAGGCCGCCGGCGGGTCCGAACCGGCCGACATCGTGCTGATCGTGGCCGACGCCGGCTGGAAGTACCTGTCCACCGGTGCCTACTCCGGCGACCTCGAGGAGATGGCCAAGCGCCTCGACGGTCACCTCTGGGCCTAGCGGCGGGTTTCGGGGGGCGCACAGGGTGCTCGCGTAGTGTCGGGGGCATGGTGACGGGTACGCCGCGTGACACCGCCCGGGTGCTGCCGCCGCAGCCGATCGCGTCGGCGGTGATCATGCTGGTGTTCACCGGAGCGCTCTACGTGATCGAGGCCGTCGACACCGCGCTGGGCGGAGCGCTGGACGCCGAGGGCATCGTCTCCCGGAACACCGACCACCTGGACGGCATCCTGTGGTCGCCGCTGCTGCACGGCGGCTGGGCGCACCTCGAGGGCAACACCGTCCCGTTCCTGGTCTTCGGCTTCCTGGCCATGGCCGGCGGTCTCGGGCAGTGGCTGCTGGTCACCGCGATCATCTGGCTGCTCGGCGGCTTCGGGGTCTGGCTGATCGGGCCACCGGACAACACGGTGACCATCGGCGCTTCCGGGGTGATCTTCGGCTGGCTGGTGTTCCTGCTGGCCCGGGGCTTCTACGCGGGCAGCATGAAACAGATCGTGCTGGCCGTGGTGCTGTTCTTCGTGTGGGGCGGGATCCTGTTCGGCGTGCTGCCCGGCGCGCCCGGGGTCTCCTGGCAGGCCCACCTGTGCGGGGCGCTGGCCGGGCTGTTCGCCGCCCGGACCGTCGCCCGACCCGAACGCCGCCCCTCGGGCTGGGCGATGCGGTGACCGGCGTCCCTGACGTCACCGCCCCGATCGGCGTGTTCGACTCCGGGGTCGGTGGGCTCACCGTGGCCCGGGCGATCATCGACCAGCTGCCGGCCGAGCGGCTGGTGTACGTCGGCGACACCCGGCACGGACCGTACGGCCCGCTCAAGGTGGCCGACGTCCGCCGGCACGCGCTGGCCATCGGCGACGAGTTGGTCGAGCGCGGGGTGAAGATGCTGGTCATCGCGTGCAACTCGGCCTCGGCGGCCTGCCTGGTCGACGCCCGGGAGCGGTACCCGGTGCCGGTGGTGGAGGTCATCCGGCCGGCGGTGCGGCGGGCGGTCGCGGCCACCCGCAACGGCCGGGTCGGGGTGCTGGGCACCGAGGTGACCGTCCGCTCGGGGGCCTACTCCGACGCCTTCGCGGCGGCCCGGGACGTCACCGTCACCTCGGTCGCCTGCCCCCGGTTCGTCGACTTCGTCGAGCGCGGGATGACCAGCGGCCGCCAGGTGCTGGGGCTGGCGCAGAGCTACACCGAACCGCTGCAGCGGGCCGGCGCGGACACCGTGGTGCTCGGCTGCACGCACTACCCGCTGCTGTCCGGCGTGCTGCAGCTGGCCCTGGGCCCGGAGGTCACCCTGGTGTCCAGCGCCGAGGAGACCGCCAAGGACGTGCTCCGGGTGCTCTCCGAGAACGACCTCCTGCGTGAACCCGGCTCCGTGGCGCCGGCCCACGAGTTCCTGGCCACCGGTGACCCGGAGCCGTTCACCCGCCTCGGCCGCCGGTTCCTCGGCCCGGAGATCGGGGCGGTGGCCCCGCTGCGCGGCGGAAGGCCGGCCCCGCTGAGCAGCGGGGTATCGTCCCCCGGGTGATCTCCGTACTGGCCTACACCGCCGTCGGGCTGACCGTCGCGCTGGCCGTGTTCGGGCTGGTGACCACCGCGCTGGGCCGGCCCGCCGGACGTGAGCACTCGCTCGCGGTGGGCGTGGTGGAGGCGGTGCTCGTGGTCCAGGCGCTGATCGCCGCGGTCCTGGTGGCCACCGGCGCCCGCCCGGTGGAGACCCAGACCTTCCTGATCTACCTGCTGGTCTCGCTGTGCGTGCTGCCGATCGGGCTGCAGTTCGCCCGCGCCGACGAGGAGACCCGCTGGGGCGGCACGGTGATCGCGGTGACCGCCCTGGCCACCGGGGTCGCGGTGCTGCGGCTGTACTCGCTGTGGACCGCCCGTGCCTGAGCCGGTCAACGCCAGGGCGACGGCCACCGGGGTCGGGCGGGTGCTGATCGCGGTGTACGGGGTGTTCGCGCTGTCCGCGTCGGCCCGGGCCGGGGTGCAGCTGGCCACGCGGTTCCACGAGGCGCCGCTGGCCTACCTGCTGTCCGCGTTCGCCGGGGTGGTGTACATCCTGGCCACCGTCGGGCTGGCCCTGGGCTACCGCCGGCTGGCCTGGACCACCGTGCTGATCGAACTCACCGGGGTGCTCGCCGTCGGGACGCTCAGCCTGGTGCTCCCGGAGGACCTGCCGAGGGCCACCGTGTGGTCCGGGTACGGCGCCGGGTACGGCTGGGTGCCGCTGGTGTTGCCCGTGTTCGGTGTGCTCTGGCTGCGGCACACCCGACACCGTTTCGAAACCAGCCGGAACGATTTCGGCAATGCACAATGAGTGACATGAAACTCACGGTGCTCGGTTGCTCGGGCAGCGGGCCCGGCCCGGACAACCCGAGCTCCGGCTACCTGGTGAGCGCCGGCGGGCGCACCCTGGCGCTCGATCTGGGCAACGGCACGCTGGGCGCGATGCACCACCACCTGGACCCGTTCGCGCTGGACGCGCTGATCCTGTCGCACCTGCACCCGGACCACTGCGCCGACCTGGCGTCGCTGGTGGTGTTCCGCCGCTACCATCCCCGCCCGCCGTACCCGGTGACCGAGCAGCGGCTGCCGGTGTGGGCGCCGGGGGAGGCCCCGGACCGGCTGGCCGCCCAGTACGGCGCGTCCGCCGCCGAGCGCGCCGAGACCGACCTGTCCGACGTCCTCGACTTCCAGGTGCTCTCCGACCAGCTGCGGACGGAGGTGGCCGGCGTCGACGTGCTGGCCCGCCGGGTCGACCACGTGGTGGAGTCCTACGGCCTGCGGCTGGAGTTCGGCGGGCGCAGCCTGGTGTACAGCGGTGACACCGGCCCGTGCGACGCGCTGGTGGAGCTGGCCCACGGCGCGGACGCGCTGCTCTGCGAGGCCAGCTGGCCGCACGTGTGGCCGGGCTGCACCGAGGGGCCGCCGCCCGGGATACACCTGTCCGGGCGGGAGGCGGGGGAGCACGCGGCCAAGGCCGAGGTGGCGCGGCTGCTGATCACCCACGTGCCGGTGTGGTTCGACGGCGACGAGCTGGTGGCCGAGGCCAAGGAGGTCTTCTCCGGTCCGGTGGAGCTGGTCCGCGCCGGGGCGAGCTACGAAATCTAGGCCGTCTAGGGTGTCCGCGTGGCACGCGCAGACGGCAGGGCGGATGACGAGCTCCGTCCGATCACGATCACCCGAGGGTTCCAGGATCATCCGGCGGGGTCGGTGCTCATCGCGTTCGGCGGCACGAAGGTGCTGTGCGCGGCGAGCGTCACCACCGGGGTCCCGCGCTGGCGGAAGGGGTCCGGCCTGGGCTGGGTGACGGCCGAGTACGCCATGCTGCCCTCGGCCACGCACACCCGCAGCGATCGGGAGTCGGTCAAGGGCCGGGTCGGCGGCCGCACCCACGAGATCAGCCGGCTGATCGGCCGCTCGCTGCGGGCCTGCATCGACCTGGCGGCGATCGGGGAGAACACCATCGCCATCGACTGCGACGTGCTGCAGGCCGACGGCGGCACCCGCACCGCCGCGATCACCGGCGCCTACGTGGCGCTGGCCGACGCGGTGACCTGGCTCGGCGCCGCAGGCCAGCTCAACGACCCCAAGCCGTTGTCCTGCCAGATCGCCGCGGTCAGCGTGGGCGTGGTGGATGGCCGGGTGCGGCTGGACCTGCCCTACGACGAGGACTCCCGGGCCGAGGTGGACATGAACGTGGTGGCCACCGACGCCGGCACCCTGGTCGAGGTGCAGGGCACCGCCGAGGGCGCCACCTTCCACCGCTCCACCCTGGACGCCATGCTGGACCTCGCCCTGGCCGGCTGCGCGAAGGCCGCCGAGGCCCAGGCCGCGGCGCTCGCCGAGCCCTACCCGGGCGCGCTCCCCGGCCAGGACGACGAGTGAGCTCCCGGGTCCTGCTGGCCACCCGCAACCCCGGCAAGATCCGCGAGCTGCACCGCATCGTGGCCGAGCTGTCGCTGCCGATCGAGGTGCTCGGCCTGGACGACGTCCCGGCGTACGAACCGGGGCCCGAGACCGGCGCGACGTTCGCGGACAACGCGCTGGCCAAGGCGCGCGAGGCGGTGGTCGCCACCGGCCTGCCGGCGCTGGCCGACGACTCCGGCCTGGCCGTGGACGCGATGAACGGCATGCCCGGGGTGCTCTCCGCCCGGTGGGCCGGCCGGCACGGGGACGACCCGGCCAACCTCGACCTGGTGCTCGGCCAGCTGGCCGACGTCCCGGACGAGCGGCGCGGCGGGGCGTTCGTCTGCGCCGCCGCGCTGGTCACCCCGGGCGGCCCGGGGATCGGCTCCGAGACGGTGACGCACGGGGAGTGGCGCGGCGAGCTGATCCGGGCGCCCCGGGGCACGAACGGCTTCGGCTACGACCCGATCTTCGTGCCGGACGAGGAGCGGGCCGGCGCGGGCCGCACGTCGGCCGAGCTGTCCCCGGACGAGAAGGACGCGCTGTCCCACCGCGGCCGGGCGTTCCGGGCGCTGGCCCCGGCTCTTGCTTCGCTGGCGCACCCGTGAGTGCATAACACTGTTCTGGCACTACTTTCCACTCACGGGTCTTCGGCGGTGCTGATGTTCCACCGGTGGCCGAACGGGTCGATCAGCCAGCCGGCCCGGGCCCTGTGCCGGCCGGACTCCGGCGGCCGGTCGGCGGTTGCGCCCAGCTCCAGGGCCCGGGCGTAGACGGCGTCCACGTCCGGCACGTACACCATGAACGCCGCCGTGCTGCCGCCGAGGCTGGTCGGGGTGTGGTGGTGGTACTCGGGTCGGGGTCCGTCGGCCATGAACACCATGGCGTCCCCGATCCGGACCTGGGCGTGGCCGACCGACCCGTCCGGCATGACGATCGGCTCGCCGACCGGTACGGCGCCGAACGCCTCGACGTAGAACGCGATCGCGGCGCGGCTGTCGGACACCCCCAGGTACGGGGTGACGGTGTGCAGGTCGGCCGGTTGGTGGGCGCTGGTCACGGTGTCCTCCTGGTGGGTGGCGTCCTCGGGGTACAGGGCCCGGCGCAGCCGGCGGCGCAGGGCGTCGGCGAACTCCGGGCGGGGGTCGAGCGGCCGGGTCGGCTCGAACAGCTCGTCCAACGGGTCGCTCATGACTCCTCCCCGTCCCGGTAGGCGCGGCGGAACGCGGCGCGGGCCCGGACCAGCAGCGCCTCGGTGGCGTGCACGGGACCGCCGCTCCCGTTCGGCGCGCCGCCAGTGGTCGACCAGCTTGTTGCGGGCCACCGACATCAGCCAGGCCGGGGTGAGCTCCTCGACGGTGCCGTCCCGCACCGCGGCCACCGCCGCCAGGAACGTCTCGGCGGTCAGGTCCTCGGCCACCGCGACGCCGCCGCCGCGCTGCACCAGGTAGCCGAACACCCGGGGCAGCGCCTGCTCGTAGAGCCCGAGCAGCGCGGCGCGCGGATCCTCGGCGGGACGGGTCACATCAGCTCTATCGTCCGGCGGCCCGGGGTTCCGACGGGTGGACCCGCGGATTTCTCACCCCGGGTCGGACACCTTGATCAGCAACTTGCCGACGTTGCCGCCGTCGAACAGGTCGTTCAGGGCGTCGCGGGCCCGCTCCAGCCCGTCCACCACCGTCTCGTCCGCGCGCAGGGCGCCCGGCGCCCACAGGCCGGCCAGGGCCTGGATGGCCTCGGCGAACTGGTCGGCGTGGTCGAGCACCACGAACCCGGTCATCGTCACCCGCTTCATGATCATCTGGCCGACGCCCGCCTGCCCGCCCCACGACCCGTCGGCGTTGTACTGGGAGATCATCCCGCACAGCGGCACCCGGGCGCCGATGTTCAACCGGTCGAACACGTGGTCCATGATCTCGCCGCCGACGTTCTCGAAGTCCACGTCGATGCCGTCCGGGGTGGCCTCGTCGATCCGCCGCCGCCAGTCGTCGCGCTTGTAGTCCACGCAGTCGTCGAAGCCCAGCACCTCGACCACGTGCCGGCACTTGGCCTCGCCGCCGGCGCAGCCGATCACCCGGCCGGCGCCCCACCGCTTCGCCAGCTGGCCGGCCACCGAGCCGACCGCGCCCGCCGCGGCGGAGACGAACACCGTCTCCCCGGGGGCGATCCGGCCGATGTTCTTCAGGCCCAGCCAGGCGGTGATCCCGGTGTGCCCGAGCACCCCGAGGAACGCCGGCAGCGGCGCCGGCAGCGGGTCGGGCAGCGTGGTGAACCGGCCCTCGTTCAGCCCCTCGCCGACCAGCACGTACTCCTGCCAGCCGGTGAACCCGCTGACCAGGTCGCCCACCTTGAGGTCGTCCCGCCGGGAGGCGATCACCTCGGCGAGCCCGATCCCGCGCATCACCGCATCCAGCGGCACCGGCGGGATGTAGGACGGCCGCTCGCCCATCCAGATCCGGTTGGTCGGGTCCAGAGACAAATATCGGGTGTGCAGCAGCGCCTGCCCGTCGGCCGGCTCCGGCACCGGCTCCTCGACGAACTCCAGGTCCTGCTCGGTCACGCGCCCGGTCGGACGGCGGCGCAGCCGGTAGGCCCGGTTCAGAAGATCACCCATGCGTTGCTCCTATGTCAAGCGGCGGCCGGTAGGTGGCCGGTCGCGCTGGTCTCGTCGGGTTGGAGGAGGTTGTAGACCACGCGGGACAGGCGTCGTTTCAGGGCGCGGAGGGCTTCCATCTTG
>JAESFN010000484.1_pt1 | contig 35610 bp, 33 predicted proteins | sample 9269411 | NCBI WGS metagenome assembly JAESFN01 (sample SAMN14505399, study PRJNA617100) | algae metagenome | isolation source: Iphinoe sp. HA4291-MV1 and co-occurring heterotrophs from trail next to... | place: USA: Maunawili Falls, Hawaii | collected 2009-07-25
TGCGCCACGGCCTGCCTAAGTGGTCGCAGAAGACGCTAATCTATCTCGATCCCCCGTATTTTGAGCGGGGGCGTGAACTTTACTACGACTATTACAAGCCGGATGATCACGCCGACCTCGCCAACTTCATCCGGGCAAGGATGGACGATCGCGCCTGGATCGTGTCCTACGACAACGTCGAGGCAATAAGGAAGCTGTACTCAGGCTATAGAAACGTGGTGTACAACGTAGGCTACTCTGCGCGCGAAACGCGACAAGGGCGGGAGGCGATGTTCTTCTCGCCGGGCCTTGAGACCATCCCTGACTTGGTGGGTCCCATCCAGCAAGTTGGGACTGTCAGCGAAGCGGCGTGAGCGAGGTGGAATGAAGGAAAAGAACAACACGCCGAAGCTGGACCCGTCGACGCTGGACGTGGTCAAGCGTGTGTTAGCCACGCCGCCCAAAAAGAATGAGGACTTGAAGGTCGGCCGGAAAAAGAAGCGGCGCGGTGCTAAAGACCGCGCCGCTTCCTCCAAGCGGCGTAGCGTTTGACGTACTGCTGCCTTGTCGTGATCTCAGTGAGTCGGCCGGTACGTGAGACGCTTGCCATCGATCCCCTTTGCGATGAGCGCCGCACGTTCCCCGTCCTTGACTTTGCGGGTGTTCCACTTGAAGTCCCACTCCACAAGATACCGCGAAAGGTGGGCCTCACTGATTGAGTGATGCGTGCCAAATACTGCGCGCTTCATAAGGCTAAAGCGACATTCGGCCGTGTTCGTATGCGCGTCGCCGCGCACATATTCGTCGATACCGTGATTTACCGTTTCGTGGCGAGAGAACTCCTTGCCGGCGTGGTAGTACTGGCCACCTTGGTCCGTCATCAAAGTCGACTCGCGGTCCACGTGCTGCATCAAGACAGGCCGCAGTGTCTTGCCGGTAATCGTCGCGATGCGGAACGATCGCGACTCTCCATCGCGCTCTACGAGCGCAAAGACAGCCTGTTTTCCCTGTCCGCCAATGTTGCTCCGTTTGCGCTTGCCGACGTGCTTGTTCTTTTCCTTGCCGCCCATATAGGTTTCATCGGCCTCGACTGTCTTGCCAGAGCCGCCAAGGGGACCGCGCGCCTGCGTGGTCATTGCTTCGCGGATGCGATGACACAAAAACCACGCGCTCTTGTAAGTAACGCCGAGCATGCGCTGTAGCTGAAGGGCGCTCATGCCCTTCTTGGATGCGCCCATGAGGTGCATCGCGAGCAGCCATTTGGAGATGGGAATTTTGCTACGCTCCATCACCGTTCCAACGGTCACGGTGAACTGGCCATTGCAGGTAGCGCAATAGTACAGACCGGGACGGTGTGCCTTGCCTTTCCCTTGAGCGATCTTGGCTTGATCGAGATTGCCACAATGAGGACAGACGACTCCATTGGGCCAGCGGATCGCTTCGAGCGCTTCGCGAGCCTTGTTATCGTCGTAGAAGGCGGGGTTCTGAATATCTGACATGGTCGCCAAGGTACGCGATCATGGTTCCGTTGTCAAGTATATACTCGCCCTCGAAGGGGGAGGGGCGGGGGTGGGGGTGACACGCGGCACACGTTCTCCACCGCCCCCCTTGCTGGACCGGCGCGCCGCATCGGCCTATTAGGACGCCTAGGCTGAACGACTCGACCAGCAAAAGGCGCCGCGCCGTGTTCGACATCAAATGGATCCGCGACAATCCGGCCGCATTCGATGCGGGGCTCGCGCGCCGCGGGCTGGAGCCGCTGTCGGCCAAGGTGCTCGACATCGACGCCCGCCGCCGCGCCGTCATCACCAAGCTGGAAACGGCATTGGCGCGCCGGAATGCCGCCTCCAAGGAGATCGGCCAGGCCAAGGCCAAGAAGGACGAGGCGAAGGCCCAGGCCCTGATGGCCGAGGTCGCCGAGCTCAAAGCCACCATCCCGGCGATGGAGGCCGAGGAGAAGCAATTCGGACACGAGCTGCAGAAGGTGCTCGAGGTCATCCCCAACCTGCCGCGCGACGACGTTCCCGACGGCAAGGACGAGCACGACAACAAGGAGGTTCGCAAGGTCGGCACCCCGCCCGGCCTCGGCGGCATGAACAAGCCGCGGCAGCACTTCGAGATCGGCGAGGCGCTGGGCCTGATGGACTTCGAGACGGCGGCCAAGCTGTCGGGCGCGCGCTTCGTGGTGCTCAAGGGCCAGCTCGCGCGGCTCGAGCGGGCGCTCGGCGCATTCATGCTCGATCTGCATACGGCGGAGTTCGGCTACACCGAGATCGTGCCGCCGATGATGGTGCGCGACGATGTGATGTACGGCACGGCGCAGTTGCCGAAGTTCGAGGAGGACCAGTTCGAGGCCATAGCCGGCGCGGACGGGGCTGCCCGCAAGGGCGGTGCTACTCCTGACGCTGTCAAGGGCGAGGGGACCAACCGCCGCTGGCTCATTCCGACCGCCGAAGTCCCTCTGACCAATCTCGTCCGCGAGAAGATCACCGACGAGGCCGAGCTGCCGATCCGCGTCACCGCGTTCACGCCCTGCTTCCGTGCCGAGGCCGGCGCCGCCGGCAAGGACACCCGCGGCATGATCCGCCAGCACCAGTTCTCCAAGGTCGAGCTCGTCTCGATCACCACCCCCGAGCAGGCGCTCGACGAGCACGAACGCATGACGGCCTGCGCCGAGGAGGTGCTGAAGCGCTTGGGCCTCGCCTATCGCACCGTGCTCCTGTGCACCGGCGACATGGGCTTCGCCTCGCAGAAGACCTACGACATCGAGGTCTGGCTGCCCGGCCAGGGCACCTACCGCGAGATCTCCTCGTGCTCGGTGTGCGGCGACTTCCAGGCCCGCCGCATGAACGCCCGCTTCCGGTCGAAGGGCGCCAAGGACACCCGTTTCGTCTACACGCTCAACGGCTCGGGGCTGGCGGTCGGTCGCGCTCTGATCGCGGTGCTCGAGAACTACCAGCAGGCCGACGGCAGCGTCATCATCCCCGAGGTGCTGGTGCCGTACATGGGCGGCAAAACGAAGATCGAGAAGGCAGCTTAGTTCCCTCTCCCCGTCCTTACGGGGAGAGGGTTAGGGTGAGGGGCCGGTTCTAGGGCCGGAGCAGAGGTTACGCATGCGCATCCTGATCACCAACGACGACGGCATCGACGCGCCCGGCCTGCACGCCCTGCGCCAGATCGCGGGCCAGCTCTCCGACGACGTGTGGGTGGCGGCACCCGAGGCGAACAACTCGGGTTCCGGCCATTCCCTGTCGCTGCACGAGCCCCTGCGCATCCGCCACATCGACGACCGCGTCATCGCGGTGCGCGGCACCCCGACCGACAGCGTCATCATGGGCGTCCACGAGATGCTGGGCGGCAAGAAGCCCGACCTCCTGCTGTCGGGCGTCAACCGCGGCGCCAACATGGCCGAGGACGTCACCTACTCGGGCACTATCGCCGGCGCCTTCGAGGGCACCCTGATCGATGTGCGCTCGATCGCGCTGTCGCAGGCCTTCGGCTGGCAGAGCAAGACGCCGCGTTGGGAGACCGCGATCGCGCACGGCCCCGCGCTGATCGAGAAGCTGATCTCGGTCGATTGGCCCGAAGGCGTGCTGATGAACGTCAACTTCCCCGACCGCGAGCCCGATCATGTGATCGGTACGGTGGTGACCATGCAGGGCCGCCGCGACCCCGGCCTGCTGTCGATCGACGCCCGCCGCGACACCTGGGGCGACGCCTACTACTGGCTGGCCTACGAGCGCCGCCAGTCCTCGGCCAAGCCCGGCACCGATCTCGCCGCCGTGTACTCGGGGCACATCTCGGTGACGCCCTTGTCGATCAACCTCACCCACCGCCCGACCTGCGAGACGCTGGAGGCCCTGCTCAAGGGCTGAGCGCGCCGCCTGCCACGGCCTCCGCCACCATTCGGCCGCAGAGGCGCCGTCAGGCTCGCACAATCGCTAAGTACACCGATCGTTCGCCACTCCGGGGAAGAGCTGCGTGCATGCGAGGTCGATGGAAGCGCGCTTTGCCGCGCTGATCCGCCGTCGCTCGAATGAGTTCGTGTGGGAGCACGAAAACGCGGTTTGGTGTGTGGCAGCCCGCGCCCCGTTAACGGGTTCTTAATCCTTAAGAGGTTAAGAAAGCGTGGGTAAAGAGGGTGTATCATGTTGCGTTTCGTGTTGCCGTCCCGCCAGCGCCCGGGCTTTGTGCACGTGCGTCCGGCACGCCTCGCCGTCCTTCTCGCCGGCTTCGGATTGGCCGGCTGCAGCGCCGATATCACGCGCTTCGATTCTCCCCTGTTCCTGAGCGAGCCCGGCGGTGGTGCCACCGCCGCGATCCCGCGCGACGGTGTCTATCGCGGTGGCGGCAGCGCCCGCCTCGGCGACGCGCCGGCTGGCGGATCGGCCTATGCGCCGCCGCCGCGCAGCCGCGGCGACAGCGTCGATGTCGCGGCGCTCCCCGAGCCCGCCTACCAGCCGGCCGAGCGCGCGCCGCTGAGCCAGAACCAGTACCAAGGCCAGTATCAGAGCCAATACCAGGGCCAGTATCAAAACCAGTATCAGGGCCAGAGCCAGTACCAGAGCCAGGGCTACGCGCCCGAGCGGCAGGCCTACGCCCCGCCGTCGCGCAAGCCGGCCCCGCCGGTCGAGCAGCCGCGCTACGAGCCGCGCATGGAGGCGAAGGCGGCGACCGCCGGCGAGACCATCGAGGTCCAGCCCGGCGACACGCTCTACGGGTTGTCGCGTCGCCACGGCGTCGCGATCTCCGCCCTGATGAGCGCCAACCATCTCCAAGACCCCAACCTCAAGCCGGGTCAGAAGCTGGTCATACCCGGCGCGAGCCAGGCCCCGCAGCACCACGCCGCGCTACCCAAGCCCCTGCCGAAACCCGAGCAGCCCCGCGTCGCCGCCGCCGCGCCGGCCGCCGCATCCGGCCAGGCGCCGCCGCACTGGACCGGCACCTACACCGTGAAGCAGGGCGACAGCCTCTACGCGGTCGCCATCCGCCACAAGGTGGCGCTGGCCGAGCTGCAGCGCGCCAACGGCATCACCGATGCGCGCAAGGTCATGCCGGGCACCACGTTGAAGGTGCCGGCGGTGACCGCGTCGGTGGCGCCCGAGCGCATGGCCCCGAGCGCGCCGCAGGTCATGACCGACAACACCGCGGTCGACACCTCGCCGCGCGTGCCGCCGCTCCGGCACACGGTGATCAACGCCGGCTCCGGTGCGCCGCAAGCGCCGCAGGCTGAGGCGCCCGGCAAGCAGGCCGCGCTGGCGCCGAGCGATGCGGTGGTGCCGCGCAACGAGCCCGAGGCCCAGGCCGCGCCCGAGAAGGCGCAGCCCGCCAGCGCCGGCCACACCGTGCTGCCGGCCGGCAAGTTCCGCTGGCCGGCCAAGGGCAAGGTGCTCTCCGGCTTCGGCGCGCGTCCCGATGGCTCGCATAACGACGGCGTCAACATCGCGGTGCCGCTCGGCACCGACGTCCAGGCCGCCGAGGCGGGCGTCGTGGCCTATGCCGGCAACGAGCTGAAGGGCTACGGCAACCTCGTCCTGCTGCGCCACGACAACGGCTGGGTCTCGGCCTACGCCCACAACGATCAGATCCTGGTCAAGCGCGGCGACAAGGTGAAGCGCGGCCAGGTGATCGGCAAGGCTGGCAACACCGGCACCGTCGATCAACCGCAGCTCCACTTCGAACTGCGCCAGGGCGCCAAGCCGGTCGATCCGCTGCCGCACATGGAGCGCATGTAGCACGCGCCCAGCGGGGGCACGTCGCGGCGGGGCTGCCTCGGGCGGCCCCGTTGCGCTAAAGTGCTTCCGGAAAAGTGTGAAGCGGTTTCCGACAAGAAGCACGACCAAAGCGAAGACCTAGGGTCGTTCCGCGATTCAACAAAGCGCGGAACGACCCTTTGGTCCCCGAATAATGTCCACGAGGGAGAGATCATGACACGCTGGCTGGCCCGCCGCGAGCGGCTTCGCACTCATTTGGCGGCGCCCGCCTGCCTCTATCCGGCGTCCGTGTTCGATCCGGTCTCGGTGCGCATCGCCGAGGACCTGGGCTACGAGGTCGGCATGTTCGCGGGCTCGGTTGCCTCCTTCACCGTGCTCGGCGCTCCCGACGTCATCGCGCTCACCTTGAGTGAGCTTGGCCAGCAGGCGCTGCGCCTCTCCCGCGCCGCCGAGCTGCCGATCTTCGTCGACGCCGACCACGGCTACGGCAACGCCATCAACGTCATGCGCACCGTCGAGGAGCTCGAGGTCGCCGGCATCGCCGGCCTGTCGATCGAGGACACCGAGCTGCCGCAGCCCTTCGCCAGCGCCGGGCAGACGCGGCTGATCAGCCTCGAGGAGGGCGTCGGCAAGATGCGGGCGGCACTCGCCGCCCGCCGCGATCCGTCGATGGTGATCGCCGGCCGCACCAGCGCCGCCGCCGTCACCGGCATCGCCGATGCGATCCGCCGCGCCAAGGCCTATGTCGCCGCCGGCGTCGATGTCATTTTCCCGGTCGGCATCACCACCCGCGCCGACCTCGATGCCTTCGCCGCCGAGATCAAGCTGCCGCTCGTCATCGGCGGCCTCTCCGCCGAGCTGCAGGATCGGGACTATCTGGCGAGCCGCGGCGTGCGGGTGTGCATCCGCGGCCACCACACGATCGCTGCGGCCACCCGCGCCGTCTACGACACCATGAAGGCCCTGCGCGAGGGTACGCCGCCGCAGGATCTGAAGGGGCTTGCCTCGGGTGACCTGATGAAGCGCGTCACCCGCGACGCCGACTATGCGCGCTGGGCCAAGGATTTCCTGTCGTAGGTCGCTTCGTCTCTTCCGTTTCGTCACGGGCAGCGGAGACCGCCGTCCACGACACGTAGCCGACCACGCGCGGAGACTTGCTTGGCTGACCGCCTGCGTGGCCCCCTTCTCTCGTCATCCTCGAACGCGCGAGCGACGCGAGCGCGGGAGGGGATCCAGCGCAAGGAGTGCCGAAGGCGCGCAACATTCTTCTTTCATTTTCGCCGCCTTCCGGCCGAGTCGGCGGCCGGGGCGTGGGCTCACTAACTGAGCAGCCATAGCCCGATCGACGCGAATTGGATAAGGCGAGGCCGTTCGCCGCGAGCGTGTCGCAACGTGTTGCGACACGACCTCTATGGACTGCGACAGTTGATGATGCAACAATAGGTGCGCTTGCGGGCCTCGGATGATGTCTGGCTCTCAAATGCGAGCGAATTTCGGATAAGATCTGTATCGCGAGACAAGAAACTGTATCTCGCCTGGCGCCGGCGCCGTTTGAGCGGTCACCGCTGTTTTCTTCAAACGATAACGCGGGAGTAAGCCATGAAGAAAACTCAAATCACAGCGATTGCGGTCATTGCAATAATCCTTGCCGCCTTGGGCGGCATGGCTCTTGCCCAGCAGGACAAGTACACCTTGAAAGTGCCGGGTGGGCTCGCGTTCTCTGAGTTCAGGGGATACGAAGGCTGGCAGGTTGTTGCCACCAGTCAGAACGACATGCTGGTCGCTGTGATCCTCGCCAATCCCGCGATGATCGACGCCTACTTGGCCGGCATTCCCGGCAACGGCCAGCCCTTTCCGGACGGCGTCAAGATGGCGAAAATTCATTGGAAGCCGAACAAGAACCAATACTTCCCGAATACGACGGTGCCGGGCACCCTGCATGACGTCGACTTCATGGTGAAGGACAGCACCAGGTTCGCGGATAGCGGTGGATGGGGATGGGCCGTGTTCAGTTATGACGCCGCGTCCGGTACGTTCATGCCCGGCACCTTGGCTAACCAGCCACCACAGGGGAACGACGCCAAGTGCGGGTTCGCGTGCCACACGACAGTGAAGACAAGGGATTACGTTTTCACGGACTACGGAAAGAGGTGACTGAGAACGCGGCCCAGCGATGGAAAATGCGATAGTGCCAAGTGCTGACGGGCGCGCCCGCCACCCCCTCAATCCACTTTGAGCTGCTGCCCGAGCCGGCCGGCGAGGTCCTGCACGTACTGCCACGCCACGCGCCCCGAGCGCCCGCCGCGCGTCATGCTCCACTCCAGCGCCTCGCGCACCAGCGTATCGTCCTTCACCTTGAGCTTGTGATAGGCGGCATAGCCGCGGATCATCTCGAGGTAGTCGTCCTGCGAGCAGTTGTGGAATCCGAGCCAGAGTCCGAAGCGGTCGGACAGCGACACCTTCTCCTCCACCGCCTCCGACGGATTGATCGCGGTCGAGCGCTCGTTCTCCATCATGTCGCGCGGGATCAGGTGGCGGCGGTTCGACGTCGCGTAGAACAGCACGTTCTCGGGCCGCCCCTCGAGGCCGCCCTCGAGCACCGCCTTCAGCGACTTGTAGCTCGTGTCGTTGCCGTCGAACGACAGATCATCGCAGAACACGATGAAGCGGTGCGGACTACCGCGCAGGAACGCGAGGCAGGCCGGCAGCGATCCGATGTCCTCGCGATGGATCTCGATCAGCTTGAGGTCGCTTCTGCTCTTGGTCTTGGTCAGGCCGAGCTTGCGTCGCACGTCCGCATGCACGGCCTTGACCAGCGAGGACTTGCCCATCCCGCGCGCGCCCCACAGCAGGGCGTTGTTGGCGGGCAGCCCGCGGGCGAACCGCTCGGTGTTGTCGGCCAGTTGGTCGGCCCGCATCGCGAGCCCCTTGAGCAGGGCGAGCGGCACCCGGTTGACCTGATCGACGGGCTGGAAGCCGTCCGGGTCTGAATGCCACACGAAGGCCTCGGCCGCATCGAAATCGGGGCGCGCCGGTGGCGGCGGCGCCAGTCGCTCCAGCGCCTCGGCAATGCGCGCGAGCAGGGTGGTTTCCAGGGGCGACGTCATGGCAGGTCTCGAGCGTGAACGGTTGGTCGCAGCAGGGGCCGCGGTTCTATAGTCGGTATGCGGCCCCCCGTCATCAGGATGTCGCGCCACCCCACCGCAGGCGGGCGCCCGCAAACAGTTGCATTCGGAGCCGCTGGCACTATATTCGCCGCGACATTAAGGAAGGCGGGCTTGCGCGGCCGAGGCGGGCGCAGGCAACGCCTGTGTGCGCTTCCTGCAGTGGCGCACACCCAGGGCTCAATTCGGGGAAGGATGCGGGACGCTCATGTTCACCACACCGGCATATGCACAAGGGGCCCCGGGAGGCGGTGGCGGCGAGTTCATCCTCCAGCTCGTTCCCATTCTGCTGATGTTCGTGATTTTCTACTTTCTGCTGTTCAGGCCGCAGCAGCAGCGCGCCAAGGCCCATCGCGAGCTGGTGAATAATATCCGGCGCGGAGATACGGTCGTGACGTCCGGCGGCATCATCGGCACCGTGACCAAGGTCAAGGACGACAACGAGATCGAGGTCGAGATCGCCAAGGACACGCGCATCCGCGTGATCAAGGGGACGGTCGCCGAAGTGCGCGCCAAGGGTGAGCCGGTCAAAGAGACCAGCTGAAGTTGGCACCAACGCCTGGGAGTGCCGGGCGCCGTGGACGGCGGGTCTGCAAGGCCCGCCAGACGCGCCGGCACGATCGAGTGAGGTCTGAGCCTTAAATGCTGCATTTCCCGCGCTGGAAGATCCTCGCCATTCTCGCGACGTGCCTCGCTGGAATCCTCTTCATCTTGCCGAACTTCTTTCCCAAGGAGACGGTCAGGGGCTGGCCCAACTGGCTTCCCAAGAAGCAGCTCGCGCTGGGCCTCGATCTGCAGGGCGGCGCCCACCTGCTGCTGGCGATGGACACCAACGAGGTCCGCAAGGATTGGCTCGACAACTTGCGCGACGACGCGCGGCGGCGGCTGCGCGACGCCAAGTTGGCCTTCAATGCCGGCATTCAGGGCAATGTCGTCCAGATCCGCATGACCAAGCCCGAGGACGCCGACACCGCCTACAAGGATCTGCGCAGCATGATCCAGCAGATGGGCAGCCCGCTACTCGGCAACACCGGCGCCGACATCACCGTGGAGAAGGGCGAGGGCGGGCTGATCACCATTCAGCCGACCGAGGCCGGCCTCAATCAGCGCATCTCCAATGCCGTCAGCGCGTCGATCGAGACGGTGCGCCGCCGCGTCGATACGCTGGGCACCGCGGAGGCCAGCGTCGTCCGCCAGGGGCGCGACCGCGTGCTCGTGCAGTTCCCGGGATTGCAGAACACCACCCAGCTCAAGGACCTCATCGGCCAGACCGCCAAGCTCAACTTCCACGAGGTTCACCCGACGATTTCCGCCGAGGAGGCGAAGTCGGGCCGCCCGCCGGCCGGGTTCCGCCTCTATCCTTCCGGCGAGAACGACGGCCTGAGCTACCTGCTCCGCGAAACCCCGATCGTGCGCGGCGACCAGCTCGTCGATTCCCAGCCGGGCTTCGACCAGCGCACCAACGAGCCGATCATCTCGTTCCGCTTCAACCAGGCCGGCGCCCGCGCCTTCGGCCGCTTCACGCAGGAGAACGTCGGCCGGCCGTTCGCGATCGTGCTCGATGACAAGGTGATCTCGGCCCCCTCGATCCGCGAGCCGATCCTCGGCGGCACCGGGCAGATCTCCGGCAGCTTCACGGTCGAGAGCGCGACCAACCTCGCCATTCAGCTTCGCTCCGGCGCGCTGCCGGCCAAGCTCACCATCGTCGAGGAGCGCACCGTCGGTCCCTCGCTCGGCGCCGACTCGATCGAGGCCGGCAAGCTCGCCGGCGTGATCGGCGGCCTCGCGACCATCGTCATGACGGTCGCCGCCTACGGTACGTTCGGCATCTTCGCGGTGGTCGGGCTGATCGTGCACGGCGTGCTCACCGTCGCCATCATGACGGTGCTGGGCTCGACGCTGACCTTGCCCGGCATCGCCGGCCTGGTGCTCGGCATCGCCATGGCGGTCGATGCCAACGTGCTGATCTACGAGCGTATCCGCGAGGAGGTCCGCGCCGGCAAGACGCCGATCGCGGCGATCGACGCGGGCTTCACCCGCGCCTTCATCACCATCGCGGATTCCCAGCTCACCACGCTCGCCTGCGCCCTGGTGATGTTCTGGCTGGGGTCGGGGCCCATTCGCGGGTTCGCGGTGACGCTGACCATCGGCATCTGCACCTCGATCTTCGCGTCGGTGACCGTGGTGCGGCTCATCGCCTGGTATTGGCTGCGCACGACCAAGCAGGGTCGGCGCGCCACCGAAGTGCCGATCTGAGGGAGGCCATGCCATGAGATTTCCGCTTCCCGAGTTCAAGGGCTTCGACTTCTTTCCGCACGACACGCGGCTGCCGTTCATGCGCTACAAGGGCGTGTGTCTGTTGGCCTCGCTCATCGCGATCGCGCTGTCGCTGGCGATCTGCGCTGTGCAGGGGCTGAACTACGGCGTCGACTTTAAGGGCGGATCGCTGATCGAGGTGCAGTCGAACAGCGGCGCCGTGGATCTCGCCACGCTGCGCGACAAGCTCGGCCGGATCGGTGTCGGCGCCGTGCAGATCCAGACCTTCGGCGCGCCGAGCGATGTCCTGATCCGCATCGAGCAGCAGCCGGGCGGCGAGGCCGAGCAGCAGGCCGGCCTCAAGAAGGTCGTCGATGCGCTCGGCCCGGGCTTCACCCAGCGTCGCGTCGAGGTGGTGGGCCCGGCGGTGTCGAGCGAGCTCCGGACCACCGGCTTCATCGCGGTGGCGGCGGGTCTGCTGGCGATCGTCGCCTACGTGTGGTTCCGCTTCGAATGGCAGTTCGCGGTCGGCGCGATCCTGTCCCTTGTCCACGACGTCGTCCTGACCATTGGCCTGTTCTCGCTGTTCCAGCTCGAGTTCGACCTGTCGATCGTCGCCGCGCTGCTGACCATCCTCGGCTATTCGGTCAACGACACCGTGGTGGTGTCCGACCGCATCCGCGAGAATTTGCGCAAGTTCAAGCGCATGGATCTGAACGAGCTGCTCAACCTGTCGATCAACGAGACGCTGTCGCGCACCATCCTGACCGGCTGCACCGCGGTGGCGGTGCTGATCTCGCTCTACATTTTCGGCGGCGAGGTGATCCGCAACTTCAACTTCGCGATGCTGTTCGGGGTGCTGGTCGGCACCTATTCGTCGATCTTCATCGCCGCGCCGCTGCTCGGCTATCTCGGCGTCAAGCGCGAGTCGTTCGCTGCCGAGGCGCCCAAGGCCAAGGCGGGAGCCTCCGGCAAGGCGTGAGCCTCCAAGGTCGGGAAGACCAGGTGACCCCGAGCGTGACCCAGGACGCGGCACACTATCCCGGGCGGGCCCCCATCGACGCCTACGGCAACGGCGGCTTTCGCTTCGCCGGCATGAGCCATCGCGGCTCGATCCTGTGCCTGCCGAGCGGCATCTGGGCGTGGCCGCCCGCCGCCGCGGCGAGCCTCACGCCCGCCGATTTCGCCCGTGTGCTGGCCGAGAAGGACCGCATATCGTTCCTCCTGCTCGGCACCGGCCGCGGCCAGGTGTTTCCGGCACCCGACGTCGAGAAGACGTTCGCCGCCCACGGCCTCGGCCTCGATGCGATGGACACCGGCGCCGCCTGCCGCACCTACAATGTCCTGCTCGCCGAAGGCCGGCCGCTGGCCGCCGCCTTGATCGCCGTCGCATGAGTTGCATCCGAGCCGGGAGACGCACGTGAAGGCCATCCTCGACAGTCCCGCCCGCTCGCTGCTGGCCGGCATCGCCGTCGCTGCGGCCCTGCTCGGAGTGTGGCTGGTGGCGGTGGGAGCCGACCCCCTCGGGTTCGTGTCGTTCCTGCTGCGCTACGTGCACGTGTTCACGGCGATGTTGTGGGTCGGCATGATCTGGTTCGTGAACTTCATCCAGCATCAGGCGGTGGTTGGCGCCGACGACGCCGGCCGCGCCACGCTGATGCGCGCCGTCGTGCCCCGCGTCGCCCATCTCTTTCGCCACGCCTCGCACGCCACCATCCTGTCCGGGCTCCTGCTGCTGGTGACCAGCGGCTACCTGTTCGACCGGCTGATGTTCACCACCGCCGTCTACGTGCCGCCTCCGCGCGCGCTGATGCTGTGGGCCGGCGTCGCGGGCGGGCTCGCGATGTGGGGCCTCGTGCACCTGGTGATCTGGAAGAACCTCAAGCTCGTGCTCGATCCGGCGACCGCCGGCGAGGCGAAGGCGGCCGCCCGCGAGCAAGTGCGGATCTTCGCCCGCATCAATCTGATCCTGTCGATCCCGGTCACGCTCGCCATGATGGCGGCGGCCCACCTCTACTGACGTGACCGACCCCGGCGCCGCGGCTGTCCCCGATCCCGCCAGCCGGGAGATCGTCCGCGCCGCGGCCCGCAGCCACGAGCCCGACCGCTACCTCGCCGCGCTGCTCGCCCCGCGCCGGGCCCGCGCCGACCTAATTGCGCTCGCCGCGTTTGCCGGCGAGGTCGCACGCATTCCCGCCGCTGTCAGCGAGCCGATGATCGGCCTCATCCGGCTGCAGTGGTGGCGCGACAGCATCGCCGCGATCACCCCCGGCATGGCGACCGGCAACCCGGTCGCCGATGCCCTGGGCGAGACGGTGGTCCGCCGCGGCCTCGACCGGGCGCTGCTGCTCCGCGTCGTCGATCAGCACGCCGACACGTTGTCGGAGGTGCCGGCCGACGAGGCATCCCTGCCGCCTGCGTTCGTGCGCGACGTCGACGGCGCGCTGTTTACGCTGGCCGCCGATTGCCTGGAGGCGCCGCGCAGTCCGGAGCGCGACGCCGCGCTGGCCGCTGGCGCGCGCGGCTACGGCATCGCCCGGCTGCTCGTCGCCCATCCCGCCCTGCCGGTGGCCGAGCTTGCGGGCGAGGCCCGCCAGGCTGCGGCCGAATTTCGCAGCCTGGCCCGCGCCCAGCCGCGCGTGCTTGCCACGGCCTGCCTCCCTGTTGCCCTGGTTGAGCCCTATTTGCGGGTGCTGGACGCCCGCGGCGAGGACCCCGGGCAGCGGATCGCCGGCCTCACGCCGTTCGTGCGCGTGTGGGCGCTGTGGTGGGCCCATCGGTTCGGCGTGTGAGCGCAAAAGCGTGAGGAGATCGGGCGTGTGGAGGGCTGCGATTGCCGCTGTGTTGATGGCGTTGGCCATGCCGGCCGCCGCCCAGCCGGCCGTGTCCTGGCGGGTCGAGAACCCGTTCCGCTTCTTCGTCGACCCGGCTGACACCGAGGTCCACCGCGCGACCTTCTTGGCGCTGTCTGAGGACGAGCGGGCCGCCCCCGTGCTGTCGGCGGAGCGCGCGCTGGCGTTGCGCCACGCCGATGGCTGGGCGGCGCGGACCGTCGCCAAGACGTGCTGGAATGCGGAGCGCAATCGCTTCGCCTGCCCGCAGGGCGCCGGCGACTACATCAATCCGGCGAGCCACGCCGTGATCGCCCAGGTCTCCGGCATCGACGAGGCCGCGCTCATCGAGTGCACCTGGCTGACCGCGCCCAAGGGCGCCGATGCTGCCCGCGGCAAGGCCGTTCGCAAGCCCTGCGCCGAGCCGGTCGAGCTCGATGTTCCCTATCCCGCCGGCGCGCGCCTGACCGTGCAGGTCGGCGGCCAGGAGGTGGCGGCCACCGACGTCGTCATCACCGATCTGCTGATCGCCGGCATGGGCGACAGCTTTGCAGCGGGCGAAGGTAACCCCGACGTGCCGGTGCGCTTCTCGCGCGAGCGCTCCGCCGACTATGGCCCCGACCTGACCGGCTATCCCGCGCGCATCGGCAACTGGAGCGAGATCGGCGACCGCCGCTTCATCGAGGAGAATGCGCGCTGGCTCGATCAGGCGTGCCACCGCTCGCTCTATTCCCACCAGCTTCGCGCCGCGCTGCAGCTTGCCGTCGAGGACCCTCATCGCGCGGTCACGTTCGTCGGCGTCGCCTGCTCCGGCGCCGAGGTCACCGCCGGGCTGTTTCTGCGCTATGCCGGCAACGAATGGGTGCCCAATCCGCCCGAGCTCTCCCAGATCTCGGCGCTGGCCGAGGCGCAGTGCGGCAAGAACAAGGCCCCGGCCCAGGACCTGCCCGAAGCCTATCACATGAACAACCGCATCCCCGATCTCAAGGGCGGGCTCGAGCTGCGCAAGTGCGAGGCCGAGCGGTCGCGCAAGATCGACCTGCTGTTCCTCTCGATCGGCGGCAACGACATCGGCTTCTCGCGGCTGGTCGCCAACGCGGTGCTGGGCAACGAGTCGCTGTTGCGCCGGCTGGGCGGCTGGTTCGGCCACGTGCACGGCTCCGACTCGGCCGGCGTCCAGCTCGATCGGCTGGTCTACCGCTACCGGTCCGTGCGGCGCGCCTTCCACAACATCCTGCACATGCCCTGGAACGAGGCCGATCGCGTCGTGCTGACCGCCTACCCCGGCATGGCCCTGCTCGACGACGGCAAGTCCGTGTGTCCCGATGGCCGGGCCGGCATGGACGTGCTGACCGATTTCCAGCTCAGCGCCGTCAAGGCCCGCGACGGCAGCGGGATGGCCGACAAGCTGGACGCGCTGATGCGCACCACCGCGCGCGAGCAGGGCTGGACCTATGCCGACGCTCACCGCAAGGCGTTTCTCGGCCGCGGCATCTGCGCGGGGTGGCTGGAGAACGCGCTGTCCTCGGCGGATGATCTGCGCCTGCCCCGCAAGCACGGCGATCAGTGGGAGCCCTACAACCCGGCCGACTACCGGCCCTACGCGCACCGCCAGCGCTGGTTCCGCACGCCCAACGACGCGTTCATGACCGGTAATTTTCACGTCACCGGATCGCTGCTGCAGAACGTCGTGCGCACCCAGACGCTGTCGTGGTTCCAGCTCCTGCTGGCCGCCACCTACTCGGGCGCGTTCCACCCCACCGCCGAGGGTCAGGCCGCCATCGCCGATGCGGTTGTCGTCAAGTCGCGCGCGGTGATCGCCAAGTATGGCGCCACGCCCGCCGTCCGCACCGACTGAATCGCCACCGCCAGCCCGTGCGAGCCGCGGCGCGCCTACTCCGCCGCGGTCGGCCGCGCCATCGTCCCGAGCCACGCGTCGAGATCGGCCAGCGCGCGCACCGAGACGGCGCGCTTCTTGGCGAACCCGCGCTCCTTGCCCTTGAGCCGTTGGCCGTCGGCGCCCGCGGTCGGCGCCGCCAGCGGCGGGAACAGGCCGAAGTTGATGTTCATCGGCTGGAACGATCGCCCGGCGGCGGACACGGCAGCCTCCTCGGCGACGAGATGGCCGCCGGTGATGTGGTTGAGCAGCGCCCCGAACGCCGTGGTGGCCGGCGGCTCTGGGGCCGCTGTACCGAGGCGCTCAGCCGCCGCGAACCGGCCCGCGATGAGGCCGATGGCGGCGCTCTCGACGTAGCCCTCGACGCCGGTGATCTGGCCGGCGAAGCGCAGCCGCGGCACCGCCTTCAGCCGCAGCGAGCGGTCGAGCACCTTCGGCGAGTTGAGGAAGGTGTTGCGATGGAGGCCGCCGAGCCGGGCGAACTGCGCGTTCTCGAGTCCCGGGATCGTGCGGAAGATGCGGACCTGCTCGGCGTGCTTCAGCTTGGTCTGGAAGCCGACCATGTTCCACAGCGTGCCGAGTGCGTTGTCCTGGCGAAGCTGCACGACGGCGTAGGGCCGGGGCATGCCGTCGTGCGGATTGGTCAGCCCCACCGGCTTCATCGGGCCGTAGCGCAGCGTCTCGTGGCCCCGCTCGGCCATCACCTCGATCGGCAGGCAGCCGTCGAAGTAGGGGGTCGAGGCCTCCCACTCTTTGAACGAGGTCTTGTCGCCCGCCACCAGGGCATCGACGAAGGCGTCGTATTGCTCCTTCGACAGCGGGCAGTTGATGTAGTCGGCACCGGTCCCGGCCGGGCCTGCCTTGTCGTAGCGCGACTGGCGCCAGGCCATCGTCATGTCGACGGTCTCATGGTGCACGATCGGCGCGATGGCATCGAAGAACGCCAGCGCATCCTCCCCCGTCGCCGCCAGCACCGCCTTGGCGAGCGGCTCGGACGTGAGCGGCCCGGTGGCGACGATCACGCTATCCCACTCCGCGGGCGGCAGGCCGGCGACCTCCTCGCGCGCGATGAGCACCAGCGGATGCGCGGCGAGCCGCGCCGACACCTCCGCGGAGAAGCCGTCGCGATCGACGGCCAGCGCGCCGCCCGCCGGCAGCTTGTGGCGGTCGCCGGCGCTCATGATCAGCGAGCCGGCGCGCCGCATCTCCTCGTGCAGCAGGCCGACGGCATTGTTCTGCCAGTCGTCGGAGCGGAACGAGTTGGAGCACACCAGCTCGGCCAGGCCCTCGGTCTTGTGGGCATCCGTCATCCGGAGCGGGCGCATTTCGTGGAGGACGACGGGGACGCCGGCACAGGCGATCTGCCAGGCCGCTTCCGATCCCGCGAGGCCGCCTCCGATCACGTGGATGGGACTGGGTCGGGTCATGGCCGGGACCCTAAAGCAAGTCGGCCCGCGCCTCAATGCGCGAAGGCCCAGGTCGGGTTGCGGCACGCTTCCTCTACGGATTGGGCCGACCCGGATATGTGCTAGCCTGAGGCGTTGATGGCTCCAGCCCCTGGAGACAGTCATGCGCGTCGGATTGGCCCTCCGTCTTTGGCTCATGCTCAATTTGCTCGCGGGCGGCGCGGCGAGTGCCGACACCACCGCACGGGTCCCCAACGTCGGCATTTTGAACTATGCGGCCGTCAACGACGTTCGGGTCGGGCAATTTCGCGAGGCCCTGCGCGAGCTCGGCTACGTCGAAGGCAAGAACCTCGCCCTCACTCATCGCTGGGCGGATGGCGCACTCGAGCGGTTGCCCGCACTGGCCGCCGAGCTCGTCGCGGCCAAGGTCGACGTCATGATCGCGCTCGGGCCCGCCGTCTGGGCAGCCAAGCAGGCCACAGCCACCATTCCCATCGTCATTGCGTTCAGCGGCGATCCCGTGGGGCAGGGCATGGTGGCCGACCTCGCGCGGCCGGGCGGCAACATCACCGGCTTCTCGTACATGTCCACCGACCTCGCCGCGAAACGCCTCGAGCTGGTGAGCAGCACGTTCTCGACGAGCAAGCGCGTCGGCGTCCTCTACAATCCGAAGGAGCCTGCGACGGCGCTGGAGCTGCAGAAGACCGAGGCCGCCGCGCGCGCCCTCGGCGTCACCCTGCAATTGCTCGCGGCCAGCGAGCCGGGCCACCTGGAGCCGGCATTCAAGTCGGCGTCGGATCAGAAGGTGGACGGGGTCATCGTGTTGACGCACGGCTTCGCGGTCTTGCACGGCCCGCGCATCATCGAGTTGGCCGGACGATACGCCTTGCCGACGCTGTACGGCTGGCGCGACTTCGTCGAGGGCGGCGGGCTGATGTCCTACGGCCCCGACATCGGGCTCCTGGTCCGCAAGGCCGCGAGCTACGTCGACCGGATGATACGGGGTGAAAAGCCGGGCGACCTCCCCGTCGAGCAGCCGACACGGCTCGAGCTGGTCGTGAACCTCAAGACATCGAAGGCGCAAGGGTTCCAGCTCCCGGCCGCACTCCTCGTGCGGGCCGATGAGGTCATCGAGTAGCCACTGGCATCGCCGGCGGCAGCCGCCTCATTCGATCACCTCGTCGGCGCGGACCAGGAGTGAGGGAGGAACGGTGAGCCCGAGCGTTCTCGCCGTCTTGAGGTTGAGCACCAGCTCGAACACGGTTGGCAGCTCGATCGGCAGGTCGGCGGGCTTGGCTCCCTTCAGGATGCGGTCCACGTAGTGCGCGGCGCGGCGCCCGAGCGCGGTCCACTCGGCGCCGTAGGACATCAGGCCCCCCGCCCGTGCGAAATCGCCGACGTCGGAGATGGTCGGCAGGCGGCGCGCCACGGCCAGCTCGCTGATCGTCTTGGAATGGCGCGCGACGAAGATCGGCTGGATCATCACCGCGCCGATGCGGTCCTGCGTGAACGCGTCGAAGGTAGTGGCGAAGGCCTCGGGCCCGTCGATCAGCTCGACTCTAAGGTTGACGCCCACCGTTTGGGCGGCCTCCTGGACGGTGCGCACGAACACCGGTGCGTTGGGGTCGCGGGTGGAGCCGAGAAAGCCGACGCGGGCAAGCCCTGGCACCATTTCGCGCAGCATCTCGAGCCGCTTCGGCGCCACCTCCGGGCCGTGGAACGTCACGCCGGTGATGTTGCCGCCGGGGCGGGACAGGCTTTCCACGAGGCCGATCCCGATCGGGTCCGCGACGTTGCCCATCACGATGGGAATGGTCTGCGTCGCCTGCTTGGCGGCGTGAACGGCGGGGGTGGCGAAGGCGACGATCATGTCGGCGTTGCCCACCGCCAGCTCCCGCGCCATCTCCGCGAGACGGGCGCTGTCCTCGTCCGCCACGAGATCGAGGATGTCGATGTCCTTGCCGGCGACGTGACCGAGAACGGCGAGCTCCTCGCGCAGCGCCACCTTGCCGCGGCCGCCCCCGCTCCAGGACAGGATGCCGATCCGCGGCAAGCGGGGCGGAGTTTGCGCACGCGCGGATGCCGCGGCGGCGAGGCACCCCGCGCCGATCACAAACTCCCGCCGCCTCATGCGGTCATCCCGTTCATCGCTCTGGTTCGAGGGCCAGGGCCCACCGGACTATAGCAACTTGCCCCCATCGCGCATCGGCCGGCGGTGGGTTGCGGGGACAAGCACCCGTTTCCTCTCCCGTTTTGCGGCGAATCACGATGGTGGTACCAGCAGGGATTCGAGGCCGCGCGGGGGGCTGCGCGGGCATATGGGGCAGTGTGCGCATGCGGTCGTGGCATCTGGGCGTGGGAATGGCGCTGGCGCTCTCGGCCGCCGGCTGCACCCATGCGCCCTTTTCGTCCGCCGAGCAGCATTTCAACACCTTCTCCGTGCCGCCGGCCGACGGTGCCACCGTCTACGTCTGCCATGCCTACGGCTGCCAGATGAAGACGCGCTTCACCTTCCGCCCGGCCGACATCGCCGAGCTCAAGACGCTGATGACCAAGACGCGCAAGGCCGACACCCCGGCCGAGGAGCGCCGCGCCGTCGCCTATGCCATCGGTTGGATGGAGGTGCGCGTCGGCAACGTGATCGGCACCAAGGACGACCGGCCGGGCATGGACTTCGAGGCGAGCGGCGATCCCACCCAGCAGGACTGCGTCGACGAGGCGACCAACACCACGAGCTATCTCACCGTGCTGCAGAACCACGGGCTGCTGCGCCACCACAAGGTCGGCACCCCGTTCGCCAAGGAGAATTACCTGCGCGGGGTGGCGGGGTGGACGCATTGGACCGCGGTGCTCAACGAGAACGCCACCGGCCAGCGCTGGGCCGTCGATAGCTGGATCTACGCCAACGGCGAGAACCCCGCCATCGTGGAAGCCGAGAAGTGGTACATCAGCTCGCTGGCGGAGCTGCCGAAAGCGACTCGCTAACCACGTCGCGCCGCACACGCCGCTTTGATCCTCCGGCGTCTTGATTTCGTGCAAATCCTAGGATGAAAGACGAAGCGGCGGCGCGACGGCGTGCGGCCGTCACGAGGTGGGGATGCCACGCGAAGCAAATGCGATTGATTTCTGGCGTGGATTTGCGCTCGTCACCATTTTCGTCAACCATATTCCCGGCATCTACTTCGAGCGCCTGACCTACCGCAATCTGTCGATCTCCGATTCGGCGGAGCTGTTCGTCTTCCTCGCCGGCTGGTCGCTCCGGTACGCCGTCGGCGATGCCACCCATCGCGTATCGACGCCCCGTTTGCTGTTTCGACTCGGCGGCCGGGCGTTGCAAATTTACATCGCTCAGATTGTGGTGGTGAGCGTGGCCATCGCCATCCTGGCCGGCGCCGCGCTGGTGCTGAGCAACCCGCTTATTCTGGAATGGCACAACGCCGCGGCGGTTTTCTACGACCCTGTCGAGACCCATATTGGGTTGGCGATGCTCACCCATCAGCTCGGGTACTTTGACATCCTGCCACTCTACGTGGTGCTGATGCTTGCCGCCCCGGTCATCGCTCTGATCGACCGCTATGCGCCGCGGGCGCTGCTGCCCCTGTCCCTCGCCATCTATTTCGCGGCGCTGGTCGTGCCGATCACCGTCCCGAGCTGGCCGGTCGCCGGCCAGTGGTTCTTCAACCCGTTGGCATGGCAACTCATTTTTGTGCTGGGATTCACCCTGGCACGCGCCGACTTCGGGCTTGGAGCGTGGGCGCGCACCCACATCAAGCCCATCCGCTGGGTGGCCCTGCCGATCGTCGTGGTGAGTGCCGTCCTGGTCTGGTTCGAGTGGTGGCCAGACCCCACCAAGCTGCCCGAGCCGCGTCTGTTGTTCATCAACGGCAAGACCTTCCTGACGCCGATGAGACTCATTCAGTTCCTGATGCTCATTGCGGTGTTCTCGGCCGCTTATCCCTACTTGGCGCGCGCCGTCCGGCCGCTGTGCGAGTTCTTGTCTCTGCTTGGCCGCAACGCTCTTTACGTGTTTTGCGTCGCTTCCATTTTAAGCTTGCTTGGCCAAATCGCGCGTTTTGCTTTCAAAGCCGGTTTAGGAGTCGATACGGTCCTGCTAATTTCGGGTGTTAGCATAATGGTCGCCACGGCCTGGATGGTGGAATGGCGCGAGCGAAGCCGGTCACGCGCATGAGGCGCCGGCGGGCGATAAGCCTGGCCCTGGGGTCGGCTGTTTGGTCGGCCGGGGTGGCCGTCTGCGCCGTCCCATCGCCACAGGCCCAGCCCTTCCAGGCGCCGCTGTCGCAGGATTGCCAGGTGCCCGGGGCGAGCACCTTCTCCGAGGCCTCGTTCAACAACATCGCCACCGCGCTGCAGGCCCGCAACAAGATCCGCATTCTCGCCATCGGCGCGTCCGCGGTCGCCGGCCCCGGGGCCTCGCGCGGCGGCTACCAGGCGCTGCTCGCCCGCATTCTTCAGAACACTCTGAAGGGTGCCACCGTCGAGATCGTCAACCGCGGCGTGTCGGGCGAGCTCGCCGATGCCGCAGCCGATCGCCTCCAGATCGAGGTCGCGCTCGAGGCGCCCGATCTCGTGCTTTGGCAGGTCGGCACCGCCGATGCCATGGCCCAGATCCCGGTCGACGAGTTCGAGAAGACCGTGACCGAGACGGTGCGCTGGCTGCGTGACCACAAGGTCGATGTCGTGCTGGTCGGGCTCCACTACAGCCGGCAGCTCGCGACCGACCCGGCCTATCAGGCGATGCGCGAGGGCCTGCGCCGGATCGCCAAGACCGAGAACATTCTGCGCATCGGCCGCTACGAGGCGATGGAGGTCATCGCCAACATCAAGGATGGCGGCACGCCCGACCGCACCGAGTTCGACCAGACCGAAGCCGGCTACAACTGCATGGCGCAATATATTGCGCGCGCGATCACCGTCGGCGTGTTCGCCAAGAAGGAGCCCCGCGCCGCCCCGGCGCCCGCTCCGGAGAAGCAGCAGTAAGCTCTCACGGCTGGCGCGCCTCCTCGGCCGGTGCCGGTGCCGGCCGATAGGCCAGCAGCGCCACGAAGATGGTCCCCGTGACGAGCAGCATGGCGACCGCCCAGCGGGCCATCACCCCGTCGATGATCGGGATCGCCAGCAATCCGAGCGCGCTCGACAGGCTCTGCGACGTGAACCCGAAGATCGAGGACGCAAAGCCCGCGATCTCGCGATGCGGGTCGATGACCAGGCTCGCCGCATTCGACAGCACGATCAGGAAGCTGCTGTTGAAGGCGAACATGATGCAGGTGAAGCTCGCGACGGTGAGCATCTCGAGCTGCGTCAGCACCACGATCAGCGTCGCCGCGCCGAGCAACACGATGCTGCCCGCCCGCATCGCCGCTAGCACGCCGAGCCGCGCGATCAGCCGGTGATTGACGAGCTGCCCCGCGACGATGCCGAGACCGGTGGTGGCGAACATCAGCGCGAAGGAGAGCCCTTCGAGCCCGAAGGCGGTCTTGAAGATGATCGGCGAATTGACCACGAACAGCAGGATCGCGAGGGCATTGACCACCGACAGCAGGGCGAAGTAGCGCGATTGCGGATGGGCGAAGACGCGCCGGATGGACGCCGCCAGCCGTGCCGGCACCAGCGCACTCGGGTCACGGAGCTGGTTGGTCTCCTGCAGCAACAGCACGGCGCCGGCCATCAGCGTCGCGCCGAACGCCGTCATGCCGGCAAACACCGCGCGCCATTCCCCGATCGACACCAGGCCGTAACCGATCAGCGGCGCCGCGATCGGACCGAACGCGAAGATCGCCATGGCCAGCGCCAGCGCTCGCGCCAGGGCCGGTCCGGCGTGAAGGTCGCGCAGGATCGCGCGGCCGACCACCACCCCGCAGGCGCTCCCGATCCCCTGCAGCACGCGCCCCGCATACATCGTCTCGATCGAGGATGCGGAAAACGCGAGCCCGGTGCCAACCAGATAGCAGGCAAGGCCCGCGATGATCACCGGCCGGCGCCCGAACCGGTCGGAGGCGGGGCCGAACAGCAGTTGCCCGAAGGCCGAGCAGAACAGGAAGATCGGGATCACCGCCTGCACCCGCTCGATCGAAACCCCAAGGTCCCTCTGGATCGGCCAGAACGCCGGGAGCATGATGTCGCAAGAGAAGGCGCCCATCGCCAGCAGCAGGCCGCAGAAGGGAAAGAGGAAAGCCCGGTTCATCTTGCCTGCCGCCCGATGGAGCGGCATAGGGACGACGCGCAGGGGCCCGGGCGCGAGACCATCACCACCGTCCTGGCGCCACGCCGAGGCTGGGAGGAAGCAAGGAGCACGTCATGATCCTCATCGGACACTTCGACAGCCCGTACGTACGCCGGGTCGCCATCTCGCTCACCCTGCTCGGCATCGACTTCGAGCGCAACCCATTGTCGGTGTTCTCCGACGCCGACGCGCTGCGCGCCTTCAATCCGCTGGGCCGCGTCCCGGTGCTGGTGATCGAGGGCGGCGAAGCCCTCGTCGAGAGCGGCGCCATTCTCGACTATCTCGACGAGCGGGTCGGGCTCGAGCGCGCCCTGCTGCCGCTTTCCGGCCAGGCGCGTCGGGCGGACGTCCAGCTCATGGTCCTGGCGACCGGCATGGCCGACAAGGCGGTCTCGATCGGCTACGAGCAGCGCCGGACGCCGGACAAGATGGACGAGGGCTGGATGGCGCGCTGCCGCGGCCAGGTTCGCTCGGCCCTGGCCGAGCTCGAGCGCCGGTATCAATCGCGCCGGCAGGCCGACGGCCGCTGGCTCCAGCCCGAGATCACCACCGCCGTGATGCTGGGCTACGTGCGCATGCGCCAGCCGGCTCTCGTGCCGGCCGGCAGCTACCCGGCGCTCGAGGCGCTGTGCGTGCGCGCCGAGGCCTCGCCCGCCTTTCGCGCCTGCCGGCCGAGCGCGGCCGAGCTCGGCGGCTCGCCCGAGGAGGTGCGAGCCGCTCTGGCGCGGCTGACCGGGGAGGCGCCGCGTTAACGATTGGGCGGCATCCGGGCCCCGCATGGCAGCCTCCCGCCTCTTTTCCCTTGGCAGCGGGGACCGGAATTCGCTAGGCCTAGCCACGATTTCTCGCCAATCCAGAGCCTCGAAGGGGAAAGCGACCCATGCGCGTCTATTACGACCGTGATGCCGACATCAATCTGATCAAGGGCAAGAAGGTGGCCGTCATCGGCTACGGCAGCCAAGGCCATGCCCATGCCCTCAACCTGCGGGACTCCGGCGTCAAGAATGTCGTCATCGCGCTGCGCAAGGGCTCGGCCAGTGCCAAGAAGGCCGAGAAGGAGAAGCTCAAGGTCATGGAGGTGGCCGACGCCGCCAAGTGGGCCGACGTCATGATGATGCTGACCCCCGACGAGCTCCAGGCCGACATCTATCGGGATCATCTGCACGACAACATGAAGGAAGGCGCGGCGCTGCTGTTCGCCCACGGCCTCAACGTCCACTTCAACCTGATCGAGCCGCGCGCCGATCTCGACGTCGGCATGGTCGCGCCCAAGGGCCCCGGCCACACCGTGCGCTCCGAGTACCAGCGCGGCGGCGGCGTCCCCTGCCTCGTCGCCATCGCCCAGGACAAGAGCGGCAACGCCCACGACCTCTTCCTGTCCTATGCCTCCGCCATCGGCGGCGGCCGTGCCGGCATCATCGAGACGACGTTCAAGGAGGAGTGCGAGACCGACCTGTTCGGCGAGCAGGTGGTGCTGTGCGGCGGCCTCGTCGAGCTGATCCGCGCCGGCTACGAGACCCTGGTCGAGGCCGGCTACGCTCCGGAGATGGCCTACTTCGAATGCCTGCACGAGGTGAAGCTGATCGTCGACCTCATCTACGAGGGCGGCATCGCCAACATGAACTACTCGATCTCCAACACCGCCGAGTTCGGCGAGTACATGTCGGGCCCGCGCGTCATCACCGACGAGACGCGCGCCGAGATGCGGCGGATCTTGAAGGACATCCAGAGCGGCAAGTTCACCAGCGAATGGATCCGCGAGTGCAAGGCCGGTCAGCCGCGGTTCAAGGCGACCCGGCGCCTGAACGACGCTCACTCGATCGAGGAGGTCGGCGCCAAGCTGCGCGGCATGATGCCGTGGATCAAGGAAAGGGCGCTGGTCGACAAGAACCGGAACTAGCCGCCACGGCGAGGCGTCTGAGCCGGCGGGCCGAATGCCTTGCTCGTGCCCAATATTCCGGTGCAGAAAGGCTGGAAGGGGTAGGGGCCGCCCGTCGCGCGATGGGCGGCCGCAGGTGATTGGGCGTAGCCGAATGGCAGGTGACGGGGGTCGCGTCCGGACTCGGCTCGCAGCCGCGTTGGCCCTTATCGGGCTGGCGGGGTGCGCCAGCGTCGGTGAGCGCACGCTCTATACCGAGAAGGAGGAGCGCGCAGCCGTTGTCGACGGCATCCCCGAGGCGCGCTTCTGGTCCGACGATCCCAATATCGTCAAGGCCTCTCACCGCGCGCCCGGCGCCCCCAAGGCGCCGCAGGTGCTGGCGCTGTCGGGCGGCGGCGCCGATGGAGCCTACGGCGCCGGCGTGCTCAACGGCTGGTCCGAGCAGGGCTCGCGCCCCCACTTCGATGTCGTGACCGGCGTCAGCGCCGGAGCGCTGATTGCGCCGCTGGCTTTCCTCGGCAAGTCGCACGACCCGGTCCTGAAAGCCGTCTTCACCGACGGCGAGGCCGAGGGGCTGCTGCAGTCCGATGGTTTGGCCGGCCTGTTCGGCCCGGGGCTGTATAAGCCCGAGCCGCTGCAGCGCCTGGTCGCCAAGTACGTCGATGCCGATCTGCTGCGCGCCGTCGCGGCCGAGCACGCCAGGGGCCGCCGGCTGTTCATCGTGACGACGAATGTCGACTCGCAGCGCACCGCGATCTGGAACATGGGCGCCATCGCCGCCAGCGGCCACCCCCGCGCCCTCGATCTCTTCCGCAAGGTGCTGGTCGCCTCGGCGAGCATCCCCGGCGTGTTCGCTCCGGTGCTGATCGACGTTCGGGCCGGCAACCGTCAGTTCGCCGAGATGCACGTCGACGGCGGCGTCACGGCCAACATTCTCGTGCTGCCGGAATCCTTCCTGGTGTCGAAAACGGCCCTGCTGCCGGCCGGCGTCAAACCCAAGGTTCACGTCATCCTGAACGGCAAGCTCGCCCCCGAGCTCGATCTCGTGAAAGCCTCGACTGTCCCGGTCGCCGTGCGGTCCTTCCAGACCACGGTGAAGGCCAACACCAAGAACGCGCTCATCGCCACCTACGAGTACACCCAGAAGATGGGCTGGGATTTCCGCATCACCGCCATCGAGCCGAGCTATCCGGCGGCGACGTCGGTGGGCTTCGAGACCGCCTACATGCGCAAGCTCTACGAGCACGGCTATAGCCGTGGCCGCGCGAGCAGCGGCGGCTGGGACGCGACGCTGCCGAACCTGCTCGCCTCCAACGCACCGGTTGCGCGCTAGAGTGCTTCCGGAAAAGCGTGCAGCGGTTTTCCGACAAGAAGCACGGCCGAAGCAAAGACCTAGGCATTCCGCGACTCAACGAAGAGCGGAAATGACTCTAGGCGCGAAAGACGCGGCTCGGTTTTGCGTGCAACATTTCACAACTGAGGCTTCACGGTCATAGTGTGCGACGGCGGCGAGAGTCATACTCGGCCGCGTCAGACATTCTGGGAGCTTTGAGATATGTCGCGAATCTTTGCCGTGCTCGCCGTCGTCTTTACGCTGGCCCTGGCGCCGTCGGCGCTGGTTGCCCAGGATGCCAAGAAGGCGCCGGCCAAGGCTGCGGCCGTGAAGGCGGGCAAGGGCGAGAAGGTCTGCAATTACAAATTCCCGTCGGGCGAGAAGCGCTCCTGGGTGTGCAAGACCGCAGAGCCGTGCTGCGCCTGGGACGCGATTTCCTACGTGAAGTGCGGATCGACCATCACCGGCTGCCTCTAGGGCTGCGGGGTTAGTCCCCGGAAGGCTCGCACCCCCGCGTCGGGGAGGGAGGTGTGTGGCGGTGCGGTGGCACAAGCCTTCCGGTGACAGGCTTCACCTGGTAGACGGCCAGTTGACCGTGATCGCAGGCGAAACCAAAGGGCCGAGCGGCGGAGAAGCGGGGTATCCCCACCGCTCGGGATCGGGCAACCACATGGAGCAGCAACCCGATCACTAAGGCCGAGGTGGAGCCGCCGCGGCGTAACGCGGAACTCATTCGCGACGCAGCACGCCGCCTCAACCTTTTTACAGTTGCTCGATGGCGGCCCCGCCCCAACGGAGTCGCAATCGCGAATGTGATGGATCGTCGAAATGGCCTGTCAGAAGGCGCGCCCCCGCGTCGACCTTCCGATCGTCATCCCCCGGCGACCGTTCGTCGTGGGGCTGATTTCGCTTCCCGAACGTGTTGTAATCAAGGCAGCCCAGCGGCTGAAAATGGAAATTTACTATCACTTTCCTCGTAACATTGTGCAATCGAAGTGAAAGTTTCTGCGCTCATCTTCTGCTCGATTGTGCAATAACTCGATCAATTAAGAGATCGCGGTCGGGCAAAGCAGCGATGGTTTTTTCGCGCTATTCGAAATGCGCGCGATGAAGGAGACTGAGGCCGTTGGCATTCGATCGTGCATCCCGCGTCGCACGGATCGCCGCGTGCCATCTCACAGTCACCGATGAGCGCTGGGCATTCGCGGACGACAATCGCGCCGCGATTGCCGCGCATTGGGCTCGCCGCACCGCGGACAATCCGCAATTCTTCAACGGCATCGTCTATGTCATGCGGCGTCCGGTTCTCGCCGGCGATGCACTAACCGCCGCATGCAGTCCCGTCCCATTCGCCGATTTTCTTTATTGGCGCGAAACCGGCTTTCCCGATTCAGCCGTCCATGACGGTTTTGGATCCGCCCTCATTCGATCGCGCGAGGGCCACGTCCTGCTCGGCCGGCAAGGCGCCGGCAATATCAATGCCGGGAAAACCTATTTGCCCGGCGGTCTCATCGATGACCGCGACGTTGCAGCAGGCCGCATCGACATCGAGGGGAGCATTGCCCGCGAGATGCGCGAGGAGACCGGGCTCGACCCCACAGGGCTCCAGCGCACGCCGGGATTCCTCGTCACCGTCGCCGGGCCGATGATCTCCATCGCCGCCGAATATCGCGCCGATGCCACCGCCGAGGAGCTGACCACCCGGGTGCGCGCCTTCCTGCGCCGCGAGGCGAGCCCCGAGCTCGACGACGTGGTCGTCCTGCGCACGCAGGCCGACCTCGATGACGCCGGCACGTCGCCCTATGCCGTGACGCTGCTGCGCACCGTGCTGCCCGCCTGAACGCCGCTGGCGCGCCGTTCGCCGCCTTGCTAGATGTGCGCGGGGGAAAGGCCTGTCGTCCGCCCGGAAGGAGCACGATGCAGCTCGCATTTCACACGCTCGACGTCTTCACCGAGGCCCGCTTTGGCGGCAATCCCCTGGCGGTCGTGCTCGACGCCGACGGCCTGTCGACGCCGCAGATGCAGACCATCGCGCGCGAGTTCAACCTGTCGGAGACCGTCTTCGTCCTCAAACCGGGCAATGCCGCGCACAGCGCGCGCGTGCGCATCTTCACCCCGGCAAGCGAGCTGCCCTTCGCCGGCCACCCGACCGTCGGCACGGCAGCCCTCCTGGCCGAGCTCAAGGCCGGCGCGTCCGGTGGCGACCAGGAGGCCATCGTGGCTCTGGAAGAGACGGTGGGCACGGTGCGCGTCGGCGTGCGGCTGCGGGCGGGCAAGGCGGCGTTCGCCGAGTTCGATGCCCCGCGCCTGCCCGTCGAAACCGAGGGCACGCCGGCGGTCGATCGCCTCGCCGCTGCGCTGGGCCTGCTGCAGGGCGAGATCGGCTTCGAGAACCACCGGCCCACCTGCTACTCGGCTGGCGTGCCGTTCGCCTTCGTGCCGGTGTCCTCGCTCGCCGCCATCGGGCGGGCCTCGGTGCAGCCGCAGCATTGGGCGCAGGCCTTCGGCCCGGTGGTGCACGGCCACGCCTTCCTCTATTGCCGCGAGACGGTGCACACGACGTCGGCGTTTCACGCGCGCATGTTCGCCCCCGCCATGGGCATCGCCGAGGACCCCGCGACCGGCGCGGCGGCGGCCGCCTTCGCCGGCGTCGTGCACCGCTTCGACGGCGTGCCCGACGGCTTTCACAAGCGTACGATCGAGCAGGGGTTCGAGATGGGCCGGCCGAGCCTCATCACGCTTTCGCTCGAGATCGCGCGGGGCAAGCTCTCGACCGTGCGCATCGGCGGATTTGCCGTGCGCGTCAGCGAAGGGCGCATCGAGGTCGGCTGACCGCCCGCGCCCCCTGGCGCGCCCGGCCGGCCGACACGGCGCTTGCCAACCGGCCCCGAGTTTGGCTTAAGTGCACCGCGCGGCCACGTCCGTGCCGCCATGTGCTATGCAACCCGAGCCTATGCGCCCCGCTGCCGACCACAGTTTCAGCCCGAATGACGCGGCCCCGGCCGCGGCGGCTGGCTGCGCGCCCGGCGCCCGCGCGCTCGCCCTTCGCGCACTGCTGCTTCTTACCGGCCCCTGAGCTTCGGCGGTCCAGGCTTCGGCTGGGACGGGCGCTCAGGGGACCCGAGATGACGCCGAGAACCAGCGCAATTGCCGGCCCATTCCGGTCGGACCAGGACGAAGGACCGCTTCCATGACTGCCAAGGCCACCCCTGCCGCCAACGACAAGGTCGTGATCTTCGACACCACGCTGCGCGATGGTGAGCAGTGCCCGGGCGCCACCATGACGTTCGAGGAGAAGCTCGAGGTCGCGAGCCTGCTCGACGAGATGGGCGTCGACATCATCGAGGCCGGCTTTCCGATCGCCTCGATCGGCGACTTCGAGGCGGTCGCCGAGATCGCCCGCCGGGTGCAGAAAGCAACCGTCGCCGGGCTCGCGCGCGCCATCGCCGCCGACATCGATCGCGCCGGCGAGGCGGTGAAGCACGCGCGCAAGCCGCGCATCCATACCTTCGTGTCGACCTCGCCGATCCACCTCGCCCACCAGATGCGCAAGAGCGAGGCCGAGGTGCTGGAGATCATCACCGCCACGGTGACGCGCGCGCGCAATATGGTTGCCGACGTCGAGTGGTCCGGCATGGATGCGACCCGCACGCCGATCGACTATCTCTGCCGCTGCGTCGAGACCGCGATCAAGGCCGGTGCCACCACCATCAACCTGCCCGACACCGTCGGCTACGCGACGCCGGACGAGTACCGCGCCATGTTCCGCGCGGTTCGCGAGCGCGTGCCCAACGCCGGCAAGGCCGTCTTCTCGGTGCATTGCCACAACGACCTGGGGCTCGCCGTCGCCAATTCGCTGGCTGGCGTCGAAGGCGGTGCCCGCCAGGTCGAGTGCACCATCAACGGCATCGGCGAGCGCGCCGGCAACGCCGCGCTCGAGGAGATCGTGATGGCGATCAAGACGCGCGCCGATGTGCTGCCCTACGTCACGGGCGTCGACTCCACCGCGCTCACTCGCGCCTCCAAGCTGGTGGCGGCGGCGACCTCGTTTCCGGTGCAGTACAACAAGGCGATCGTCGGCCGCAATGCCTTCGCCCACGAGAGCGGCATCCATCAGGACGGCATGCTGAAGAACGCCCAGACCTACGAGATCATGACGCCCGAGAGCGTCGGCGTGAAGCAGACCTCGCTGGTGATGGGCAAGCACTCCGGCCGCCACGCCTTCAAGGAGAAGTTGAAGGATCTGGGCTACGACCTCGGCGAGAACGCGCTGAACGATGCCTTCGCGCGCTTCAAGAATCTCGCGGACCGCAAGAAGCACGTCTACGACGAGGACATCGAGGCCCTCGTCGACGAGGAGATCGCCACCGCCACCGACCATATCAAGGTGGTGTCGCTGCTGGTGGTGGCCGGCACCCACGGGCCGCAGTCCGCGACGCTGGTGCTCGATATCGACGGCAAGCAGGAGACCGTGCACGCCACCGGCAATGGCCCGGTCGATGCGACCTTCAACGCGATCCAGCGGCTGGTATCGCACCAGGCCGTGCTCGAGCTCTACCAGGTCCACGCCGTGACCGAGGGCACCGACGCCCAGGCCGAGGTCTCGGTGCGCCTGCAGGAGGACGGCCGGCAGGTAACCGCCAAGGCCGCCGACCCGGACACCCTGGTCGCCTCGGCCAAGGCCTATGTCGGGGCGCTGAACAAGCTGCTGATCAAGCGCCAGCGCAAGGTTTTGCCGACGACGCGCACCGCCGAAGCGGCCAACCTGCGCGGTCCCTGAGCCGGCATCCCCGGGCGAGTGGACAGGCAATGGTTTTGGTTGCCTGACCGTCCGATTGGGGTCATCATTCCGTGCGCCTGCGGCCGGGGTTTCCGCGCCGCCGGCCGCACGCCGGATGCGCGCTCGCCCTTCGGCCGTCAGCAGGAACCCGCCTCCCGGCGCGCGAGCCGCCGGTGACGCTCCGGCACGGAGCGGGTTCGAAGGGCCGCAGTCTCATGTTCTCGGGCGGATCGGCGATCTTTTCCGACGACATCGCGATCGATCTGGGGACCGCCAACACGCTGGTCTACGTGCTGGGTCGCGGCATCATCATCGAGGAGCCGTCGCTGGTCGCCGCGCAGACGCGCGGCGGCGCGCGCGAGTTTCTCGCGGTCGGCCAGCAGGCCAAGACCATGATGGGCCGCACCCTCGAGCGCATCGAGGGCTTGCGCCCGCTGCGCGACGGCGTCATCGCCGACTTCGCGGCCACCGAGGTGATGCTGCGCGAGTTCATCCGCCGCGCCGGCAGCGTGCTGGGGCTGCGCCGGCCCCGCATCCTCATCGCGGTGCCGTCGGGCGCCACGCCGGTCGAGCGCCGCGCCGTCTACGACACCGCCCGCTCGGTCGGTGCCCGCAAGGTGCACCTCATCGAAGAGCCGGTGGCCGCGTCCCTCGGGGCCGGCCTGCCCGTCGATGACGACACCGCCTCGATGGTGGTCGACATAGGCGGCGGCACCGCCGACATCGCCGTGATGTCGGACGGTCGCGTGATCATGTCGCGATCGCTGCGCTGCGCCGGCAACGCGATGGACGAGGCGATCGTCCGCTATGTCCGACGCCGTCATCATCTGGTGATCGGCGAGGCGAGCGCCGAGCGCATCAAGATCGAGGCGGGCACCGCGCTGGCCAAGGCCAACGGCCGTGCACCCGAGATCCACATACGCGGCCGCGATCTGCGCCAGGGCCGCTTGAAGGCGGTGGTGCTGGGTCCCGGCGATGTCGCCGAGGCGCTGGCCGAGCCGATCGAGCAGATCGCCGAATTCACCGAGCGCGCGATCGAGGACCTGCCGGCCGACGCCGCCGCCGACATCGGCTCCCATGGACTGCGGCTGACCGGCGGCGGCGCCATGCTCGAGCGTTTCGACACGGTGCTCGCCCAGCGGCTCGGGCTGCCCGTCAAGATCAGCGAGAACCCGATGCATAGCGTCATCGAGGGCACCGCCGCAGTGCTCGCGGCCCTTCCCGCGCGCGGCCACCTGCTGCTCGCCCGGCCCTAGACGAGGTCGAGCGCGCCCTCAGCCCTTGATGCCAAGCTGTTGCATCATGCCGATCGGATCGTAGAACAGGTTCTCCTCGACGATCTGGCCTTCGTGCCAGCGCGCCACCGTGCAGAAGTCGACCTCGAAGCGCTTTCCCGTTGGCGCGATCGTAGTGCCGTCGGCGAGAACCATGGGCCCCGTCATCGTGCCGTGGAAGCGTGCGATCGAGCAGGTCCAGTCGCCGCTGGCGAAGAACACCTTGTAGGGCCGGTTCTCGACGCGGTTGTCCGGGAAGGTCTTGAACATCTGGACGCCTTCCTCGCGATGGCGCTCGATGCCGTGGGTCGGAGGCTGGGCCGGCCAGCGCACCACGGTGTCGTGCTTGTGGCGCTTCTCGAAGGTGTCCCAGTCCTGGTTGTTCCACGCGTCGTCCAGGGTCTGCATCAGCTCCATGTTCCGGGTGTGGTCGCTCATCTGAGCCTCCTGGTCGCAATCCCGTCCAGCGGCCGCACGGTCGAGGGCGGCTGAGGGGAGGCTACCACGCAACGGCCGCTGGGCGCTCCGAGCCCAGCTCATAGTGCGCTCGCAAGCAGAAGCACGCCGGTCGCCGCCAGCGCCGCCACCCACAGCGCATCGACGTTGAGCCAGGCTTTGCGCAGCACGGCGACGCCGAGCCATTCGTAGATCAGCCCCGCGATGATGGCGGTCGTGGCCACCATCGCCAGCGTGTGAACGCCAACCCCCGCCAGCGTCGCCGCGACCGGCCCGGATGGATCGAGGCCGCTGCCGCCGGCCGGCAGGCACGACGGCATCAGCGCCGGCCACAGCATGAGGCCGGCGCCGTGCGCGGTGGCCATCAGGAACGACCACGCGGCAAGGCCCAGCAGGCCCGTCTGCATGCCGAAGCGCACACGATGCCGGTGGCCGAAGCGCCAGTGGTACCCGGCCCATCCGAGCAGCAGCAGGCCGCACCCGACGCGCACCAGGCCCTGCGGAGCCATGGCGCCGGCGACGGCCAGCAGGGCGGCCACCGCTCCGACCGAGGCCGCGTGCCCGATCGCGATCGGCACCAGCGAGACCGCCACCGTCGCCCGGCTCTGCCGGTGCAGCCCGAGCGCCACGGCAAACAGCCAGCCCATGGCCGGGTTGAGGCCATGGAAGGCGCCGAGCCCCGCAAACGCCAGCCACGGCCAGGTGTCGGTCATCGTGTGTCGGTCATCGCGGATCCGTCATCGCGAGAGATCGGGCCGGGCGTTCAAGGCCCGGCCTGACGCTGGGTGCTGCTCGCTCACGGATAGCAGTAGGAGTCCGACGAGCAGTCGCCGCCTTCGAGTCGCACCTGGTGCGGGCGATGTGGCGCTGGCCACTGCACGAAGAATTTCGGGTCGAAGGCGATGCCGCCCTTGGGATTGGCGTCGAGCTTCACCATCCACCCGTCGATCCCGGCCGGGTAGAACTGCGGATCGATGGCGCCATAGAGCGAGTTGGTGAAGTAGACGCGGCGGCCGTCGCGGCTGATCTCCACCATCTGCGGTCCGCCGCTCAAGCTGCCGTTCTTGGCACCCGGATGCGTCGCCTTGGACACGATGCCGCCGATCCGCACTTTGCCGGTGAGCTTCGGATTGAACGGGTCGGACACGTCGTACTGCTGCAGATCGCCGGTCCCCCAGCAGGCCACGTAGAGGAACTTGTCGTCCATCGACAGGTCGATGTCGGTGACCAGTGGCGGCACCGCCTTGAAGCCCTTCAGCAGCGGCGGCAGGTCATCCTCGCTCGCCGGCTCTGCAGGGATCTCGATCACCTTCTTGACCGCCCATTTGTCGCCGTCCTTGTACCAGGTCCAAATCGACGACGAGAGGTTCTCCAGGCTCACCACGCAATTGACGAAGCCGTAGGCCTTAGTCGGGTCGTGCGCAGGCCTGAGCTCGAACACGAGCTGGTACTTGTCGCCGAAGTCGATGGTCTGCAGATGCTTGCGCTTGTGCAGGTCCCAGAAGTGCAGGCGCCGGCCGTATTTGGCGCCGAGCAGGACCTCGGGGATCAGCCCCGCCTCGAAGGTGTCGGGCGTGCCCCACTCGCTGGTCACCAGCGTGTCGTGGCCGAGGTGCCACCACGCATCGTAGGCGAAGTGCTGCGGTCCGCGGTCGATCTCCCACTGGCCGCGCACCTCGAAGGTCTCGTGGTCCATCAGGAAGATGCCGCCTGGCCCCTTGCCCTCGCGGTTGCCGAGCGCCGCGACATAGATCCCGTCCGGGCCGCAATGGACGGTGTGAGGCCGGGTGTAGCCGGCCTTGTCGGCGACCTCGGCGGGCTCGATGACCTTGACGATCTTCGGCTTCTTGGGGTCGGGCTTGGTGTCGAGGATGTGGATGCGCGAGGATCTGAGGCCCGGCACCACGAGATAGCGCCGCTCGGCATGCGCGTGCGGCGCGTTGGGACACAGGCAGGACGAGCACGCATTCCAGCCGAAGTGATGGAGCTCGTCGCCCGTGTTCGGCATCGCTGTTGAGTTGATGATCGTCGCATACGTCTTCGACTTGGGATCGACGTCGACCACCGCGATCGCGTCCGGCGTCTTGCCGTTGGGATCGAAGGCGGCGACATAGGCCAGCGTCTCCGGTGCCGCCTTCATCGCCGTGCGCGGCGAGGGATAGAAACTGGGATCGGGTGTCCAGTTCGGCATGACGACTCTCCTGTCGGTGGCTGGCGGATCGTTACGGTGTCTATTCGGGCGGCGATGTTCCCCGTTGCGGGTAGTTATTGACTGTGGGCCGTGAGGGTCTTGGCGACGCGAACGTCGCAACTGGCGACGGGCCTCACCTCGCCGGCGTTTTGCCGAGCCGGCTGATGAGGCAGTATAGCGCCTTTGATGCAGGGCGTATCGGCAAGGGT
>JAESFN010000485.1_pt1 | contig 35603 bp, 29 predicted proteins | sample 9269411 | NCBI WGS metagenome assembly JAESFN01 (sample SAMN14505399, study PRJNA617100) | algae metagenome | isolation source: Iphinoe sp. HA4291-MV1 and co-occurring heterotrophs from trail next to... | place: USA: Maunawili Falls, Hawaii | collected 2009-07-25
ACGTCTAAGTGCGGCGAGGACGTGCAACTCGATGAGGTTGCGAAACGAAAGGCCCCCTTCAGTCGACTCGACTAGGGGCTCAGCACGCATTGGTCCTTGCTTCGAGGGATACGTTCGACCATGCGTCCAGGTCCGTAACGTAGCCTTCGGCACCAGTAGAAAGTGTGCCGCATCTCCGACCGTATAGGCAGCGATATCGAGCGGGTCTCGGCCGCCGTAGATGTCGATAGGATCAACAGTTGCAACCATAATCGCTCCCAATCGCCGCGCACCGCTGCCCAGCCGAATTGTGACAGGCCGGAAGTGTTTTTCAAGCAAGTGGCCAATTTAGAAACCAGGTGCAGTAAAGCCTAGTCCACGTTGCCTGCCGAATCGATCGGCCAATGAACGGAAGTTGGTCAAACCCGCTGCGGCTGCCAGCGCTACGTCATGCACGATCACGGCATTCGCTCAATCGACATCAACTCGCCCGTCCGCCGCGCAAATAAAAAGGCCGCGGCGCTCAAAGAGCGCCGCGGCCTGTCGGGAGCAGCTTGGCTCGCTTGACAGCGAGACGGCCTGAGCGAGATGCTAGTTCAGCAGCTCGGCCGATTCCTCGATGATCTTCTCGACGTGCTCCTTCTCGAGCTCGTCCTTGGCGAAGGCATGGCTGTTCTTGACCTTGCCTTCACGATAGATCAGCACCGTCAGGTCGGCTTCCGGGTTGATCTTGTAGGCTTCGGGGCCGTTCGGCTGATCGACGGGCACCACGACGGCCACGTTTTCCAGCTCGGCTTCTTCAGCCAACTTCTCGCCAGCGCCGCCCAAAACCTTCTCGTCCTTGCCGATCAGGTTGACGAAGGAGGAGAGCTTCTCTTCCTTGTGCTTGCCGACTTGCTTGTCGAGGGCCTTGAGCAGACCGGCGAGCTTCTCGTCCGGGGTGCGGGCGAAGACCATCACCACCGGGCGATTGCCCAGCTTGCAGCGATAGCAGAGCTCGGCGCCCGTCTTCACGCCGTCTTCCTTGGCGCCGGCGATCTTCTTGACGTGGAACGCCTCGACGCCGTCGCCGGGCTGCGGGCCGCTCTTCAGATCGCCAGCAGCGACCGTACCGGCCATCAACGCGACCAACGCCAATCCAAGAAATGCCTTCATAATTCCCAGGTCTCCTAAAGTGACACAGAGAGAGTTCGAACTGCCTGCCGCGTCCGCTGCGAACGGGGAACCGCCCTTACCGAGGACGGTGCGGGGCTACTACGCATGTGAGCGACCTTTGGTTCGAGGAATTATCTCGAACCGGCAGGGAATTGTCGTAAGCTCCGACATCGCTGCGGATTACGGCCACAAGAAAATGCCTAGGAACCGCCGGCGGCGGCGACCAACCACATGGCCACATTGATCAGGATGACGATTCCCAGGATGTCGATGATGCCCGCCACGCAGGGGTTGCTCATCAGCGCCGGATCGAGGCCGATTGCGTGAAAAACCAGCGGCAGACTCGATCCGACCACGGTGCCAGCGGTCACCACCAGCACGAGTGTGAGCGGAACGGCCAGCGCTTCAATCGGATTGTGGTGAGGGTGGAACGTGAGCGCCACGAGAAACCCAATCGCGCCTAGGGCCGAGCCCATCATCAATCCCATGGTCAGTTCGCGGCGAACCACGCGCCCCCAATCGGCGAGCGACAGTTCGTCGCGGTTGAGCGAGGTAATGATCAGCGTCGCCGACTGGCTGCCGGAATTGCCGCCCGTGGAAATGAGCAGCGGAATGAACACCGCGAGCCATTCAATGGCGTTGAGGTGCTCCCCCATGGTGTGCAGTGTATAAGTGGTCACGAGTCCCGCGAAGAACAGCACCGTGAGCCACAGCCCGCGTTTGCGCGTCAGCGTCAGCAGCTTGGTTTCTAGGTAGCCGGTTTCCAACGGCTGCACGGCGGCGATCTTCTGCACATCGCGGGCAGCCTCTTCGCGCACAAGATCGATCACGTCGTCGTGCGTGATGATGCCTAGCATGTGCCGCTCCTCGTCGACGACGGGAATGGCGAGCAAGTCGTAGCGGGCGACCTCTTCGGCCACGTGATCCTGGTCGTCATGCACGTCGACCGAAACCATGCCGCGCTCCATGATGTCGCGGATGGGCGTGTCGGGGCGTCCCATGGTCGACACGAGCTGCCGGGCGGACACAGCGCCCTGCAGGTGGTTCTCAGCGTCGACCACGTAAAGATAGTAGATGGTCTCGAGCGTCTCGGCCTGTCGCGTGATTTCTTGCAGGGCTTCCCGCACGGTGCAGTCGGCGCTGAGCCGCGCAAACTGCGAGGTCATCATCGCGCCGGCCGTGCCTTCGTGATAGCTAGTGAGCCGCAGGATGTCGCGCCGCTCGCCGACCGGAATCAGCGGCAGCAACTGCTCGACCACCTCGGGGCGGCAGTCCTTGAGCAAGTCGACGCGATCGTCGGCCGGCAGCGAGGCGATCAGTCGGCCAATCTCGGCGCGGTCCGCGGTCTCGATCAGTTCGACCTGCTTGTCGAAGTCGAAGTAGCCGAAGATCTCGCCGCGGCGCCCCGGCTCGGCATGCTGCAGCACGGCCCAACTCTCGGCAGCCGTGAGTCCTTCCATGAACTCCGCCGTTCGCGCGGCGTGGAGCGCCGCGCAGAACTCCCGCAACTGTTCCGAGTCGTTCTCGGCCAGCATCTCGCGGAGTTCAGGCAGGTAGAGCGTATTGGGCATGGGGCACGGCGCCGATTCGTCTGTAGTGTAGAGGAAGCTCGAAGCGGTCCCGCCTGGCTGGGCCAAACTCCCGCGTGGGACCTAGCCGCCGACTGCCTTCAATTCCTTGCCAAAGACACGCCTCCTAGAGAAGTATCGCCCGCAGCGGTCGGCTGTCAAAGGCGAGGCGTTTTCGGCGGGAAAACCGCGCGAAATTCGGCCTCGGCACACTCTTCCTTACCCTCGCCGCGGTTCGTGGCGCAGCGTCTCCCCAGCCAAAAACAAAAGGCCGCCGACGCCGTGGATTGCTCCACTGCGCCGGCGGCCCCGAGGCCGTCCCTAACGGACAAAGACTACTTGTTGGGCAGAATGATCAGGTCCGTGGCGAACTGCGTTCGCACCCACAGGCGGACGGTCGGCTGGTCGGCCGCGTCCTCCAGGGCCTTCTGCAGCTCGGCCACATTGTGGACCGCCTTGTTGCCCACGCGGACCACCACCATGCCGGCGGTCAGGCCCGCCTCGGCGGCCTTGCTGTCGGCTTCGATCTCGCCGACGAGCACGCCGGAGTCAGGCTCGAGCTTGCGCTGCTCGGCCACGTCGGCCGGCAGGGGCTCGGCGCTGAAGCCGAACTTCTTGTTGGAATAGTGGTCGCCGGTCGGCTTCTGCTCTTCCTGTTGCGGCTCCGCTTGATAGTTGGCGTTGTACAGATCGCTCGGCATCGCTTGCAGGTTGACGCTCAGGTCGATCGACTTGCCGTCACGCAGCACCTGCACGGTCTGCTTCGTACCAACCGTGGAGCGCTCGACGCTGGCCATCAGGTCGCTCGAGCCCTTCACTTCGTGGCCGCCGAACGATTTGACCACGTCGCCCGGCTCGAGGCCGGCCGCCGCGGCGGGACCGTTCTTCTCGACGTGCATCACCAAGGCGCCATGGCCAGGCTTCACGTTGAACTCGTTGGCCAACTGGCTGTTCAGGTCGCGGATGCCCACGCCCAGCCACGCCCGTTGCACCGAGCCCTTTTCGACAAGTTGATGCGTAACCCACTTGGCCAGGTTGGCCGGCACGGCGAACCCAATGCCTTGGAAGCTGCCGTTGTTCGAGGCGATGGCGGTGTTGATGCCGACCACTTCGCCGTCGAGGTTCACGAGCGGTCCGCCCGAGTTGCCCGGGTTGATCGCCGCGTCGGTTTGCAGGAACTGCGTCCGGCGCACCGAAGGAATCGAACGGCCCTTGCCGCTGATGATGCCGGCGCTCACCGTTTGCTCGTAAGAGAACGGGTTGCCGATGGCGATCACCCAGTCGCCGATTTGCAGACCGTCGGAATCGCCGAGCTTGGCCGCAGGCAGCTTGCCGGCGTCCTTGATGCGGAGCACCGCCAGATCGGTCGTCTCGTCGGTCTTGATGTCGGTGCCGATGAACTCACGCCCGTCGGCCAGCTTCACGGTCACTTCGTCGGCGTCGGCCACCACATGGTTGTTGGTGAGCACGATGCCTGAAGCATCGATGATCACGCCGGAGCCCATGCCTTCACGCTGCGGCATTTGCCGCGGGTTCATCTTGCCCATGCCGGGGCCTTGGCCCCCTTCGCCGAAGAAGTCTTCGAACGGGGTGCCTTTGAACGGATTCTCGCCGCCCGGCGCCATTTGGCCGCGCGGGCCGGCCACGGAGCGGGTCTTGGACTTGGTGACGATCGTCACGACCGAGGGCATGGTGCCTTCGGCGGCCTTGCGAAAGGCCGAGGAGAGTTCGCGGGCCTCGCGCACGGCCGGCGAGCTGGCTTGCTCCTCGGCGTGAATGCGGCTGGGCCACGAGGTGGCGAGCATGCCGGCGCCGGTGGCCATCGCAGCCAGCACGGTGAGCACGCCCATGAAACGGAATGGCTTGGTCATCTAATCCTTCCTCCTGGAGGAACGGGCCTCGAAGAATCTTCTCTTTCCTGGACGGAAAAACGCGATAAGAACGGCTGGGCTTGAGGGGCGGCGAAAGACGCTTTGGTCAGCCCCAGGCGGGCGTCTCTTTTGGCTCCATGCCCATTCGGTATATAGCGCCTTACGCGGCCATGGCGGCCGTGGTTCGCTGGGATGTTCAGCAGAAAGAGGGGGGCGGCAAAATCGGCTCCTCGCCGCGAGCCGCAGAGTGGGGTTCGCCCAATCGCCCATGTCGTTGACAAAAACCCATGTTACACTAGACTTTAGAGTTGAATCCGCAGGCAGCCCACATGGCGTTCATCGTATCTACCGACGACCTTACTGATCTCGAAGGTCTCTTTACGCGCTGTGAGCGGCGGCTGGGCTACCAGTTCCGCGATCGGCTCATGCTACAGGCGGCGCTCACGCACGCTTCGGGCGCTAACCACCGGTTGGCGTCGAACGAGCGGCTCGAGTTCTTGGGCGATGCCATTCTCGGCGCCGTGGTTTGTGAACTGCTCTACCTGCAGTATCCCGAGTACCTGGAAGGCGACCTGACGAAGATCAAGTCGGTGGTCGTCAGCCGGCAAACGTGCGCCAAGATCAGCGAAGCACTGGGGCTGCAAGAGTTTCTCATCCTCGGCAAAGGCATGACGACGCATCCCTCGGTGCCGCCGTCGCTGTTGGCCGACGTGTTCGAATCGCTCGTGGGCGCGATTTATCTCGACGGCGGAGACCCCGCCGCGCGCGAGTTCATTCAGAAGTATCTCGAGCCGGAAATCGAGATGGCGGCCGCCGGCGAACTGGGCGGCAACTTCAAGTCGCTGCTGCAACAACTTGCCCAGCGCGAGCACGGCACTACGCCCACCTATCAACTGCTCGACGAGAAGGGCCCCGATCACAGCAAGTGCTTCAAAGTAGCGGCGCAAATTAGCCGCCAGCGCTACGCACCTGCCTGGGGCCGCAACAAGAAAGAAGCCGAGCAACGCGCCGCCCGCAACGCCCTGAGCGAGCTGAACGGCGAGGCAGTGCCGTTTCCGTCGGACTGAACTGGGGCGTACGCGCCTTAGAAAGCCTAACTGGATCGGATTCCAACGGGCTCGTCCGCCGCAACGATCCTCGTCCCCCCCGGCGACTCGGGGCAGCGGCTCTATCAGTTGTTCGGGTTTGAGGCTTGGGCGGCCAACACCGGCAGCCTCGAGGGCCGGGGGAGTCATGTCGTTACGCTCGTCAAGATCGAGCATCGCGGCGAGCAGCGCATCATCGTTCAAGATGCATATTTCAATCTAACGCTCATTGATGAGATGACGCGGGAACCGCTCGAGTACTTGCAACTTGTTCGGCGCTTGGCGGCCCGCGAGCATGAGTCGATAGCGGTCCACAGCCCTGACTATCGCGACGTGCCACAATGGCCAGCCACGCTTATGCCGGCCGAAGATCGCAAAGGCAAAAGCGCAGCGGAGATCGCGGCGGGCCCATACTTCTGGGTCATGGAGGAAGCCTTCGCTTGCGAAGACCATCCCAATGGCATGCTGACCTTCGTTTCTCCTCGTCGGCTCGACAAATTTCTAGCACGTCGGTGCCATGATGCCGCAGGAAACGAAATCAATGACCTGGCGTGGCTCATGGAGCAAGGCCATCCACCTGAAATCCTCTACCTGTTCCTGTATCCGCTGGGGTTTCAGGGGCCGAACTCGGATGAATTCCTGCGGAGTGCCCAGCAAGCGGCCCAGACGCCAACCAACGTAGCTCAACAGCGCATGGCGCACTAATGGAGAGGGCGTTCAGGGAAGGCGCGATCCCCGAGCTGGTAAAAAGGTCCTTCGCTGGCAAGGCCGTGGCCCGTCAGGCTCAGTTCGACTCGGCTTAGCTGAGGCCAGGGCGTGCATCGTCAATGAACCTCGACTCGATCCGCAACCGCGTCAGGACCCCGCCGACGCGAACCAAGCTCTGACCGGGGTCGCCGGCCTGGCGACTGTGCCGATTGCGGGCTATTTCCGGTGGCTTCCATGGTTCGCGCGTGAGTTGTCGCGAACCAAGCTGCCCCGCGTCCGTTCCATTTGCCGCTGGGGGGCCGCTGGTTGAGTCTGCCCCCGCGGGCCGCTTATAATCGGTCGCACTCGGCCTGCAAGCGCCGCCCTGCGGGAGATTATCCTGGCGGCTCCCACACCAGCTTGCCGGACCAAGGTTTAGCGTTTGCGAGCCTGAATGAAGCTGCGCGTCGGTCTCGTTGGCCTCGGCACCGGTTGGGAAAACCGGCATCGTCCTGCTCTGCGCGCGCTCAGCGACCGCTTCGAAGTGCGGGCGATCTGCGATCAGGTGTCGCATCGTGCCGAACAGGCTGCCCGCGAGTTCAACGCCACGGCCGTCGATGGCTTCCGCTCGCTGGCCCATCGCGAAGACATCGACGCGGTGCTCATGCTCTCGCGCCAATGGTATGGCACGCTGCCGATTCTGGCCGCCTGCGACGCCGGCAAGGCCGTGTACTGCGCGGCGGCCTGGGATTTGGATCTCGAACAGACCAAGCACATCAAGCAGCGGGTAGAAGACTCCGGCATCGCTTTCATGGCCGAGTTTCCCCGCCGCCAAGCGCCCGCCACGCTGCGGCTCAAGGAGCTGATCGCCACCCGGCTCGGCCCGCCGCGGCTCTTGTTCTGCCATTCGCGCCATCCCGGCGACGACGGCAAACGGAAGCAAGCGCACTGCGGACCGAAAGACTCCACCATGCACGACCTGGTCGAACTCGTCGACTGGTGCCGGTACGTGGTGGGGCGCGAGGCCACCAGCGTCTTCGGCATGTCGCATCAGGCGCCGGCCGTCGAGGGGCATACGGGCCAAGACTACGAGATGATGAGTCTCGACTTTTCGCGCGGCGCGGTGGGCGCCGACGCCACGGCCCAGATCAGTTGTGGGCACTACGTATCGGCCGGCTGGCCCGAGGCGGTCGCGTTTCGACCGCCGGCGGCCTTGCAGGTCGCCTGCGAGAAGGGGATCGCGTTCATCGATCTGCCGGCCACGCTCGTGTGGTTCGACAGCGCGGGCCGGCACATGGAAACGCTCGACAGCGATCGCCCGGCCGGCGAGTTGCTGCTCTCGCAGTTTCACCGCGCGGTCACGAGCCTGCTGCGGAACACCTCGAGCCTGGAAGACGCCTATCGCGCGCTGACCGTGGTGCTCGAAGCCCGCGAGAGCCACACGGCCGGCACGCGGCGGTTTCTCGAGTTTTAGGCCGTTTGGCCGTTTAGAGCGCGTGGCGCATCTCATTCGCTTTTTGAGTAGGGTTGCGGTGGAAGTCCCCCCCGTCATTGACGGGGGGCTAATGGGCGAGGACGAAGTTATTAGCCCCCGGCGAGTCGCCGGGGGGAGAAGGATCGTAGTGGCTGAGAACCCGGGGATTCGCGGGTCTGTCGGCCGAGAAGCTGGGGCTTAGGAACGGCGCTGTGTGGCGGCGCTGGTAAGGAGAGAACGGCACGATGTCGACGGCTACGCTTCCCACCATTCGTCAGCTTCCGCCCGGCGTAGTGAATAAGATCGCCGCAGGCGAGGTGATCGAACGGCCGGCGAGCGTGGTCAAGGAACTGCTCGAGAACGCGGTCGACGCCGGGGCCCAGCGGATCGATGTCACAGTCGGCCAAGGCGGGCTCGACCTGGTGCGGATCAGCGACGACGGCTGCGGCATCGCGGCCGATGAGTTGCTCTTGGCCGTGGCTAGCCACGCCACCAGCAAAATCCGCGACGCCGACGATCTGTTTCGCGTCGACTCGCTCGGCTTCCGGGGCGAAGCGCTGGCCTCGATCGCCGAGGTGAGCCACTTCCGCCTGCGCAGTCGTCCGCAGGGCGCGGCGGCCGGCGCGGAGCTCGATGTGCGTGGCGGGCAGATCACCGGCCCTACGCCGTGCGGTTGCCCCGTAGGCACGCTCGTCGAGGTGCGCAATCTGTTCTTCAACGTGCCGGTGCGGCGGAAGTTCTTGCGCTCCACGCAGACCGAGATGGGGCACGTGACCGAGGCGTTCACGCGGCTCGCGCTCGCGCTGCCAGGCATCCATTTCACGCTCCGGCACAACGAGCGGACCGTGTATGACCTGCCGCCGGCGGCCGACGTGCGGACCCGCGTGGCTGAGTTCTTCGGTCGTGAGTTGGCCGACGCGCTGATCGAAGTGGAGAGCATGGATCGCGACGTAAAGCTCTCTGGCTTCGTGGCGATGCCGAGCCAGAGCCGCGCAAACGTGCGGATGCAGTACCTGTTCTTGAACGGCCGTGCGATCCGCGACCGGGCACTGCAGCATGCCTTGGGCGAGTCGTATCGCGGTCTGCTGCTCACGGGGCGTTACCCCATCTGCTTCCTGCGGATCGAGATGCCGGCCGACCTGGTCGACGTGAACGTGCATCCGACCAAGCTCGAAGTCCGCTTTCAGGACGGCGGCCAGATTTACGCGCAACTTCTCGGCACCTTGCGAACGCGGTTCCTCTCGACCGATCTCACGGCCCGCGGCGTCGCGCCGTCGTCTGCTCCGCAAGATGGCCCCGCCGCCGCACTCGATGCCGAGAAGGCCGCGCAACTTCGGCAGGAACTCGTCGGCTGGGCGAAAGGCGAGCTCGGGCTCGCGCCGGGCGTTGGCGCGGCCGAGCCGCCGCTCGGTGAACCGGCCATCGATTGGCGAGGCGCAGCCTTGGGCACGCGACCGCTCGAGCTCGTCACGCTGGATGATGCGGCGGTCGCAGCGCCGGGGCGGCGCTTGCCGACGCCTGCGGTTCCAACGCCGACGAGCGCGGCTGCAAACTCCGCCGCGTGGCGTGGGCCCGCGCCGGCGGTGCAGATGCACAATCGGTATCTGGTGGCCGAGGTCGAGGAAGGGGTGATGGTCATCGACCAACATGCCTTGCACGAGCGAGTACTTTACGAGCAGTTCCGCGAACGGGTGCTCGCCGGCGAGCTCGAAGCGCAGCAGTTGCTCGCGCCGGAGCCGGTGCCGCTCACGGCGGCCGAACTCGCCGCGGCGATCGAGGCCGCCGATACGCTCGCGCAGCTCGGCGTGCGCGTGGAAGCCTTTGGGGGCGACACGCTGCTCGTGCGCAGTTTGCCGGCGATGCTCGGCAGCATCGATCCGGCCGAGTTGGCCCGCGAGCTGGTCACACGGCTGATGGACTGCGGCCCCGCGCCGCAGCGCCGCGATCTGCTCGATCATCTGCTGCACACCTTGGCCTGCAAGGCCGCGATCAAGGCCGGCGATCCGCTCGCGCCCGACGAGGTCGAGGCCCTGCTCGCGCAGCGGCATTTGGCCCAAGACGCTCACCACTGCCCGCACGGCCGGCCGACGGCCCTGGTATTTACCCGGCAAGAGCTGGACCGCCAGTTCAAGCGGACCTAGGCTTGGCGCATGCGGCTGATCTATCTCGACTACAACGCCACGACGCCTCTTGCCCCTGCCGTGCAGGAGGCGATGCTGCCGTTCTTGGCAGAGCACTACGGCGACCCGGCCAGCGCGCACGTGCTGGGCCGCGCGGCTCACGAGGCGATGGAAGATGCCCGCGGGCGTGTTGGCACGCTGCTCGGTGTGTCTTCGGACGAGATCTTGTTCACCGCGGGCGGGACCGAGAGCAACAATCTGGCGCTCAAGGGGCTGGCGTTTCGCCGGCCCGAGCGGCACCGTGGGCACATCATCATTTCGGCGCTCGAGCATCCGGCGATCGTCGAACCGGTGCGGTGGCTCGAGCGGTGGGGTTGCCGGCTGTCGGTCGTCGGCTGCGATCACCGCGGCGTCGTCGATCCGGCCGACGTCGCCCAGGCGTTTCAGCCTGACACGTTCCTCGTGAGCGTGCTGCACGCGAACCACGAGATTGGCACGCTGCAGCCACTGCGGGCGATCGCCGAGTTGTGCCGGGAGCGCGGCGCGTACTTCCACACCGATGCGGCGCAGAGCGTCGGCAAGGTGTCGACCATGGTGCAGGAGCTCGGCGTCGATCTGCTGTCGCTCGCCGGGCACAAGCTGTATGGCCCCAAGGGAGTGGGCGCCCTCTATGTGCGCCGCGGGCTGACGCTCGAGCCGCTGCTGCACGGGGCAATGCACGAGCGGGGCGTGCGCGCGGGGACTCAGGGGGTCGCGCAGATTGTGGGGCTGGGCAAAGCCGCCGAGTTGGCGGCCAAGCACACGGCCAGCGCCGCCGAGCATCTTTCAGGGCATCGCGACACGTTGCTCAAGCGGCTGCGCGAAGCGGTGCCTGATTTAGTTGTTAATGGCGAAGGGGCTACGCGGTTGCCCAATACCCTGAGCGTGAATTTCCCCCGCGTCGACGCTAGCCGGCTGTTGCGGCGAATTCCTGACCTGTGCGCCTCGACCGGCACGAGCGGCGGCGACGGCGAGCACGGCCTCTCGCCCACGCAGGCAGCGATCGGCCTCACGCCCGATACTGCCCGCGGCACGGTGCGCTTGAGCCTGGGCTGGCAGACCAACGAGAGCGATGTGGAGCGGGCGGCGAGCTTGTTGGCGGAGGCGTGGGAGGCGCTGCGATAACGCACCACGGTCCAAGCCATCTCCAATAATGAACAGGCGGCGGCGAACTACGTCGATCCTTCCCCGCCCCCGCCTTGGAGAGTTCGCTTGACCCTCGTCGCACACCGCCATCGTTCCCTTCATCGCCTCGTAGCCTCGGCAGCGGCTTGCGGCGTTTTATTGACAACCTTCGGCTGCACCAAGACCGAGGACGCAAGCCGATCGCCTGCGGCGGTCGAGGCGCTCGCGCCGGCAGCCGAATCGGTTGCCCCGGAGCCCAGCCAGCCAACCGTTCAGCAGGTCGACATCGGCGGCTACAAGCTTGCGCTCTTGGTGCGAGGCGCCGGCGGGCCGACCGTGGTTATCGAGCCTGGCATGGGCTTGCCGGCGGTCGAGAGCGACGAATGGAAGCCTGTGGTCGACGAGATGTCGAAGACCGCGACCGTCGTGCTGTACGACCGGGCGGGCCTCGGCTCGAGTGAGCCATCGCCTAAGCGGCCGCGCACCAGCCAAGACGCCGCCCAGGAGCTGCATACGCTGCTCACGAACGCCAAGGTGCCTGGCCCCTACATTCTGGTAGCCCACTCCCTGGGCGGCTTCAATGCGCGGCTCTTCGCGGAGATGTATCCGAGCGAAGTGGCCGGCATGGTCTTCGTCGACATCGCGGTTCCGGACCAGGAAGCGAAGTGGCTGCCGCTGCTGCCGGCCGAAGCGCCTGGGGAGAATCCAGTCTTTAAGAAGAGCCGCGAGTTTGTAGCCGCCCGCATCAATAACCACGGGGAAAACCCAGACAACCTGGACTTGGTCGCCAGCCGCGACCAAGTGCGGGCGACCAAGTCCCTGGGAGACATGCCGCTCGCGGTGCTGACGCACAGCCCCAAGTGGAAGATGGTGCCCGACCTGCCGGACGACGTGATGCAGCGGCTCGAGCAAGCTTCTCAAGACCTGCAGAAGGAACTGCCAGGCCTCTCGACCAACAGTTCGCACAAGATCGCCGAGACGGCCGGCCACGGGATTCATATCGATGACCCCGCTCTGGTGGTGGCTGCGATCAACGAAGTGATCGCGAAAGTGAAAGCAGCGCCGCCGAAGTAGCTCGCTCGCGCTCAACTAGCGTTTTCCCTCGTGCGTTTCTTCGCCGCAACGCGCGTCTTCTTTTCGCGAACAGGCATGCGTTGCGTTGGCAGCACATGCCTGTTCGCACTCTTTCGCTAAGTCGAACTGCGTCATACGTCTCGCGCATGCTTACGGTTTTGTAGGTCGCGCGAAACGATGTCGGCGCATTGCTTGCGATAGGCAGTGGTCCAACTCACCACGTTGTCTAGCTAGGCTTTTGCCCAGGTCAACTTTGAATACTGCCGACGCCCGTCCCGCCGACAAGTATCCCGCCAAGGCTGCTCGCTATGAGTCGCTCGACCATTGGCGTGGCGTGGCCTGCTTGGCGGTGGTGGTGTTTCACGCCACGATGCAGGTCGCCGGCCCCGTGGCCGCGCCGGCTGGCGAAGGTTTTTGGGCCTCGCTCGGCGCCGGGCTCTTGGCGCTGACCGCACGGTTCTGGATCGGCGTGCCGGCGTTCTTCGTGATCAGCGGCTACTGCATCATGGCCACGATCGACGCGCGGCGCCGCCGCGGCGATGGGCTCGGCGAATACTTGCGCCGCCGCTTCTGGCGTATCTATCCGCCCTACTGGATCGCGCTGACCGTGTCGGTGTTGATCGTGGCGCTGTTCGAGTCGACCGCGCTGAAGGAGCTGTTCGCCGATGGCATCTTCACCGTGCCGCATCTGGCGTCGCTCAGCCCCTGGCAATGGCTCGGCAATCTCACGCTCACCGAGACCTGGCGGGCGCCGCTCGCCGATGGCCACGGAGTGAACTTCCTGCCGAACACCTGGACGCTCAACTACGAGGAGCAGTTCTACCTGGTGGCGGGCCTGATCCTGCTGATCGCCCCGCGACGGATGTTCGCCGCGGCGGCCGTGATCACCGGTCTAGTGATCGTCGCCAAAGTGGGCTCGCATGTGGCCGGCGTCAGCCTCGACGGCACCTTCGCCGACGGCCGCTGGCTGCTCATCGCCATCGGCATCCTGGTCTACTACAAGATCAACTACGCCACGGCCCGCCAGTCGTATGTCATCTACGGCCTCCTGCTCTGCGGCATGCTCGTAGCCGACAAGAACCCGCGGGCACTGCTCGACGTAAGCCCCAACCACGGCATCGAGCGGTTCGTGGCCTGCGGCTTCGCGCTCTTGATCGCAGTGGCCTATCGTTTCGACGTCAAACTGGCCGCCACGCGGCTGCTGGCGCCCTTTCGCTCCATTGGCCGCATGAGCTACAGCGTGTACCTGGCGCACCCGTTGGTGGCTAAAGGCGTGGGCCTTGGAATGCTGAAGCTGGGCTACCACGGGCCCTGGGACACCCTGCTCGTGACGGTGCCCTTGGCGCTGGCCGGTTCGCTGCTGGCCGCCTGGGGCTTTCATCACCTGGTCGAGCGGCACTTCCTGCCGGGGGACAACGATCGGCCCAAGCAAAGGGCATCGCAGCAGGTGACGGAACCGGCGGCGCCGGTGTTCGGCGGGCTGGCTGGGGCGGTGTAGAAACGGCGGGGCCGACCGCTGCCGGTTGGCCAAAGGGGTACGCAAGCCTACACGCGTGATCGCCGAGTGATGTCGCGGAGCGACAACCGAAAATAGCCCCGCAGTTTGACTGCGGGGTCACGCTCCACGCGAAACATTCATCGCGTGCCAGCCGGCACGCGGTGAAAACAATCTCGCCGGGCATCGCTACCCCGCGTTGAAACGCGGGGCTACTCTCGCATCATGCCTCCGGCGTGAAATCCGCAAGCCCCAATAAACGGCAAGCGCGGCACCAAGAGGTATTCAGCGGTACTGTTGCTGCTGCACCACAAACCGGTAGCCGCCGGAGCCGTCGTCGACCACGCCGAAGCGAGTGCGTCGAATGCGATTCACCGGGCGTTTGGCGTACTCGAGTTCGAGCACGGCAAGTTGGTTCTCGATCTCTGGATCCAAGAACTGCAGCACCATCTTGCCGGTCGAGTCGACGCCGGCGCGGCGGACGAGGTCGCGGTCGGCCTGTTCGAGCGAGCCGCGCCGCCAGGTCATGTAGAGCCGTCGCTCGGCCGACGCCGTTCCGCGCCGTACCTGCGGCTGTGGCTTCGAGAAGCCGGAGACGTACTGCACCTGATCGCCGGGGCCGAGCACCGCGAGCTCGATCTTGAAGAAGTCGAGCTGCCGGCCGTAGGTGGCCAGCGTGTTGCCGGCCGGGAAATGCAGTTCCCAGCGCTCGTGGCGCGGAATGCCGTCGCCGCGGCCTTCTCCCAACGGACCGGGCGGCCGAGAGTCGCCGAGTCCGCTGCCTGAGCCGACGATGGTCGAATCGCTGCCGGCGAGCGCCAGTTGTCCCGCCTGGGCCGAGGCCTCGGCCACGAAGGCCAGGGTCCGCGCGAACTCCGGTTCGCCGGCCTCAGGCAGTTCGCCGTCGCCGAGCGGCTTGTCGTCGCGGCCGATGCCCGGCGGATGATCGCCGCGGCCGCCAAACGACTCCATGATCACCGGATAGGTGCGCTGGGCCTGTTGATTGCGCCGCGGCAACCAGATGGCCAGCAAGCAGCCAACGATCGTGCCGACGAAGATCAGCATCGCGATCAGCCAACTCGCCACTTTCTCATACGACGACACGTTCATCCGCGGGGCGTGGCCCCCGGAGAGCGTGGCGCTGGCAAGAGTAGTGTCGGCTGACTTCATCATCAGATTCGCGCGTCACAAGGGCGCGAGCTTATTCCTCGTGATCGAGCGCGACGTGTAGGTCGTTGAAGCCCACGTGCTGCGCCGCATCGAGCACGGTGACGGCCGCGCCGTGCGTGGCGTCGCCGGCGCAGAGCACCTCGAGACGGGCTGGCGGCGCAGGGCCATCGTGCAATTCACGCAGCTTGACGGTCACCTCCTGAACGCCCCGGCACTCCGCGCCATCGATCCAGATGGCGTCGAAGCGGTCGATGCGGACGATCGAGGAATCGTCTTCCACGGCCGTGGTCGCCGAGGGGGCGGCCTTGCCTTGGCCGGCCGCCTTCTGTGGATCCGGCGGCGGCACGGCGATCGCCGACTGCAGCCCCTCGAGCGAGGTGACCAGAAAGAAAATCAGCAGAAAGAACACGATGTCGACCATGGCCGTCATGTCGACCAGCTCTTCGAGATCGGCCTGCACGAGCCGCGGCAGCACGGGCGCGGCCTCTTCTTCCTCGACCTTCGGCTTGGCCGGCGGCGGGTTCAGCGTATCCGGGTCTGGCACGAACAGCCGCGTGCCGCAGTGAATGCACTTGCCCAAGCGGCCGACGAGCGAATCGCGGACGTGCAGGATGTGTCCGCAGGCAGCGCAAGGAAAATGGATCATCGGCATGGGCTACTCCAGTTCGATGACCGCCAGGTGAAGCTGCGCGCCTTCGACCGACGCCGCATTCGAGATCCGCACGATCTCACGCATCGGCACGCCCTTCTCGGCCTTGATGAGCACGGTGGCCTTTCCGCCGACCACGCCGGCCTCGCAAGCGGCGCGAATGCGTTGCTCCTGCTCCTCGGTCCCGCGCAAGGCCTCGCCCGAGGCGCCGTTGCCCAGGTAGACGAGCGTCTGCCTGCCAGCGCCGCCGGTGACGCTGACGACCACCGAGGCGTCGAGGTCCGCGGCTACCGCATGGCGGGCCGCCGGCAGGTCGAGTTCGGCCAGCGCCGCGCCGACCGTGGTGACGAGAAAGAAGATGTTCATCATGAACACCAGATCGATCATGGCCGTGATGTCGAACGTGGCCTGATCCGCCAGGCTGCGGCGCGGCAACAGCGCATCGTCTTCGCCGCCGAAGAGCGAGGGAAGCTGCGTCACACTTGCGCCGCCGCCGGCCATGATCGGTCTCCCTACTTCGCCAGCCGCTTGAGCGAATCGAGCAACTGCATCAGGGCGAAGCCAAGCGTCTCGTGCAGCATTCGCACACGGATCTGCATCGAGGCCAGGGCGTAGCTGAAGGGAATGGCCGTGGCCAAGCCCATCGCCGTGCAGATGAGCGCGATGCTGATCTCGTCGGCAATCTGCGACGGCTGCACCTTTTCGCCCATGCCGATGCGGCCGAACGCGGCCATCATGCCGAGCACCGTGCCGAACAGCCCCAACAGCGGGCCGCTCTTGATGACCGTGGCCACCCAGCTCAGGCGATACTCGATATCGGCGAAGACATCGCGCTGCACCACGTGGGCCACGAGCTGGCGGAGTTGCGGCAGTTCGAGCTGCCGATTGGCCAGCGCAATCGACGCCAGCCGGGGCAATGCCCGATCGGTGCCTTCGCACAGCGTTGCCGCGCCGCGCAGGTCGCCGGCGTTCACTCGCTGCAGAAGGTCTTCTTGAAAGGCGGTTTGCGCCGCTTCGCTGGGGAAGCGCAATTGCTTGAGGCGCCGCCGCACCAGCACGATGCAGAACAGGCCCCAGAGGAAATTGATCGCCAGCAGCACATAGCAGGAATCGCCAAGTGCCTTCGCCAGATCGTTGACGTTCATCGACTTGCCCGTCGCTTCGTCCGCCCCCGCGCGCGGCCGACCGTAGGCCGGCGGGAAAACGGCCAGAAAAGCGGCGAGCCCATGGCCTCTCGCCTAGATCAATCGTAAGACGGCCGCGGAGCAGGTGTCAAGAAACGGCGGGCAGGCGACTACAGGTTCTGCGCTTCCATTCGGCGCGTCTCGGCTTCGTGATACCGACGATAGATTTGCGGCAAGATCGAGGGGAGGAGGATGACTCCCAATACGCCGGGCAGGGCGAAGCCGTACCAGACGCCGTAGGGCTGGCCAGAGGACCAGGCAAGCACGCCGCCGGCGAGGAACACGAGCGCGATCCCGAAATAGGCCCAACCGGCGCCGAGCACGAACTTGCGGCCGCGTCCTTGGGGCGCCAAGTAGCCCGCCAGGGAGCCCCAAATGCCGACCGTCGAACCGAAGACCGTGGCGGGCAGCCACCCCCAGACGTTCGGATTGAACCAGGGCTCGTTCATTTCGACTTTCCTTTCAAGGATTCTTGGTGAGCGGAGAGCAACTCGCGGGCAGTGGCCGGCGCCAGTTGACCCCCGGCAACGAGCACCCGGACCTTGCGCTCGAACGGATCGCGCGCCGCCGGAGATTCGGCCGCCTGCACCTTGGCGATCAGCCGATCGAGCCGCGTGCGGACGGTAGGGTAGGAGACCCCGTACTGCTCGGCCATGGCCTTGAGCGACCCTGAGGCGAGCACGAAGCGGCGCACGAACTGCCAATCGTCGTCATCAAGGATGGCTGCCCAGGTAGGCAGCGCCGTGGCGAGCTCAGGGGTCATGACGGGTGCCTCTTCCAAACAACGCGAACTCAACTAAATCAATCTACAGATAAACATTGTTGATGTCAACAATGTTTATGCGGAGGTTAATAATATTCCGCTCCGGGACGGAGCCGCAGGCGCAAAAGCCCGTCCGGGCGAGGGCAGCCTGAATAGCAAACCACCACTCCGCGCAGATCCTTAAGGCCCGCCCTGTTGAGTGGACAGCGGCTTGGCACAAGCAGTCCGGTCGATCGTTTCCCGCTCGATCGCCGCCTGTTTGGCCAAGAACTCATCGACCGACGCGATGTAGGTACGGGCGTGAGCGATATGAGCATCGACGACGCGGAGGGCAGCCTGCCATTCGCCTTGAAGGGCGTCGCTCCGCGCGACCAGACTTCGGTAGCGCTCGTCGAGCGCCGAGGGCGTGAGCGGACGATCCAAATCGCACCAGAACGGTTGCGGATGGATCGAATAGGTAGGCGACGAACCGCTAGTTTGCGGCCGGCCGGGTAAGAACCCGAGGCATCCTTGGTGCGCGCAGCCTAGAGGAGTTGGACCGAGCGGTCAAACAGAATTCCTTCTGCTGTTCCTCACACCAACGCCACGGAGGCAAAGTGTTCGTACGGTGCAGCCGATTCAGCGTCGAGCGAGATTCCTGCAGCAATGCATCGCCGCCACGAAAGCGCACCGGCCGCTAAGCGCTCCGCCCGCCCACCACGCGGTCTTCCGGCAGGTACAGCAGTCGGCCGCAGCTCTTGCAGAAGACGCTGCGGCCCATCCGCAGATCGTTGTGGATGTTGAGCGTGAGTTGCTGGTAGCAGCCGCCGCACGACTCGCCTTCGACCATGGCCAGCGCGTCTTCGCCCTTGGCCTTCACCACGCGGTTGTAGTCCTGTCGAAAGTCGGCCGGCAGGGCGTCTTCCGCCGTGCGGAGCTCGCCTTCCAAACGGCTGACATCGCCGTCGAGCAATTCTTGCTGATCGCGGACGGCGCCCTGGGCTTTGGCCAGTTCTTGCTTGGCGGTCGCCACGAGGGCTTCGGCCTCGGTCACCTGGAGCTTCACCTTGTCGGTGTGCTCCATGCCTTCAAGGATCTCGTCGGCCAGCACGCTGCCGGCCATCTCGTCAGCGGCGATCTGGTCTTTGAGGGCCTGGTACTCGCGATTGCTGCCGCAGGCGTTGAGCTTGGCCTTCAGGTCCTTGATCTTCTGCTCGCTGGTTTTGAGCGAGAGCTGCTTGGTGTCGACCGCCACGCGCGAGCTCTTGTGCTCGTTCTGCAGCTTGGTCAGGTTGGCCTCGGCGGCGGCCAGTTGCGCTTCGCGGGCGCGGATTTGCTTGGGGCCGCGGGCAGACCGCTCGCGCAGGTCAGAAAGTTGCCGATGAAGGCGATGCAGGTCCCGCAACGCTGCCGCAGTGACGCTCATTCCCGTGTACTCATCCTTTCCCAGACGCCGCCCGCGGGAATTCCGCGTCGCGCCGCCCAACGACAAAAAAAAGGCCGCCGGTCCGAGTGGACCGACGGCCATTGTAGCTAACAACGGTCGTGCTTGGCGCTAGCTGGCCAAGCCCGAAACGAACCCTTCGAGCTGCTTGCAGCGCACCGGGTGCTGCAACTTGCGGACGGCCTTGGCTTCGATTTGCCGCACGCGCTCGCGTGTAACCTTGAAGATCCGGCCCACCTCTTCGAGGGTGTAGGTGTAGCCGTCGCCCAGACCGTATCGCAGGCGAATGATTTCGCGCTCGCGATAGGTGAGCGTCTTGAGCAGCCCGTCGATCTTGTCGCGCAGCATGCTTTGGCCAGCCGAGACGATCGGGCTCTCGTAGCTGTTGTCTTCGATGAACTCGCCAAAGCTGCTGTCCTCGCTCTCGCCCACGGGCCGGTCGAGGCTAACCGGATGCCGCCCGATGTTCAAGACCCGGCGGGTTTCCTCGAGGCTGATGTCGGCCGCGGCGGCCGTCTCTTCCGTTGTCGGCTCCCGGCCCAATTCCTGCAAGAGCCGCTTCGACACGTTCCGCAGCTTCGAGAGCACATCAATCATATGCACCGGAATGCGAATCGTCCGCGCCTGATCGGCGATCGCCCGGGTAATCGCCTGGCGAATCCACCAGGTGGCGTAGGTCGAGAACTTGAACCCCCGGCGGTACTCGTACTTGTCGACGGCCCGCATCAGGCCCGTGTTCCCCTCCTGAATCAGGTCGAGGAAGCTCAGACCCCGGTTGCGGTACTTCTTGGCGATCGAGACCACGAGCCGCAAGTTGCCGCTCGAGAGCTGCCGCTTGACCTGCTCGTAGTCCTGGAACTGCCGCCGCAGCGCCTGGCAGCGGCGCCGCAGGCTGGTGGGGGTTTCGTGGGTGAGCAGCATCAGGTCGCGCAGCTCGTGCCGCAGATTGGCCCGCAGCTCCTTCTGACCTTCGCTGGGCAAGGAGGCCAGCTTGGCGCGGATCTGGTCCATCCGCCGCGACATTTCTTCGAGCTGCCGGACCAAGGGTTGTACCCGGCGGGTCCGCAGGCTGAGCTCCTCGACGAGCGTCAGCGCCTTGCGGCGGCGACGCAGGAATTGCTTCTTGAGCTCGCTGCGCTCTTCGCGGGTAGCCCGCTTGCTGATCAGGCGGCGGAAGTCGCCGGTGTTCTGCTCGACCAAGTGGTCCAGCGTCCGCAGGTTGTGCGGCATGCGGGCCAGGATCTGCTCCTTGGTCAACTGCTCGGTGAGCGACACCTTGATGGTGCGGTCGAACGGCAGCACGCCTTGGTGAACCTTCTTCAAGGTCTCCACCGTGGCCTGCATCGAGTAGTTGCAACCTAGCACCGAGCGGCGGAACCGCTTGCGGGTGACCTCGATCTTCTTGGCGAGCGCGATTTCTTCGGCCCGCGAGAGGAGCGGGATCTCGGCCATTTGCGACAGGTACAGCCGGATCGGGTCGTCGCTGAGCTTGCCGATCGTGGGCGCGCTCGCGGCCGGGGCTTCACTGGGCTTAGCAGCAGCAACCGGGGCCAGGGTCTGCTTGGCCGCGGGCGACGCCGCTTCTTCTTCCTCGGGAGCTTCGTTCAGCAACTCGATGCCGGCCTCCTCCAAGGCCACCAGCAAGTTGTCGAGCTTTTCCGGCGTGACTGCCTCGTCTGGCAGATAGTCGTTGACCTCGTCGTACGTCAGATAGCCTTGGCTCTTGCCCTTGACCATCAGGTCATGCAATTCCTTGTCGACCACTTTCCTTCTCCTCCCACGCCTGCGGGGGCGCGCTAGGGGACACACAACGGGTCTGCCGCCGCTGGCCAGACTTCGTGTCCGGTCACGACCGCAGCCTTGCTCGCCAGACCTCCTACCCGTCCGTGGGCGTGGAGATACCTTGCCTGGCGCGCTCTTGTTCGATCAGTTGCTGCAAGACGGCGAGCTGCTCCGGTTCCTCGAGCCGCTGTTCTTGCAACACGGCGGTCTGGGCCCGCCGGTGGGGTTCGACGCTGCGGCGGCGAAAGCTCTCGACCAGTTCCTCGATCCGGCCTTCCGCCTGCACCGCCGATTTCGCCTGGCCATGCTCGTCGAGCTCGACGAGCAGGCTCTGCATTTCCGGTTCATCTAGCTCCAACAGTAGCCGCTCGAACAACTGGGGCGAAGGCCCCAAGCGTTGGCAGCGGATGTAAATTTCGCGGCAGCGCCCCGGGCGCAGCCATTCGACCGGCACCAGGGCGGCGACCTCGGCCACGCGCTCGGGAAAGCGCAGCAGCAACTCGAGCAGCTCGCGGTCCCAGCTTTCAGCACTGGCCGACGTTGGAGCAAGCGTTTCGGCCCGCGGCGCAGCCTTGGTCGAGCGACGCAGGTCGCCCAGACGCACGCGCAGAGAATCTTCAGGCACGCGAGCGGCGCGGGCCACGCGGGCCACGATCTGCTGCTCGCGCAGGCGGGCCGCGCTGTCGGCCTGATCGGCCAATCGCGGCGCCTTCGCCAACGTCGACAGAATTTCCTCGACGGCCCGGCTCACCTGGTGCATCCCTGCTTGCGGTGTCCATGCCTGACGAACGCTCTGCAGCTTGTGCTCCAGGGCGTCGACAGCTTGTTCGAGCAAGGCTCGAAACGGTTCGGCTCCATGCCGACGCATAAAATCGCACGGATCGAGTCCGTCGGGCAAGGTCAATATCCGCAGGTCGAACTGCTGGGCCACAAACAGGTCGAGAATTTCGTTGGTGCGGCGCTGCCCTGCCTCGTCGCCATCGAGCACCAGCGTGACTCGCTCGGTGAAGCGGCGCAAGAGCTTGATGTGCCGCTCGTTAAGGGCGGTCCCCAGCACCGCCACGGTGTGTTCCAGGCCGCACTGGCGGGCCATCAGACAGTCGGTGTAGCCCTCCATGACAATCACATCTTTGGCTTTGCCGACCGCGTCGCGGGCCGAATCGAGGCCGTAAAGTGTGTCGCTTTTCGAAAACAGCCGCGTTTCCGGCGAGTTCACGTACTTCGGCGAGTCGGGCGGAGCGCCCGGCAACACGCGGCCGCCAAAGGCCACGGATCTGCCCTGGGCGTCGCGAATCGAAAACAGCAGCCGGCCGCGAAAACGATCGTAGTAGCCTGGGCCACGCTGCCGGCGGGCGACGAGCCCGACCTTGTCGAGCGTGCCGATCGTGTGCGGCGTGCCATGCGAGCGTTTGACCAGCCAGTCCCAATCGTCGGGAGAAAAGCCCAGCCGAAAGCGGCGGATCGTTTCGTCGGTCAGTCCGCGCTCGACCAGATATTTACGGGCTGCGGCCGCGGCGGAATCGGAGAGCAGGCAGTCGTGGAACTGTTGCTCGGCCCAGGTCAACGCCTGAAACTGCTGCCGCTTTTCGTCGGCCGCGGCGGCCGCCACGGCCGGCGGCAGCTTGCTCAACTGGATGCCGGCCCGCTCGGCCAGCATTTGCAAGGCCTCGGCAAAGGCGATGTTTTCGATCTTCATGACGAAGCTGAAAACATCGCCGCCGATGTCGCAGACCCAGCACTTAAATGACTGCCGGTCGGGATTTACCTGCAGGCTGGGGCGGCGATCGTCGTGCCAGGGGCAGACGGCTTTGTAGCCGCGTCCCTCGCGCCGCAACTGCACGTAGCTGCCGACCAGGTCGACAATGTCGACGGCCTGCCGCACCTGCTCTTTAGCGTCGCGAAGGGAATCGAGGGACACGGGAAGCTACTCGGGCGAGATCAGGCGGTGGTCGACCGTGGTGAGGCGAACGTGATTATAAGCGTCGAGTACCAGTTCGCAGCCCGCGATGGTCCGCCTGCCTTGGAAAGACACAGCAAAATTACCGCAAACACAACTCCACAAACACCTTGCAGAAATGATACCTGAATGGCAATTTATTGACAATTGACACATGCGTGGTATTTTTATGCGAGTCCTCACAAAATGCGATCGGAAGAATGAGAAAGCCAAAGTCCCCACCCAGCCTCCACGAGATTCTTTCAGAGCAAGGCAGTGATCCCGCCAGTGCGCTGCAGGCATTGTATCAGCCAGCGATCCAGGAATTCGTTCGCCAGGCGAACGATCGATATCTGCACTGGCACAAACTGCGATTCCAGCCGATGCCAGCAGGTTTGGACCCGCGGACTGCGTGGGCTGCCGTCGAGATGAGTCGAATCGGGCAGCGAGTTGAACTGCCCATTTCTTTTGTCCCCGGAGAGAACCTGACTTACTGGCTCCCGCCGCAGCACATGGAATGGCTGCATCGCATCGATAAGGAAGGCGGCGGCAGTATCGGCTCGGCGACCAAGATTCCAAACGACGGCGAGCGCTATCTCTACAGCACGTTGATGGAAGAGGCCATTGCATCGAGCCAACTCGAGGGGGCATCGACCACACGGCGCGTCGCCAAGGAGATGCTGCGTCTTCAGCGAGAGCCGCGCGACCGATCGGAGCAGATGATTCTGAACAATTACCAAGCAGTCTTGGAGATTCAGGAAGAGCTGCGCGACGCGCCCTTGACGCCCGATCTGCTCCTGCACCTTCAGTCGGTCCTGGTTGAGAAGGCATCTGACCATCCGGACATCGCCGGTCGATTTCGGCGTCCGGATGAGATCGTTGAGGTTGTGGACCAGATGGACGAAGTGATGCACGTCCCTCCGATTGCGCAATCCATTGACCGACGAATAAAGGAGTTGTGTGAGTTTGCGAACACCAAGAGCAAGCCCTTCATTCATCCGGTAATCAAGGCAATCGTCCTCCATTTTGCGATTGGCTTCATCCATCCATTTGTCGACGGAAATGGCCGCACGGCACGCGCCGTGTTCTACTGGTATATGCTGAAGAGCGGCTACTGGCTCTTCGAATACCTTTCGATCTCCCGGATTCTGCTCGATGGTCCCGCCCGGTACTCGCGAGCATTCCTTTATACGGAGTCTGACCACGGCGACGTTACTTATTTCGCTCACTACCACCTCGGCGTGATCAATCGGGCGATCAAGGAGCTTCACGAATACATCCTTAGGCAGCAGCAAGAGCTGACCGAAGCAACCCGTCTGCTCGACCAATTCCCTGGACTTAACCATCGACAGGTTGCGGTCGTTGCCGACTTCCTAAAGCAGCCGCTGCGGCACCACACCGTTAAGCAGCACGCGACGACTCATCGAGTTACGCTTGCAACCGCTCGCGCGGACCTATTTGGTCTGGTCAAAGCCGGCTTGCTGACCTCACAAAAGGTTGGGCGACGGGTGGTCTTCGAGATCAACTCAGATATTACACGGCGGCTAAGGAAGGCGAAGTCGACCTTCGAACGCGAACGACAGGATGCCGAAGAACCCACTGATCGGCCAACGCTGAAAAGTGTTCTCAGGCCTGAATCCGCAGCGCCTGCCTCCGACGAGAAACAGCAAGAGTTTCTCGGCAATGATCCTAGCTGATCGTTGCGCGCGTTCGGTTTCCCTCTCCGCAAAGCTTCTCTTTGTCGACGCGGCCTTGCTAGCAGCACGCTCCTCCGTACTTCGCCGGACGACAGGCGCTGGCGAATACCTTGCGGCCGGCCGCCTTGAGCCCCGATCCGGCTGGGCCCCAGGCGACGCAATCGCTACAATCGGCGTAGTTTTTGGGATCGGGCCGAGCGTTGCAAACGCCGGCCGTGACGCCTGGCATGGCGGCCGATTGCGGAGATCCCCTCTACCGCCGGCGGCCGCCGACCGAAATTCTTTGCGGACCGATTTCTCGCCGCCGCGACGATTCAACGCAGTAGCTTTGCAGCAGGAGCCGACCCCTTGAGTGTTGCCGAGGCCTCGAAGAAGAAATCCGCTCCCCTGCCGGCCGATGTCGAGGATCAAGACGAGGCCGTCGAAGTGGCCGACGGCGACGCCGGAGCCGAGGAAGCTGCTGAGATGGACGCCGAAGACAACGGCAAAGCCTCGGGCCGCCGACGCCGCGCCAACGCGCAGAGCATGGCCGCCAGCCAGCGCGATATTTCGGTCAGCGAGTTCTTTGCCAAGAACCGCCACCTGCTGGGTTTCGACAACCCCCGCAAGGCGCTGCTCACCACGGTGAAAGAGGCGGTCGACAACTCGCTCGACGCCTGCGAAGAGGCCGGCATCCTCCCCGAGATTTGGGTGCACATCGAAGCCACCGGGCCCAACCGCTTCAAGGTGGGCATTCAAGACAACGGCCCAGGCATCGTCAAGAAGCAGATTCCGCTGATCTTCGGCAAGCTGCTCTACGGCTCCAAGTTTCACCGCCTGCGCATGAGCCGCGGGCAGCAAGGCATCGGCATCAGCGCCGCCGGCATGTATGGCGTGCTGACGACGGGCAAGCCGGTGAAGATCCTCTCCAAGATCTCGCGCGGCAAGCCGACGCACTACTACGAAATTCAGATCGACACCAAGAAGAACAAGCCGGAGATCTTGAACGGCCGCGGAGAAGGGGTCGACATCCCGCCGAGCCAGGCCGGCCGCGACTACATTGCCAAGCACGGCATCGAGTGGACCGAGGTCGACCACGGCACTCGTGTGACGATCGAGCTCGAAGCTAAGTACCAGCGCGGCCGCGGCAGCGTCGACGAGTACTTGCAGCAGACCGCGATCGCCAACCCTCACGTCACGATCCACTACATCGATCCCGAGGGGGGCAGCTTCGACTACACGCGTTCGGCCGACGCGCTGCCGCCTGAGCCGCAAGAGATCAAGCCGCACCCCTATGGCGTCGAGCTAGGTCGGCTCGTCACCATGCTCAAGGATTCCGACGCCCCCACGATCTCGCAGTTTCTGACCGCCAGCTTCTCGCGCACCAGTTCGTCGGCTGCTCGCAAGATCTGCGAAACGGCGAACGTGAGCACGCGGGCGAGCGTGCGGAAGATTGGCCAGCGCGAGGCCGACGCCATCTATCAGGCGATCCAGCAGACCAAGATCCCGCCGCCGGCCACCGACTGCATCGTGCCGATCGGCGAAGCATTGCTGCTCAAGGGGCTGCACCAGGTGGTGCCGGGCGAGTTCTACGCCGCGGCCACGCGTCCGCCGTCGGTCTATCGCGGCAACCCGTTTCAAATCGAAACGGCGCTGGCCTGGGGCGGCGCTCCGGCCAGCCACAAGGTGCCGCTCGACACGCTCAACGAACTGCTCGGCGAGAGCGATGCCCGCACGCTGCGGCAGTTCCTCACCACGACGTTTGCCGGCCTGGGGCCGGACGCCGCCGACAAGATCATCAAGGAAGCCGGCATCGGCCCGCGAACCTCGCCAGCGCGGGTGAAGGGGACCGAATCGACCGCCCTGCACGCCGCGATGAAGAGCGTGAACCTGGAAGACGGCCAGACGATGAGCATGCTCCGGTACGCCAACCGCGTGCCGCTGCAGTTTCAGCCTGGCGCTTGCGCGATCACGCAGACCGTGGCCGCCACGAACTGGCGGGCCTATGGCCTGCAGCAGAGCCGCGGCGGGCTGCCCTCGGGCCCGATCACGTTGCTCGTGCACGTCGCCAGCGTGTGGGTGCCGTTTACGAGCGAGTCGAAAGAGGCCGTCGCCAGCTATCCGGAGATTCAAAAGGAGATCCGCCTGGGCTTGCAGGCCGTGGGTCGCAAGCTGGGCATGTATCTGCGGAAGCGGCTCAAGGTGAAGCAGGAAGGGGAACGCCGCAACACGTTCCTGCGCTATCTAGGCGAAGTGGCCACCGCCGTGAGCGCGCTCAATGAGGCCGACGCGAAGCAGGTGTACGACAACCTGGTCGAACTGGCCCGCAAAAAGACGGCTCAAGCCGACGTGCGGTTCGACGAAAACGGCCAGCCGATCCTGGAGGAAGATGAGGCCGAAGAGCAGGATTACGGCGGCAGCGTGTTGATCGTGCCACGCGGCGAAAGGGCCTAGCGCGGCTGCCAAGTACCACGTAGGTTATGCTTCAGCATAACGACCCCGCTCACCACGCGTTGGTCGCACCAGTGCCCCGTGGCTCGACGGGCTTGCCATCGCTAGAGTGAGCGGCTCCACAATGCGCATAGCATTTAGGACGACATTAGGGTCGTGCCAAACGTCCGTTCGACCCAATCGAGTTCTGAGAGATTCTTTCGCCGCCAGACCTGCCACCTCTTGCCTTGATAGGACGGAGTGAAGTCCTTTAGTTTCTCGAACTGCTGCTCGAGGACCTCGGCGACTGCTGGCGGAGTCTCGGTTTCAACCCAGAGTTCTTCGATCAGCACCGCGCTGTTTACCGCATTCGCCATCTCAGGAGTGATCGCCGCGCCATCGATCTTGAGGCTCCGCCCGCGGCCTCGTCCGGTCCAATCCTCTTCTTCGATCGCCATGCCAAGGCTGGCTCGCGCGTGGTCGAGAATGTGAGCTTCTTGCGAGTGCCGCACCGGCGCGCAGCCGGCGGCGAGCGCGACAAACATCATCAGCCATCGTGGCATGGATCGGTCCTCCGGGCGGAGATTCTCCGCCGCCTGTTGGCTACCGTCCAGATCAATGGGCGAACGCGTTTGTGTTGACCATGCTGGCAAGTCGATCATTGGCCCCCGGCGAGTCGCCGGGGGGAGAGAAATCGCCAACCCGCCGAGCCCCAAAATCTTGGCGCAGGGCAGTTCGCGGAGATTGCCCCCCGTGGCTCACGGGGGCGAATAGGCGCGTCGCCCGCGCACCCGCCTGACTCACGTTGACCGTATCTCGACGAGCGGGCTACGCTGCTGCGACGGAAATCCCCGGCTCTCACCACGCGATACGGTGCGTATGATGCGCTGCTGCCTAATCGTCGTCCTGGTCCTCACGGGCTCTGTCCTGCTTGGCAAAGCCGAAGAGCCGACACCCGCCAACGGCGAAACCGCGCCGGCCGCAAAGTCCGAACACGAGCCGGGCAAGGTCTTAACCGCCGAACAGCTCGAGCACGCGCGCAAGGCGGCCGAAAGTCTCGAGGCCGCCGGTTTGGTGGAAGACGCGAAGAAGCTGCGTGAACAACTGGCCGCGGTTGAACAAGACCAGGCCAATCAACTACTCGACGCAAAGCTCGCCGAACTAACCGAGCTCGAGCGCGAGGTCTCTCGTCTGCGAACGCTGACAGGCAGACATCCGTACGTCGCAATCCACGTGCAAATCGTCACGTGTGAACGTCACCAACTCAAGGCGAAAGGGTTGCAACTCGGCGAAGGTGCGATCGCTCCCTTCCCAAACCCCAAGTCCCCCGGCTGGTCGTTTGAGCCCGCGGACGCGAAGGCCTCTCAGCAAGCGCTGGCAACGCTTCGAGAGCAGCAGCTTTCGAAGCCGCTGACGGATGCGACGTTGATGACCACCTATGAGCGCACAGCATGGTTCAACGACGGCGGCGAGTTCCCGGTGCCGACGAGCAAAGCGGACGGATCGTTTGGGATCGAATGGAAGAAGTGGGGCACACTGGTCGAGTTTCTCCCCCACCCGCGCGGAGCGAAAGGATTCAAGTTCGATCTCCGCGCTCGAGTGTCGCAGCAAGAGAAGGGTCGAGACATTTCTTTAGCCGGAACGACAGTGCCAGCGCTGAGCGTCACGGAGATGGACACCGGCGCCGAGCTCGACCCCGGCCAATCGATCAACCTGGCCCATGCCGGCACAGCCATCCGAGGCGAGGGCGACGAGGCTCGGGCGATCGAGCGGTTGACGCTCGTCGTTGCGACTCCTGAGACCATGACCGCGGAAGCGTTTGACGACTACTTGCGCAAGCGGCAGAAGGCGGCGCCATCAGCTCCTTCCAAGCCCGAGGGGGAGAAGGGGCGTGAAGTTGGTCAGGCCGCCCCGGATCCATTCCTACAGCCTCAACGGATTCCCGGAATCGCCGTTCAACCCCTGCGGCCCACGCCGTTGTTGCCAGAGTCGGAATCGAGCGGCGCTTCACTGCCTGAAACGCCGGCCATTCAACAAGACCTCTCTGTCGACTAACAAGCAGCGCGAGATGACCATCGTCCTCGCGCGGCTCACAGGCTGTTAATGGGCGTACTGCGCATTCGCCGCGGCCACACTCGCGCCGTGTTCGAACTTGTGCCCCTGCTCAGCCAAGAGCTGTTCGAGGGCGGCCAGGAACACGAGCACGTTGGCCGGGCGAGAGCCGTGGCCCATGAGGCCGATGCGCCAGACCTTGCCTTTGAAGTCGCCGAGGCCGGCGCCGATCTCGATACCAAACCGCTCGAGCAGCGCCTTGCGCACGGCCGCGTCGTCGACGCCTGCCGGCACACGCACCGCGTTCAGCATCGGCAGTTGATGCCCCTCGGCGGCCGCATAGCCAATGCCGATCGCCGCCAGCCCTGCCTTGAGTGCCTCGTGATTGCGGCGGTGACGGGCATGGCTTGCTTCGAGCCCCTCCTCATGCACAATCCGCAGCGCCTCGTAGAGGCCATAGGTCATGTTGATGGGCGCCGTGTGGTGGTACACCCGCTGCTCGCCCCAGTACTGAGCCAGCATCGTCACGTCTAAGTACCAGCTCTGCACCTTGGTCTTGCGGGCGAGGATGACATCCATCGCCCGGTCGTTGAACGACACCGGCGCGAGGCCCGGCGGGCAGCTCAGGCACTTCTGGGTGCCGGAGTAAATGGCGTCGATGCCCCAAGCGTCGACCTCGACCGGCAGACCGCCGAGCCCGGTGACGGCGTCGACTAGGATCATGGCCCCGGCGTCATGCACGAGCTTGGCAATCTCCTCGATCGGCTGCCACGCGCCCGTCGAAGTTTCGGCCAGCACAATGCCCACGACCTTAGGCTTGGCCTGCGCGAGCGCGTCTTTCAAGTCTTCGGGGCGGAAGACTTCGCCCCAAGGACGGTCGAGGCGCGTGACCTTGGCGCCGGCGCGCGCGGCCACGTCGGCCATGCGGCCGCCGAACACGCCGTTCACGCAGACGATCATCGAGTCGCCTGGTTCGATCAGATTCACGACCGTGGCTTCCATGCCGGCCGAGCCGGTGCCGGAGATCGCCAGTGTCATCCGGTTCTTCGTGCGAAAGACGCCCCGCAGCAATTCCTGCGAGTGGTTCATCAGCTCCAGGTAATACGGATCGAGGTGCCCCACGGTGGGCGCCGCCATCGCCTGCAGCACGCGCGGGTGAATGGGGCTGGGGCCAGGACCGAGGAGCAAACGAATCGGCGGATTGACGGCGGGAGCGGACAAGGTTGGGAGCCTTTCGGAAGAACGATGGCGGTGAGAAGAGGATCAGGCCGGCGGCGTTTCGCGCACGAGCCGGCTGATCTCTTTGAATTGGGGCGTGCCAGCGGCTTGGCACCATTCGAACAGGGCCGCTTCGGTGGTGGTCAGAGTAGCGCCGGCCAGTTCCATGCGGCGGAGCGCGGTGTCGTGGTCGATCTGAAACCGCGCGCCCACGGCGTCGACCGCGATATACACGCGGAACCCGGCCGCGATCAGATCGAGCGCGGTTTGCTGCACGCACACATGCGATTCGATGCCGGCCAGCAATACCCGATGCGCCCCGCTGGCCACGAGCGCCTGCATCGCCGGTTCGCACGCCGCGCAACTGAACGCCAGCTTGCTGGGCGCCGGCGACGGCAGACGGTCGGCCAACTCGCGGTGCGTGCCGCCCAGGCCTTGGGGGTACTGCTCGGTGACGAGCGACGGCACGCCCAAGGCCTTGGCGCCGTCGAGTAGCCGACGGATGTTCCACACCAGTCGGCGGTGCTCCGGCACGAGCGAAATGAGCTTGTCCTGCACGTCGATGACGAGCAGCGCCGAGTCGTCGGCGGACATCAATTCGGGACTGCGGACAAAGATCGGAGCGTTCATGTCGAATAGCATACCGTAGCGACCGCCACGCCCAAACGGGCGGCCGCCTAAGAACCCCTCTGCCCTGGAGACTGCCTGAGATGTTGCTGGCTGCTGTTCAAGATGTTCAGAACGCCTATTTCGTGGGCTGGGGCACCCTGTCGCTGCTGAGCGCCGGCATCGCTCAAGGCAAGAACCGCAGCGGCCTCAACTGGTTCCTGATCACGCTGCTCTTGGGCCCCCTCGGAGTCCTGGCGCTCGTGCTCTGTGAGAAATTGCCGCCAAAGGCGCTGCCGGTGAACTAAGGGCGTTTGACGCAGCCGCTTGGTTCGCTCGCGGCGGTGTTGCAGTGGAAGTCCCCCCCCGTCATTGACGGGGGGGCTAAGGAGATGGGAACCGCCGTAGTTAGCCCCCGGCGAGTCGCCGGGGGGGCGAGCATCGTCGCGGCGGAAGCAACCGGTAGAGAGCAGATCGAGTTGCGCTTTCTAAAGCCCGCGCAACCGAAGGGCCACACTTTTTCCCCATCTGCCAGCCCCCTGCATCGCCCCCGCTCGGTAGTTATACTCCGCGTTAGTTGGCGCGCAGTTTCTACCGAGAGGATGGCAACCATGAGGCCGGCGATCGTCGGGTTGGGGATCATGTGCGCGCTGTTTGCAGCAGTGGCGAGGGCGGAAGAACAACCGGCTACCGTGGGGCCCGCGGCCGGCTATGAGCCGCTGGTGGCCGCGCTGCGAGACGCCGTAGCGAGCGAAGTGGAGGCCAAAGATCTGCCAGCCTTTTCCATCGCCCTCATCGACGGCGACCGCGTTGTCTGGGCCGCCGGCTTTGGATTTCAAGACACTGCCCGCAAGGTCCCCGCCGGCGCCCATACGATCTACCGTGTCGGCTCGGTGTCGAAGCTGTTCACGGATGTCGGCGTGATGCAGCTCGTCGAGCAAGGCAAGCTCGATCTCGACGCGCCCGTGTCGACTTATCTGCCAAGCTTCAAGCCGCGGAATTCCACCGATACACCGATTACGCTGCGGCAACTCATGACGCACCGCTCGGGGCTCTTGCGCGAGTCGCCGGTCGGCAACTACTTCGACGATACGAGCCCTAGCCTGGCCGACACTGTGGCCAGCTTGAATCAGACGGCGCTCGTCTATCCGCCGAACACCAAGACAAAGTACTCGAACGCTGCGGTGGCGGTGGCCGGCCAGGTGCTCGAGGTCACGCAAGGCACGCCGTTCAATGCCTGGCTGCGCAAGGCGGTGCTCGCGCCGCTCGAAATGAGCGCCAGCGACTTCGAGCTCACGCCGGCGGTCGAGGCCAAGTTGGCCGACGCCTTGATGTGGACCTACGATGATCGCCGCTTCGCCGCGCCCAAGTTCGCGCTCGGCACCGCGCCGGCCGGCAACATGTACTCGAGTGTGCTCGACCTAGCTAAGTTCGTGATGGCTGTGAATCACGCGGGCCGCTACGGCGACAAGGCGCTGCTCAAGCCGGAAACCCTGCAGGCAATGATCGACCCCAAGCAGGTCGAAGGCAATTTCGGCATCGGCTTCCACGTGGCCGATCTCGACGGCGCCCGCGTCGTAGGGCATGGCGGCGCGGTGTACGGTTTTTCGACGCAGCTCGCCGCGATGCCAGAGAAGAACGTCGGCGTGGTCGCGGTCTCCGCGCTCGACGGCAGTAACGGCGTCGTCGAACGGCTGACGAATCATGCACTGCGGTCACTCTTGGCTCACAAGGAAGGCCGCCCGCTGCCGACGCTCGCGACGAGCGCACCGGTCGATGCCGAGCGGGCACGCCAAGTGGCCGGCCGCTATCGCTCCGACGACAAGCCACTCGAAGTAATCCATCGCGACGGAAAACTCTTCGCCCAACTCGGCGCTTTCCGCCGCGAACTGCGCGGCACGGCAGACGGCTTCATTGTCGACGACACGTTCGGATACGGCCCCGAGGTCAAACTCGAGGGCGGCGCACTCGTAATTGATGGCCGCCGCTACCAGCGCGAGGCCGACGAGCCGCCGGCCGAAGCGCCGGAACGCTGGCGCGGCCTGATCGGCGAGTATGGCTGGGACCACAACGTGCTCTACATTCTCGAGGACCGCGGCCAGTTGGTGGCGCTGATCGAGTGGTTCTACACCTACCCTCTCGAGGAACGCGGCGAGAACGAGTTCGACTTTCCTGATGCCGGTCTGTACCACGGCGAAGGCTTGAAGTTCGAGCGCGACGCCAGCGGCCAGACTACGGCAGTGGTGGCCGCCGGCGTGCGGTTCGAGCGGCGGAAGCTCGGCGACTTCGTCGAGGGCGCGTTCCGCGTGCAACCGGTCAAGCCGCTCGATGAGCTGCGGACCGCGGCGCTCGCGGCTCAGCCACCGGCCGAGCCGGGGCCGTTTCGCAAGAGCGACCTGGTCGACCTAGCCACGATCGACCCCACAATCCGCTTCGACATCCGGTACGCCGGCACGAACAACTTCATGGGCGTGCCCTTCTACCAGCAGGCCAAGGCCTACCTACAGCGGCCCGCGGCCGAGGCGCTGGGACGCGTGCAAAAGAAGCTGGCCAGCCAAGGCGTGGGGCTGCTCGTTCACGACGCCTATCGCCCCTGGCATGTGACCAAGATGTTTTGGGACGCGACGCCGGAGCAGTTCCACGACTTTGTGGCCGACCCCCGCTTAGGCTCACGCCACAACCGCGGCTGCGCGGTCGACCTCACACTCTGCGACCTGGCCAGCGGCCAGCCGCTCGACTTTGTGTCGGTGTACGACGAGTTCTCACCGAGGGCCTTTCCCGCCTACCCCGGCGGCACGTCACGCGAGCGCTGGCGGCGGGCACAACTACGCGCGGCCATGGAGTCGGAAGGTTTTAGCGTCTTCCCACTCGAATGGTGGCACTTCGACTTCAAGGATTGGAAAGAGTACCCGCTTTCGAATGCGACGTTTGAGGGGCTCGAGGCGAGTGCCGCCGAGCAGTGATAAGCCAGCGGCGTCCCCGGCGAGCGACCGGCGTCAGCCGGCTGACCGATCCGCAGTGCGCATGTTCCACGGTCGAGCGCAAAAAAAGTAGCGGCCAGGGACGATTGTCCAAGTCGGCTGTCGCCGGCCCTCTGGTCGCTGAACCAGTTATAGCACAATCGCTCCTCGCAATTTCGATTACGGCGTAGCGCAAGCGTCGACCGCGGGCCCTTCCCCGCCTGATATACTTCCGTGCGGCGTTTGAGCGATCCGCGCCATTCCATCGAACAGAGCCCCCCGAGGCATCGTTTCCCGGTGATGAAGACTTCTGCCCGCTTCGAGACCGCCGATAGCCGCCTGCCTGCCGGCGCCGCCAACAGTCCGGCCGCCAAGCGGCGGTTTGCCAGCGACAACACGGCCGGCATCTGTCCCGAGGCCTGGCAAGCCATGGAGCGGGCCAATCAAGGGGCGGCGGCCGCCTATGGCGACGACCCCTGGACGCTCGAAGCCAGCAACCGACTACGGGAGCTGTTCGAGATCGACTGCGATGTCTTCTTCACCTTCGGCGGCACGGCGGCCAACTCGCTGGGCTTGGCGTCGCTCTGTCAATCGTATCACAGTGTAATCGCTCACGAGTTCGCGCACGTCGAAACCGACGAGTGCGGCGGTCCCGAGTTCTACTCCAACGGCACCAAGCTGCTCTTGGCGAGCGGCCCCGACGGCAAGCTCGATCCAGCCTCGGTCGGTGAGATCGTCCGCCGCCGCACCGACATCCATTTTCCAAAGCCGCGGGCGCTAAGCATCACCCAGGCCACCGAGATGGGCACGATCTACACGCTGGCGGAGCTCGACGCCGTGCGTGAGGTGGTCCATCGCACGGGTCTGCACCTGCATATGGACGGCGCTCGCTTCGCCAACGCCGTGGCCACGCTCGGCGCTTCGCCCAAGGAGATCACCTGGAAGATGGGGGTCGACGTGCTCTGCTTCGGCGGCACGAAGAACGGCATGGCCGTGGGCGATTGCGTGATCTTCTTCAACCACGAACTGGCGCACGAGTTCGGTTACCGCTGCAAACAGGCAGGCCAACTCGCCTCGAAGATGCGGTTTCTGGCGGCGCCCTGGACGGGACTGCTCGAGAACGACGCCTGGCTCGAGAACGGTCGCCGCGCGAACCGCGCGGCGCAGCGTCTGGCGACTGGACTTCGGCAAGTCGCCGGCGTCGAGATCCTCTTCCCGGTCGAGGCCAATAGCGTCTTCGTCCGCTTTCCTACGCCGATCGCCGATGGCCTGCGTTCGGCCGGCTGGGTGTTCTACAACTTCATCGGCGCCGGCGGACAACGCCTGATGTGCAACTGGTCGACCACGGATGAAGACGTCGACGAACTCCTGGCCGACGTCGCCCGCTTCGCCGCAGCCGCTTAGGCTCCCCTCGCAATCGTGCTTCCGAACCTATGCTTAGGCGGAAGACCCAGTGTTCGCAGACCGGAGTCGCGCGTGCTCGAGCCCGTTCGCGTTTTGCACTTTTGGGAAAAGCTCAGGGCCAGCTATTGGTTCGTGCCTGCGCTGCTGACGCTCACGGCCTGCGCGCTGGCCGGCGGCACGGTGACGCTCGACCGTGTTTTGCAGGACGAGTATGTCGAGGGCTTGGGGTGGGCTTACGGAGGGGGCCCCGACGGCGCTCAGGCGGTGCTCTCGACCATCGCCGGGTCGATGATCACCGTGGCGGGCGTCGTCTTCTCGCTCACCATGGTGACGCTCACGTTGGCGTCGTCGCAGTTTGGTCCACGGCTGCTGCGAAACTTCATGCGCGATTGGATCAACCAAATCGTGCTCGGCGTCTTCGTGGCCACGTTTTTGTTTTGCCTGTTGGTGCTGCGCACCGTGTCGAACGTGGAGCGCGCGGAGTTCGTGCCTCACATCTCGGTTTCGGTGGCCGTGCTGCTCAGCGTGTTGAGCATGGGGGTGCTCATCTACTTTTTCCATCATGTTTCCACTTCGATTCAGGTCAGCCATGTGATCCGGGCCGCAGCCGACGAGTTGTCAGTGGGAATCGATCGACTGTTCCCCGAAGAACTGGGCGACGAGGAACCGTCGACCGCT
>JAESFN010000486.1_pt1 | contig 35491 bp, 25 predicted proteins | sample 9269411 | NCBI WGS metagenome assembly JAESFN01 (sample SAMN14505399, study PRJNA617100) | algae metagenome | isolation source: Iphinoe sp. HA4291-MV1 and co-occurring heterotrophs from trail next to... | place: USA: Maunawili Falls, Hawaii | collected 2009-07-25
TCTTCCTTTCTCATGTGTCCGCCGGGTCCATCTTGCCTGGCCTGTCAACTCATTGTCAAGAATAAAACGACCCTGCGTGAGTGAATGACCGTTCTGACGGCTTAAACGCCGTGCAGGGCGCCCCGTCAGGCGGCTCTCAGAGAGTACGTCACAGCACTGGAAGAGGAGCCACTGCCGGGCAACTCGACCGGAACACGTATTGCCGGTTCTATCAGCGCCTGTGTCCAGCTTCACGTTCCCTCCGCTCTCTCCAGTCCTCGAGTGACACCCCAGCGGTTCGCGAGTTGCGAGATCCCGCAGCGTCCTGCTCAACCGGCGTGCCATCGCTCCTCGCGCGCGGTACCGCATCCGGCGCTGCCCGCAAGCCGGTAATCCGTTCGGCCAATTCCACCGAGTCGGGCCTCGGGGCGTCCCGGGATCCTGCGTGCCGCGAAAGCACTACCCGGAGTTGATCACGTAGCTCGGACAGTGCCTTCGCATAGCCTTCTTCCGCAAATACTTTCCCAAGACGAATTCGGTAACCATGCAACTGCGCCTCGGCGATCACTAGCTCCTGCCGTCGCTCGGCCCGTTCCTGGACATAACCTACCGCCAGCCGCTCGAGTGCATTGGTGATCGCTCGCGGCCCTTGATGGTTACGGGACAGCGAGGCAGTTCGCATCGCCTCACCTTGCAAATACACTTCCGGCCCGATTCCCGGATGCAAGACGAGGCCGAACTCCAGCCCTCGATACGTCCCGAGGGCGTAGCGCCGCGACTCACGCACGCGTTCCGGCAGTTTTTCGAGCTTGATCGCCAGGGCATCTCGAAACCGGTCGTGCCCGCACTGCTGACTGTCAATCGTCCCCATGCCGCAGGCGTGATCCAAAAGCGTGCGCCCGTCCGCCTTGAGACGCCGAATTCGCTCCTGAAGCCGTTCGATCGTGACTGGCAGATCTCGAACCTTCTTGCGCGCCAGAAACTGCTCGTCAAGATGGTTGCGCTGCAAGATCGCCAGCCGCTGCAGCTCGGCATCCGCCTCCGCCAAGGTCAGCACCGCCGGATTGCCGGAGGCGATCGCCTTCACCTCCGCATACGAGAGCTCTTGACCGCCAACATCCTCGGCCTGGCGGAGCGCGTTGTCGCCGGTGATGACTTGACTAATGAAGCGGGCCTTGGTTTCGAGCGCCTGCCACATGTAGGCGTCGAACGAGCCCTCGGTGACGTAACGGTAGATCGCGACTTCGGCGTTTTCATTGCCCTGGCGCAAGATACGGCCTTCGCGCTGCTCGACCTCGGCTGGCTTCCAAGGTGCGTCGAGATGATGCAGGGCCACCAGGCGTTTTTGTACATTAGTTCCCGTGCCCATTTTTTGGGTGCTGCCCAAGAGCACGCGCACCGAGCCATTGCGAACTCGTTCGAACAGCGACTGCTTCTTGGCATCGGAATCGGCATCGCCGATGCAGGCGATCTCCTCGCGCGGTATCCCGCGCTCGATCAGCTTGCCAACGATTTCTCCATAGACCGAATAGCCCCAGGGAGTCGAATTCACGCCCAGGTCAGCGAAAATAAGCTGCGCGCCGCGTACCGGCGCCGACTCGCGCCAGATCTTCACCACGTGTTCCGCCAAGGCGTTGACCTTCGATCCTGGGTGATCCTCCGCCTCCGCCATGAGCATCCGGGCATCGGTGGCGAGTTGGCGACCATCGGTCGTGATGGCCAGCGCATTATCCTCGCGGGGATCGACCTTGTCCCGCCGTAGCCGCTCGTACCGCTCGACGAGTTCAGCCTGCAAACGCTGCTGATCCTCCGACATCGGACAAGCCACGATGATCGGTTTTCCTTCGAGCAGCTGGGGCCGAGGCAAGTTGAGCATCTCGGCCGTCTGTACGTCGGCGAACGAGCGGAACATCTGCTGCAGCTCCGGCAGGTTCGTGAACTTGGCGAACCGGCTACGAGCGCGCAGGCTCGCCCCATCAGGGGCAATCTCCATCGACTCCACGACTTCGCCGAACGTCGCCGCCCACGCGTCAAAATGCTCGAGGCCTCGGCTTTCGAGTCCCGCGGGATCAAGGTACCGCTGCATCGTGTACAGCTCGACCATCGTGTTCGAGATCGGCGTGCCGGTGGCGAAGGTGACGCCGTGCCTCGGCTGCTTGCTATCCAGATAGCGGGCCTTCATGAAGACATCGAAGGCGCGTTCCGAGCCGCCGGTCTGGATGCCGGCCACGCGTTCCATCTTGCTGGGCGTTTCGAGATTCTTGAAGTAATGGGCCTCGTCGATGAAGACGTGGTCGACTCCCAGTTCGTCGAACACCAGGCCATCGTCTTTCTTATCCTCGGCCAATAGATCCTTGAGCCGCGCTGCGCGGGCCGCTTTTTGTTTCTCGATCGTCTTGATCAGGTTGCGGCTGCCGCCGCGATTGGCGGCATGCTCAATCAGCAGCGCGTCGTACGCGGCGATCTGGTCCAGCAGAAAATCCTTCTGGTACTCGCGCGACATGCCGATCCGCTCGAAGGAGCTGTGCGTTACAATGATGCCGTCCCAGCGGCCGCTGGCGATCTTGGCCGTCAGCATCTTGCGGCGGTCCTTGGCGAGGTCTTCCTTAGCAGCCACGAGCAGCTTGGCGTTCGGATAGAGCTGCAAGAATTCTCTGGCGAACTGCTCTAAGAGGTGATTGGGGACCACGTACATCGGCTTTTGGATCAGGCCCGCCTGCTTGAGCTTCATGCCGGTGGCGGCCATCGTAAACGTCTTGCCGGCGCCCACGCAGTGGGCGAGCAAGGTGTTGCCGCTGCTCATGCCCCGCCAGACGGCATTGTGCTGGTGCGGCCGTAAGCGAATCGCCTGATTCATGCCCGGATAGTCGAGGTGCGAACCGTCGAAGTGCCGTGGGCGAAGGTTGTTGTAGGTGTCGTTGTACAGCCGCACCAACCGCTCGGTGCGGTCGGGATCGGCAAAGATCCAGGCCTGAAACCGCTCTTTGAGGAGCTTTTGCTTTTCGCGGGCGGCCAGGGTGTCTGCTTGGTTGACCACACGTTCTTCGCCGTTTGGGCCCACGGTGGTGTCGTAGATGACAGGCGACTTCAGATTCAGCGCCAGCTCGAAAAGCCAGACGCCGTTGGCGCGCGCAGTGCCGTAATCCGAGCAGGCGGCGGCCGAAGCGGTCGCGGCATGACCTGCTTCGAGGCTCCACAGCGCCTCTTTGGCCAGGTAAGCCACGCGCACCGTGGAAGGCGCCACCCCAAACACTTCCGCGGCAAAGGCCGTAACGTCGCTCCCGGGGACCCAGGGGGAACCCAGCTTGGCGTCGATATCGCCCGGCAACACATCTTCGGGCTGCACGGCTTGCAGCGCCTCGACGTTCCGGGCATAGGCAGGACCAGCTCGTTCCGCCTCGGCCAGCTTGGCACGTACGTTCCCCGACAGATACAGATCGGCCGGTTGCCACTGGCCGGTGCCTGGCACCTGGTAGATCAGTTCGCCCAGTTCGGCGATGATTTCGGGCTGCGGTTTGCCGTACAGCCGCTCGATCAGCTCGAGGTCGACGACGCCCCGTTGATTGAGCGACGCCAACAGCCCTTCCTCGGCGCTGGCGACGTGGGTGAGGGGAGGGGTGCGCCCCACTACGTCCTGGAGCAGGATCGCGGCCTCGGCAGCCTGTCCCGTGATCTCGTCGTAGTCCTCGAGCGACATCACCAGCATGGCGTCCGGATCTTCGCGAAACTTCACCAGATTGGGCATGCGGCGAATCACGTTGCCGTCGCGGGTCGCGCCGAAGGTCGTCTTGTTGATGGGGCCGTAGGCCAAGACAAAGCGGTCGTAGGCACGATTGAGTTCGTCGCGTGCTTCCAGCCGCTCGGTTTCGGGCCAGTCGTCGTTCTGACTCTTGAGCACCCGTCGAGCGCGGTCGCGCAAGCCCACGAGCGCCGCCAGCCGGCGCCCGGTCAGAGTGTCATCCGCCGTGAGCTTTCGGCCGCCGTAAACCACCTGCTGCGCTTGGCCATCGACGACCTGGCAGAGTGCGCGGTCAGCTCGCACCCAAAAACTTCCTTCCTCGAGCTGCTGGTTGGCGGGCCGCTCTCCAGCCGGCTCTGGAAACGGAAGAGTGTGGAGAGCGGGAAATTCCGGCAACCGCTCGATCACCCTTTCCAGCTGCTCGGCAAGGTCGCCGTTACTGAGCAGGCTATAGCCCTCGCCATAGAGCGTGTCCTTGGTGCTCCAGGCGCCCAACACCATCTCAGGGCGGTTCAGGAAATAGCGGTTCACGGCGAATTCGCGTCCGTCGACCTCAAGCGTTCCCAAGCGAAGCCAGTCGGCATCGGTGTGTTGCGCGGCGTCGTGATCGGCGCGTTTGCGGAGGAACACGATGTCAGTGACGACCGCCGTGCCTTCGCGGGCGAAGGCATTCGACGGCAGGCGGACGGCGCCCACGAAATCGGCCTGCTCGGCGAGCAGCTCGCGCACGGCGGCGTTCTGTTTATCGAGCGTGAAGTGCGTGGTCACGAGCGCGAGCACTCCGCCCGGCCGCAGCGCCGCAACCGACTTGGCGAAGAAGTAGTCGTGCAGCGAAAGCTTGCGGCCTTGGTATTCGAGCTTGAGATCGGCAAACGGCACGTTGCCGACAACGGCGTCGAGCCGTCCCAGGGGCAGCTTCGTGTCCTGAAAACTCTCGATGCGGATGTCGTGGCGTGGGTGCAGCGCCCGGGCGATCTGTCCCGAGATCAGATCGAGCTCAACGCCAATAAACCGGTTATCCGGCGGACCGTCGCTCAAAAAGTTGCCGCTGCCACAGCCCGGTTCCAACAGCAGGGATTGCTCCGGAACTCCCAGTCGGCGGATCGCCCGGTGGATGGCCTCAATGACCGTGGGAGAGGTGTAGAAGGCGTTGAAGGTCGACTGCTTGGCGCTGGCGTATTCCTCGGCGGTCAGCAGCGCCTCGAGCTCTTCGCCTAAGGCTTGCCAGGAGGCGTCCTTGTAGCGCCCGGAGGTCGGATTGCGGAAGATCGAGCGGGCCAGCGGCCCAAACCCTGCGAAGCGGCGCAAGATCGCTTGCTCGTCGAGGTTCGCCACGCGCTCTTGTCGCTCGAGCCGCTTGACCGTGCGGATCGCCTCGAGCAGATCACGGGCTTTGGCTTTTTCGCCGCTGGCGATGCCTCGGTCAGAGCGTTTGACCGCTGGCACTCGCTCTGTGTCGGTCTGCGGTAATTCGCTAAATTCGGACTCTACGGGTGCCAAAGCGTACTCCTGCGGAACCGTGGAACTCAGCAGCGCCGCGGGCGAGGTGGTCGTGTCGAACAGCAAGCCGAGTTGGCTGGCCGTTCTTGGCTGATCCCCGCGCGCAAGCGTGAACGGCTCGCTGATCGGGGCCTGTCGGCACGGCAGAGACTCGAGCTCTCGCTGGGGCACCAGCAGGGGCTGACCAACCGGCCCCGCGGCAGCCGGGAGGTCTGGCGGGAAACATGAGGTCGAGTCGGCCAGACCGGCCAACTCGACGGGCGTGCCCGCGCTCGAGATCTCGGACGGGAGAGACTCAGACGGCGGAGCGGCATCCTCTGCGGCACGGCCTCGGGAACGCGCTATTCGTTCGACGAAGGAGCAGGGCAATTCGGTTGCCTGGCACTCGCGAGGTTCTCCGGCGACCCGCTCGGCAAACGACTCTCGAGGTCGGCGATCGCCAACTCGAGCGCTTCGCTGGCCACCTGCTGGTAGTCGCTCGCCGGTCTCCGCTGGGCCAAGGTCCGCTGCCACCGCAGGTGACTCGCCTTCAGTTCGTGGGCGTAGAACTCGAGCGTCGTCCGCAACTGGCGGTACTTCTGCAGGCGGCGTTTCAGTTCGGGCCGGTCCGTGAGCAGTTCGAGCACGATCGTCTTGTAATGCATGGGGTTCTCCGGGTGAGGATGGTAAGGGGCGCTCGGCGACGAGCGTGTCCCCGGCTTCCTGATCGGTGAAAGGGAGCAGCGACTGGAAGGGGGACTTGCTGCGGCGGGCCAACGGCTAGCGTTCCTCCGGCACGGGTGACGCGGAGCAGGAGGTTGGATGTTGATGGAAAACGTCGTCGTGAGGCTGCATGGCGTGGTTCGCTGGGGATGCGTCCGCGCCGGCGGGGAGGGCCCTGCCTGTAATTCAGGTCCGGTCCGACGGGACGCGGTTCGATCGATAGCACAGCATGTCCCGCGAGTCGAATCCCAAGGTGGCACAAGGGGCCACGTCCAATTGAGGAGCGCGGTTCGATCGCGTAGAATAGGGCCACAATCTGAAATGACGCGCGAGCGTCACGACGCTGCTTCCGGGAAAACCGCCAAGTTCACTTTGGGAAAGCAGCGCCCGGACCGCGCGCCCCGCATGGGGCGTCGGCCGAGGCGCTTCCCATGCCCCTTGGCGGGGGTTCCCGGAGTGGCTTTGGTTCGACGCTCCTTTTTTTATGGGGTGCGCCCGATGGCCGCTCACGATCCGCCAGCGGACTGGGACCGCGACCTGCCGCCTCGTCCGATCAGCGAGGAACTCTGGCGCGCGCTCGTTGCGGACTTGAGGCTCTCGCCTCAACAGGCCCGCATCGTCGATCTGATCCACCGCGATCTCGAATACGACGAGATTGCCCGGCGACTCGGCATCAGCGAACGGGTGGTTCGAGATTATCTCAAGCGCGTCTGCCTCCGTCTGGGAGTTCGCCGGCGCTCGGGACTCGTCCTCTACGCCTACGCACGCTCGCATGCGCTGCGTCATTAAAGGCGCCGTCGCCAGCGACGGCGTGGCTGCGAGCGGCGTCGTTCGGCCGGCTTTCGAGCCCTTAGTGGTGTGCTCTAGGTTGCGGTTGGCTGCTGGCGAGCGCCCGGCGGCATCCCATCCGAACTGAGGAGCGAGCGATGACCAGGCCGTATGACTCACGATGGATTCTGTCCCTGTTTGTGCTGGGCGGGACCGTTCTTGCCCCCGCGGCAACCGAGGCGACGGTGCTGACCTTTGATGCCGGAGTGCTCTACACCGAGTACGCGAGCAATGGCAAGGCGCTCGTGCAGGGCCACGGCGACCGAGTGACCTCGTCCGCGCAAGGGCCCCACTCCTACCGAAAAGGGAGCGGCTGGACGCCTAACGTTACGCTGGACTACTCCCCGGCGATGCAGTTTCGCACGGGAGTTTTTGGTTGGGGCGAGCTCGACCTGCCCGTGGCCGTAACCTACGACAGCCTGATGTCGATCACCTTTCACGCCGACGACGGCTGGGAGATCGCTCTGGTCAACTTAGCTATGGCCTCGCGCGACGGGGATCGCACGCTCGAGCACGTGATTGTCTGGAACGACACGACGGACGAGAGCTTGTTCCTGGAATCGAACGGGCTAGCTCCGCTACGAGGAGCACGGAGTGTGGAGTTCCCCGCGTCCGCCCGCGCAAACTCACTGCGACTCGAAATCGCCACGGGCGATCCGGCCGGCTGGGATTGGGTGGGGATTGACGACCTGAGCTTCTTCCAGGTGCCCGCTGGTTACTCGCTGGGAGACGCGAATCGAGACCATTCCGTGGACTTGGCCGACTTCGGCATCCTCAAAGCAAACTTCGGCAAAGCGTTCGCTGCGGAGGGCTGGGGCCTGGGAGACTTCAATCTCGACCGCAAGGTCGATCTGGAAGACTTCGGGACCCTCAAGGCGAACTTCGGCAGCCGCACCGCCGCGATCGTTGCCGAACCGTCTTGCTGGGCACTCGCCGTCCTTGGCCTGATGGGCTGGATCGTAGCCGAACGGCTTCGGTGACCGCGGTCACCGAGTTGAGCTTGAGCGCTTTCAGACTTGGTCGTTTTCTCAACCGTAAAGGTGAGGGCCCTATGGGACTGTTCGGTGATCTTTTCCAAGGAGTCGTCGAGAGCCTCCTGAGCGACGGAACTCCTGGCGTACGTCGCACCGGGGATGGCTGCGCCGCATGCAGTCGCTGTGGCGAGTTCCAGGCCGAGTCCCCCGGCTCGCTGTGGTGCGTCTGTGGACACGACCTCAGCCAGCATGGCGAGGCTTACCGCGACAGCATTCGCCGCGCGAGCTCGGACTGACGCCTACCTTGTGGGCAATCTGGCCGTGTAACTCTTCATCCTGGCGCGCGTAGGGGCGTGTAGCGCGAAGCAACCCCCGCGCTAGGAGAGTTGGGCAAGCGCCCCGCGCGTTCGCCGCGCTGCCTCGAGCGAGCCCGCCTCAGCGACGAGCCGCTTGGCCTGCAGCAGCGCACTGAGCGAGAAGACGGCCTGGCGTGGCCTGCCTGGGCCCCGCCTGCTGGCCGTCTCCTCGGCGGCGCGGGCCCGCACGACGCTGACCATCTGCGCGCTGACCTTGACCCGCCGCGCGGCCAGGTGCTCGATGACGTCGCGATTGCGGGCCTCGGGCCCCAGCTCCTCGAGGGCCCGGCGAATGAGTGCGGATTTGCTGCGCTTGCGGGGCGCCATGAGGACGAATCCCCAATGGTCGAGGGGAGTTCCGCCCCAAGTGTTGGCCACGTCGGGGCGTTAAATCGCCAAGTTCGTCCCAGGCGCACTGAAACCGTTAGCCCGCTGCTCGAGCCACGGGCGGCAGCCCTGTGAGAGCCCCTGGACCCTGGCTCGCCCCGTGACCGGTCGTAGCCCTGATGTTGCCTGGAAACGAGCCCGCTGCTCTTTTCCAAAGGCAGCGGGTACACCCATATTGCACAGAGGGGGGAGGAGTCCAGGACGGCCGGCGGGGAGGGGCACCCGACCTGCACAAGCGATCGCAGAGAGCGCGGAAGGTTGGGGAGGAGGCCCTGCCGGACGCTTCTTGACACCTCGGGGGAGACTTCCCCCAACAACCCTGAACGTGCCGTTACGGCCGCGGCAGCGCGATTTATATGGGATGCCTGTAAAGCGAGGGGAACTGCGCGGGCGATCAGGTCAGTTTCTGAGAGAAGTGCAAGTGCAACCGCCGCGACGCCCTGCGCTGGTCACTGGTGGATTTACCCCATGTTGCACGACCGCTACATGATCTTGTTTGCGGTGTACACCTTCCGCGGCGAGCCTGATGGCCGCCAAGGGCTGCTGGTCGACCGGACGCGGCAGTTGAGGATGGCTCCGATCTGGACCAAAGAAAACCTCTTCGCACGCTTCCAGCCTGCGATCGACGGCGGCAACTCGCGGCGGACGCTGAGTTCGCTGAGCTAGCCCGCCTGCTGCGCAGCGTGCAACCGGAGACGCAATGGTTGGTGGTCGATCCTGAAGTCGATGAGCCGCATTACTGGTGTGGCACATCGAAGAGTTCTTGCATCGATCCGCTTCGACGACGAAAATCACTGACCGCCTCGTTGACAGGGCCGATCGCTCAATGAGCACGCTCCAGGTCGCCGCGGTTCGTGGGCTAGCGCCAGAACATTTGCAGTATCGGCACCGCCGAGCTCCCAAACGGCAGGGCAAGGGTCCATAGTAACGGATCATCAGACCACGGCCGGAAGGCGCCGTCGCGAAGCGCCGCAACGCGCTCGCGGGTCGCCTGCGCCAAGGAACGGTAGCCCAACGTAGCGCGGCCGCGTTGCGGGGTCAGCTCGAGGGCATGCAGCAGGTCGATGGCCTCACGCTTGAGCTTGCCGGCTTTCCGGCGCAAGAGCCACAGGGCGATGGTAATAGCGATTAGCGACGCCCCCAGATAAAGGATCAGCACCAAGGGATAGCCCCAATTGTCGAAGATGCCGGCGCGCGCCACGATCAGAATGGCGGCGACCACAAACGGCCACCAGGTGTACTTTACTACCAGTGTGCTATCGCTTTGAACGAATTTGAGCGCATCCCAAATATCCGTGGGCCCGATCACCTTCTCTCGCGGTTTCGTCGGGCCCGCAACCCACTTCCGGAGGACCCCAATCCGCCGAAAGCTTTCATGGAGTCGCAAAGTCACCAACGCGGCCAGCACGGCCACCATCGATTCGGCAAGGGTCATTAACAGCCATGAGAACGACCGGCAGAGACCTCCGCGTGCGGGCAGCAGCGGCGTGCTCCCCCAGACGTTCCACAGCAGAGCGTAAGCGGCATACATTCCGACGGCCAACACCATGCTTGTGAGGAAGGCGAAACCAGCCGCGCGATGCGTTTCCAGGAGTTCACTTCGGACGGAAGAGGGAAAGGGCTTGACGGCGGAGCTCAGGGCGACCCGCGCGTCGCGTGCCAGGGAGGCCGTATGGATCCCGATCGCTCCAAGAAAGCAGGCGCTACCGGCGAGCAGCGCACTGGGCCAGACGCTCGTTCCCGCGAACCAGGCCAGTGGCTCGCCGCCAGGGCCTTGATCGAGCCAAACGACTCCCAGAAGCCCCAGTAGGACGAGCGGTCCTGCAGTGATGGCGACGACCGTGGAGTCGAGCCCCGGCCGCCAGGAGCGGAGCCCATGCCAGCCTGTATCCCGAAAGAGTGCAATGGCCGGGAATGTCACCAACATCAGGGCCAGGGCCAAGCGAAGCCACCACCGAGGAGTGAAAATGCGCGCCCGCTCGCTATAGGCTGGGGGTTGGAGCAGGTGATTGGCTGCGTCCGACTCTGGGCAGCGAGTGATTTGTTGGGGGCCCTGCAAGCCAATCTCGAACAACAGCGGCTTTAGGTAGCGTCCCGCGTATTCGCTTCGTTGTCCCCGCGTGGCCTGGGGATCCCCCAGCAGATCCCAAGGGTCGTCAGCGAAGGCGCGGTGTCCGGCAGCGCCCACGGGAATCCGCACCCGGGAATCGCCCAATGCCAGGAGCACGCTGACCAGCACCCCCGTCTGATACGAGTCGCGGAAGGGAAGCGGCGCGCGTGCGATCCGCTCTTGATTGAGGTGGAGCGCATAGTGCGACGCGACAAGAATGTTGCGCGTATGCCGCAGCTCATACGGACTGGCGTAGCGGGCGTCCAGGTCGGTGGTGAAGAACTCTGCGCCCGGAAACAGGGGACGCAGGGCTTGCAACACGAGCAGCTTGTCATAGATGTCGTTGCCGACCACGCCGATCGCTCCGATGGGCGAGGATCCCGGTACGATGGAATCGGATTTGCCGCGCAGCTCGTCCTCGAGGTCGAGGAGTTGGCGGCCCAGGCGGCGCAGGTAATCGCGCTGCGCCGGGCCCTCGGGCGGCTCACGTCCCAGGCTGGGCGGCGTCAGCGCTTGCTCCCAAATGGACAACGGGGACTGGGGAGAGGGCGGACCGGTCGCAACAGGGGGTCGCGTGCGCGAGCGCCCGTCGATGCCGCGGAAGTAAGAGAATACGTGAATCCTGTCGTCCGCGCCGCTGCTGGCGCTGATGCGTTCGCGAAACAGGTCCGACATGGAGCGGCCGTAGAGCGTATCGGTCTCGGTCAGGAGCACAACATGCCGGCGGTTGGACGGCGTGGGCCAGGCGCGGCGCAGCAGCAACTCGGCTTCCAGCGAGTGTACGAGCGAGGCGTCGCACCCAATCGTCCGTACGAGCTTGACGCCCTGGCTCGCGAACGCTTCGTGCAGTTTCCGCGGCGTCACCTCGAGCATGTTCTCGAGGGGGACCGTGGCCCGCGCCGAGTAGATCGCCACGTCCTGAAACCGTTCCGCGAGCAAAGCCAGATGATGCGGGGCCCTGATGGAAACGCGACGGGTCGCTCGGTCCGCGTCTTCCGCGATTGGGCTCGATTCCGCGAGCTCTCGATACATGAGCAGCAAGGCATCCGAGGAGTGGGGGCCCAGGATGCGCAAACCGGGTTTGGCGGCCGGCACTTTCGGCCAGAGTGAAGCGAGCATGCTCTGCAACGCGTCGAACGGCCAATGTCCCAAGAGCGTCTCGTTGATCCAGAGCACCAAGACCCGTTGGGGGACCGTCGACGTCGTTTCCGCTTGAGAAGGCGCCCGTCGGAACAGCTTGAGCGGCACTCGCGTGCTGACTTCGTGTTGGATCGGAGTAAGCTGTCGGTCGGGCGACGCAAAGGTCAGGCGGTAGTCGACTTTGGTCGACGTGATCCTCTCGCGATACCCCATCTCGTATCCCATACTGAAGAGCGCGGAAGACACAGCGTAATTGATACGCTTGCGTTCCTCGGCGTCTTCTGGGTAAGGGCCGCCGGCCACCAGAACCGGCAACACCACGAGCTGTCCGGTGGCCGCCAGACTGGCCAGTTGCTCGTGCGTTTCGTCTCGCCTTCGTGGAGACGGGGTTCCGGTCTCTGCCGAATCCATCAGCGCCAGGAACTCGAACGGGTCCTCCCAGATCCGAGAGAAGGCGCTGCGCATGCCAAACAACGCATGCGGCTCGGTCATGCTTGCGCTGTCGAGGGCCGGGCGGCTGGAGACGAGGTCGGACTGGCCGGCATAGTAGGTGATCGCAACGGCGCAGGTCCCGAGGATTGCGACGTAGAATGGGTAGGAAGAACCGCTCGTCGGCGTTTCGTGAGCCATGGGTTGCCGAGTTGAGAGAGGGAGTGCAACAGTCGCCGCAATTGCACCGATCGGGGAGGTCAGCGACAGCTTTGCCAATACACCTAACGCCGAGCGCTTTCACTTGTGGGCGGAACGGGGGCCTGTGAACCCGCCATTGAGCCCAGATCCATTCTGGTTCGGCCAATTCCGTCAGGTGCCGCCGCCCGGCCTCGGCCAGGCGGCGACGAAGCGCCGAGTCATCCGCCCTTTGGCCGAGCCGGTCTGGCGCCTCCGCCGGGCGATCGACCAGAAAACCATCGACGCCGTCCCGCAGCATTTCCTGCCAGCCCCAGGCGTTCTCGACCACCAGTGGCGTGCCGGACGCCAGCGCCTCAAGTCCCACCCGGGGCCAATTCTTCCGGGCGGCTGTTGGAGAAACTCGTTTTGCGAAACGAGAAACCACGGTGTCGCCGGCGAGGCCCGGAACCCCAGACAACAGGTCAGGACCCTCGATCTCATTGGTTAGCGCGCCGATGGAATCGCAACGGGTGTGCAACGGCAGGGGCCGCTGGGTTGGCTCGAGATGAACCAGGAGGTCTTGCCTCCGCCATAGCTTGAGCCAGATCGTGTCATGCACCTCCGAGGAGCTCGGATAACCCTTGACGAAGATGGGCGCGCGCAGCTGCCCCGAGCGCGACGAACCTTGAGTTGGTGGAATTGAATTGCGAAGGTCAGGAACAAGGAACGCTTGCCGAACACTGGGCGGTGAACAGGTTGCTCGTCGACTCGTAGGTGACGGAACCTCCTGATGAGGAGGACGAAGAAGAGGACGACGACTGCGGATACTCAGCCCAGACGCAAACTCTGTTTGACGGATAGGGCGGGTTACTAGAGTAGCTGGCGCCGGGCACGCGTCCCAGTGACCAGTTCCCGCTGCTGTCGGGAGTCACGGAACTGGCGCCCGCCGGCGGGCTCCCGGCGCAGCTAGAACCGGCTGGCATGATTTGTACGTAGACCTTGGTCGCCGCCTGGCCGTTTCGGATGGCGCCTGCTCCCTGGACGCAGACCTTGCCACCATCGTTGCAGTCACAAGGAACTTGGCCGCTGGGCTTCGTGATCGACAACGCCATTGCGTTCGCTTCCTTTCGATTCAGTGGGTAAGAGTAAAATGGTGAAACCGCGTCGTTCCGCAGCCGTTCAATAGGCCCAACCCGCCCGGCACATAGGCAGGAGGGGAGGTAACCGGCTGCGCCAGTTCCGTTAGAAGCTTGCCGTCCCAGGACACCTGCTTGAGCCCAAGGAATCCCAGCTCGAGCTCGAGTTCATGGGGATCGTTCGGGTCAGGCCACGGGATGCGTTGCATCGCCAGGGCTTGCCCGCCGAGACTGTTGGTAGTCTCGACACTCCGCCAGTACAGGTCGAGCGCCAGCGGTTCGCCAGACTCCAGGATGGGCTTCAGCATGATGGCTTGATACCTCCAGGCGGAGTCTTCCGCGTCCGGGACCGCGGCGAAGAAGACACCGGTCCCATCCAGCCAGTCAGCAGCGGAAAGCTGGAGTCGCAACTTGGAATACCCTAAGGGAGTTTTGGCACTGCAAAGCCACGCCGCGAAGTCACCCGAGGTGGCAAGGGGAGACCCATCTGAAGTGGTGGAGAACGAGGCGCGAAGCTTCCAACCTCCATCATCAGCGATCAGCACCGGATCATTAGTCAGCAGATTTGTTGTGCGGGCGAGCCTTTCCACGGGCAGCATTCCCGTCATCCATGCAGCCGAAAAGAGAGTCAAGCAGAGTGGGATGATTGCGCGACCAACTCCTCGCCAGGCGGTTCCGCGACCTAAGACAGATTGAGACCGGCTGAGGAGTGTGCTTAGGTGACGTCGACTCTTGGTGTCCTGCAACGCAAAGCCGTTCGGGCGAACGAGTGACTTAAGTTCAGCGCCCGCGGAGAACGGAATCAAGGCCGCCACGACCTCGTCCATGGACGCGATCCGATCGGCCGGGTGAAAAGCGACCATCCGAATTAGCAGCGCACCGAGGGCTTCGGGAGCGTCGGGCCGCAGTTCGGACAAGGGAAACGGGACCTCCGGCTGCCTTTCTGCGGTTTGCTCGACGCTGGTGACCTCATGAGGAGTTCGTCCCGTCAACAGTTTGTAGAGCGTGCAGCCCAACGCATAGATATCCGTGCGGGCGTCCACCGGAGCGCCGGACCATTGCTCGGGCGCCATAAAGTCGGCGGTCCCCGCCCGCCCATGCGTTTCATCAGGTCGACCAAGAAACGCCAGGCCGAGATCGAGCACTTTGACCTGCCCATCTCGCGAGACAAGCAGATTCGAAGGCTTTATGTCGCGGTGGATCACTTGGTGCTGGTGGGCGCAGGCCAGCCCCTCGGCCGCCTGCCGCGCGAGTTCGCATGCTGCGGGAACGGGCAGGGGTCCATTCCAGGCCAGCAACTGTCGCAGGTCGACTCCGTTGACTTGCTCCATCACGATATAGAAATGGCCGTCCGCTTCCCCCGCGTCATGAGTCAAGATGACATGTGGGTGCGTGAATCGGCCGGAAGCTTCCATCTCTCTCTGAAACCGCTCGATCGAGTCAGCATCACCCAGACGCTTGGGCGAGAGAAACTTAACGACGACGGGTCGGCGGAGCCTTGTCTGGTGGGCGGAGTAAACCGTCCCCATGCCCCCCTGGCCGATGAACTCGCCTAACTCATACCCATCGAAGGATTGGGGAAATGGCCGTGCTCGCGTGTCCTTCGCCTGCTCGTATGACTCTTCTCGTGGACCGCGCGCCAGCAGCTCGGATTCAATGCGAGACAGTTCGCCGCGCTCGATGATCACGTCGGGAGCACATGCAGCGCGAATCTGGCGAATGACGGTGTCGCTCTCGTCTCGATTCGCCGCCAGGAACGCCTGACATGATACGCACGCCCCCACGTGCCCGGCGATGACTTCAAGCCGCCCTTCATCCAGCTTGCCGGAGCTTAGTTCGCGGAGCTCTTGCTGAGTCGGACAGGCCCGCTCCCTGAGCTCGACTCCGGCTGTTCGCCTGGCCATACGATGCCTCGTGCGCTGTTTCGCAAGCGTTGAATGACGCGGAACTTGATTACGTAAACCGTCTTCACCTGCAGCCCGTAGCGCTGGGCCAACTCTTCTGCGGAAGCGCCCGACACAAGCTCCCGGCAAATGCTCCAGTCGCGAGGCTTGATTCCAGCTGCTTGCCAAGCGACATCGAGACTGGGTTGGCCGTCAGCCGTCAAACTCTCACTCTCCTCGGATGATGGCCAAATATTGAAACAGTTTCGTCCCGCATCGCCGCCCAGGGCCACGCCCACGAATCGTCGCCGGCGCCGCCGGTGGTCGTAGGCCGCGCGCTCGGAGATTCGCCGTAACCAACCTCGAAACGTATCGCCCTCTTGATCATGATGAAATCCATCCAACTTTTTGGCCACTTTGGCCAAAACCTCCTGTACGACATCCGGCGCATCGTCCTTGGGTACTCCGTAGTCCACACACCAGAGATAGAGCGCCCGGCCGTACTTCTTCACCAGAGCGGCCCAGGCTGCCGGCTCTGCGGCAACCGCTCGCCGCAGCAACGTCGTCGAAGTAACGCTTGCGAGGTCCACAGCCCTTCTGACCTCTCTAACGCTGCGATCTAACATGATTCTCCCCTTCGTTGGGGGGTCGCGAGAAATTTTCTGGATGCTAGCACGCAATCGCCTCTCTGCAAGAGGTCGTGCGGCAACCCGCACGAGAGATTTCGTGCGCGACGATTCCGGCTCCTGGGAACGCTCTCGCGACAACACAAAACGTTCGCGAAGCGAGCGTGGCTTTCAAAGCGCCGGGTGAAAGACGGCAACGTTAGGGGAGGCAGCAAGGGCGAAGCGAAGCGTCGCAGCGATGGTTTGCACGCGAACCAGCGACGCGGGCCGGTGGGACATTCAGTGGGTCGAGCTGCGCAGGGCTTGCTCTTGCGGTCATGTCGGATTTAGACGCCTCGTCACTCCAGGATACGCTCCCATGGCTGCTCGAGTTTTCCGTTGGCTGGCCGTTGCGGTTTTGCTCGTTGCTCCGCAAACAGGACTTGGCGCCGAGCCGCTCGCGCTGCGGGTCGTCTGTTGGAATCTCGAGTCGGGCGACTCCGATGCCGCCTTGCTCGCGACGCAGATGGGCAACAAAGCGGAGGTTGACGTATGGGGGCTGTCGGAGGTTGAGCCTGGTGCCTTCGACGAGTTCGAACATGGGGCCGAAGCTGGGACCGACGCCGAATTCGAGACCATCGCGGGGACGACGGGAGGCGGCGACCGCTTGGCCATCATCTACAACGCGGATCGGCTCGAGCTTGTGGATTCTTTCGAGCTCGAACCCGTGCAGCTGGGCAGTCCCAACTTGCGGGCGCCGCTGGTCGCCCACTTCAAGGGGGTAACTTCAAACATCGAGTTTCTCTTCGTCGTAAACCACCTGCTGCGCGGAAACGGAAGGTCCCGCGACGAAGCTCGCCGGCTGCAGCAGGCCCGCTTGCTCAACGATTGGTCGGCCGTTCAAACGCTGCCCATCATTCTCCTGGGCGATTTGAACGCGGACTTCGACTGTGCCAGCGGAGACACTCCCGGCGGCCGCGCTCCCTTGTTCGACGAATTGCTCAAGGACGGACACCTGCAATGGGTGCGGCCGGTGTCCTTGGTGCGGACCCAACGCAGCTTCAACAGCGTGCTGGATTTTGTGCTCGTGGGCAATGCCGAGGCGCTGCCCGGCTGGTCGGGCGTTTCCCGAATCCTGAATCGCGAGGACGACCAGGTGGCCACCACCCTCGTATTCAACGACGACCGGGCCGAGACCGATCACCGTCCCGTCGATGCGATCTTCACGATCCCGTTGCCTACGCCGCCTGGCCCGAGCTTCCGCGCCATTCAGCCATCGACTGGCCCCGCGCGAGCCGAAAGAAGCATGGCACCGGCCGCCGGTGCCCTCAACACGGAAGTTTTGCAGCAGATCCTCGACCGGCTGGAGCGCCTTGAGAAGGAGTTGGACGAGCTGCGCGACGCGGACCGTGACGAAGCCTAAACGCTTCGATGCTCTTTAGCCTTGAGGAGATATTGCGATGCAGCCTTTGGTCTCGCGCGAGTACAAGCTGATGCTCGACAGCCGGCTGTTCGGCGACCGTCGGCGGGCGGCGGATGAACTGTGGGCGGAGTTGCAGGCACTGGCGGACCGGCTGGACATTCAGGCGACCGACGAATTTTCGCGAACGAAGCAGCGGTGGATCACCTTCCTCGATACGGCCGACCACGCGATCCTGGCTAACGGTCTGGTGTTCCGCCAGCGGCTCGACGCGGAGAAAGAGGCGTGCGAATACACGCTCAAGTGTCGCTCGCCCGATCGTTACGTCGCGGCGGGAACCGATGTCACGCCGGCCGGCCAGGATTCCGAGGTCAAACTCGAGGAGGACATCGCGGCGCCGTTCGTGTCACGGTTCTCCCACTCGGGCGGTTGTTCCGGACCTGGCCAGCCCCCCGCGACGATCCGCGAGGCAGCGCAATTGTTTTCAGCGCTAGGACACCTGCGTCGCGATGGTCGTGCCTGCGCGGCCGACCTACCGCTTGGCCCCGTAAACTCCCTGCGGATTTTTGAGCGGGTGCTCCAGGGGCCGGAGTTTCGCTTCGGAGAACTCAAAGCCGACGTGGCTGTCATCCTCTGGTCCGACGGCGAACGGGGCCGCACGCTCGTCGCGGAGTTCTCCATTCGTTGCGAGCACTCCGAGGAAGGCTACACGCTCGCGCAGGCAAGCTCCGCCAGCCGGCTCTTTGCCGAGCTACAGCATGTGGACTGGTTTCTGCCCGCCGCGCGCAGCAAAACGCAGTTCGCTTACCGTGCTCCCTAACCATCTCGAACACGAGCAGTACATCCATGGCCGGCCTTACCATTCTGGGCATTCACGGGTTGGGGGATCACCGCGCGGATCCTTGGGCCCAGCGCTGGCAGCTCGCGCTGGGGGAGATTCTGCCGGACAGCGTCGAGTTTGACTTTCAGCCTTTCAGCTACGACGACATCTTCGAGCGGATTGAGATCTCTCCGTTGCAGGCGCTGCGAGCCTTGGCGAAGTTGGTCGGCAGCGGGCTGCTCAGCAGCGCAGAAGAAATGGTGGCCGCGCGCGGCGTTGCCAGGGGACCGCTTGACAGCGTGCAGCACTGGCTGCGGTGGTACGCCGGCTACGTCGTTGCCTGGGTGGAGAACGACCAATTCCGTCATGAGGTACGGCAACGATTCTTGGATGAACTCGCCGCCACGAAACCGGAGGTCATTCTCGCACATAGCCTGGGCTCGCTCATCGCCTACGACGCCTTGACCGATGACCACAGTCTCGCCAAGCGCCCCGCGCTCCGAAGTCACCTGGCCAAGAAGGCGGCGTTCGTCTCGCTCGGTTCTCAGATCGGCAACCCCTTCGTGGTCCGCAATTTGGGGGCGGGCCGCGTCGTGATGCCCCGCGTGCAACGGTGGTTCCATCTGTTCAATGCCGAAGACGATGTTTTCACGGCCGCGATTCGACTGCCCGCGGCGCCGGGGTTTCTCCAGGTCACCACGTTCTTCGACGTGGAGGGGATGGCCGATCACGACGCGATCGAGTATCTGACGCACCGCGCGACGGTGTCGAGTGTCTGGGATCCGTTGGTGATGGAGCACTCAACGACGAAGAGCGTCCAGGCGGCGGGGCTCTCCCGGCTCAACGTGCAAATGTCCGTCGGCGCTGCCCGCGGGACCGCCAAAAAGCCGCAGCCGCGGCAGCGGGCCCTGCTGATCGGCATCAACGCTTATCCGAATCCGGCCGACCAATTGAATGGCTGCGTAAACGACGTTTACCTGATGAGCTCCGTCATTCAGGAGTGCGGGATTCCTCCCGAGCAGATTCGTGTCGTGCTCAACGAGCGGGCGACGGCGGCCGGAATCCGCAGCCGGCTCGCATGGCTCGTCGACGGCGCGGCACCAGGTGACACGCTGGTGCTCTACTTCAGCGGCCACGGCGCGCAGCTGCCCGTCTACGGGCGCGACGATGAAGTCGACCGCCTCGACGAGACGCTCGTGCCGTACGACTTCGACTGGTCGCTCGAAACCGCCGTCACGGACGATCAGATTTACGATCTCTATAGTCAATTGCCGTACGAGACGCGGTTGGTGATGATCTTCGACTGCTGTCACAGCGGCGGTTTGTACCGCGATGGCGGGCCCAAAGCGCGTGGCCTGGCGCCGCCCGACGACATCCGACATCGCTCCCTGCAGTGGGATGCAACGCTGTCGATGTGGATTCCAAGGAAGCTCACGCCGAAGGACAAGGCGTTTGCCGCGGATGACAGCTCCTACGCGAAGTACTTTGGGCAAGCCGGAGTCACCGCCCGGCTGGGCCGCGCGTCGCGTCTGCGCGGCCTGCCACACAAAGAATACGCGGCGCTCAAGAAAGAAAACAAAGGCGCGCCCACGGGTCCCTACCTGCCCGTGATTCTCGAAGCCTGTGGTGAGAACCAACTGGCGTTTGAGTACCGGCATGGCGCCGAGAGTTATGGAGCGTTTACCTTCTCGCTGGCGGAGCTGCTGCGCCGTGAGCGCAAGATCTCGTTTGCGAACCTGGTGAAACGGGCCGCAGCGCGACTCGAGGCTTTGGGCTACGACCAAAGTCCGGTGATCCTGGGCCCCAGCGCCCTGCTCAAGGCATATGTTCCCTGGTCGGACGCGCCCGCAAGCCCCTAGTTCGTTCGCGCGTCGCTCTCCGTTCCGCACACTCACTTTTCCTCGTCCAAGAGCACGAATTATGAACGGCCAGACCGTAGCTCGCATTATCTTACGTCGCAAGACGACGTTTCTTCGGCCGCGTTCCGCCGGCCCCCTCGGCGCCGCTCCCTTGGGCGCCGAAGCTCTAACCGCGCTCGGCGAACCAACCGTGGAACAAGCGGATTTGACAGCCTCAGAAGCCGCTGATCTTCAGCGTGATCCAGAAGTCCTCGCGGTGGCAGAACCGATGCCGCTCAAGCTGATCGAGCCCGTGGGCGCTCCCGAGGCTTCCCCGACGGCGGTCGGCAACACCTGGGGAATCGAGGCCATCGGGGCGCATTTGAGCCCGTTTACCGGCGCCGGCGTCACGGTGGCGGTGCTCGACACCGGGATCAATCCACAACATGTGGCGTTTCAGGGGGTGCAGCTCGAGCGGCAGAACTTTACTCAGGGCATCGACGACGATGAAAACGGCCACGGAACGCACTGCGCCGGCACAATCTTTGGCCGCGATGTCGACGGACTGCGAATTGGCGTGGCGCGGGGCGTGACCAAAGCTCTCATCGGCAAGGTGCTGGGTCCTGGCGGCGGCTCGTCGGCGTCACTCGCATCCGCCATCATGTGGGCTTATGAAAACGGGGCGAACGTCATTTCGATGTCGCTGGGAATCGATTTTCCCGGCTACGTGGCGGAGTTGATCCGCCGCGGTCTGCCGCCGCAACCCGCGACCTCGCTCGCGCTCGAGCAGTACCGAGCCAACGTCAATTTGTTTGGCAGCCTGACGGATTTGCTCGTCCGTTCCGGCTCGTTCGCGCAGCCCGCCATCATCGTTGCCGCTTCGGGCAACGAGAGCGAACGGCCGCGCTACGAGATCGCCGTGGCTCCGCCGGCCGCCAGCGACGGCATGGTCTCGGTGGGGGCGCTCGAACGGACGGCTGCCGGCACGCTCCGCGTGGCGCGCTTTTCCAATACACAATGCAACCTCTGCGGCCCTGGAGTCAGCGTCACCTCGGCCTGGATCGGCGGGAACAAGGCGCTCCAAACCCTGCAGGGCACGAGCATGGCGACGCCGCACGTCGCCGGCTGCGCCGCGCTGTGGGCCGAACAACTGCAACAGACGGGCCGGCTGTCCAGCCTGAACCTGGCCGCGAGACTTTTGGCGACCGCGAGCTTCGTGGCCGGCGCAGAGACTGACGACATTGGCAATGGGATGGTTCAGGCCCCGCGGGCCTGAGTAACCTTCCGTGTTTGCAACCGCGGTCGCGGCTAGGTCGCTGTTACCCGAATACGCTCGTAGACCGCGCGGCAGGAGCATTTCTCGCGCGGACGCTATCGCGATGATGGCTCAAAAGGCCAGGCGCTGCGGCGACTCAGCGGATTGGCCTACCTGCGATCGAGGGAGTGGCTTTCGTGGCCACATAGCGATTCGCCGTTTCGTTCTGATGAAAGATGTCAGCGTTAAGGAAGGTAGCAACGACGGTTTCTGCATTGCGCTTGGAAACGACCGGGCCGAAGTCACGACTTCGTCAAACAACTCGCTCGCTCGAGTCAATGTTGTCGGGGTCTGCGCGGGCCTCCAGTTGTGGCTCGATCCTCCGCGATTGGAAAAGCCTCCAAAGGAGAACCTACATGCGTCCGCTCCCTCTACTATGGGCCGTTAAGTTCATCGCACTCGTCGCCCTCGCGGCCTGGGGCGAACTTGCTATCGCGAGTGGGAGAAGTGAAACGAGTTCGACTCTCGCAGGCGAGTCAGGCTCTACCGAGCCGGTCCGCACTTGGACCAGCGCTCGCGGCACGACGGCTCAAGCCCGCTTTGTGGGCTACGACGAAGTCAGCGGCAAGGTGCATTTTCGGAGAGCAGATGGACGGCCGGCGACCGCACAATTGCGAAACCTGGCGAACGCGGATAAGGAGTATCTTGCCAAGAAGCTCCTTAACAGTGCTGGTCCGGCTGCCCCAAATGATCTTCCCCCGCCGTTGGGAGATGTGTTCCTGGAGCCGCTAAACGGTCGCTTGATTCACCTAGGCGCTGGAGCCGACCGCATTGCGAAGCCTTCCATTCCCGTCGTCCCGATTCGCATCGCCGCACGACAGGCCGAGCCGTTGCCGGTACCCTTTGGGCCGCCTGAGGAGGCGGCGAAGGTCTCGCCTAGGCATGCATTCTACGGCTGCCGGGGAACGCACCACCTTGTTGGCCTGACTGGCACCGTGAGCTATCAATACCACCATCGTTGGTGGCTAACGGCGCTGACAGCGGTTTTGCCATCGGATCCGACATGGCTCTACTACAATGAGGAACAATGGCCCTATCGCCGTTGGGCGATCAGGCGGCGGGCGACCTTTTGCTGCAAGCACGCCGTGTTCGTGATGCCGCCCTATGGGATGTGGGAGTTCTTCCATTATGCCGACGCCGTGCGCATGGCACCACGTCCGTGAGCCGAAGCGAAACTACTCGAGCGGAGCCGGCCGTGTACGTGACTATTCATGCCCCGATCGCCTTGGCACGCGATCTTCGCCTGAAGAAACCGCTACTGGCTCCATCACGTGAGCTGTATCAAATCCTGGCAGAATTTGGCCTAGAGCTGAAGGCGCTGCATCCGAACAGCTCAGATCCGACACTGGCGTCGCAGTTCTACGTGCTTGCTGGTGATTCCCAGGTGGCGGCCAGAATTCAAGAGCAGATTGAGGAGGCGGGCATCGTGGAGGCGGTTTACGTCAAGCCGCCCGAGGGTCCGCCATCCGCATAGATCCCAAACGCGAGATTGGAAGATGGCTAGGCAACGCAGTTCTAATTCGGCCCGTACACCGTTCCGGGAATCCGTCGCGCCGGGGCGGCGTGAGCTCGTGGTGCTCATGGCACCAGGGGTCGCACCCTTTGATGTCCCCGGGGGGGTCGAAGCCATGTCGACGGCCGCGGACACCGCATTCGCGAGTGTGCTCGAACTGGAGGGCGTCACAATCCAGCCGCTGTTCTCGCCCATTGCCCTTTCGCGACCCACTGCGGCGTCCGGACTGGAGTCGAACGCGCTAGACCTCGCGCCAATCATCGAACTGGAACGGTTCTATCATGTGGAGGCACCGGATGAGCAACTGGATTCAATCGCCGAAAGGCTGCGCACCGCTCCGTCGGTGGCAGCTGCCTATGTTAAGCCTCCGGCCGAACCAGCGGTCGAGCTAAACAACATGCAGCCGCAAGTCGCGGAGGCGCCGGCTCGCTCTCCCGACTTTACTAGCCGACAAGGGTATCTCGATGGGGCGCCCGGCGGAATCGACGCACGATTCGCCTGGACGCGGCCTGGGGGAAGGGGCCGGGGCGTGAATATCATTGATTGCGAGTGGAACTGGCGAACTAGCCACGAAGACTTGCAGGAAGAAGAGGGAGGAGTTGCAGTCGGCACCGCGGGCGGCGATCAGAACCATGGCACCGCGGTGCTGGGCGAGATCGCCGGCGACGTAAATGGGATTGGGATCACGGGCATTTGTCCCGAGTCCTTTGTGCGAATGGCGTCCTTCGACAATCTGCCAACTGCCACCGTCATTCAGCAATCGGCCGACCTGCTTCGGCCGGGTGACATTTTGCTCCTGGAGATCCATCGTGCAGGCCCCGATTCCACGGGGGCCGGGCAGGATGGGTACATCGCTGTCGAGTGGTGGCCCGACGACTTGGCCGCTATCCGCTACGCGGTGAGCCGCGGCGTGATCGTCGTGGAGGCCGCCGGGAATGGGGCTCGGAATCTCGACAACAGCATCTACAACGCTCCCCAGACGGGCTTTCCGGCCAATTGGAGGAACCCCTTCAATCCGGCCAACCCAGGGTCTGGTGCAGTGGTTGTGGGGGCCGGCGCTCCGCCACCCGGCACGCATGGGCGCGACCACGGTCCTGACCGATCTCGCCTTGCCTTTTCAAACTACGGCAACCGAGTTGACGTGCAGGCCTGGGGCCGGGAGGTCACGTCGACGGGCTATGGAGACCTCCAGGGTGGCGCCGATCCTGATAAGTGGTACACCGATCAGTTCAGTGGCACTTCGAGCGCCTCGCCAATCGTCGTCGGCGCCTTGGCCTGCGCGCAGGGCTGTCTTCAAGCGGCCGGATTTCCGCCTCTCTTCCCCGAGGCAGCTCGGAGGCTGCTGCGCACAACCGGTTCTTCGCAACAGGACGCGCCAGGTCGACCGCGAACGCAACGGATTGGGAGCCGTCCCAATCTGCGTGCGATTCTATCGCGCTTAAACTTGCCCGAGGCTGTTGCTGGCCAAGACGACCGGAATGGGCTTCCGGCCGAGTCCGGTTTAACTGTGAACATCCGTGGCCGAGGGGTCACCGTGAATATTGAACAGGCGTGACTTGCTAGCGGCGAGTGGGTCCGCCCCTGGACCGCGTGAGGATCTCGGTGCTCCGCCACGGTCCACTCCTCGATGGCCGCTCCGAGCACAAGGTAAGTTCTACCTCGAATTGCCCATGGGCGTCCCATTCAAAGTTCGGCGGCGAGCGCCAGCGTCCATCTGAAGTATGGTGACTCGCAACAGGCATCGTTCGTGTCAAGCCCTGACCAGACCGGCATCAGTTCGCAGGATCCACTGCCCGGCCGGTGGCGCCGAGCCGTCGGACACCTACACGGTCCGGTTGGAGGATCACCGCACAGCTTCGGGTGAAGCTGTTGGAGGCGCGGGAGTGGGTCGGCGACACGCTGCTTTCCGGCGACGTACGGATGGGAGCCGGGACCACGAATTCGGCGGAGGGAGTTGCGCTCCGCAGGACCTCCCGCCCCAGGGAATGCACTCTGGTTTTGAACAGGCCCGCCAGTTCAGCACCGACCAGAACTCGCGCTACACGCTCGGCATTTCGCTCATCTGAAGTCTAAAGCGTCAACTCTGACCTTGATACACGCGACTTCGTAGTGGCTTGGCAGCTTCCGACCTGCGACAGGCATTTCGGCTTGGCTGGGTGAAATGCCCGAGGGGCGAGTGCCTGCGGTCGCACCCATGCGATGTCGCTTTGTCGGGTCGCGAACAACGGACCCAACTGCTTGGTGCATCCGAGCGACGTTGCGGCGCGTTCTCTACCGAGCCCGTCGCTGCCATCGTTCTCATGTTGAGACGATTGCTGCGGGGAATTGGCATTGCGCTCTCCGGCTCGCATTCTATCGTGGGCGATCCCATGCTGCGCATCCACCAGAACCGTTCCGCCGCCGGCGCAAAGAGCTACTACTCCCGGGCCGACTACTACAGCGAAGGCCACGAGCTCGTCGGCCAGTGGGGCGGCCGAGGTGCCAAACAACTAGGTCTTACGGGCGAAGTCCAGCAGCGCGACTTCGACGCCCTCTGCGACAACCTCGACCCGCGAGACGGCCGTCCGCTCTCGGTCCGCACCAAGACCGACAGAACTGTGCTCTACGACTTCAACTGGCACGTGCCCAAGGGCGTCTCCCTAGCTTTCACGCTTAACCGCGACGAACGCATCCTCGCAGCGTTCCGCACGAGCGTCCAGGAAACCATGGAAGAACTCGAATCCGAGGCCAAGACACGGGTCCGCACCGCCGGCCGCAACGAAGAACGCGTCACGGGCAACCTGGTCTGGGCGACCTTCGTCCACACCACAGCTCGGCCCGTCGAAGGTTTAAGTGACCCGCATTTGCATGCCCACTGCTGCGTGTTCAACCAGACCTTCGACCAGGTAGAGAATCGCTTTAAAGCCGCCCAATTTCGAGATCTCAAGCGCGACGCCCCCTACTGGGAGGCCGCGTTCCACACTCGCTTCGCGCAGCGACTTCAGGGTCTGGGTTACGAAATCGAACGGCAAGGCCGCGGCTGGGACCTTGCCGGCATTTCGGAGTCCCTCAAGACCAAGTTCTCCCGGCGCACCGACCAGATTGAAGCCCTGGCCAGGAAGAAGGGGATCACCGACCCGGAGCAAAAAGCAGAACTGGGTGCGCGAACGCGCGAAGCGAAACGCAACGACTTGCCCTATGGGCAACTGCGAACAGCCTGGCAGGAACGCCTGGCACCGGAAGAATGCTGCGCCCTCCATGTGCTGCAAGCAAGCTTAACGACTCCCCGCGCGCCGCTGCCCGAGGCCAATGACCAAGCGCTCGCGCACGCGATCCTCCACAGCTTCGAGCGAAACTCAGTGCTGCCTGAAAAACGGCTACTCGCCGCTGCACTGAACTTCGGCGTCGGCTGGGTAAGCGTGGACGGTATGCGCCGCGCACTGGCCGCCAGCGACGTGATCGTCCGCGATTGGGCAGGCCAACGGCTCGCGACAACCCGCGCGGTGTTGGCCGAAGAGCAAGCGATGCTCGACTTCGCCCGCCAAGGTCGCAACCGCTGCCTGCCGCTGAACGCCAACTGGCGCATTCAGCGCACTTGGCTGAGCGAGGAACAGCAGGCGGCCGTCACGCAACTGCTCACAAGACCTGATCGCGTGCAGATTCTCCGCGGTGGCGCCGGCACCGGCAAGACGAGCTTGATGCAAGAGCTAGCGGCTGGCATCGCAGCTGGCGGCAAGCGCGTGCTGGCCGTAGCTCCTTCGGCCAGCGCAAGTCGTGGCGTACTGCGCTCTGAAGGATTTGAGAGAGCGACGACAATCGCCGAACTCTTGGTGAACCAGAATCTCCAGGCAGAACTGCAAGGGCAGGTGCTGCTGGTGGACGAAGCGGGGCTCGTCGGCACGCGCAGCCTCAAGCGCGTTTTTGACCTGGCAGCGAAACTCGACGCACGAGTGATTCTGGCCGGCGACTGGCGCCAACATTCGAGTCCCGAACGAGGCGCGGCCCTCCAGTTGCTCGAAACGCAGGCCGGACTGCGACCGGCCCAGGTCTCGCGGATCATTCGTCAGCAGGGCGCTTATCGCGCGGCCGTCGCCGAACTGGCCCGCGGCAACGCCCTGGCCGGCTTCGACGCGCTCGACCAACTCGGCTGGGTCGAGGAATTGCCTGAGGCAGAACGCGAACAGCGCATCGCCCAGGCCTATGCCGACGCCGTAGAGGACAAGGTCACGGCGCTCGTCGTGTCGCCGACGCACCGGGAAGGAGAGGGGCTGGTCACGGCCATCCGCAGCGTGCTCAAGGAACGAAACCTCCTTGGCGCAGAGGACCGCACGCTATTGCGGCTGCGGCCACTACAACTTACCGAAGCCGAGCGGGCCGATCCATGCCTCTACGAGCCGGGCGATGTGCTCTGCTTCCATCAGCATGTGCCTGGCCACAAGAAGGGCTCGCGATTCACCGTGCAAAACGCCTTGCCCGAGGAATTGAGTCGGTACGCGGCGCGCTTCAGCGTCTACCGTCGGGAGACGTTGAGCGTGGCCCGCGGCGAGCTCGTGCGCGTGACTGCCAACGGTCAGACGGCCGATGGCCATCGGTTGCACAACGGGAACGTCTATCAAGTGGCCGGGTTTTCCAAGACGGGCGATTTAAGGCTGGCCAACGGCTGGATTGTGCCGCGAGAGTTTGGGCATCTGGCGAGCGGTTTGGTAAGCACGAGCCACGGTAGTCAGGGGCGCACGGTTGACCGTGTGCTGATCTCTGAGAGCGCGGAATCGTTTGCCGCCGCATCACGAGAGCAATTCTACGTGTCGGTCAGCCGCGGCCGGCATCAAGCGACGATTTTTACCGATGACGCTTCTGCCCTGCGCGAAGCGGTGGAACGGAGCGAAGAGCGGTTGTCGGCGACGGAACTGGTGACGGCCCGTCAAGCCCGCGCCATGCGGCTTCGTCGTCAGTTCGCGCTTCGCCGCGAGGCTACGTTGCGTCCCTCACTTCAACCGGCGCGAGAGTTCCATCATGAACGAGCCTAGCTTGAGCATCCGAGCCTTGCTGGACCGTAACACCGTCAGCAAGGTGGAGGAACCGAAGACATCACAAGAAGAAGATGAATATGCGGCACTCGCCGGCGGTCGCATCGGCAACCGCCCGCAGTGGACGCTCGTGGTCGAGCACGCCGATGGCGCCGTCCGCGGCTTTCCCTACGCTCAGTTTGACGGCATTCGCGCGCACGATCCGACGCAAGGCTTTACGATCGCGTTCGCCGATTGCGAAGTGACGATCGAAGGCCGCAATCTCACGCGGCTGTTTAATCGAGTGTGCGAACATCGCGTAGCCACGATCGTCGAAGCGCCACGGAGCCGCGGGCTGCTCGCAGAGGACGACGAACCTATTGTATGGTCGATCCAGTATCGCCCTCGGCGTGATGCGCCGACGTTGCCGTCTTGAATTGGCCGATCACGACATTCGCCAGTTTGAGTTCCGCGACTCTCGGAACAGTGAAGCGGAACTCAGCGGCGCGACTTGGGGAAGTGGTGCGCGTTGGATGCATCCCGTGATGCCAAGTTTCTCAAGCGGATGCTTCGAAAAGTTCCGCACCGCGCGGCGGTGTTGGCAACGATTTTGACCCGCCGGCATCGGATCGCTACCGGGCCGGGGTTACGGATGCACCGTGGCCGAAATCAATTAGCCGAGCAGAGGCCCGCTCGTGCCGAGCCCCTCGTTGTTCGAACGACCTGCTTGATGCACGCTACGTGCAAAGTTACCGGTCGGCGCATGAAAAACCCGTCGAGCGGTGTGCTCTCGACGGGCTGGTCTCGATTCGTGGCCGAGGTCTCGGTTGGGTTCGCCGAAAAGGATTCTTGTCAGCCCGAGGCCTCCGAATGCATCGAGGGCGGGAACCGCCTTTCCCGAACAGCCCGCCTACACGTATTTATCGGTGTAATTGTCTTCGAGCGCCATCCTTACAGCCAGGCAAGTTGTCCGGCACCGAGGTCTAGAAAAAATGCCCACAGCTTGTCAGCGGCACCGGGCCAACTATCCTGAAACTTCATGAGGTGGCAGGCCAGGCTCCTTCATTTGGCCTCTCTGAGTTGAACGAGCTTGGCATGGCCGCTCGCAGTCATCGCACAGACTGCGGGCGGCCTTCATTTTGCGCGCACGAAAAAGCCCGCTGTGGCATTCGGCAGCGGGCTTCGGCCGACCCGTGGAGAGTCGTTAGTTGCCGCAGTCAGTATGGTTCCCGCCCCGCTCGCGTCTACCCTGCTTCCAGGTCAGCGCATGCAAAAACCCGCGGGCAATCTCGCCAAAGCTTGCCAGCGGGCTCAAAGAACCGACGCCGAATGCCAGAAAGGCGTCGGCCTCTTCTGCCGAGGCGCAGATCGCAACCATTCTATTCCACGCTAACGGGTTGTCGAATGTTTGCTTGCAAACGAAAAAGCCCACGGCCAGCGAATGGCCGTGAGCTTCGGAAATCGACCAGTCCGGTGCGAGGGGCTTATGGCAGGGAACCCGAGCGCTGGCGGAGGAGTCTCTGAGGTTAGTCCCGATCGGGAATCGATTGCCGCCGGAAAAAAGGCGGAGCCGGCCGCCAGGCTTGCAGCGAGACTACCGACCCCGGCTGCCCAGCGCGGCAGCATGCTTTCAACCCCGGCGCAAAGAAAAACGGCCGTCCCTGGCATGTGGGCGGCCGTTCTTCAACTGATCGGTCTATGATCTGGTATCGGCCCTCCGGCCGACAGGGGCTCAACAAAAACGGTCCGCCCTGTTCCTTGAGCGGCCCATCTCACACGGTTAAGCACCTTTCCAGGGAATCTAATCGGTTTTCGGGATTGCCCCGCTTCAACGGTTCAACCCGAACCTCCTCGAAGACCTGTCCGCACGCCCGGCAGCGATAGCGGCTGGTCACCTGTCGCGAGCGGTAGGGGCTGTACTGGGCCACCCGTACGGCGGGTCCGCCGCAAGAGCGGCAATGGATGCTGAGAGTTCGGGAGATCATCGCCTGCCCGAGATCTTTCACGGGCAGATTGCCGTCCACGGCACGTTCTATCATCGCCCGCGCCCGTTACAAAGAGAGCATCCAAGTGAAGAGAGTTTAGCGTCGAGTGGCTTCGCTGTGAACGCCTGTTCATATGGACTCGTCTAATGGTTCGGCCGCCGCAGATAGACCACCCGCGCGTTGTTGGTGGCGATAGTCACGGCGTAGGCCTCCCAGCCTTCGCGTCCGGCCGTGTTCAGCGTGCCCTCGTCGTAATCGAGGGTCTTGTACTCCCACATCTGAACGGTGGGCTCCGCGACGATCGGCGGCAGCACCGGCTGCTGGCCCTCGCTCAGGGAGACGTATCCAACGGCCAGCGCCAGCAAGAGACCGAAGGCGTAGCACGGCTTCATGGCAGTATTCCGTGCCTGCCGTGGGAGAGTAGGCCGGATTATCTTCCAGTTTTCAGGACGAGCTATTCCTCTGCAGGGGCGCTTCGTTTGTGTTGCTGGTTCGATCAACAAGAGAACGGCGATCGTCCAAGACGCACGAGCGCTCACTCAACGGTCCGATGTTTCGCGAGTAAAGAGCGCGGACTCCGCTCGCGGGCCACTGTCGCGAGCGGGTCGACGCACAGCATTGCCGAAGTCGGTAGGGACGCTATGTTGTGATGAGTCTCAGGATGAAGATTATTATTCGATATGGAGCAGTGAGCGGGCATGAATCACAGAATCTTCCTGATGGCCGTGGCGACCTGGATTCTGGGGGAAGCCTTTGCAGTCGGCGCCGACCGACCGGTCCTCAAGAAGCCCGCGCGGCGCTTGCAAGTAGACGCTGACGCCGGCGTGCCTCAGTTCTTGACGTTCAGCCCGGACGGCCGCCGCATCGCTGGGGTGCGGACTTCGATCGGTCCCCGGCTGACGTTCACCAGCGTGGGTAGCTCGTCGCAAGTGTTCGTCTGGAACGCCAAGACGGGCCGCCTCGAACGCTCGGCGCACGCCCCGGTGTTGAAGGCAGTTCAATTTTCGCCCGCTGGCGACTCCCTGGTAGGACTCGGCCCGAAAGCGGACGGACAGGAAGCGGGGACCCAGGGCAGAGGATTTCTTGGAAACGGCGACCATGGCGGTCAAAAATACCGCTTGCTGCTCTGGCGGCTCAATGAGAAGACGCCACTGGCGCCCGCGCCCGTACTGGATCTCGCGTGCCCGGGACTCCACTACGATCCAGCGGGGCCGATGCGCGCGGAATTCGCCGGCAGCGCCGATGCGATCGCCGTCTCCTTGCTCTATGGGCTGCGAATCTGGAAGGTCGCTTCCGAAGGAAGGGACATCGCCGAGTTTCGCGAGGACGAGTCGCGGAGTCATGCTCAACCCTGGGCCAAGTACCACGACGTGCGAATTTCCGCCGACGGCTCGACGGTGATCATCGCTGGAGACGGGGGTTTCTCGGCCTGGGATTGCGCGTCGCGGGAAAGGATCGGGGGTTGGGCTGGCCGCAAAGAATATGCGTCGACGCTCTACGGCTTGTCCAGCGACGGCACTTTGGCGCTTGTCGAGCTGGCCAAGTTCGCACCGGAGCCGGCGCAGCAACTGATGGAGCGCATGGCCGCCGGACGGCCGAGCGACCCCCAGCGAAAGGCGCTGGAGCGGTTGGTGTGCCTGGTCTCGACGCTGGAAGGCGAAGTGCTCGATGAACGGCCGCTCTCGGTGACGAAAGGAGAGCGGGTGTTAGGCTGGACGCAGAATGGGACGCGGATCGTGACGGTCGAGCCCGCAGGAGCCCTACGGGTTGTCGACTTGGCGAAAAACACCGTTATCGCTGAAGGAGCTGCATTGGGCTCGGCGACCGTCTGCGCAGCACTCAGTCAGGACGGCGCGACGTTGGTCACCGCTTCGACGCGAGACGTGGCCGTTTGGAACTTGCCGCAGGCCGCCTCGTCCAAGACGCTCCGCCAGCATCAAGGTGAATCGAAACGTTGATGTCCCTCGTCGTGGCCGGGCGCCCGCAAACCGCCGGCGCCCGAGAGGAAGAAGGCCGCCCAATGGCGCGTGGCCGTGCGAACGCCCCCGCGCTCCGTTGACCGAACGGCCGAAGACCCGTCAAGAAGTTGCCTTTCGTCGACAGGGATGCGGTTCGGTCCCGGCAACGAGTTGCTCGGATTACGATAAAGGTGCAACTGGGCTCCCCGAAGCGCATCGAGCGGCGTCAGGCCTTGGCGCCACAATCGCTCGTAAAACTGCGCCATGAGTAGGGAGGTCTGCTGATCGTCGACGCTCCACCGTGTGCCTACGACGTTGGCGCAGCCCGCCCAATGCAGCGCATGGACGAAGCTCAAGGCGCCTTCGCCCAGGGGCGCATGTCCCTGACCGGTCTGGCAGGCGGCCAAGACGACAAGCTGCAGATGCGTGAGGTGCAGTTCGGTCAGCATACTGGCCGTCAGCAGACCTTCCTGCCGTGGTCGGCCGGCAGCGGGCCGCAGATGAAGGGCGCTATAGTGAAGTCCGTCGATCTCGTTGACCGCGCCGACGCTCAGCAAACCGCCGCGCCGCGCGGCCGCCAGGGCCGTCGGGGAGAATGAGCCGTGGAGTGCGAAATGGGCAACGGTGGCCCGTGGCAGAGTGGCCAGCACGCGCTCGGCCGTCAGATCGGCTCCGTGCACCAGCTCCATCTTCAGTTGGGGGACCAGACGTTGCAGTTGCACAAGCTCCTGCGGCGCCGTCGGCAATGCGGCATCGGCGGCGCCCAGCAAATCAAAGCGGTCGGCTTCTCCGTCGAAGTGCCCCCAGGTCAAATCATCGGGAGTCAGCGTCAGCCACAGCACGAGGAACTGCGGAAAGGGTACGCAGGCCAGTCGATAGCGGTCGAGCAGCACGTCCTCGCCGGTGAGAGGCAAAGCGCACCAAGGGAGTTGGCCAAGGGGGCCGTCGGCACACAAGACGATCGTCTCCACGTCGGCCGGCAACTGGGCATGCAACGGTTTCCAAAGCAGGCCCGCGAGTTCCTGCCCCAGCGCTCGGTCGGGGCGGCCGCCACGGATGGCGCGTCCCCAAGCCTCCGCCGCCGCCTCGAGCGCCGCAGCCGGACCAAGTTCGATTCGCGCCACGAGAAAGTCCCCCTCCGGCTGCCAGACCGGTTGCAGGCTGGCGGGGGCGAACTGTGGAATCCGCCCGCGCGTCTGGCCGGCTGCGACCAAGAAGGCGCAGTAGTGCGGCTCGTCCGATCCTGCCCCTCCGTGTTCGGTTGACCGCTCGGGCGCTACCGGCGTGTAGCGCTGCAAGTCGATAAGTGCGGTATGCGAGGGCAGGGAGCCGAGCAGCCAGTTCGTGTTGGACTGATACGCTTGCTGCATGGCCGGCGCCGCCTCGAGCGTGCGGTGCAAGCCGCCGCCGACCCTCCACAGCGACTCGCGAACCCGGCGTTGGAGCGCGGAGATCTCCGCGGCGGCGTTGGAAGAGACTTCCTCTGACCAGAGTCGGCGGGCAACTTCGCGACGCCACGCCGTTCGCTTGCTTCGCTCCAGATCAACGTCGGGGGCCGTGTTGCGCACAGCCGCGAGCGTCAGCGAGAGGGCGCGGCTCGCCGGATGATGGGCCGCGAGCACGTAGTCGTAGACATAGCGAGGGTTGTCGGCGATCGCGGTTCGCGAGCAACTGAGCCAAGCGTCCCGCCATCGTTGCCTGACGGCAAGTTGCTCAGCCGCGAACGCATCTTCGTCCACCTGATCAGAGTGCCGCAGACTGAGCACGCCTGCCGGTCGCGTGAGCTGGAGCAACTTCTCGATCGTCGCAGCCGGGTCGCTGCCATGGTTCGGCACGAGGACGCGTTCGAGCAATTGCCGCGCATCGGCCGTAGAAAGGGCTTGTCCGCCACTCTCCGCGTAGGATTTCAGACCGTCAAACAGATTCGCTGTTTGGTTCGGACTGACAGGCGGCTCGCCCCAGGTCAGCCGGGGAAGAATCACCAAGCACAGCAGCAGAGCACACAGCGTCCGCGTCATGGACTGCCTCGTTCGGAATCAGCGATGGCCGGCGAGTCAAAGGCGAAGCTGACGGCCGACACGACTTCGCCGTTGCCGTCGAAGCGAGATCTCACGATGCGCTGAATGTGCCTCAGCGGATCGTCGGCCGACTCCTGAAACAGTTCCTCACCGATGGGCGTGCGGACCACGTGGTTCGAGCCGGCTTCGAGCACGATTTTTCTTATTCCATCGGCCGCAATGCTGAGGGCTACGTCGGCGCGCCACGGTGACGCCGGCGGCTGAGGCGGAATTCCCGTCAGCAGTGCTTGAGGATTAACCGACTCCGGAAGCCGAGTGCGCCGCGCAACCGCCAGGATTGTTTGCAGCCCGGGGGCATCTGGCAGCAGGCGAAACAGGGGGCGATGCTCGTTGGCGGTCGCTGCGGGTAGGTTGAGCTCCGTGGTGGGCCGATCGCGGTCCGCCAGGCGTGCTTGCCAATCCTGTCCCCGCCAAGGCCAGATCGGCGCGGCCTTGCCGAGGGCATCGATCCAGAACACATAAAAATAGCAGGGCCGCTGTGCCACGAGTTCGACTCGAACGCCGTCTCCAGGAACAAACGGCGGCTCGGCTTCGCCCAAGGGCAATTCTTCCGGCTGACCTTGGCGGCGCACGAAGATCCGCAACTTAACTTCCTGGTCGGCGAGCGCTGCGGGAAACAGATTGCGGCGCACGGTCGGGGAGGCGACGACCACCGCGCCAAGTCCAGCGCCCGCGGCCCCCAACCAGGCGCGGCGATGCAGCGGGTTACGGGGAGCGCGTGCCAGCCGATCAACGACCTCTGTTAAGTGATCTGCTTCTTTTAAAAAGCCGTCTTGGTCGTTGCCGGCCCTTGCCGCCATAGCCTGCGTCCAGGTTCGCAGGCTGAGCGATGCATCGCCGCGAATAATCAACCGGCGTAGAAAAGTACCCAGGAAAGCTTGCCATAGCGGCGCGTCGAGCTTTTCGGGCATTGCGCCTACGGGCCGCAGTTCTCCGCTGGCCAGGACCTCAGCGGCGACAACAACGTCGTCGCGGGGGATCTGGCCGCGGGCGCCGACGGCCCACAGGGCGGCAAAGGCCGCGCTGGCCGAGGGACCGCGCATGAAACACGGGCGGGCCAGCGACCCGTGCAGACCCGGCCGCGATTGGCCCAGGCGACGGACGACTTCGCCTGAGACGAATTCGAGCGACCAGGTGACGCGCGGGAGGTGTTGTGCGGCATTGCAGCAGGAGTTGATCGCCAGTGCGGCGGCATCGAAGGCGGCGCGCCAATCTCGGTCGACCGGCAACAGTCCCAAGCGGATGGGATCAGGAAAGGCGAGCGGCTCGTGCAGCCCCTGCGGCGCGGGCGTCAGGACGAGTCGCGCACAATTGCCGCCGCGGTCAGTGGCCAGCAAAATCCAAGTCCGCAGAGGTTTCGGATCTTCGCAGCGTGGATGCCGCAGCCAATCGACGACGCGGCGCAGCATGGCAAAGGCGATGCGCCGCGGCTCACGCTTCGTGAGCGTCTCGGCGAGCGCCCATTCTGCTTCTACCCAGGCCGCACTAAACTTCTCGGAGAGGTGCGTCAAATTTTCGTCTTGGAAGGAGGAAAGGCCTTTCAGCAGCCGACGGCCTTGTCGGCACTGCTCGCTCGACAAGTCCTCTGCGCCCCAAAATGCATAGTAGCAAGCGACCGCTCGCCAAAAATC
>JAESFN010000487.1_pt1 | contig 35394 bp, 38 predicted proteins | sample 9269411 | NCBI WGS metagenome assembly JAESFN01 (sample SAMN14505399, study PRJNA617100) | algae metagenome | isolation source: Iphinoe sp. HA4291-MV1 and co-occurring heterotrophs from trail next to... | place: USA: Maunawili Falls, Hawaii | collected 2009-07-25
AGCGGGTCACCGGGATCGTCTCCCGGGGCGGGTCGATCATGGCCGCGTGGTGCCTGGCGCACCATCGGGAGAGCTTCCTCTACACCCACTTCGAGGAGCTCTGCGACATCCTGCGCACCTACGACGTCACGTTCTCCCTGGGTGACGGCCTGCGGCCGGGCTCGATCGCGGACGCCAACGACACCGCCCAGCTGGCCGAGCTGAAGACCCTGGGCGAGCTGACCCACATCGCCCGGGCCCGGGATGTCCAGGTGATGATCGAGGGCCCGGGGCACGTGCCGATGCACAAGATCGCGGAGAACGTCCGGCTGGAGGAGGAGTGGTGCGGCGAGGCGCCGTTCTACACCCTCGGCCCGCTGGCCACCGACATCGCGCCGGCCTACGACCACATCACCTCGGCGATCGGCGCGTCGATCATCGCCCAGCACGGCACCGCGATGCTCTGCTACGTCACGCCCAAGGAGCACCTGGGGCTGCCCAACCGGGACGACGTGAAGGTCGGCGTGATCACCTACAAGATCGCCGCGCACTCCGCCGACCTGGCCAAGGAGCACCCGCACGCCCAGCAGCGGGACGACGCCTTGAGCCAGGCCCGGTTCGAGTTCCGCTGGGAGGACCAGTTCAACCTCTCCCTGGACCCGGACACCGCGCGCAGCTACCACGACGAGACCCTCCCGGCCACGCCGGCCAAGACGGCGCACTTCTGCTCCATGTGCGGGCCCAAGTTCTGCTCGATGAAGATCACCCAGGACGTCCGGGACTACGCCGAGAAGCACGGGCTGACCAGCGTCGAGGCGATCGAGGCGGGCATGGAGGAGATGTCCGAGGAGTTCGCCGACCAGGGCAACCGGGTGTACCTGCCGATCACCGGTGCCTGAACAGACGGTCGGGGTCACCCCGCCCCGGGCCATGACCATCGCCGGGACCGACTCCGGCGGCGGGGCCGGGGTGTCCGCCGACCTGCGCACGTTCGCCACCTGCGGCGTGCACGGCTGCGTCGCGGTGTGCGCGGTGACCGTGCAGAACACCGTCGGGGTGACCGGGGTGCACCAGATCCCGGCCGACACGGTGGCGGCGCAGATCGCCACCGTGGCCTCGGACATCGGGCTGCAGGCGGTGAAGACCGGGATGCTGGCCGGCACCGAGATCATCCTCGCGGTGGCCGCCGCCTGCGACGACGCCGCGATCGGGGCCGGCGGTGAGACGCCGCTGGTGATCGACCCGGTGGCCGCCTCCATGCACGGTGACCCGCTGCTGGCCTCGTCCGCGCTGGACGCCTTCCGGAGCGAGCTGTTCCCGAGGGCCACCATCGTCACGCCGAACCTGGACGAGGTGCGGCTGCTGGTCGGCGTGGACGTGCACGACCGGGACGGGCAGTACGCGGCGGCCCGGGCGCTGCACAAGCTGGGGCCTTCGTTCGTGCTGGTCAAGGGCGGGCACCTGCGCGAGGACGTGGACGTCTGCGTGGACGTGCTGTTCGACGGCTCGACGTTCACCGAGCTGCCCGGGCCGAGGTTCGACACCGGGAACACCCACGGCGGCGGTGACACCATGGCGGCGGCCATCGCCTCCCGGCTGGCCTGGGGCGACACCGTGCCGGACGCGGTGGCGTTCGCCAAGCGGTACCTGGTGGAGGCGGTGCGGCACTCGTTCCCGCTGGGCGCCGGGCACGGCCCGGTCTCCCAGCTCTGGCCGCTCGGCGAGGGCTCAGCCTGACGCCGCGGCGCCGCCCCGACGAGGGTCCGCTGGAAACCCCTTTGCTTTGCATACCTATACGCAACACCCGGGTGACCGTCGCTCGGGAGGTCGCCGGCGCGGGACCCCGTTGCGTATGTGTATGCAAAGCAAAGGGGTTTCGCGCGTCGATCGGTGGGACCGGCGAAGCCTGGGTCCGACGGCGAGAATCGATCACCCGGGCGGCGGGCTCCGGATGGGTGAGCAGCAGAATGGACGCATGCCGACCTTCCAGCACGGTGACGCCCGGATCCACTACGCGGAGCACGGCACCGGGTTCCCGGTGCTCACCCTGGCCCCGGGCGGCATGCGCTCGGCCGGCGACTGGTGGGCGAAGATGCCGTGGAACCCGGTCGCCGAGCTGGCCGGCACCCACCGGGTGATCACCATGGACCAGCGCAACGCCGGCGCCTCCACCGCCCCGGTGACCGGCACCGAGAGCTGGGCGACCTACGCGGGCGACCAGCTCGGGCTGCTCGACCACCTGGGCATCGAGCGCTGCCACGTCGTCGGCATGTGCATCGGCGGGGCGTTCATCGCGAGCCTGCTCACCACGGCCCCGGAGCGGTTCGCCAACGCCGTGGCGCTGCAGCCGATCGGCCTGGACGGCTCCGGCGACGACGGCGGCAACCGCGCGGCGTTCCACGAGATGTTCGACGGCTGGGTGGAGGAGCAGCTGCCCGCGCACCCGGAGGCCGGGCCGGAGCAGTGGGCGGCCTACCGGTCCGCGCTGTACGACTCCGTGCACCCCCTGTTCAGCGTGCCCACCGAGGCGCTGGCCGGGATCACCCACCCGATGCTGGTGCTGCGCGGCAACGACCAGTACCACCCGGCCGCGGCGTCGGAGCTGCTGGCCACGACCGTGCCCGGCGCCCGGCTGATCGAGCAGTGGAAGGACGACGCGAACCTGCCCGCCGCGACCGCCGCGATCGCGGAGTTCCTCGCCGCATAGGCTCCGGCCATGCCGCTCTACAGCTTCGAAGGCCGCACCCCGGCGGTGCACCCGGAGGCGTGGGTCGCCCCGAACGCCACCGTGCTCGGCGAGGTGATCCTCGAGGCCGGGGCCTCGGTCTGGTACGGCGCGGTGCTGCGCGCGGACTTCGGGCCGATCGTGATCCGGGCCGGGGCGAACATCCAGGACGGCTCGGTGCTGCACAGCGGCCCGGACCCGCTGGTGATCGGCCCGGGCACCACGATCGGGCACCTGTGCGTGGTGCACAACTGCGTGATCGGCACCGAGGCGCTGATCGGCAACGGCGCGGTGGTGCAGGACGGGGCCCGGATCGGCGACCGGGCGCTGGTCGCGGCGGGCTCGCTGGTCCCGCCGGGCATGGTGGTTCCCGACGAGCGGATGGCCATGGGCGCCCCGGCCACGGTGAAGGGGCCGCTCAGCCCGGGCGCCCGCTGGTGGGTGGAGACCAACCCGGGCACCTACCAGGAGCTGGCCAAACGGCACGCGGCCGGCGCAGTCCCGGTCGAGGAGCAGCGATGAAGCCGTACGCCGAGCACGGGCCGAGGCTGGCCCTGCAGGTGCTCGCCGACCTGGCCGCGCTGGGCTGGTTCGTGCTCACCGTCCAGTTCGCCGGAGCGGCCAAGGCCCTGGTGCTGCGGCTGCAGACCCCGGCCAGCGGCCTGGCCGACGCCGGCGCGGCGATCGGCGACGCGTTCGCCACCGCCGCGCAGACGGCTTCGCTGGTGCCGTTCGTCGGCCGCCCGCTGGCCGAGGCGCTGCGGGCCGGGCAGGCCGCCGGGATGTCGGTGGCCCAGCTCGGGCAGGAGCAGTACAGCGCGGTGACCGACGTCGGCGTCGGCGCCGGGCTGGTGGTGCTGGCGGTCGGGCTGCTGCCGCTGATCCTGGGCTGGCTGCCGCTGCGGGTGCGTTACGCCCGGCTGGCCCGGGCCGCCGCCGACTGCCGGGAGCGCGACCTCAGCCTGCTCGCGCTGCGGGCGCTGACCTCGGTGCCGGTAGGCCGGCTGCGCGCGGTGTCGGAGAACCCGGCGGCGGACTGGCGGCGCGACGACCCGGACACCGTGCGGAACCTGGCCGCGCTGGAGCTCTCCCGGCTGGGCCTGCGCGCACCGGGCTGAACCGGCCGCTCACCCTGCAACGCCGAGGCCGCCACCCCGACCAGGGTCAGCGCCAGCGCCACCGCGAACGCCACGAACAGGCCGTGCTGGAACGGTCCGGCGATCAGCGACGGGAAGAACGTGGTCCCGGTCAGGTGTTCGACCGAGGCCGGCGGCAGGGTGGCCAGCACGCCGGTCGGGGCGAGCAGCGACTCGATGGGGTTGTAGCCCAGGAACGCGGCGAACAGGCTGCCCACCGGGGGTAGCGCGGCCACCTGGTCGGCGACCGGGCCCGGCACCCCCTGCCCGGTCAGCCCGTCACGCAGCGCGGCGGGCAGCGTCGAGGCCAGACCGACGATCATGAACGAGAAGAAGATGCCGATGGACAGGGCCTGTCCGGAGTTCAGGAACGTCGCCCGCATCCCGGACGCCGCCCCCCGCTCCCCGGGAAGCACCGACCCCATGATCGCCGACGAGTTCGGGGCCGCGAACATCCCCGAGCCGATGCCGTTGACCAGCAGCAACAGCGCGAACAACCAGTACGGGAAGTCCACCGGGATGACCATCAGCCCGACCATCGACGCGGCCACCACCAGCAGCCCGCCGGCGGCGAACAGCCGCTCCCCGAACCGGTAGGACAGCTGGCCGGCGATCGGCCCGGCGGCCAGGAAGCCCACGGTCAGCGGCAGCAGGTAGATCCCCGCCCAGAGCGGGGTGGACTCGAAGTCGTAGCCGTGCAGCGGCAGCCAGATCCCCTGCAGCCAGATGATCAGCACGAACTGCAGGCCGCCCCGGCCGATGGAGCCCATCAGGCTGGCCAGGTTGCCCAGCGCGAAGGTCCGGTTGCGGAACAGCCGGACGTGGAACATCGGCTCCGGGATCCGGGCCTCGACCACGCAGAACACCGCCAGCACCAGCGCGCCGCCGAGCACCGCGCCGAGCACCCAGGGGTTGGTCCAGCCGGTGGGGTGCCCGCCGTAGGGGTTGATCCCGTAGACCATGCCGGCCAGCAGCGCGGAGAGCCCGACCGCGAAGCTGACGTTGCCCAGCCAGTCGATGCGGCCGTGCTTGCGGACAGTCACGGTCTCGCGCAGCGAGTGGTACGACCACACCGCCCCGACCGCCGCGATCGGCACGCTGACCCAGAACACCGAGCGCCAGTGCCACTCGGCCAGCACCCCGCCGATGACCAGCCCGAGGAAGCTGCCGGCGATCGCCGCGACCTGGTTCACGCCCAGCGCCATGCCCCGCTGGTGGTCGGGGAAGGCGTCGGTGAGGATCGCCCCGGAGTTGGCGAACAGCATCGCCCCGCCGACACCCTGCACCAGCCGCCAGCCGATCAGCCAGAGCGCGCCGGCGTCCCCGCCGAAGGGCACCAGGGCCAGCGCCACCGAGGACAGCGCGAAGATCACGAAGCCGAGGTTGTAGACCCGCACCCGGCCGTACATGTCGCCCAGCCGGCCCAGGGTCACCACCAGCACGGCGGAGACCAGCAGGAACCCCATGATCATCCACAGCAGGTAGCTGAGGTTGCCCGGCTCCAGCGGGTTCAACCCGATGCCGCGGAAGATGGCCGGCAGCGAGATCAGCACGATCGACGCGTTGATCGTGGACAGCAGCATGCCGACCGTGGTGTTGGACAGCGCCACCCACTTGTACCGGTCCGGCATGCATCCCCCGTCCTCCAGCCCCACTGAACGTTAGTTGCGCGACGCAACCGATGCACCCGAATGAGGGATGAGCCACAGGCGAACCGCAGGCCGGGCGCTCGGGATAGCATCACCGACCGTGATCACTGAGAGTCGTATCAGGGTCCGCGAGTTCGTCGAGCGGACGTCGTTCCAGCGGGCCGTGATGGGCGTGATCGTGTTCAACGCGATCACCCTGGGCCTGGAGACCTCGGCCTCCCTGATGGCCACGCACGGGCACGTCCTGCACCTGATCGACCGGATCGTGGTCGCCATCTTCGTGATCGAGCTGGGCCTGCGGATGTACGGCTACGGCCTCAAGCGGTTCTTCCGCGACCCGTGGAACGTCTTCGACTTCATCATCGTGGCCATCGCGCTACTCCCGGTGACCGGCGAGTTCGCCGTGCTGCGGGCGCTGCGGATCCTGCGCGCCCTGCGGCTGATCTCGGCGGTGCCCAGCATGCGTCGGGTGGTCAGCGGGTTGATCGCCGCGCTGCCCGGCATGGGCTCGATCGCCGCGCTGCTGACGCTGATCCTCTACGTCTTCGCGGTGATCGGCACCAAGCTCTACGGCGTCATCTCCCCCGACCACTTCGGCGACCTGGGGACGACGCTGTTCACCCTGTTCCAGACCATGACCGGGGAGGCCTGGCCGGACATCGCCCGGGACGTGATGGACAAGTCCCCGAGCGCCTGGGTCTTCTTCGTCATCTACATCCTGATCAGCTCGTTCATGGTGCTGAACCTGTTCATCGCGGTGGTGGTCAGCGCCATGGAGGGCCAGGTGGCCGAGGAGGTGCGCGAGGCCGAGGCCGAGTACCAGGCCCAGGACGCGCTGACCGACCAGGAGATCCTGGTCGAGCTGCGCGAGATGCGCGCCGAGCTGGCCGTGATCCGGGCGGCCTCCACCAACGGAGCCGCCCCGGACTGAGCGCCGCTACCGGGCGGAGGGCGGCGGCATCGCGGTACGCAGGTACCCGATGATGGCGATCTTGAGCTCGCGGAGAACCACCGGCCGGCGGTCGACCGACTCGACCTGGGCCCGCTCCAGCAGGGTGCGGGTCATGTCGATGGCCATCTCGGCGGCCAGCTGCGCGCGCTCCGGATCCACGTCCGGACGGCGCTCCCGCAGGATCGTGTCGATGTGCCCGACCAGCGCCACCCGCAGCTGCTCACCGGCCGCCATCAGGGCCGGGGCGCCGAGCGCGCCGCGCAGCAGCGGCACCACGGCCGGATGCCGCAGCCAGAACTCGTCCAGCGCGTTGACGATCAGGTCGACCAGCTGCTCACCGGTCCAGGACGGCACGTTCACCATGTGCTCGTCGATGACCGCCCCGAGCTGGTCGACGTACCGGTCGGCCAGATCCTGGGCCAGGGCCTGCTTGTTCGGGAAGAACTCGTAGAGCGAGCCGATCGAGGCGTTGGCCCGGGAGGCGATCTCATTGGTGGTGGCCGCGTCGAACCCCACCTCGACGAACAGCTCCTCGGCCGCGTCCAGGATCCGGCTGACCCGCAGCTGCGCACGGGCCTGCTTCGGTGAGCGCCGCAGGGGTTTGGCGGTCGACGTCAAGAGTGCTCCGAACCTCGGGGTGATCCAGAATTTACGCCTGGTCACCGACCGGGGGCAAGCGCGCACGTCCGGGGGGCCCTATTGACGCCTCCAAACGGCCCCGGCATACTCGAAACCCGAGTGGTTACTCGGGAAACAACGGCCTCACCCGCAACCCCCACAGTATCCGCCGCCCCCGTCCCCACCAGCTGACGATCCGGCACGGAAAGGCGCGATGAACATCGAGTTCGACACCGCGTTCGACCGTGGGTACCCGCTGTACACCCGGGCGAACGCCGGTGAGGTGTTCCCGGAGATCGTCAGCCCGCTGGCCTGGAGCCTGGTCGGTCCGGGCGCCGAGGCCGGTTTCCGCCAGTCGTTCCAGTCCGACTTCGCCGCCATCAGGATCCCCGACCAGGAATGGTTCATGGTGGGCCGCTACGCCGGCCGCTTCCACCTGAACATGTCGGTCATCCGCACGGTGGCCCAGCGACTGCCCGGCACCTCCGCCGACGCCGCCGACTGGCAGTACTTCGGCGACGCCGCCGGGCGCGGCATGCCGGCGCACCCCAGCGGCCCCGAGGACCGGCTGTGGTCGCTGCGCGCCGCGCCCACCGCGCTGCGCACGATCGCCACGCTCAGCCGGCGGGTCCGGGCCGGAACGGCCGCCGTCGACGCCGTGGTGGCCCGCAACCGGGCGTTCCTGGCCGGCGACCCGGCCGGGTCCGAGGTGATCCGCGAGCTGCGGGTGCTGCGCGACGCCTACGCCGGCCCGTTCGGCCTGCACGTGACGAACCGCGCGGTGACCTCGTCGGCGTTGTCGCTGGCCACCGCCGCGCTGGGCCGCCGGGGCATCTCCGACGGCCGGGCGCTGATGATCCTCTCCCAGGTGCCGCAGCTGGAGAGCGCCAAGCCCAGCCAGGCGCTGCACCGCATCGCCGAGACCGTGCCGGACGGCAGCCCGCTGGCCGAGCTGGTCGCCTCCCGGGTCGGTCTGGCCGAGCTGGCCGCGTCGGATGTGCCCGGGGCGGTCGAGCTGGCCCGGCGGCTGTACGCGTTCCTGGCCGAGTTCGGCCACCGCGCCGTGAACGAGTTCGACCCGACCTACCCCGCCTGGGACCAGCACCCGGCCGCCGTGCTCTCCATGCTGCGCACCCTGCTGGGCGACCCGCGCGACGGCACCGACGCCCGGCCGGCGCCCCGGCCCGCGTCCCAGGACGACCGGCTCGACCCGGTGACCTCCCGGCTGGTGGCCAACGCGCGCAAGGCGGTCTACCGCGCCGAGCTGACGAAGAACGACATCATCCGGTTCACCCATGAGATGCGCCGGCTGGTGTTCATCCTCGGCGAGCAGCTCTCCGGCCGGCTCTCCCGCGAGGAGATGACCCTGCTGACCCTCGACGAGCTGGCCGCCGTGATCGACGGGGCGGAGCCGCCGCGCGAGGTCATGGAGCGCCGCCGGGCCGAGCTGGACGCGGCGGCCGAGGTGGAGCCGGCGGTGTGGTCGAACGGATCGCTGGCCGTGCACCAGCCGGCCTCGGCCACCGGGCCGAACCTGATCGTCGGCGTGCCCGGCTCGGTCGGGGTGGCCCAGGGCCGGGTGCGGATCTGTGTGGACCCGCTGGGCGACTTCGAGCACGGCGAGGTGCTGGTCGCCAAGTTCACCGACACCGCCTGGACGCCCATGTTCGTCGCGGCGGCGGCGGTGGTCACCGACGTGGGCGGGGTGCTCAGCCACGCCACGATCGTCGCGCGGGAGCTGGGCATACCCGCCGTGGTGGATACGAAGGTCGGCACCGTGGAGCTCGCGGACGGAGACCTGGTCGAGGTCGACGGGGGCGCGGGCGTGGTGCGAGTTCTGAAACGGGGGATCTGAGGTGGCGCTGCAGAGCAGCCTGAACGGGACGCGGCCGGGTGGCGTGCACCCGGCGCTCCCGCTCACCCCGTGGGCGCTGGCCCAGGACGCCCGGGAGGTGTACGGGCTGGGGGTGCGGTCGGTGCACGTCCACCCGCGCTGCGGCGCCGGGCTGGAGACCATCGAGCCCTACCACGTCAGCGACGTCGTCGCCGCCATCCGCAGCGCGGTGCCGAACATCGAGATCAGCGTGCCGTCCTGCCGCTGGGTGCAGCCCTGCCGGATCCAGCGGATGGCGACCGTGGCCGCCTGGGGGCAGCTCGGGCACGCCAAGCCCGACGTGCTCGCGGTGAACGTGCACGAGGACGGCTGGGAGGACCTGTGCCGGCAGGCCTGCTCGCTCGGCATCGGGCTGGAGCTGGGTGTGTGGACCCCGGGCGACGCGGTGGCGCTGCGCCAGGCCGGGCTGCCCCGGGGCACCGTGCGGGTGGTCGCCGAGGTCACCGTGGACGACCCGGCCTTCGCCGTCGAGGAGGCGGCCCGGATCCTGCGGGCGCTGGGCCCGATGCCGGTGCCGGTGCTGCTGCACGGTGAGGAGTCCACCGCCTGGCCGGTGCTGGAGTACGCCGCCGAGATGCGGCTGCACACCCGGATCGGGCTGGAGGACGTGCTCACCAACCCGGACGGCCGGCCGACCGCCGGCAACGCCGACCTGGTGCAGCACGCCCAGTCGATCCGGGCCCGCGGCGGCCGCCCCGCCGACGCCCGCACCGGCTCGAGCGGCGGCACCGGCGGAACCGACCGCCAGCGCCTCGTCCGCCAGCGCTAGATCGCCCGCCGCCGGCGCCTCGTCCGCCAGCGCTAGATCGCCCGCCGCCGGCGCCGCACAGCTCTCCCAGCCGCACCGCACAGCTCCCGTTGCTCGGCACACATGTTGCGGCCGCTGTGCCGAGCAACGCGTGCTGTGCGGCCGCGGGGACGGCCGCTGCTAGTCCGGCAGGGCGGGGGAGCTGGCCTGGGCCCAGTAGCGGCGGGGGATGCGGCCGGCGCCGCGGGCGGCCCGGCCGGCCTGGACGGCCAGGCGCATGGCGTGGGCCATCCGTTCCGGGTCGGCGGCGCGGGTGACCGCGGTGGCCAGCAGCACCGCGTCGCAGCCCAGCTCCATGGCCTGCGCGGCCTCGGACGCGGTTCCGATGCCGGCGTCCAGCACCACCGGCACGCCCGCCGCCTCCACGATCATCGCGATGTTGTGCGGGTTGCGGATGCCCAGGCCGGTGCCGATCGGGCTGCCCAGCGGCATCACCGCGGCGCACCCGGCCTGCTCCAGCTTGCGGGCCAGCACCGGGTCGTCGTTGGTGTAGGGCAGCACGGTGAACCCGTCGGCGACCAGCTGCTCGGCCGCGTCCAGCAGCTCGATCGGGTCGGGCAGCAGGGTCCGCTCGTCGGCGATCACCTCCAGCTTGACCAGCTCGGTGTCCAGCGCCTCCCGGGCCAGCCGGGCGGTGAGCACGGCCTCGGCGGCGGTCCGGCAGCCGGCGGTGTTGGGCAGGATCTCGATGTCCAACCGGCGCAGCAGGTCCAGCACCCCGGTGCCGGTGGCGGCGTCGATGCGGCGCATGGCCACCGTGGTCAGCTCGGTCTCCGAAGCGACCAGCGCGCGCTCCAGCACGGCCAGGTTGTCCGCCCCGCCGGTCCCCATGACCAGCCGCGACGACAGCTTCCGGCCGCCGATCACCAACGTGTCGTCCTGCATGGTCATCCTCCCTGCACCGCCGTCAGCACCTCCACGCTCGCCCCGTCGGCCAGCCGGTGGAGCCCCCAGTCGGCGCGGCGGACCACCTCGCCGTCCACCGCCACCGCCACCCCGGACTTCGGCGCGCCCAGCATGGTGATCACGTCGACCACGTTGGCGCCGTCGTCGATCGTCCGGGCCTCGCCGTTCACCGTGATCCGCACGTGTCCCCCATCAGCCGGGCCGGGTCGGCCGCCTTGGCCACGTCCTCGACGGGTTCGCCGGCCAGCAGCGCCGCCACCGCGTCGGCGGTGACCGGGGCCAGCAGAATGCCGTTGCGGCCGTGCCCGGTGGCCACCAGGACCCCCGGCTCCAGCCGTCCGACCAGCGGCAGGTTGTCCGGGCTGCCCGGGCGGAGGCCGGCTGCCGCCTCCTCCAGGGCGTACTCGGCGATCCCGGGCAGCACCCGCTCGGCGTCGCGCAGCAGGTCCCGGACCCCGGACACCGCCACCGACGTGTCGAACCCGGCCTCGTACTGGGTGGCGCCGAGCACCAGGCCACCGCCGTCCCGGGGCACCAGGTAGACGTGCCGCCCGTCGACCACCGCGCGCACCGTCCGCGACGGCGGGGGCAGCGCCCCGGGCCGGTGCCGCAGCCGCAGGATCTCCCCCTTCACCGGGCGCACCAGCCCGGCCAGGTCCGGGTGCAGGGCGGACGACCAGGCCCCGGCCGCGACCAGCACCTCGTCCGCGTCCACCGACCCCCCGGCGGTACCGGCGCCGGGCGCCGCGACGCCCGGCTCCCCGATACGGGCACCGGACGCCGCGACGCCCGGCTCCCCGCCCTCGGTGAGGACCACCCGGCCGGGCTCGACGCGGGCGGCGGTGGCGGTCACGAACCGGATGCCGGCGCGGACCGCCGCCGCCCGCAGCGCGTCCAGCAGCTCCCGGTTGTCCACGGCCAGGTCACCGGGCACGGACAGCCCGCCGCGCACGTCCGGCCCGATCCCGGGCTCCAGCCGGCGCAGCTCCCGACCGGTGAGCCGCTCGACGTCCCGGCCCAGGCGCTCCAGGAAGGCGGCCACCTCGTGCAGCTCGGCCCGGTCGCCGGCGTTGGTGGCGGCCACCACCGTGCCCTCGGTGCGCAGCCCGGCCGGCCGCCCGGCGTCCGCGACCGAGCCGCCGGCGACCAGCCCGGCGCCGGCCGAGGGTCCGGCGCCGAGGCCGGCGTCGGTGGCCAGGGCCGAGGCGAACTCCGGCCAGCGGTCCATCGAGGCGCACCCGAGCTCCAGCAGCGGCTCCTCGCCCGGCCACGCCTCGGTGATCGGGGCGAGCATCCCGCCGGCCACGTGCGAGGCGCCCGTCCCCGGGGCCGGATCGACCACGGTGACCTGGTGGCCGGCCCGCGCCGCCCGCCAGGCACAGCTCAGCCCGATGACACCGGCTCCGACGACCACGAGACTCATGTCAACCCTCCGCTCCCTGCGCCGGCATGACCCGGATCAGGTTCGACGGTCGGGGCGGCGGTAGCCCCCTCTCAGCCCGGTGCGTCCAGGCTCCCGTGCGTAACCACCGACCACCATACGCGTTCCCCGGCACCCTCGCGGAGAACCGGATAACTTCGCGGTATGCCTGCCCTCGACGGAGCCGCCCTGCGCGCCCGACTCGCCGATGCCCGGCTCTACCTGTGCACCGGGGCCCGCCGCGACCACCGCGACCTGGCCGAGTTCGCCGACGCCGCGCTGGCCGGCGGGGTGGACATCCTGCAGCTGCGGGACAAGTCCGACACCGGGGCGCCGCTGGAGGCTCGCCAGGAACTCGCCGCCTGCGAGGTGCTGGCCGAGGCGTGCGCCCGGCACGGCGCGCTGTTCGCGGTGAACGACCGGGCGGACATCGCGCACGCCCTCGGGGCCGACGTGCTGCACCTCGGCCAGGACGACCTGCCCGTGTCGCTGGCCCGGGCGATCATCGGCGACGACCCGATCATCGGCCGCTCCACGCACGCCGTCGAGGAGGCCCGCGCGGCGGCCACCGAACCCGGCGTGGACTACCTCTGCACCGGCCCGTGCTGGCCCACGCCGACCAAGCCCGGCCGCCCCGCCCCCGGCCTGGACCTGGTCCGGGACACGGCGGCCCGCGCCGGGCGGCCGTGGTTCGCGATCGGCGGCATCGACCGCCCGGAACGGCTCGAGCAGGTGCTCGCCGCCGGCGCCACCCGCATCGTCGTGGTCCGCGCGATCACCGAGGCCGACGACCCCAAGGCCGCCGCCCAGTCCCTCGCCGCCCGCCTCGCCGCACCCTGACCCCAGCTTCTACCCGCGACGGCTCGGTTCCTCCGGGACCCTCGGGTGGCGGATGCCGGGGTGGTCGGCGGGCAGGGCGCTGCGCACCAGCGGCCACGAGCCGAGCACGCAGATCGCCAGCGGCACCCAGGTCAGCGCCCGGGCGATGCCCAGCGCCACCACCTGGTCGGCCTGGTACAGCGGGACGAACACGGCCAGCCGCACCAGGTACTGGCCCACCCACAGCCAGCTGGCGCGACGGTAGCCCCGGGCCAGGTCCGGGTCGCGGCGCCAGCGGAACCGCTGCCCGAGCCCGAGCCCGACGATCACCCCGAGCAGCGGCCAGCGGACCAGGATCGATACCGCCCAGATCAGCGCGCTGGCCACGTTGGAGGCGATCTGCACCAGGAAGAAGTCGGCGGCCCGACCGGTGTGCAGAGCGATCAGTGCGGCCACCAACACGCCCAGCAGCCCGAGCAGGACGGCCGCCGGGCGTTTCCCTCGGGACAGCCGGTAGCCGCCCAGCACCAATCCGACGGCCAGCGCCGCCCCGGCCCCCCATCGCAACCCGGCCGGCCCGCCGAGCGACCAGCCGACCACGAACGCCATCGCCGGCCCGGCCGCGTCGACCATGCCGGTACGGCCGCCGAGGATCTCGGTGAGCGTCGGGGCGGACGCATCGTCGGCGGGGACGGCCATGCCCCCCACTCTGCCCGACCGTCCCACGGCCCGGTAAGGCCACCCTGACTTTGCTGGTCAACTCACCTTCACGCAGGTTCTAACCGGTCAGAACATGCGCCAGGATTAGTTGATCATGGAATCATGGGAGACAGGAGCACTGGGACGGACGCCCTGAGAACGGACGCCGAACGAGCGTCCGGTCGCCCTCAGTCCTCGACGACGAGCGGGTACACGCCGTTCTCGTCGTGCACCTCCCGGCCGGTGACCGGCGGGTTGAACACGCACGCCGCCGTCATCTCGGTCTTCGGCCGCAGCTGGTGGCGCTCGTTGCCGTTGAGCAGGTACATCGACCCCGGCGCGAGCTGGTACGTGACGTCGTTGTCCTTGTCGTACAGCTCGCCCTCGCCGGCGATGATCCACACCGCCTCGATGTGGTTGGCGTACCAGAAGTCGTTGACCGACCCCGCCTTGAGCACGGTCTCGTGCAGCGAGAAACCGACCTTGTCGCCGCCCAGGATGATCCGCCGACTGCGCCAGTTCTCGGTCACGATGTCCCGGTCGGTGCCGGTGAGCTCGTCAAAGGTGCGGACGATCAAGCTGAAACGCTCCTCACTGCGTCGGCGAGGATCCCCAGACCCTCGTCGAGTTCGTCATCGGTGATGGTGCACGCCGGCATCAGCTTGGCCACCTGGTCGCGGTGGCCGGCCGTCTCCACCAGCAGGCCCCGCTCGAACGACGCCGCCGCCACCTTGTCGGCCAGCGTGGCGTCCTCGTCGAAGCTCAGCCCCTGGGCCAGGCCGCGGCCCTTCACGTGCGTCCCGGGGGTCTTCTCCGAGATGGCCTGCAGCGCCGCCGTGACCTTCCCGCTCTTGGCCTTGATGGCCTGCTCGAAGGCGTCGTCCGCCCAGTACTCGCGCAGCGCGGCGGTGGCCGTGATGAACGACGGGCACTGGCCGCGGAAGGTGCCGTTGTGCTCGCCCGGGCTCCACAGGTCGTGCTCGGGCTTGAACAGGGTGAGCGACATCGGCAGCCCGTACCCGCTGATCGACTTGGACAGGCAGACGATGTCCGGCTGGATGCCGGCGATCTCGAAGCTGAAGAACGGGCCGGTCCGGCCGCAGCCCATCTGCACGTCGTCCACGATCAGCAGCAGCTCGTACCGCTTGCACAGCTCGGCCAGACCCTGCAGCCACTCGATCCGGGCCGGGTTCAGCCCGCCCTCGCCCTGCACGGTCTCCACGATCACGCCGGCCGTCGGGTTCAGGCTGCTGCCCGAGTCGCTCAGCAGCCGCTCCAACCAGCGGAAGTCCGGCGCGTCGTCGCCCGGGGTGTCGTAGGGCAGCGGCGTGGCGTAGTGCAGCGGCACCCCGGCGCCGGCCCGCTTCTTCGCGTTACCGGTGACCGCCAGCGAGCCCAGGCTCATGCCGTGGAAGGCGTTGGTGAAGTTGAACATGTTCGGCTTGCCGGACACCTTGCGGGCCAGCTTGAGCGCCGCCTCCACCGCGTTGGTGCCGGTGGGCCCGGGGAACATGACCTTGTAGTCCAGGTTCCGGGGCGTGAGGATCAGGTCCCGGAAGGTCTCCAGGAACTCCGCCTTGGCCTTGGTGTGCATGTCCAGCGAGTGCACCACGCCGTCGCGGGCCAGGTAGTCCAGCAGCGGCCGCTTCAGCGCGGGGTTGTTGTGCCCGTAGTTGAGCGCCCCCGCCCCGGCGAAGAAGTCCAGGTAGCTCCGCCCGTCCACGTCGGTCATCCGGGACCCGACCGCGGTGTCGAAGCTGACCGGCCAGCTCCGGCAGTACCCGCGGACCTCGGACTCGAGCGACTCGAAGATGGTCGGAACGGTCATGAAACACTCCTCAGACGGCTCTCCACCTCGTCCCGGAACGGTCCGATCCGGAACCTGGTCTCCGGCAGATGGTTCTCGCCGAGCAGTTCCTCGTCAAACAGCTCCTTGCGGTCCACCCCGGCGCCCCAGCGCTCGGCGAACTTGGTGAACAGCGCGATTGACGCGTTGTTATCGGGGGTGATGGTGGTCTCCAGGTGGTGCACGTCACCCTCCTGCTGCTCCACCAGGGTGTCCAGCATCCGCCCGGCCAGGCCCTCGCCCCGGGCGGCCTCGTCCACCGCGACCTGCCAGACGAACAGCGTGTCCGGCACCTCGGGCCGCCGGTAGCCGGTGATGAAGCCGAGCGCCGGGTCGTCTCCCCCGTTGCCCGAACCGCCCCGACGAGCGATCACCGTGGTGTCCGCGAAGTCGCGGCACCACAGCAGGTAGGCGTAGCGGGAATTGACGTCGAGGACCTTGGACTCCTTGGCGAGCCTCCAGAGTTCGACCCCGTCATCCACGACGGGCGACTCGATCTGAATCGTCCGGCTGGTTCTCAGCTCGGACGATCGGACTAGGGCTGGGGCGCTCATAGTTGAGAAAAGTTAACAGGAAGTTGCCGCCGCCGCAGCCTCTGTAAGTCGTTGACCTGCGAAAACGTGTCAATAGTGTGAAGATGCCCTCAGGTTTGTTTCAGATTGTGTGACCCTGGGTACTCAACTGGTTCGGCGTTGTGCCGAAATTCCCCGCACATCGGAGTCACTGGCGCCACCATCCCACCGGGATGAACGTTTGGCAATTGAAAGAATTGCATTTCCCGGACAAATGAGCGCTCAGCCGGCCCGGGCGAGGACCTCGACGGTCCCGGAACCGCCGTCCACCCGCACCCGGTCGCCGGTGCGCAGGACCCGGCTGCCGGTCCGGGTGTTGACCACGCACGGGATGCCCAGCTCGCGGGCGACCACGGCGGCGTGGCTCAGCGTCCCGCCGATGTCCACCACCAGCGCGGCGGACACGAACATGATCGACGCCCAGCTGGGGTCGGTGGTCGGGGTGACCAGCACCTCGCCGTCCTCCACGTCGGCGAAGCTGGGGTCGTGCACCACCCGCACCACGCCCTCGACCACCCCGGAGCTGACCCCGATCCCGGAGATCTTCTCCACCGGCCCGGCCGCGTCGTCGTCGGCGTCGATCGGAGTCGTCTCCGGCGAGCCGCGCCAGCGGCTGGGGATGGTCAGGGCCTGATACTCCGCCCGCCGCTGGGCCCGCTTCGCGGCCAGCGACGCGGCGTCCGGGGGCAGCGCCCCGGTCAGCTCGGTCATGGTGAGCCCGAACGCGTCCACGTCCAGCTGCTCGCCCAGCTGCCGCGCGGAGGCCCGGCAGACGTCCATGGCCTGCAGGAACGACCGCTTGCCCACCCCGCGCAGGGGCAGCAGCCGGGCCGCGCGGCCGAGCACCAGCCGGGCCGCCGGCCGGCGCGCGGGCGGTAGCGCGGCCAGCACCTCGCGCTGCGCCTCGGGCAGCCGGGCCCTGGCCCGCTCGGCCCGCCGGACCGGGCTCTCCCCGTCCGGTTTGGCCGCGTAGCCGGCGATGATCCGGCGCAACGGTTCGGGGTCCTCCCGCCACACCCGGCTGGACGTCTCGCCCTCCAGCGGACCGTGGAACCCGTGGTTGGCGATCACCTGCTCGATCCCGACCTCGCCCCGGGAGGCCCGCCAGATGTCCTCCACGATGGCCATCTCCGCGCCGCCGGACCCGGACAGCTGGCCGACGTCGCCCACCCCGGCCCGCTCGACCAGCTTGGTCAGCTCGACCAGCAGCGGCTGCACCACCGGCAGCAACCCGAGCACGTGCACCAGCAGGGTGTCGTAGAACGTCCGGTTGCCCTCGGAGAGCACCGCGCGGGTCTGCTCCACCGGCATACCGGGCAGCTCGGCGATCCGCCGCCGCCACCACTCGTCGGTGTCGGCGGCCATCGCCCGGATGCCGTTCGGGGCCCGCCACATGACGGCGGGCATCTTCGCGGCCACGGCCGCGTACCGGGCCCGGGTGGGCGCGAAGGTCATGGTGTCCGGGACGGTGCCGAACATGTTGGCCACGGTGTCCCGGCCGCTCGCCCCGGGCACCCGGTCGCCGACGTTGGCCAGGTACTCCACCCGCAACGCGATCCGGCCGTAGAACGGTCGCACGATCAGCGGGTACTCGGCCCGGTCCCGGGCGCTGAACACGCCCATCCGGTACAGCACCTCGCGCGGCATCTGGTCACCGACGCGCAGCCACATGCTCATCGCCAGCGGGGTCAGCACCCCGGGCGCGGCCTCCCCGACGTTGTCGGTGGTCCAGTGCTGGTCGGCGGGCCCGGGGTTGTGCAGCACGTCCCAGGCATCGCTCTCGGGCAAGCTCACGGGCAACTCCTTCGATGCGCCTGACGGCAGAACATAACGGGCGCTCTACGCTGGTCAGGTGGGCACCCAGCCGCGGCCGCCTGTTCGACGCAGCCCCGCTGAGGTGCGCCGACTCCTGCTGGCCGCCGCCGAGCGGGCCACCGCCCGGGAGGGGCGGGCGGTCTCCCTGGCGGCGATCGCCCAGGAGGCCGGGGTCTCCCGCTCGGTCCTGTACCGCCACTTCGCCGACCGCGACGAGCTGCTCACCGAGGCCGCGCTGGCCCCGTTCGTGCACTTCGTCGAGGAGTTCCGGGCGGTGGCGCTGACCCAGATCGAGGCCCGGGACTCGATCTGGGAGATGGAGCGGGCGTTCGTCGGCGCGCTGCTCGACCACTTCGACCGGCACCGCCAGTTCATCTCCTCCGTGCTCTCCGACGGTTCGGTGCTCGACGAGGACACCCGGGAGCTGCTGTTCCGGCGGATCGACCGGACCATCGACGAGATCACCGAGGTGGCCGGGCAGCTGGGCGCCGCGTTGGGCATGACCGCTGAGCACATCGGCACCTGGGTGCGGATGGTGATCGCGCTGACCTCGGGGGTGTCGGCCAACCAGAGCTGGCTGCTGCCCCGGGCCGCGGCCACCTGGTCACGGCAGGACCTGATCGACAACCTGACCACGTTCATCCTGCACGGCATCCAGCTCCCACCCGGCTCAAGGGACAGACCTGTCCCTTGACGGACCCCTCGCCGGCGTGCTCCCCTGGGAATCCCGAGGACGGGAGTTGCCATGCTGGCCAGCCAGGCGCTCGTGCTGATGACCGACCCGCCACTGCCGATCCCGCCCGGGCCGCCGCCGCTGACCCCCGAGGTGCCCTACACGCTGACGGTGAAGAGCAAGTTCGCCGAGTACACGTTCGCCTGGGTGATCACGGCGGCCTGCCTCGCCTCGTTCTGGTACGCGATCGTGGTCGGTCGCCGGGGCAAGACCCTGATCCCGGTCATGTGCATGGTCGGCGGCGGCCTGAGCATCATGCTGGAGCCGCTGATCGACTCCCACCTGCACGTGTGGTGGCCGATCCACCACCAGCCGGACATCCTCAACGTCTGGGGCCGGGACGTCCCGCTGATGATCCTGCCCGTGGTGACCTGGTACTTCGGCCTGAACGCGGCCATGCGCTACCGCTGGATGCAGAAGAACGGCCCGGCCACCAAGCTCTGGACGCTCTACGCCATCGAGGTGGCCTGCGCGCTGGCCCTGGAGCCGCCGGCCATCCAGCTCGACCTGTGGCACTACTACGGCAACCACGGCCTGCGGATCTTCGGCTACCCGGTCTGGTGGCCGTTCGTCGGCGGCGCGTGCTGCATGGCCGCCGGCACCCTGGTCTACCTGCTGTCCCCGTGGCTGAAGGGGTGGCGCGTGGTGCTCACCGCGCCGATCGTGGTGATCGGGATCGCGGCGGCGTACTGGGGCGCGGGCTGGCCGATGTTCACCGTGCTCAACATCGAGGCGCCGACCGCGCTGGTGCTGCCGGCGTCGGCGCTGTCCATCGCGTTCAGCTTCCTGATCGTCTGGATGTGCACCATCGGCACCGGCCACCACGAGTACCTGGTCGCCCGCCGCAAGGCGAAGCGGGCCGGCGAGCCGATGCCCGAGCCGGTCGCCGCGTCAGCCTGAGCGGCGGACCCGCTCCGACCGATCCACCGCACCGCCGACCGCGCAGTGATCGGCGTTTCGGTGGATAAAGGGAAGTCCAGCTTCCGTCTATCCACCGAAACGTGGATCACCACGCCAGGTCGGACGCGGATCAGCTGGACAGACGCCGATCACGCCTCCAGCGAACGTCGATCGCCGCACCGCACAGCCCACGCTGCTCGGCACACATGTCGCGACGTGCGCGCGGAGCCGCTGACGCTGTGCGGCGGTGCCGCGCGGGCTGTGCGGCGGTGCCGCGCGGGCTGTGCGGCGGTGCCGCGCCGGGCATCAGCCGGGCGGGCAGTGCGACTGCAGCCGGGCGGGCTGTGCGGTGTCAGAACGCCGCGTAGCCGCCGTCGATCAGGATCGAGTCGCCGGTGTGGAAGCTCGAGGCCGGGCTGGCCAGGTAGACGGCGATCCCGGCGAAGTCGTCGCCGACGCCCCAGCGGCGCACCGGCATCCGGGGCATCACGTTGTTCACGAACTTCTCGTTGGCGAAGGCGCCCTCGGTCACCCCGGACACCGTCCAGCCGGGCAGCAGCGCGTTGGCCCGGATCTGGTAGCGGGCCATCTCCACCGCGATCGCCTGCACCATGCCGATCATGGCGTGCTTGCTGGAGGTGTAGGCGTACCCGCCGGCCTGGCCGAACAGCACCGTCAGGCTGGAGGTGGCCACGATGCTGCCGCCGTTGCCCAGCTCCTTCATCTGCCGGCAGGCCTCGCGCATGGTGGTGAACGCGCCGTCCAGGTTGACCCGGGTGACCCGGCGGAAGTCCTCCAGGCTGGTGTCCAGCAGCGACTTGCGGCCCGCCTCGACCCCGGCGTTGGCGAAGCACGAGTCCAGCCGGCCGTGCTCGGCCACCACGGCGGCCATCGCCCCGGCCACCGCGTCCTCGTCGCCGACGTCGACCCGCACCGCCTGGGCCCGCTCGCCGATCTCGGCGGCCGCCTTGGCGTTGCGCTCCACGTTGGTGCCCCAGATGACCACGGTCGCGCCCGCATCGTGCAGCCCGCGCGCCATGCCCAGGCCGATACCGCTGTTCCCGCCGGTCACCAGGGCCACGTGCCCGGTCAGATCGAACATCGCTGGTGTCACGCACGGAACATACCCGTGGCTCCGGCGGTGGGCTAACGTCGTTGGGTAAGAGCGTCGTCGAGAACAGGGTGGTTCAGGAATGTCCGAGGCGTGGTTGATCGACGGGGTGCGCAGCCCGAGGGGTAAGGGCAAGCCGGGCGGCGGGCTGCACGAGGTCCACCCGCAGGAGATCCTCGCCCAGGTGCTCAACGCGCTGCGTGACCGCGTCGGGTTCGACCCGGCCGACGTCGAGGACGTGGTCATGGGCAACGGCGAGCAGAAGGGCGACCACGGCAACGACATCGCCCGGATGGCCGTGCTGGCCGCCGGCTGGCCGATCACCACGCCCGGGGTGGCGCTGAACCGGTTCTGCGGGTCCGGGCAGAACGCGGTGATGTTCGGCGCCACCGGCATCCTGGCCGGCTGGCAGGACCTGGTGGTGGCCGGCGGCGTGGAGTCCATGTCCCGGTTCCAGGCCGGCCCCGGCGGAGCCGACTTCACCAGCGGCAACGCCGCGCTGCGGGCGAAGTACCCGCTGGTGCCGCAGGGCATCTCCGCCGACCTGATCGCCACCCTCGAGGGGCACTCCCGCGAGGACGTCGACGCCTTCGGCGTGCAGAGCCAGGACCGGGCGGAGAAGGCGATCGCCGAGGGCCGGTTCGCCCGCAGCGTGGTGCCGATCGTGGATGCCAACGGGAACGTGGCGCTGGACCACGACGAGTACCCCCGCCCCGGCGCCACCCTGGACTCGCTCGGCCAGCTCAAGCCGGCCTTCGTGAAGATGGGCGCCTACGCCATGGAGGAGGGCGGGCCGACCTTCGACGAGATGTGCCTGCAGGTCTACCCGCAGGCCGGGCGGGTCGAGCACGTGCACCACGCGGGCAACTCCTCCGGCGTGGTCGACGGCGCCGCCGCCTGCCTGCTCGCCTCCCCGGAGTATGCCCGGGCGCACGGGTTCACCCCCCGGGCCCGGATCCTGAAGGGCGCGGTGGCCGGTGCCGAGCCGGTGATCATGCTGACCGCCCCCGGCCCGGCCTCGGAGCTGGTGCTGAAGAAGGCCGGGATGTCGGTCAAGGACATCGACCTGTGGGAGATCAACGAGGCGTTCGCCTCGGTGCCGCTGAAGACCATCAAGGACCTGGACATCGACCCGGAGAAGGTCAACGTCAACGGCGGCGCGATCGCCCTGGGCCACCCCATCGGTGCCACCGGGGCGATGCTCTTCCAGACCGCGATCGACGAGCTGGAGCGGCAGGACAAGAACACCGCGCTGATCACCATGTGCACCGGCGGCGGCATGGGCACCGCCACCATCATCGAGCGGATCTGATCGGGACAAGACCTCGTTCGCCGTAATTGATAATGGCGAACGGACTAATTCATCGGTCACCACGAGTGGCCGATCGGTTGCAATTACTGAAATGCCCGTACGGCTTTTCAGTGAGGAGTTCCGGTCGCTACTATTTCGCGCCATGAACGCAGCGCCCAGTGAGATCGTCGACATCGAGTCGCCCGCCGACGCGCCTTTCGAGGTGGTGTGGCGGGGCTACGACCGCGACCAGGTGGACCGGCACGTGCAGGATCTGGCGCGGCGGCTGGAGGCCGAGCGGCAGCGCGCCGAGCTGACCGAGAAGGACCTGCGCCGGGCGCAGACCGAACTGGTCAACCTGCGGCGGGCCCCCGGTGCCGACGAGTCGCACAGCTTCGGCCACCGGGTGGAGAAGATCCTCCGGATGGCCGATCTGGAGGCCGGTGAGATCCGCCGCAAGGCGGGCGACGAGGCGAGCGATCTGATGGAGAAAGCCCGGGTGGAGGCCGAGGCGTACCGGCACGACGCCGAGCGCCAGCTGATCGTCCGGGCCTCCCACCTGGACCAGGAGGCCGCCCGGCGCAACGCCGCCATCCAGGAGCGCGAGGCCGAGGTGGCGGCCGAGCTGGCGGCGGCCAAGCAGCGTTCCGACGAGCTGCGGTCGGACGCCGAGCGGGAGGCCGCGCAGGTGCGCAAGCACGCCGAGACGCAGGCCGGGCAGCTGCGCGCGCAGGCGGAGAAGGCCGCCCAGGAGCAGCGCGATCTGGCCACCCGCGAGGTGAACCATCTGGTGAAGGTCCAGGACGAGGCGCGTTCCGGAATACGCCGGCTGCACGAGATGCTGGCCGCCGAACTGTCGTTCTCCGCTACGCTGTCCGGCGCGGAATCGGGTGCCGACGATTCCGCCACCGATTCCGCCGCTGGTTCCGCCACCGCGACCGATTCGGCGGAGCGGACGGCGGGCGGGGACTCCGAAGAGTCCGCCGGTTGATACGCCATTCGGCGCCATTCGACATCCTCCCCGATTCCCGAGCGGATACGGCCAGCATGAGGCACCGCGACTCCCCCGAACACGAACCGCCGGCCCCGGACCAGACGCTGGTGCAGTGGCTGTCCGACACGTCGGCGGACTGGCTGGTGTCGCAGCCGACCCTGTGGCTGCCCGCCGTCCGCCCCGATCCGGTCGGACGGACCGGCCCGCCGGAACGCCCCGACGCCTACCGGCCGGCGATCCCCCGGCAGCGGGCGCGGGCCTCGGCCCACCGGCGCGCCGGACGGCGTCCGGTCACCCCGGCGGGCCCCGCCCCGGTCACCCCGGCGGGCCCCGGCCCGGAACCCGCCGACGAGGTGACCGCCGGCCGGTCCCGTCCGGTGGTCATCGCGCTCTCGGTGGCGGTGCTGCTGCTGTTCGCGGCGGCGCTCCTGATCCTCTGAGACCCGGGCCTCAGCAACGGGCGAGCGGGGTTCCCGGCCGGAGTGGGACGATCCGCGGATGTCCGAACGGACCGAGGCTCACCCCCACGGCGGCACCGAGCCGCACATCCACCTGAGCAAACCGGCCTGGCTGCGGGTCACCCCGGGCGAGCGGCGGTGGGCGGTCACCCTCATCGGCGCGCTGGCCATCGGCCTGCAACTGGCGCTGCCCGAGCGGCTGACCCTGTCCTACTGGGTGCTGCCCGCGCTGGAGGCGGCCCTGCTGGTCGCGCTGTTCGTCGCCAACCCGGGCCGGATCGACCGGGAGTCGCGGGCGCTGCGGCTGACCAGCCTGAGCCTGACCGGGCTGATCACCCTGGCCAACGGCTGGTCGGCGGTGCTGCTGGCCACCGAGCTGATCTCCGGGCGGGCCGGGGACGACGCGGGCCCGCTGCTGCGCAACGGCGGGGCGATCTGGCTGACCAACGTGATCGCGTTCGGGCTCTGGTACTGGCAGTTCGACCGGGGCGGACCGGCGGCCAGGGCCAACGCCCGCAAGCCCCGGCCGGACTTCCTGTTCCCGCAGATGCAGGCGGCCGAGCTGGTCGGGCCGGACTGGGAGCCGTCGCTGGTCGACTACCTGTACCTGTCGTTCACCAACGCCACCGCGTTCAGCCCGACCGACGTGCTGCCGCTGTCCCGCTGGGCCAAGCTGACCATGATGCTGCAGTCGTCGGTCGCCCTGGTCACCGTGGCGCTGGTGATCGCGCGCGCGGTGAACGTGCTCAAGTAGTCAGGGCGTGCGGCCCAGGAAACCGGCCAGCCGGTCGGCGGCCGGGGCCGACTCCGGCACCTCCACCTCGGGGCCGAACGGGCCCTCCCCGTCCGCGCCGCGCGGCGGCCCGCCGGGCATCTGCCGGAGGCCGGCCAGCAGCTCCTCGGCCAGGCCCGGGGCGAGGTCGGTGCTCTGACCGGTCGCCTTGGCCAGGTCCCAGCCGTGCACGAACGCGTCGACGGCGGCCATCCGGGCCAGCGCCGAGCCCGGCACGGTGCCGAAGGGCAGGGTGAACTCCCGGGCGCCGACGTCCGGCGCGGCGAACGCCTGCAGGGTGGCGGTGATGCCCGCGTCGAACGCCGACAGCGGGTCGCCGGCCGTGTAGTCCTGCTCGGTGGAGCCGGTCGGCGGCTCACCCGCCACGGCGCCCGCGAAGAAGTGCAGCGCGCCGATCGTGTGGTTGATCAGCGCCCGGACGTCCCAGGACGCGCATGGCGTCGGGGCGTCGAACTGCCCGGACGTCACCTTCAGCATGATCTCCCGGGTGGACGCGAACGCCGCGGCCATCGTGTCCGTGCTCACCTGCGCGCTCACCTGGATCTCCTCCACGAGCCGACCGCTGTGCTGGTGATGAGAGATTACTGGGAACTCGATCCGGTCGCCCCCTGCTCGGCCAACCACTGCTGCCCGCGACGCTTCGAGGCCCGGGCCAGCCAGGCGTCCTGCACCACCTCGGCCAGCTCGTCCCGGGAGAGCTCGCCGAGCCGGGACGCCCGCACCAGTACCGAGCGGTGGCCGCGGAAGTGGTCGGTGGTGAAGAACGGCGAGTCCGGGTCCTGGACCAGGGCTTCCTTGTCCGCCTCGGTCTCCACCCAGATGATGATCACGTCCGGGTACCGCTCGCCGGTGTCCGGGTCGACCGCGTCCGGGCGCGGGGTGCGGAAGAAGACGAACGACTTGCCGCCCACCTGGTACACCGCGTTCCCGGCCGGCCCGCGCTCCACGGTCACGTGCGGCATCGCGGACGCCAGCTCGTGCACGTCCTGCGTTCGCGCCCCTCCCGCCACGCACCGAGCATAGAGGTGAGTACCGTGGCCGACCGTGACGAACCAGAAGCCAGAGATCGACTTCCCCGGCGGCGAGCCGCCCACCGCGCTGCAGATCACCGACATCACCGAGGGCGACGGGCCCGAGGCCAAGGCCGGCGACACGGTCAAGGTGCACTACGTCGGCGTCGCCTGGTCCACCGGCGAGGAGTTCGACGCCAGCTACAACCGGGGCGCGCCGCTGAGCTTCCGGCTGGGCGTCGGCCAGGTCATCTCGGGCTGGGACCAGGGCGTCCAGGGGATGAAGGTCGGCGGACGCCGGCAGCTGGTGATCCCGCCGCACCTGGCCTACGGCGACCGCGGCGCCGGCGGGGCCATCGCCCCGGGCGAGACGCTGATCTTCGTCTGCGACCTGGTCGGCGTCTGACCTACGCTCGGCTGAGCGTCAGGTGGGTGACCCCGCTGGGTGACGAGACGGCCTCGACGCGGTAGTCCCGCTCGAGGCCCTCGAGCCCGTCCCAGAGGCGCACGCCCCGGCCGAGCAGGATCGGCACGACCACCACGTGCAGGTGGTCGATCAGCCCGGCCGCGAGGAACTCGCGGACCACGGTCGGGCCGCCACCGATGCGCACGTCCCGGCCGTCGGCGGCCGCGCGGGCCGTCTTCAGCGCCTCGGCCGGCGGGGCGTCCAGGAAGTGGAACGTGGTGCCGCCGTCCATCTCGATCGGCGGGCGGGTGTGCTGGGTGAGGACGAAGACGGGCGTGTGGAACGGCGGGTTCGGCCCCCACGCGCCCGTCCAGTCCGGCTCCTCGTGCCACCCCGGGTGGCCCCACTTCCCGGCGCCCATGATCTCGGCGCCGATCCCGGGGTCGTGCCGCCGGACGAAGGCGTCGTCGATGCCGCCGCTCCCGCCGGCCTGCCACCAGCCGGTGCTGAACATCCACTCGTGCAGCCGCTCCCCGGCGTGCCCGAAGTGATCGTCGCGGCTCTGCCCGGCCCCGGTACCGAAGCCGTCGAGCGAGATGGCGAAGTTGTGCACGCGGGCGAGGCTCACGATCGCTCCTTTACTGTGTCCGTCGGACACTGTGTACTGTAGACACAGTTTCTCCCGGTCGACAAGGGGATGCCGATGACGAGCTCCGTCGAGCAGTTGTTGTGGGGCGGGGCCCCGGCACCGGCCCGCGGCCCGCGGCGCGGCCTCACCCTCGACGGGATCGCCACCGCGGCGGTCCGGGTCGCGGACCGCGACGGGCTGGCCGGCCTGTCCATGCAGAAGGTCGCGGACGAGGTCGGGCTGACCAAGATGGCGCTGTACCGCTACGTCGCCGGCAAGCCCGAGCTGCAGGCCGTCATGATCGACGCGGCGGTCGAGGAGCCCCCCGACGTCGGGCGCATGCTCGGCACCTGGCGCGACCACGCCGAGGAGTTCGCCCGCCGGCTCTCCGACGTCTGGACCCGGCATCCGTGGCTGCCCTGGGCCACGGTCGGCCGGCGGCTGATGGGGCCCCGGGAGGTCGGCTGGGTGGAGGCGGCGGTGCACATCTTCGAGCCCCTCGGCCTCGAACCCGACGAGCACATGGAGGCGGTGACGCTGCTGTTCGGGCATCTCCGCACGACCCACGCGGCGGCCGCGACGGGCACCCGGCCGTGGACGGCGGCCGAGACGAGCCTGCGGGATCTGGTGGTCTCCCGGGACGACCGGTACCCGGCACTGGCCCGGGTGATGGCGGCCGCTCCCGCCCCGACCTCGGCCGACCCGCCGCATTACCGCTTCGGCCTGAGCTGCCTGCTCGACGGGCTCGAAGCGGCGGTACGCGACCGCCGTAAGGAGTGAGTCCTCACCCACCGAGGTGCGTTGCCGCGCGCCCCCTGGCCCGCGCCGGGTCGGACCACCAGACTGGGCCGGATCTGGATCCCCGACCTGGAGACGCCGATGAACCTGCGCGCCCAGCGGCTCGCCGCCTGGACCGGACCGCTGTTCTGCCTGCTCTTCGCCATCGGCATGGTCGGGTTCGCCCAGTACATCCCGCCGCCCCGGGCCGACGCCACCGCCGCCGACGTCGCCGCGCTCTACTCCGACAACGCGGTCCGGCTGCGGATCGGCTTCGGGCTGATGATGCTGGGCGCCGGGTTCATCGCCTCCTGGGGCAGCGCGATCACCGTCCAGCTCAAGCGCATCGAGGGCGAGCACGCCCCGATGACCTGGACCAACGCTGCGTGCACCGCCGCCAACGTGATGGTGGTGACGGTCCCGGTCATGATCATGATCGCCGCGTCGTTCCGCCCGGAGCGCAGCCCGGAGATCACCCAGGCGCTGCACGACCTGGCCTGGATCATGTTCGTGATGGTGTTCCCGCCGGTGATGGTGCAGAACCTGGCCACCGCCGTCGCGGTGTTCTCCCACCCCGGGCAGAACGTGTACCCGCGCTGGGTGGGCTTCTTCAACGCCTGGTGCGCGATCCTGCTGTTCCCGGCGCTGGCGCTGCCGTTCTTCAAGACGGGACCGCTGGCCTGGCACGGCATCTTCGAGTTCTGGCTGGCCGCGATCGTGTTCTTCGGCTGGGTCGTGGTGATGACCGTGGCCACCCTGGGCGCGATCAACCGGCAGGCCGCCTCGGCTCCGGAACCGGCCCCAGTCGGCTGACCGTTCCCCGGTCGACCGGGTCCGCTGGCTAGGCTCGGGTCATGTCGATCTCGCGCACCGCGCTCTCGTCCTCGGCGGCGGCCGCTGCCGCCGCCCTGCTGGCCACCCGGGTCCGTGGCGTGGTGCCCCGCGCGACGCTGGCCGCCGGGGCGGCCGCCGGGCTGGCCGTCGCGGCGAACGACGTGGCGGGCAAGCCGGTGCCGTTCCTGCGCTGGTCGTTCATCCGGATGATCCTGGGCATGCGGACGCTGACCCGCGACTGGCAGGTCGGCGACGGCCGGGAGGCCGCGGTGGCCGCCTACGTGGCCGAGCACGCCCGGACCGGCGACCTGGACGACGTGATCCGGGCGATCGACGAGTTCTGCTACGAGCGCAGCTTCATGATGAACGTGGGCGACGAGAAGGGCGAGATCCTGGACGCCGCCGTCCGCCGGGCGCGGCCGAAGCGGATCCTGGAGCTCGGCACCTACTGCGGGTACAGCGCGCTCCGGCTGGCCCGGGCGAGCGACCCGGACACGCTGATCCACTCCGTGGAGTACGCCGAGGCCAACGCGGCGATCGCCCGGCGCAACCTCGACCACGCCGGGGTGTCGCACCGGGTGGAGGTGGTGGTCGGCTCGATCAACGACGGCGGCGCGACGTTGGAGCATCTGCGGACCGTCAGCGGGCTCGGCCCCGGGTCGGTGGACCTGGTGTTCATCGACCACGCCAAGGAGCTGTACCTGCCCGATCTGCGGCAGATCGTCGACGAGGGCTGGCTGCACCCGGGGTCGGTCGTGGTGGCGGACAACGTCGGCTTCCCCGGCGCACCGGAGTACCGCGCGTTCATGCAGTCCCAGGAGGGCACCGGCTGGCGGACCGTCGAGCACAAGACGCACGCCGAGTACCAGTCGGTCATCCCCGACCTGGTCCTGGAGTCGGAGTTCGTCGGCTGACGCTCGCCGTTGTTCCGCACTCGGTGCGGTCAGGCCTCGACCAGGTCCTCGGGACTCGGGTGGCCCTCGAGCAGCTGATCCGGCGCGGTCAGCCGCCACGCCTCCAGCAGCAGCTCGCTGAGCTCGTCCAGCTCGATCCCGTCCAGCTGCACCACCACCCAGCCGAACCCGCCGGCGGTGAACTGCACCTCGAACACGTCCGGCCGCTCGGCCACCAGGGCCAGCTGCTCGGAGACCGTCTGCTTGAGCCCGACCGTGCGGGTGCGGGGCCAGAGGTAGCCGAACTTCCGACCGTGCACGCTGAGCGCGGTCCAGTTGGAGGATGCCTTCCGCTCCGTGTCCGGGAGCGCATCGACCAGGCGGAGGAAGCGGGGGATGTCGACGGTCACTGTCCCATCGTGCCTTGGCGGTGTTGCGTACGTCGGACGCCCGGGGTGGTCACCTTTGTTCGTTGGTTCTGGGCGTCCGGCGCCCGGCTCCGCTTCGCTCCACCGGCCTTCGAAAACCGTGGGATGCGTTTCGCATTCATCGCCTGGAATTGACCGCTTGGCGCTCGCTCCGACTTTCTGTCGGGGGAATGCTAGACTCGAACGCATGTTCGATGATGGCGATTCACGGGAGGCTGTTACGGCGGCTCTCGCTGAATTGCGTGCGTCGACGGCCCGGCTGTCCGGGCAGGAGTTGATCGATCACCTGGTGTTCCTGCAGACCTTTCTGCGGCAGGTTCGGCACGACTCGCTGCATGTGGTCGCACGGTTGACCAACGAGGGGGAGTTCGAGGCCCGGGCCGTGCGACCCGCCGCCGGGGTGGCGGATCTGTTGCGGATCGCGCCGGCGGACGCGCGGCGGATGGTCTCGAGCGCGCGGGCCGTCTTCCCCACCGGGTTGGGCGGGGAACCGCTGGAGCCGAAGCTGCCGGCCACCGCAACCGCCCTCGCCGGCTATGAGATCGACACCGCGCACGCCGAGGTGATCGACCGAGCCATGTCCAGCTCGGCGGCGCGGCGGATCGGGCTGGAACGCTGCATCGGGGTCGAAGCCCAACTCGCCGGTTGGGCCCGGGACTACCGACCCGACGAACTCGCCATCCTCGCCGCCCGCCTGCTGGACGGGCTCGACCAGGACGGCGCCCAACCCGACGACTATCCGCAGGTCAACGAACTACACATGTCCGCGTTGCCCGACGGTGGTGGGCGGATCAAGGGCCGGCTCGACGCGCCCACCTTCGAAGCCGTCGCCCGCGCGGTCCGCTCCGCCACCGCCCCCGAGACCGACGCCGACAAACCACTGGGTGAGCGGCAGGCCGAAGCCCTCGCGGCGGTGTGCGAGCACGCCCTGGACGACAGCTACCTCCCCCAGCAGGGTGGGCAGCGGCCGCACATGACCGCGGTGTTCGACTACGACCGGCTCGTCGAACGCGGCCGCGGCGCGACTCTGGAGTTCGGCGGGTACACCCCGGCCGCCCAACTACGACGGATCCTCTGCGACGCGTGTGTCACCCCGGCCGTGCTCGGCGGCGACGGCGTCCCGCTCGACCTTGGCCGCACCCGCCGCACCGCATCCCCCGCCCAACGGGCCGCACTGGCCGCCCGCGACGGCGGCTGCGCCCACCCGGGCTGCGACAAGACCCCGAGCTGGTGCTCAGCGCATCACGTGATTCATTGGGTCGACGGCGGACCCACCGACCTCGACAACCTCGTCCTCTTATGTCTCCAACACCACATCATGGTCCACGAATCCGGCTGGCGAATACACATGCGCAACGGCCACCCCGAATTCATCCCACCCAAATGGATCGACTACCACCAGAAACCGCGACAACGGTATGCCCTTGCGTGAGGGCGTTATCGTGGCCCGCGTGGACACGGTATTCACCGCCGAGCTCTGGGAATGGCGCGGGCCGGCGCCGTACTACTGGCTCACCGTGCCCGAGCGCGGCTGCGCCGTCGTCCGCGCGGAAGCCGCCGACGCGTCCTACGGCTGGGGCGCCATCCCGGTACGGGCCCGGATCGGCGCGACGGAGTGGGAGACATCCCTGCTGCCGAAGGACGGCGGTTACGTGCTGCCCGTCAAGGTGGCCGTGCGGAAGCGTGAGGGGTTCGGCGAGGGCGACTCGGTCACGGTGGCGATGAGCGTCGCGCCGCGCGGTGGGCGGGCCGCCAACGGTTCCGGACCCACCTGCTGATGACCTAGCCTCGATCCATGGACGCACAGGGCAGGGTGGCCGTGGTCGGGGCCGGGATGGCCGGGCTGGCCGCCGCCTACGACCTGCAGCGGGCCGGGTACCGGGTCACCGTGTTCGAGTCCCGGGACCGGGTGGGCGGGCGGATCTGGACGGTCCGCAAGGGCGACTTCCTGATGGATCTGGGGGCGGCGTTCTACCTCGGCACCTACCAGGCCACGATCGAGCTGATCCACGAACTGGGGCTGTCCGGCGACTTCGAGTCACGGCCCGGGATGGGCGCCCTGCGCCGCGGCGACACCACCCACCGGCTGGACTACACCGCCCCGCTGCGCACCGGCCTGAGCACCAAGCTCATCTCCACCCGCACCAAGCTGACCGCGCTCAAGCTCGGCCGGCTGGCCGCCCGCTACCGCAACGACCTGGGCTACGACAGCTACGAATCGCTGGCCGCCCTGGACACCGCCACTGTCCGCGACCACTGCCTGCGCGAGCTCAACGAGGAGTTCCTGGACTACGTCGGCCGGCCACTGGTCCGCGGCGCCTGGGTGGCCGACGACGCGGAGACCTCGCTGGCGCTGATGGTCTGGACGGCGCGCAACCTGCTGGTACCCAACGTGTACAACCTGCGGCACGGGGTGGCCCAGCTGCCGGAGGCGCTCGCCGCGAGGCTGGACGTGCGGCTGTCGCACCCCGTGCAGAACGTCACCGACGGGGGCGCCGGCGTCGAGGTGACCCACCCCGGCGGCACCGACACGTTCGACGCCTGCGTCATAGCCACCACCGCGCAGCCCGCGCTGGCCATGTTCCCGCAGATGGACGAGAACGCCCGGGGCTTCTACGGGATGGTCCGCTACCGCCGGCTCGGGTCGGTGGCGATCGGGTTGTCGAAGCGGCCGGCGGGCGGCCGGGAGATCTACACGATCGGCATCTCCGGGGACGACCCCGACCTGATCGCGATCATGGCCGACCACAACAAGTGCGACGGCCGCGCCCCGGAGGGCAAGGGGCTGCTGGGCGTGCTGCTCAGCCACGAGTACCTGGAAGCGCACGAGCACCTCACCGACGAGCAGGTCACCGAGCACGCCATCGAGCGGGCCTCGGCCTACTACGGCGACATCTCCGGGGACGTCGAGGAGACCTCCTGCGAACGCTGGGCGGAGTCGGTGCCGGCGATGCAGCTCGGCCGGTTCGCAGCGATGGCCGAGTACCACCGCAACCTCGACCGGAGCGCCCGCGTCCAGTTCGCCGGCGACTTCGACCGCATCCCGGGGATGAACGGCGCGCTGCTGTCCGGCCGGGACGCCGCCGCCCGGATCGTCGCCGCCCGGCACGGCACACCCGCCGCTCACGCACGGTAGACGCCGCTCACGCACGGTAGGCGCCGCACACGCACGGCACGCCCGCCGCACACGCGCGGCAGGTGCCGCACACGCGCCGGAGCAGGTGTCCGGGGCCCGAAGTGGGTGTGCGAGCGGGAGTGCCCGGTCAGGCCTGGGCCAGCAGGCGCTCGACGGCGCCGTCCAGGGCGATCCGCAGGTGCTCGGTCGAGCCGGTGGCCAGCAGGATCGTCGCCCCGCCCTGGATCGCGGCGAGCAGCCCGGCGGCCTCCCGGCGGGCCTCCGCCTCCGGGTACCCGAGCCGGCCGATGCCCGCCGCCAGCGCCTCCTCCCACCGTTGGTACAGGTCGGCCACCACCCGCTGCGCCTCGGGGTCGGTGCGGTCGAGGTGGCTGAGCAGGGCACTGAGCCCGCAGTTCTGCCCCTGCCGGCGGTAGCGCTCGAACAGCCGCGACGCCCACCGCCGCCACGAGTCGGCGTCGGCCAGCGCGCCCAGCTCGGGCTGCTGCTCGTCGAGGATGAGGTCGGCCTCGTGCGCCGCCACCGCGAGCATCAACGCGCGCTTGCCGTCCGGGAAGTAGTGGAAGAGCTGGCTGCTGCTGACCCCGGTGGCGGCCCGGATGTCGTCCAGCCCGGTACCCGCCGCGCCCCGCTCGCGCACCAGCCGCGCCGCCCCGGACACGATGCGCTGCCGGGTGGCGCGGCCCTTGCTGGTGATCCCGGTCGGCACGCCACCACACTACAGACTGGATAGTCGGATCCAGAATGCCCTAGAGTGGATACGTGAATCCAGAATGGAAGGTCGACGACGGCCGGACCTACGTCGTCACCGGCGGCAACGCCGGCATCGGCTACTTCGTCTCCGAGCAGCTGGCCCGGGCCGGCGCCACCGTGGTGATCGCCAGCCGCAGCCCGGAGCGCGGCCGCGCCGCCGAGACCGCGCTGCGCGCCCAGGTCCCGGACGCCTCGCTCCGCCACCTGCGGCTCGACCTGGCCTCCCCGGCCTCGATCGAGGAGGCGGCGGCCGAGGTCGCCGGCCATCGCCCGGACGGTCTGGTGCTCAACGCCGGGGTGCTCACCCAGAGTAAGCGCCAGGAGACCGCCGACGGCCACGAGCTGGTCTTCGGCACCAACCACCTCGGGCACGCCGCCCTGGTCGCCCGGACCCTGCCGGCCCTCCCGCCCGGGGCCCGGGTGGTCACGGTCGGCAGCTTCGGCGCCCGCTGGGTGAAGCTCGACTTCGACGACCTGGAGTCCACCCGCGGCCGCTACCGGGGGTTCACCGCCTACCTGCGCTCCAAGCTCGCCCAGATGGTCTGGGCGGCCGAGCTGGACCGCCGCCTGAGCGCGGCCGGCCACCCGGTGCAGAGCATCCTCGCCCACCCCGGCGGCGCGCTGGACGGTCTCACCGACCCCCGCCCACCGGTGCTGGAGCGCACCCCGGCGCGGCGCGTTCTCGGACTGCTCGGCCTGGCCGCCGGCGCGCAGAGCAAGGAGGCCGCCGCCTGGCCCCTGGTCCGCGCCGCGCTCGATCCCGAGGCGCATGGCGGGCAGCTCTACGGCCCGCGCCACCTGCGCAGCCGCGGCCCGGCCGTGCTGGAGAAGCCAACCGCCTCGATGGCCGACCGGGAGCTCGGCGCCCGGGTCTGGGCGGTCACCGAGGAGATCATCGGGCTCACCCCGCTGCCCTGAACAGGCACCTCACCAACATCAACCGCCTCACCTGCGGAAATGCCGCGAATTGCCCGAAGTTTCCGCTCCTGAAGCAATTCCGCCCCGCCCGTCGACGGCTCTCAGTCGTTTGACATGCCTTTAACCTGCACACTCCATCGAGTGACTCCGGGAACGATCTAATTTGTGCGCCCTGAACTGCGGAAACGCCGATTTCGCAACATTTCTGTGATCAAAGCCGTCACTGGGCCCGCACCGGCTTCGTTGGTCCCTCGGTAATGGCCGACCACGCCAACACCGCACGGAAGGTTCCTGAATGCTGAAGAAGTCACTGGTCGCAGCCCTCGTGGCAGGCGTCGCCACGCTCGGAGCGGCCGGAGTCGCTTACGCCAGCACCCCAGGGGACGGTAGCGGGGCGAGCCTGAGCTCCGTCTCCCAGACGAAGAAGAGTGACAGCGACTCGGACAGCTCGTCCGACGAGGACTCCGACAGCGACAGTTCTTCGGACAGCGACAGCTCGTCCAGCGACTCGACCTACGGCGCGTCGTCGAGCAGCGACAAGAAAGACAAGAAAGACAAGAAGGACAAGGACAAGAAGTCCGACAAGAAGAAGGACAAGGACAAGTCGGACGACGACAGCCACAGCGGCGGCGACGACAAGCTCGGCGGCCTGTTCGGACTGTGACCGGCTCCCCGGTCCCCGGAGCCCGGGGAGATCGCGCCGATCCGGCCGTGATCTCCCCGGGCTCTTTCGGTTTGAACGGCCGGGTCAGTTGAACCGCAAGGTCAGCTGAGCGGCCGGTGCGCCGCCTCGAACATCGACACCAGCGTCGGGTCGTTGAACGCGGTGATGCCGGCGATCCGGCCGCCGGCCAGGGTGAGCACCTGCACCCCGTACGGCTCGGTTCCGCCGGCGGTGACCCGGTGCACGGTGAACGCCGGCTGCCCGTTGGCCCGGGTGGGTCGCAGCCGCCACCGCCCCCGGCCCAGCACCCGGGCGGCCAGGAAACCGACCACCGCCTCCCGCCCGGCGAACCAGGTCGGGATGGGCGGCATCTCCATCCGCGCGTCGGCCCGCAGCAGGGCGACCAGCGCGTCCGGATCGGCGTCGGTGAACGCCCGCACGTAGTCGTCGATCAGGGTCCGTAGCTCCCCCTCCGCCGGCTCGACGAGGTCCTCGGCGACCGGGGCGGCCCGGGCCAGCCGCGCGCGGGCCCGGCGCAGCGCGGCGTCGACCGCGTCGACCGAGGTGTCCAGCAGGTCCGCCACCTCCACCGTCCGGAAGGCCAGCACGTCACGCAGGGTGAGCACGGCGCGCTGCCGGGGCGGCAGGTGCTGCAGCGCGGCGACGAACGCCAGCCGCACCCCCGCCCGGCCGGCCACCACCGCCGCCGGGTCGTCCGGATCGGCCACCAGCGCGTCCGGCACCGGCTGCAACCAGGGCACGGACGACTCGCCCTCGGCCAGCGGGGCCCGGTGGTCGTCGGCCGGGGCCCCGAGCCCGGACGGCAACG
>JAESFN010000489.1_pt1 | contig 35196 bp, 37 predicted proteins | sample 9269411 | NCBI WGS metagenome assembly JAESFN01 (sample SAMN14505399, study PRJNA617100) | algae metagenome | isolation source: Iphinoe sp. HA4291-MV1 and co-occurring heterotrophs from trail next to... | place: USA: Maunawili Falls, Hawaii | collected 2009-07-25
GATCAGGGCTATCTTCCGGTCCGTGCGGTCGTCGAGTGAGCGGGCCCGGTCATCCGGCGTGGCGCGATGGGTGTCCACCATGGCTGCTTCGTCAGCCCGCCTTGCGGTCCCGGTGGCTGCCGAGGTCCGCCACGGACGCGACCGGGGCCAGCTCCGGCTGGTGCCCGGCGCCGTCGAGCGGCACGACCAGCGCGAGCTCGTCGGCCCGACGACGCAGCTGGGCCCGGTCGAGGCGGTGCGCCGCGGCCGCCGTGAGCAGCAGCCCGAGCACCAGCGTGCCCGTCGCCGCGCGGATCGGCGGGACCAGGACGGGCGCGCTCGGGGTGGGGGCGGCCACGGTGTCCAGGCTGAGCGAGTTCCGCTTCGCCACCCGGAGCCCGCGTTGCAGGTCGGCCAGGTGCTCGCGGCTCAGATCGGTCATCCAGTAGATGATCGCCGGGCTGCGGAGCGCGTCGCGGCTCTCCGCGGTGACGGTGATGAACGGGCTCCCGTTGGCGGTGGTGGGGTCGCCCGGGGCGGCGTTCTTCGCGGTCACCGTGTCGGCCCCGGGGACCAGCCCGGCCTGGAACGCCAGCAGCTGGCCGGTGATCGTCTGGGTGAGGATCGCCGCCGTGGTGTTCATCTTCGAGTCGTTCTGGAGCAGCGGATTCATGTTCTGCACGGTGGTGCGCGGGGGCGGCATGACGACCAACGTCCCGCTCGAGCGGTAGGTCATCGGGACGCAGGTGAACACCAGGGCCGCCGCGATCGTGGAGAGCAGCACGCCGGCGAGGACCGTGTACCACCGGGACACCGCTATCCGCCCGAGCCTTCGCATCGTGATCTCCCACCCCAGACCCGCCCGCCGGACGCCGAATCGACGACCGTGTCGATCGATCGTCTCGGGGCGTGCCGACCGGGGCATCGCCAGGACTGACGATCAGGGCCGGCGCGCCCGTAGCGATCAGCGCTCCGGTGGCGCGTCCGGTTCGGGTTCCAGGTACAGCCGGGTGAGGATCGCCCGGTGGTCGCTGCCCGGCAGGTCGAGCACGGTGAAGCTGTCCGCCCGGATCCCCGGGGTGAACAGCACGTGGTCGATCTGGATGGCGAACCGCCGGATCGAGGTACTCGAGCCCCAGGTGGGCACCAGCCCGTCGCCCCGGGTCGCGGCCGCGTCGGCACAGCCGCGGATCGAGTCTCGGAACACCGAGTGGTCGAGGGTGGCGTTGAAGTCCCCGGCCACGATGACCGGGGTCGGGCCGGCGCACCAGTAGGGCAGCCGGAGCAGGTCCCGCCACCAGCGCCCGGCCTTGCCGTTGACCGGGGCCTGCGAGTGATAGGCCACGAACCGCAGCGGGCCCAGCTCACCGCCGCTGAGCTCCACCGAAGGGCGATCGGTCCCGAGGTCGATCCGTGCGGTGACCGGACCCAGACCGGGTGCGGCCAGTGCGGTCACCCCTTCGACGTCCTCCACGCCGCTCGGGGTGGACGACCACGACCGGTAGCCCATCGACTTGATCAGCGGGGTGAGCCGTTGGCGGAACGGGGCGCCGGCCTCCGGAAGCGACACCAGGTCGGGGCGCTGCTGGGCGATCAACCGGGCCAGCGTCGGCACGTCGGCCCGGCCCTCGAAGGTGTTGAACGACAGGACCGCCAGGGTCCGGCCGGGCCCGGGATCGCCCCGCACCGCCCCGGCGTCGGGAACAGCCCTCGGCGCGACGGTCGCGGCGGCCAGCAGCGAGACCCCGAGCAACCCGACCGCGACCGGCGTCCACCCGCGTCGGAACCGGGCGATGACCGCCACCCCGCAGCCCAGCAGCAGCGCTACGGCCACCAGGTGCGGCCGCAACGCCACGAGCTGCGCCAGCGGGCCGTACCGGTCGAGCCCGAACAACAGCTCCGGGAAGGTGATCAGCCCGACCGCCGCCGCCGTGGCCAGCGCCATCGCCGCCCAGGCGGTCCGGCTCGGCGAGGCCGGGCGAACCGGCTCCGCGCGATGGGTCATGCCCGGTCGAGGTTCTGCCCGGGCCGGGGCCGCCGCGCGCCGGTCACGCCTGGTCGAACTCCCGGGCGGCCAGGGACCGCACCACCCCGGCCCGGCCCTCGGACACCAGCCGGCGCAGGGCCGGCGGGAGCGACTCGTCGGCCAGGAAGGCGTCCGCCGCGTCCACCGTGGCCGGCTCCACCGCCCAGCCCGGGAACAGCCCGATCACCATGGACTGGGCCCGCTCGCTGGTGCGCCGGGCCCACACCTGGGCCACCTCGTCGAAGTAGCGCCGGGTGTAGTCGCCCAGCAGATCGCGCTGCGCCGGGTGCGAGAAGCCCATGATGATCGCGTCGCTGACCGCGTTGGGCAGGTCGTCGTCGTGCACGGCGCGCTGCCAGGCCCGCTCCTTGGCCTCGGCGGTGGGGATCAGCGCCCGGGCCTGCTCGGCCAGCCGCTCACCCTTCGAGGTGGCGTCGCGCTCGTGCTCGGCGGCGATCTCCGGCTCGCCTAGCCGGCCGTGCGCGACCAGCGCGTGCAGCAGCCGCCAGCGCAGGTCGGTGTCGATAACCAGGCCGTCCAGCACGTCGCGGCCGTTCAGCCAGCCGTGGAACGCGTCCAGCGTGTCGTCGTCGAGCACCGCGCCGGTCAGCGCGTTGACCGCGACCAGCTGGGCGTCGCTGCCCGGCTCGGCGTTGCGGGCCATGTCCAGCAGGGTGCCGGTCAGCCGCGGCCAGCCCTGCTCGGTGGCCCAGCCCGGCTCGGCGTAGGAACCGACGGCGGTGTGCGCCTGCATCAGCAGCCGCTGTACCACCCCGGTCTCGGAGTCCCGGCCGACCCCGGCGGCGATCAGGGTGGTGAAGTCGCGGGCCTTCATCTCCGCCTCGCGGGTCATCTCCCAGGCCGCCGACCAGCACAGGGTGCGGGGGAGCGGGTCGGTGATGTCGGCGATGCGGTCGACCACGACGTCCAGCGAGTCCGGGTCCAGCCGGACCGCGCCGTAGGTCAGGTCGTCGTCGTTGACCAGCACCAGCTTCCCGCGCGGGACGCCGACCAGCTCGGGCACCTCGGTGCGCTCGCCGGAGACGTCGACCTCGGCGCGGTGGGTCCGCACCAGGTTGCCGGATGCGTCGTCGTCGTACACGCCCACCGCCAGCCGGTGCGTGCGCAGCTCGCCGGCGCCCGGCTTGGCGCCGCCCTGGACCACGCTGAAGGTGCCGAAGGTGTTGTCCTCGGTGACGGTGAACTCCGGCCGCAGCTGGTTCAGCCCGGTGGTCCGCAGCCACTGCGCGCCCCAGTCCGACAGGTCCCGCCCGGACGCCTTCTCCAGCGCCCCGAGCAGGTCGTCGAAGGTGGCGTTGCCCCACTTGTGCGCCTCGAAGTAGTCCCGCAGCCCGGCCAGGAACGGCTCCAGCCCGACGTAGGCCACCAGCTGCTTGAGGATCGACGCGCCCTTGGCGTAGGTGATCCCGTCGAAGTTCACCTCGACCGCGTGCAGGTCGGGGATGTCGGCGGCCACCGGGTGCGTCGAGGGCAGCATGTCCTGGCGGTAGGCCCAGGACTTCTCCACGTTGGCGAAGGTGGTCCAGGCGTTGGTGTAGTCGGTGGCGCTGGCCTGGCAGAGCACCGAGGCCCAGGTGGCGAACGACTCGTTCAGCCACAGGTCGTCCCACCAGCGCATGGTGACCAGGTCGCCGAACCACATGTGCGCCATCTCGTGCAGCACGGTCTCCGCGCGCCGCTCGTAGAGGTAGTTGGTCACCCGGGACCGGAAGACATAGTCCTCCAGGAAGGTCACCGCGCCGGCGTTCTCCATCGCCCCGGCGTTGAACTCCGGCACGAACAGCTGGTCGTACTTGCCGAACGGGTACCGGATGCCGAAGTTGGCGTGGTAGAAGTCGAAGCCCTGCTTGGTCTCCCGGAACAGCCGGTCGGCGTCCATGTACTCGGCCAGCGAGGCCCGGCAGTAGATGCCCAGCGGGATGCCGTCGTGCTCGTCGGAGAACTTGGCGTACGGCCCGGCGACCAGCGCGACCAGGTAGGTGCTGAAGATCTCCGTGGTGGCGAACCGGTGCACGCCGCCTTCGACGCTCTCCGCCGCCGCGTTGGAGATGACCTGCCAGTCCTCGGGCGCGGTGACGGTGATCGTGTACCGGCCCTTGAGGTCGGGCTGGTCGAAGCAGGCGAACATCCGCTTGGCGTCCGCCGTCTCGAACTGCGAGTACAGGTAGACGGCCTGGTCGACCGGGTCGACGAAGCGGTGCAGGCCCTCGCCGGTGTTCATGTACCGGCCCCGGGCGTGCACGACCAGCTCGTTCTCAGGCCCGAGGTCGGGCAGCGGGATGCCCTCGTCCTCGACGTAGCCGGAGACGTCGAGCTCGACGCCGTTGAGGGTGGCGGAGGCGACCGACGCGGCGACCAGATCGATCCAGCTGGACTCGCCGGGGCGGGCGCAGCCGAAGCGGACGTGGGTGACCATGCCGAACTCGGACTCGCCGTCGGTGAGGTCCAGCTCGATCCGGTAGTCGGTCACGCCGCTGATCACGGTGGCGCGGTGCTCGGCGTCGGTGCGGGTGAGGTTCGGGGCGCCCATGTGCTGGCTGGTTCTCCCTGTTCGCGGGGTCCGGTTCTGCCCGCGATCCAACCACGTGTGGCGCTGAGAGTCCTGCCGGTTCCTCCCCGGGGCGCGGAACATCGGGCCGGCCACGGTTGTTGACCGGCAAGGACGGGAAGCCACGCTAAGGATCTGGGAGTACTTCGTGACCGCTTCGACAGCCAAGACCAAGGTCGACTTCTGGTTCGACCCGCTGTGCCCGTGGGCCTGGATCACCTCGCGGTGGATGCTCGAGGTGGAGCAGGTGCGGGACATCGACCTCGAGTTCCACGTGATGAGCCTGGCCGTGCTGAACTCCGGCCGGGACCTGCCCGAGGAGTACCGCGCGCTGCTGGAGAAGGCCTGGGGGCCGGTCCGGGTGGCCATCGCCGCCGCCCGCGCGCACGGCAAGGAGGTCCTCCGGCCGCTGTACACCGAGCTGGGCACCCGGATCCACAACGAGGGCAACAAGGACTACGACGTCGTCATCAAGGAGGCGCTGGCGGCGCTGTCCCTGCCGGAGTCGCTGGCCGAGGCGGCCACGTCCACCGAGTTCGACGAGGAGCTGACCGCCAGCCACCACGCCGGGATGGACCCGGTCGGGCTGGACGTCGGCACCCCGACCGTGCACGTCGACGGGGTGGCGTTCTTCGGTCCGGTGCTGTCCCGGATCCCGAGGGGCGAGGACGCCGGGAAGGTGTTCGACGGCGCGGTGCTGCTGGCCGGCTACCCGCACTTCTTCGAGCTCAAGCGGACCCGGACCGAGGACCCCGACTTCAGCTGAGCCGGGCCGTGTCAGGATGAGCGGGTGCGGGTCCTGGTCACCGGCGGCGCCGGCTTCATCGGGTCGAACTACGTGCGGTCCGTCCTGGACGGGCGGTACCCGGCGTACGCCGGCGCCGAGGTGGTCGTGCTCGACCTGCTCACCTACGCCGGCACGCTGACCAACCTCACCGGCTACCTCGACCGGCTGGCCTTCGTCGAGGGGGACATCCGCGACCCTTCGCTGGTCCAGCGGGTGATGCGTGGCGTCGACGTGGTGGTGCACTTCGCCGCCGAGTCGCACGTGGACCGCTCGATCTCTCGCGCCGCCGACTTCGTCTCCACCAACGTGGTCGGCACCCAGGTACTGCTGCAGGCCGCGCTGGACGCCGACGTCGAGCGGTTCGTGCACGTCTCCACCGACGAGGTGTACGGATCGATCGACGTCGGGTCCTGGCCGGAGGAGCACCCGCTGGAGCCGAACTCGCCGTACTCGGCGGCCAAGGCGTCCTCGGACCTGCTGGCCCGGGCCTACCACCGCACCCACGGGCTGCCGGTGTGCATCACCCGGTGCTCCAACAACTACGGGCCGCACCAGTTCCCGGAGAAGGTCGTCCCGCTGTTCGTCACCAACCTGCTGGACAGGCTGAAGGTGCCGCTCTACGGCGACGGCGGCAACGTGCGGGACTGGCTGCACGTGGACGACCACTGCGCCGGCGTCCAGCTGGTGGCGGAGAAGGGCCGGGCCGGGGAGGTCTACAACATCGGCGGTGGGATCGAGCTGACCAACCGGGAGCTCACCACCCGGCTGCTGGCCGTGCTGGGCCTGGACGGGTCGATGATCGAGCCGGTGGCCGACCGGTTGGGCCACGACCGGCGGTACTCGGTGGACTGGTCGAAGATCGCCGCCGAGCTGGGCTACGCGCCGCGCGTGTCGTTCGAGACCGGGCTGGCCGACACGGTGGCCTGGTACCGGGACAACCGCGCCTGGTGGGAGCCCCTGAAGGCGCGCACGTGAAGGTCACCGAACTGCCCATCGCCGGGGCCTGGGTGTTCGAGCCGGCGATGTTCCCCGACACCCGGGGCGAGTTCGCCGCCCCGTTCCAGGCCGACGTGTTCCGCGAGGCGGTGGGGCACGACCTGCGGGTCGAGCAGACCAACCACAGCGTCTCCCGGCGCGGCGTGATCCGCGGCGTGCACTTCGCCGACACCCCGCCCGGCCAGGCCAAGTACGTGTACTGCCCGCGGGGCGCGCTGCTGGACGTGGTGGTGGACGTGCGGGTCGGCTCGCCCACTTTCGGCGCGCACGAGGCGGTGCTCCTGGACGCCGAGTACTGCCGGGCGATGTACCTCGCCGAGGGCCTGGGCCACGCGTTCGTCGCGCTGGAGGACGACACGGTGGCCAGCTACCTGTGCAGCCGCGGCTACGACCCGGCGGCGGAGCACGGGATCACCCCGCTGGACCCGGGTCTGGGGCTGCCCTGGCCGGCCGAGCTGGTGCCGGTGCTGTCGGTCAAGGACGAGGACGCGCCGACCCTGCGCCAGGCCGCCGACCAGGGCCTGCTGCCGACCTGGGCCGCCTGCTCGGAGTGGTACGAGTCGTTGAGGGCCTAGTCGCCGGTGGCGCCGTAGGTCTTGGCCACCTGCATGACGTACTCGCCGTACCCGGAGGCGGCCTGCCGGGCGCCCAGGTCGAAGCAGGCGTCGGCGGTGATGAACCCCATCTCCAGGGCCACCTCCTCGATGCAGGCGATCCGGACGCCCTGGCGGTTCTCCAGCACCTGGACGTACTGGCTCGCCTCCAGCAGCGACTCGTGGGTGCCGGTGTCCAGCCAGGCGAAACCGCGCCCGAGGTCGATCAACCGGGCCCGGCCCTGCTCCACGTAGACCCGGTTGAGGTCGGTGATCTCCAGCTCGCCGCGTTTCGACGGGCGCAGGGTGCGGGCGATGTCCACCGCCTGCTCGTCGTAGAGGTAGAGCCCGGTGATCGCCCGGTTGGACCTCGGCCGCTCGGGCTTCTCCTCGATGGAGATCAGCCGGCCGTCCGGATCGGCCTCGCCGACGCCGTACCGGCCGGGGTCGCTGACCGGGTAGCCGAACAGCACGCAGCCGTCACTTCCGTCGGCCAGGCTCGCCTGCCCGGAGCGGATCATCCGGCGGAACCCCGGTCCGTGGAAGATGTTGTCGCCCAGCACCAGCGCGGAGTGGTCGCCGGCCACGTGGTCGGCGCCGATCAGGAACGCCTGGGCCAGGCCGTCCGGGGAGGGCTGCTCGGCGTAGCGGATGTCCAGGCCCAGGTCGTGACCGTCGCCGAGCAGCCGGACGAACCCGGGCAGGTCGGCCGGGGTGCTGATCAGCAGGATCTCCCGGATACCGGCCAGCATCAGCACCGACAGCGGGTGGTAGACCATCGGCTTGTCGTAGACCGGGAGCAGCTGCTTGGAGACCGCCCGGGTGATCGGGTGCAGCCGGGTGCCGCTGCCACCGGCCAGGATGATGCCCTTCATTCTTGTGCGAGCCCCTCGTTGAGGTAGGCCCGGAGGCTATCCCGCCAGTCCGGCGGCGCGATCCCGAGTTTCCCGGCCCGGCTCAGGTCCAACACGCTGTTCGCCGGGCGGGGCGCGCTGTCCTTCCCCGCCGTGTACTCGGCCGTGGACACCGGCCGCACCCGGGCCGGGTCGTGGCCGGTCAGCCGGAACACCGTGCGGGCCACCTCGGCCCAGGACGCGGGCTCCCCGGTGTTGGTCAGGTGGTAGGTGCCGTACGGGGCCCCGTTCTCAACGAGCCGGACGATGCCGTCGGCCAGGTCGCCGGTCAGCGTGGGCCGGCCCGTCTGGTCGTCCACCACGGCCGGGTCGACGCCCTGCGCGGCCAGCCGGACCATGGTCCGCACGAAGTTCGGCCCGTCGCCCACCAGCCAGCTCGACCGCACCAGGTAGTGCGCCGGGCAGGTGGTGGCCGCCAGCTCGCCGGCCGCCTTGGCCGCGCCGTACACGCTGACCGGGGACAGCGGCAGGTCCTCGGGCATCGGGCCGGGGTGGCGGCCGTCGAACACGTACTCGCTGGACACCTGCACCAGGGTGCGGCGGTGTTCGGCGGCGGCCCGGGCCAGGTGCGCGACGGCGGTGGCGTTCACCGCCCACGCGCTTGGTCGTCCCGCCGCGGTCTCCGCCCGGTCCACCGCGGTGTAGGCGGCCGCGTTGACCACCGCGTCCACGTCCGCCCAGGGCAGCCGGGCCACGGCGCCGGGATCGGTGACGTCCAGCGCGCGGCGGTCCAGGGGGACGGCGTCGGGCAGCCGTGCGGTGAGCGAGCGGCCCAGCTGGCCGCCGGCGCCGACGATCAACACCCGCATCCCGCACCCTCCCCGGCCGCCGCCCCGAAGCTGACCCGGGGCCCGCCGGCACCCTACGTTTCCGCTCGTCGGGGCGGTGTGGCGGGCCGGTCGCCGCCCGCGTTACAGGTTCGACCGGAATCGTGGTTCTTCCCATTTCGGGGGCGAGATCCGGCCCGGGCGTGGGTACCCTGGCCGACGATGACCTCGCCCGCCGCCCACGAGCAGACCCTGCTGGCCAGCCGCTACCGGTTGGAGCACCGGGTCGGTTTCGGCTCGATGGGCGCGGTGTGGCGGGCCCGGGACGAGCGGCTGCTGCGCACGGTCGCGGTGAAACAGCTGCTCACCCAGCCCGGAGCACCCGGGTACGCCACCCAGGGCGCCGACTTCGGTGACGCCCGGGAGCGGATGCTGCGCGAGGGACGGCTGGCCGCCCGGTTGCAGCACCCGAACACCGTCGGGGTCTACGACGTGGTCGTGCACGACGACGTCCCGTGGCTGGTCATGGAGTACCTGGAGTCGCGGACGCTGGGCGAGCTGACCATCCAGGAGGGGCCGCTCGAGCCGCGCCGGGCGGCGGAGATCGGCCGCCAGGTGGCCGACGGCCTGGTCGCCGCGCACGCCGCCGGGATCGTGCACCGCGACATCAAGCCCAGCAACGTGCTGATCGGCACCGACGGCTCGGTCAAGATCACCGACTTCGGGGTGTCCCGGGCGGCGGACGACGTGCAGCTCACCCGCACCGGGCTGATCGCCGGTACCCCGGCCTACCTGTCGCCCGAGGTGGCCCGGGGGCAGACGCCGACGCCGGCCTCCGACGTGTTCGCGCTCGGGTCGACGATCTACGCCTGCGTCGAGGGTGAGCCGCCGTTCGGGCTGAACGACAACGCCTACGCCATGCTCTTCACCGTCGGCAGCGGGGAGGTGCGGCCGCCCGCCCGGGCCGGCGCGCTCGCCCCCGCCCTGATGCGGATGCTCGACCGGGACGCCACGCGCCGGCCGACGGCCGCCGAGGCCCGCGACGAGCTGGCCCGGGTGGCCGCCGGCGGGGTACCACCCCGTCCTACCCCGGTAGCACCGGTGGTGCCACCGATGCGCACCCCGCCGTCGCCGTCGTCCCCACCGTTCCCGGCCGGGACGTTCGGCGGCACCGGGACCCGCGTCGACCTGAGCCCACCGGGCGCCGAGGGCCCGGTGCCGGCCGGGGTCGGGCCGGACCGCGGCGGGTACCCCGGTGGACCGGGGGGAGCCGGGCCGGGTCCGGTGGCGCCGGGGCCGGGCGCCGGTCAGGCTTCGGCAGGGGCCGGTCCGGGTGGTCGGGGGCGGTCGGGCCCGACCGGGTCGGTGCCGGGCCGGCGGGCGCCGGGCCGGGTGACCTCCGGCGGTCCGGGTGGTCGGGTGCGGAACGGCTGGTGGGCGGCCGGTGTCGCCGCGGTTCTGCTGCTGGCCATCGTGATCGGGGTCGCGGTCGCGGGCCCGTCGAAGTCGGTGCCACCGTCCGCCGCGCAGACCTCGGGTGCCACCGGGCGGACGCCGGCGCCGTCCACCCCCGGGGTGTCCCGGGACGGCCAGCCCTCGGCCGGGGAGCTCGAGGCGTTCGTCCGCGACTACTACGACCTGCTGCCCGGCGACGTGGAGCAGGCCTGGGACAAGCTCGGGCCGAAGGCCCGCCGGGATTCCGGCGACTTCGACAGCTACCGCCGCTTCTACGGGGGGCTGTCGGACGTCCGGATCGTCCAGGGGCCGACGGCGGTGGACGGCCGGACCGTGCGCGCCTCGCTGCAGTTCGTCGCGGACGGCCGCCCGGTCGGCGGGGCGGAGAACTACACCTTCCAGATCGAGCCCGACGCGGCCGGCGACCTGCGGATGACCTCGTTCTCCCACTGAGCCGCGCCACGCCCCTAGAAGTTGACTGAAATGGTGGGTAATATCGCGGTCGTGTCCGCCCCCACCACCGGTCCGTCGCGGGTTGCCCGCCCGGCCGGCCCCGGTCTGCGCGACCGGTGGGACCTGACCCGGCGGCGGCACGTCGACCTCCTGCGCTGCGACAGCCAGGTGTGTCGGTTCCTCGGCTGACCCCTTCCCGACACCCGCACGTCCCCCTTCTTGCCGAGGAGATCCTCCATGTCCCACGACCGCACGCGCCCCCGCCCGGGGGCAGACCGATGACCAGCGTGGTCGAGCGCCCCGACCTGATCCACCGGGCGGCCTTCCGACCCGCCGACGCGCCGCCCCGGGCGGTGCAGCTGATCCGGGACGACGAGCACGCGGTGGCCGCCGCCCGCGAGCTGGCCGCCACGTTCGCCCGGGACGCCGCCGAACGCGACGCCCGGCGGCGGCTGCCGCACCGCGAGCTGGCCCAGCTCACCGAGAGCGGGCTGCTCGGCATCACCGTGCCGCGCGGGGAGGGCGGGCCCTACGTCCGGCGGCAGACCGTCGCCGAGGTGTACCGGCTGCTGGCCACGGCCGACCCGAGCATCGCGCAGATCCCGCTGAGCCACGTCCTGCACCTCGACGCCGTCCGCCGGGTCGGCACCGCCGAGCAGCGGGCGTTCCTGTTCGGCGAGGTCCTGGCCGGGCGCCGGATCGCCGGCGCCGAGGCCGAGGCGGACGCCCGGCACGCCGTGGACCTGCGCACCCGGCTGCTCCCGCAGATCGGCGGCGGGTACCTGGTGGACGGCGTCAAGCAGTACGCCACCGGTGCGCTGTTCGCCGACTGGCTCGCCGTCGCCGCGAAGAGCCCGGAGGACCGGCTGGTGACGGCGTTCGTGCCGGTCAACGCCCCGGGGGTCACCGTGACCGACGACTGGGACGGGCTCGGCCAGCGCACCTCGGCCAGCGGCACCGTCCGGCTGGACGGGGTGTGGCTGCCGGCCGAGCACGTGCTGCCCGGGCCCCGGGCCGGCGCCGCGGCCGGGTCGCCCACCGATCTCGCGCTCCTGCTGCGCGCGGCGATCGAGGTCGGCATCGCCCGGGGTGGGCTGACCGAGGCGGCGGAGTTCGTCCGCACCCGGAGCCGGGCGTGGTTCGAGAGCGGTCGGGAGCGGGCCCAGGACGACCCGCTGACCGTGCAGCGGTTCGGCGAGCTCGAGGTGTCGGTGCGCGCGGCGGAGGCGTTGCTGGCCGAGGCCGGCCGGGTGCTCGACTCGGCCCGCGCCTCGTCGGCCGACCGGGCCGCGTCGGTCGCGGTGGCCAGCGCGAAGGCGTTCGCCGACCGGGTGGCGATCGAGGTGACCAACGCGCTGTTCGAGGTGTCCGGCACCCGCTCGGCGCTGCGCTCGCACCACCTCGACCGGCACTGGCGCAACGCCCGCACACACACCGTGGCCGACCCGGTGCGCTGGCGGATCCAGCACATCGGCCGCCACGTCCTGGACGGTCCGCCGCCGCTCTGACCGGCCCCGGCCGACCCACCCGGGTGCCGCTCCCCGGCGCCCGGGTGGGTGGTCAGCCGGGGGCCTGGACGCCGACGAAGTCGATGTCCCGGCGGCGGGCGAAGCCGAGGGTCTCGTAGAGCCGGATCGCGCCGGTGTTGGTGGCGGCGGCGTGCAGGAACGGCACCTCACCGCGCTCCCGGATCCCGACGGCCACGGCCCGGACCAGCCGCGCGGCCAGCCCCTGCCCCCGGTACGCGGGCTCGGTGCACACCGCCGAGATCTCCGTCCAGCCCGGCAGGTGCATCCGCTCCCCGGCCATCGCCACCAGCGTGCCCGCGCGGCGGATGCCCAGGTAGGTGCCCAGCTCGTGGGTCCGGGGCAGGAACGGCCCGGGCTCGGTGCGGGCGACCAGCGCCAGCATCTCCGGCACGTCGGCCGGGCCGAGGACGACCGCCTCCTCGTCCGGCCGCGCCGCCATCCCGACGTCGACCATCTGCACGCCCGGCAGGTCCATCAGGGTCGTCCAGCCGGCCGGCGGTGGGGTGGCCAGCCCCGGGATCGCGCCGAACCCGCCGGGCCCGAGCAGCTCGGCCAGCGACCGCCAGTACCCGTCGTCCGGCCCGTCGGGCCCGTCGGGCCCGGCGACGAACGGGCTGACGTCCTCGGGGTAGCGCAGCACCGGATCCCGCCCGACGGCGAACCCGGCGTGCGGGCCGCGCAGCGCGGCGAGCACCGGATTGTCCAGCGCCCGCGTGTCCACCATCGCCTGTCCGGTCACGTAGATCAGCCTACGGACGCCCACCGGCGACGTCCCCCGCTTTACCACCCGGCGGGTTCGTCGGCCCGCCACTGAGCGAGGTCCCAGCCGGTCAGCGCCTCGACCCGCCGGATGTCGTCGGCGAACCGGGGCAACAGGGCCACACGCTCGGCCCGGTCGGGCTTGGCTTCCCGGCCGGCGACGTCGGGGCGGACGTTGCGCCGGGGTACCTCGGTGATCGCCCCGGTGTCCACCCCGAGGAAGCGGCACACCTCGTCGGCGGTGCGGACCGGGTGGTCGACCAGGTCGCGGTAACGCAGCAGCAGCACCTGGTCGCGCGGGAACAGGCCGAACAGGTGGTCGAGCTGCGCGCCGTACCGCCCGACCGAGGCGTAGTGCCAGAAGTGCGCCCAGCCGGCGTCGATGCGCATCCGCTCGCGGGCCAGTGCCCCGGCGAAGGACGCCTCGGGCTCCAGGCCGGCGCCGCGCAGGTGCGACCAGTTGGAGTGCGCCCGCTCCACCGGGTCGCGCAGCACCGCGATCAGCCGCGCGTCCGGGACCAGCCGGCGGATCCGGCGCTGCGCGGCCAGGTCGTACAGGTAGAACACCGTGGACTCGCCGCACAGCGTGCCGTCCGGGGCGGCGGCGAAGAGGTTCTCGTAGTCCGCCCGCCGCCAGACCTGCTCGGCCCAGGTGTCCACGTCCCCGGGGCCGCCACCCCGGGACGGCGGTGGGCCGTCGGTGAGGAAGAACTTGGGCTCCTTGGGCTCGGACAGGAACAGCTTCGGGTGCCGGGCCAGCGCCGCGTGCAGGGCCGACGTGCCGCACTTGGGCGCGCCCACGATGAAGAAGTCCGGCAGCCGAGGTTCCACGCTCAGCCCACCCCGACGCGGTGCCGGCCGGCCGAGGGCACCGGGGGTCGCAGCACCTCGGTGCGCAGCTCGTGCGCCCCGTCGGCCCGGGTGCCCTCGTAGTACAGCCGGTACCCGCCGCCGGGCAGGGGCAGCGCGTTCAGGTAGCGCAGCCCGCGCCCGGCGTGCGGGGACTCGGCCACCGGCCGGTCGCCCTGGGCGGTGAACACCCCGGAACCGTCGGCGTAGGCCAGGCCGGTGCGCTCCTCCCAGTTCTCCGCCGCGCTGGCCCGGCCGTCGTAGGTGGCCGCCCACCGCCCGTCCACCCGGAACACCGCGGTCACCCGGACGCCGCGGGCGTCCCACCGGCCCGGTCGGGGGGCCAGGGCCCGCCGCACATGGGTCCAGGTCAGCCCGTCCGCGCTGGTGTAGTGCTCGGTGGTCATCCGGTCCTCGTGGTCGGGGACGTCCAGTGGGTGCACCGACGCCCACAGGTGCCAGCGGCCGCCGTCGAGCACGACCACCGGGTCCTTGACCGCGTGCGTGCTGTCCCCGGGCAGCACGGTGCGCCGCTCCGCTCCGGCCAGGTCCTCCACGGTGTCGGCCTCCAGGACGTCGACCCACCAGTGCTTGCTGCCGGGGGTGGCGCAGCTGAGGTACAGCCGCCACCGGCCGGTGCGGGTGCGGACCAGCGCCGGCCGTTCCAGCGACTCGGCCCCGAACCGGTCCTTGGTGATCTCCACGGCCGGCTCGAAGCGCACCCCGTCGACCGACCGGGCCACCACCACGGACAACCCCCGGCCCTGCCCCAGCGGGGCGCGTACCCGGTAGGCCAGGTGGTACCCGCCGTCGACCAGCAGGGCGCTGGGGGCGCCGGCCCAGTTGCCCGCGCCGTCGCCGGGGGGTTGGACGGCGATGGCCCCGCCGGTCCAGCGGGGGATGGGAAGCAGGGGCGGCGTGTTCGGATGGAAATCCACAGGTCTCCTCGAAATGCCACTTCACGGGTGACGAAATACTACTGAATCAGTGAGATATTGGCAGTAGTCGAGCGAAGGGGTGTGTGGCGTGGGCTTCTCCCGGTCGGATGTGGAGATCGTGGTGGTCGGCCAGGGTGCGGCGGCCGGGGCCACGGCCTGGCACCTCGCTCGGGCGGGACGGGACGTCCTGCTGCTGCCCGCGCGGGCCGCCGGCGAGGACGTTCCGGTCGAGGTCACCGTGCCGTCGCGGACCGGCACCAGCGGGCCGGCCGTGGACCTCGCCGACGCCGCCCGGCCGCTCTGGCGCGCCGTCGAGGACGAGACCGGGGCCGGCCTGCTCAGCCTCACCGGCGGGGTCGACCACGGCGCGGGCGGGCGCACCGCCGACCTGGCCCGGGTGCTGACCGCGCGGGGCCACCGGGTGCGGTGGCTGACCGCCGACGACGCCGGGCGCCGGTGGCCGGGCATGCGGTTCGACGGCCCGGTGCTCCACCAGCCCGACCGCACCGGCCGGGTGTACGCCGCGCAGGCCGCCCGGGCCCTGCGCGCGGCGGCCGTCGGTCGGGGCGCGGCCATCGACCCCCGGCTGAGAGTCAGGGGCGTCACCGGGTGTGGCGGCCGGGTGACCCTGGAGACGGCTCGCGGTCCGCTGCGGGCCCGGCGCGCGGTCCTGGTGGACACGCCGCTGGCCGACCCGGGCCCGCACGCGGAGACGGTGCCCGGTCCGTGGACCGGGCTCTGGAGCTCGGCCGAGCGGGTGGCCGGGTTCCGCCCGCTGGGAGTGAACCCGTGCGTGGTGCAGGACCGCGACTGGCCGGTGTTCGTCCGGCACGCCGGCCCGGGGGAGCGCTGGCCGGAGACGGTGTTCGGCGCCCCGGATCCGTGCGGTGACGTGGTCGTCGGCTTCTCCGGGCCGCCCGCGCCGGTGCGCCGGCTGCGCGGGTACGTGGCGGAGCTGCTCCCGGGGTTGGACGCCGTCGGCCCGGTCTCCGGGTGCACCGCCGAGCCGGACCCGGCGGACCGTCCGAGCGGTCCGGCCGTCCGGGTGGCCGGCGCGCTGGTGCTGGCCACCGGGCTCGGCGGACGCGGCACCGCGTACGCGCCGCTGCTCGGCCGGGTGCTGGCCGGCCTGGCCGTGGACCCGGGTGAGCGGTCGCCGGGTGGTCCGCTCGTCGGGGCCGGGCTCGCCGCGCACCGGCGGTAGCGGCGCCGCCGTGCGGATCGAGCAGCTCGAGTACCTCGAGGCGGTCACCCGGCTGGGTTCGCTGCGCCGGGCGGCCGAGGCGCTGCACGTCTCCCAGCCGGCGCTCAGTGAGACCATCCGCAACCTGGAGCGCGAGCTCGGCGTCGCGCTGCTGGAACGCCGCCGCTCCGGGGCCCGGATCAGCGACGAGGGCCGCGAACTGCTGCCGCACATCACCGGCGTGCTGGAGGCGGTGGACCGGCTGCGCCGCGCGGCCGACGAGCAGCTGCAGATCAGCCGGGCGGTGCGGATCGGCACGGTGCACGCCGCCACCGTGCCGCTGCTGTTCCCGGTGGTGGAGCAGTTCCGGGCCGCGCATCCGGCCACCCGGGTCGAGGTGGTCGGCACCCAGCAGGACGACATCCACCGGGCGCTGCTGGAGGGCCGCCTGGACATGGGGCTGGTCAACTACCTGTCCGGGGACGATCTGCCGCCCGATCTGGACGCCGTCGAGCTGCTACGTGGGCGTCCGGTGGTCTGCCTGCGCCCGGACCACCGGCTGGCCGGCCGGGCGGCGGTCGAGGTGGCCGAGCTGCTCGACCAACCGTTCGTGGCCATGCGCCCCGGTTACGTGATGCACCGGCTCGTGCACCGGCTGCTGGGTGCCCGCGCACCCGAGTTCGGCTGCACCACCGACGGCGCCGAGATGGGCAAGCTGATGGTGGCCGAGGGTCTCGGGGTGACCGTGCTGCCGGACTACAGCGTGCGCGGCGACCCGCTGGAGCGGGCCGGCGCGATCACCCTGCGCCCGCTGGCCGGGGTGGACGACCGGGTACTGCTGATGCTGCTGCGCCGGCGGTCGGTGTCCGTGCCCAGGGCGATCCGCGACCTGCACCGGGCCTTCGTGGCCCGCGCCACAGCGCTGGCCGAGGCGGCCTCCGAACGCCGAGGGTGATAAGGGAACCCGATCACACCATCGCCGATTGCGGTAGAACTTGACCAATTCGGTCGGTAATGTCAAGAGTATGGGTCTCACCCGTCGCCGCCACGTCGACTTCATGCGTTGCGCCGGCCAGGCCTGTCGCCCGTCCGGTCTCTGAGTCCCGGCCGCCCGTTTCCGGGTGCCGCCCCGGCGCCACCGGTGCCGCCGTTTCCCTCCCGCGCGCGTCCCCGGGTGGACGCGCGTCCGAAGACTTCCCGCATCGAGGAGAAATCAATGTCCGACGGCATCAGCAACGACCCGGTGAAGTTCGCCTACTGGGTGCCCAACGTCAGCGGTGGCCTGGTCACCAGCACCATCGAGCAGCGCACGGACTGGGGCTACGACTACAACCGCGAGCTGGCCGTACTGGCCGAGAACAACGGCTTCGACTACGCGCTGTCCCAGGTGCGCTACATGGCGTCGTACGGCGCGGAGTTCCAGCACGAGTCGACCAGCTTCTCGCTGGCCCTGCTGCTGGCCACGCAGCGGCTGAAGGTGATCGCCGCCGTGCACCCGGGGCTGTGGCAGCCCGGCGTGCTGGCCAAGCTGGGCGCCACCGCCGACCACCTGTCGCACGGGCGCTTCGCCGTCAACGTGGTGTCCGGCTGGTTCAAGGGCGAGTTCACCGCGCTCGGTGAGCCGTGGCTGGAGCACGACGAGCGCTACCGCCGCTCCGAGGAGTTCATCCGGGCCCTGCGCGGCATCTGGACCACCGACAACTTCGAGCTGCCCGGGGACTTCTACCGGATCCGCGACTTCTCGCTGAAGCCCAAGCCCTACGAGGTGCCCGGCCGCCCGCACCCGGAGATCTTCCAGGGCGGCAACTCCACCGCCGCCCGGGCCATGGCCGGCCGGGTGTCCGACTGGTACTTCTCCAACGGCAAGGACTTCGACGGGGTCACCGAGCAGCTGCACGACGTGAACCGGTCGGCGGCCGAGAACGGTCGCTCGGTCAACTTCGGGCTGAACGGCTTCCTGATCGCCCGGGACACCGAGAAGGAGGCGAAGGAGACGCTCCGGGAGATCATCGCCAAGGCGCACAAGCCGTCGGTGGAGGGCTTCCGGGACGCCGTCCAGCAGGCCGGTAGCTCCACGGCCGACAAGAAGGGCATGTGGGCGGAGTCGTCCTTCGAGGACCTGGTGCAGTACAACGACGGCTTCAAGACCCAGCTGATCGGCACCCCGGAGCAGATCGCCGAGCGGATCGTGAAGTACCGGACGCTCGGCGTGGACCTGCTGCTGCTCGGCTTCCTGCACTACCACGAGGAGGTCGAGTACTTCGGCAAGCGGGTGCTGCCGCTGGTCCGCGAGCTGGAGGCGAACCTGCCCGAGCGGGTGCTCGCCGGGGCCGCCCGGTGACGAGCACGGTCGCGCGACCGCAGACTGGCCGGGTGATCCGAGACGACGAACACGCGGTGCGCGTGGCCCGAACCCTGGCCGAGTCGTTCGCGGCGGGCGCCGCCGACCGGGACGCCGAGCGCGGGCTGCCGCACCACGAGCTGGCCGAGCTGTCGGACAGCGGGTTGCTCGGGATCACCGTGCCCCGCGAGCACGGTGGCCCGGACGTGCGCTCGGCCACCCTGGCCGAGGTGTTCCGGCTGCTCGCCTCGGGCGACCCGAACATCGCGCAGATCCCGCAGAGCCACTTCGTCTACCTGAACGTGCTGCGCCAGGTCGGCACCCGTGATCAGCAGGCGTTCTTCTTCGCCGAGGCGCTGGCCGGCAAGCGGTTCGGCAACGCCCAGTCCGAGTTCGGCACCAAGCACGTGCTGGACTACCGCACCCGGCTGCGCCCGCACCCGGACGGCGGGTTCACCCTGGACGGGCTGAAGCACTACTCCACCGGGGCGCTGTTCGCGCACTGGATCCCGGTGGCGGCGCTGTGGACCGACGAGGGCGGCGAGGACCGGGTGGTGGCGGCCTACGTCCCGGCCGACGCCCCCGGGGTCACCGTCACCGACGACTGGGACGGCCTGGGCCAGCGCACCACGGCCAGCGGCAGCGTCGCGCTGGACGGGGTCCGGGTGCCGGCCGAGCACGTGGTGCCGACCTACCGGATCTACGCCGGCCCGCAGCTGCACGGCGGGCACGCCCAGCTGCTGCACGCCGCGATCGACGTCGGCATCGCCCGCGGCGCGCTGGTCGAGGCGGGTGAGTTCGTCCGCACCCGCAGCCGCGCGTGGTTCGAGGCGGGGGTGGAGTCGGCCGCCGAGGACCCGCTGACCGTCCAACGGTTCGGTGAGCTGGAGTTGACCGTCCGGGCCTCCGAGGCGTTGCTGGCCGAGGCCGGCCGCGCCCTGGACGCGGCCCGTCTGGACCTGACCGACGAGTCCGCGGCGGCCGCCTCGGTGGCCGTGGCCAGCGCGAAGGCGTACGCCGACCGGGCGTCGATCGAGGTGACGAACGCGCTGTTCGAGGTGTCCGGCACCCGCTCGGCGCTGCGCTCGCTGAACCTCGACCGGCACTGGCGCAACGCCCGCACGCACACCCTGCACGACCCGGTGCGCTGGAAGATCCAGCACATCGGCCGCTACGCGCTGAACGGCACGCCGCCGCCCCGGCACGGCCTGCTCTAGCTCGTGTGCGGTGACGCGCCGTGGCGCGAGTCACCCCGCAATTCTTGGAGGACCCATGTCCGATCTGACTTTTCACTGGTTCCTGCCCACCAACGGCGACGGCCGCCAGCTGGTCGGCGGCGGGCACGGCGTCGGCACCGGCTCCGCCGGGTCGATCCGGCCGGCGTCCATCGGCTACCTCACCCAGGTGGCCCGGGCCGCCGAGCAGGTCGGCTTCGAGGGCGCGCTCACCCCGACCGGCGTCTGGTGCGAGGACGCCTGGCTGACCACCGCCATGCTGGTCGCACAGACCGAGCGGCTGAAGTTCCTGGTCGCGTTCCGGCCCGGGGTGATGTCACCCACCCTGGCCGCGCAGATGGCCGCCACCTACCAGCGGCACTCGCAGGGCCGGCTGCTGCTGAACGTGGTCACCGGGGGCGAGCCGATCGAGCAGCGGGCCTACGGCGACTTCCTGGACAAGGACGCCCGCTACCGGCGCACCGCGGAGTTCCTGTCCGTGGTGCGCGGGCTGTGGCGGGGCGACACGGTCGACCTGGACGGTGAGCAGATCCGGGTCGAGGGCGCATTCCTCGACCGGCTGCCCGACCCGGTGCCGCCGATCTACTTCGGGGGCTCCTCACCGGCCGCCGGGGACGTCGCCGCCGAGCACGCCGACGTGTACCTGACCTGGGGTGAACCGCCCGCGCAGGTGGCGGAGAAGATCGCCTGGATCCGGGCGCTGGCCGCTCGACGCGGGCGGACCGTCCGGTTCGGCATCCGGCTGCACGTGATCACCCGGGACAGCTCGGCGGCGGCCTGGGCGCAGGCGCAGTCGCTGGTCGACGCCCTGGACCCGGACGTGGTCGAGTCGGTGCAGGCCGGGCTGGCGGCCAGCGAGTCGGAGGGCCAGCGGCGGATGCGCGAGCTGCACGGCGGCTCGCTGTCGAACCTCGAGGTGTCGCCGAACCTGTGGGCCGGGGTCGGGCTGGTCCGCGGCGGCGCCGGCACCGCGCTGGTCGGCAGCCACGCCGAGGTCGCCGACCGGATCGCCGAGTACCACGCGCTGGGCATCGACGAGTTCGTCCTGTCCGGCTACCCGCACCTGGAGGAGGCGTGGTGGTTCGGTGAGGGGGTCATGCCGATCCTGCGCCGGCGCGGCCTGTGGACCCCGCCCGCCGGGGTCGTCGACGACCCGGGCGGCCGCAGCATCCCGTTCGCCGGCCGTCCCGGCTCGGCCCCGGCCCCGCGCGCGGAACCCGCGCTGGCCAACGGATCGGTCCGCTGACGTCCGACCACCCTCATGATCGCCGGGAATGGTGGATCAGCAGCGCTGAGCGCGGTCAAAGCTCCATTTCCGGCGATCATGGCCTTGGGCCTCGGGTGAGCCGGGCGCGGGCTAGGGCGGTACAGGTGGTGGCTTCCGGGTAGGGGGAACGGCGGACGGCCTCGGCGTCGGACGTCGACCCGTCCAGTACCGCGCGGCAGAGGCCCGCCACGGCGGCCAGCTCGGCGCGCTGGTCGGCGACGAACGCGGGGTCGACCGGGTCGCCGTGGCCGGGCACCACGACGGCCGCGCCCGGCAGGGCGGCCAGCGCGTCCGCCCAGGTCAGCGGGTGGGCATCGGTGAAGTCCGGTGGGGCGCCGTGCTCGACCAGGTCCCCGGCGAACAGCACACCCGCGTCCGGCACGTGCACGGTCAGGTCGTGGTCGGTGTGCGCCGGCCCGGGGTGGCTCAGGTGGACGGCCCGCCCGCCCAGCTCGAGGGTCGCCGTCACCACCGGGTCGGTGGGCGGGATGACCGGGGTGATGGCCAGCGCGGCGGCGGTGTCCGGGTCCCCGTGCTCGCGGTAGTACCCCGTCCACTCGGCGCGCTGGTCCTCACCGGTGTCGTGGAGCGCGGCGGCGCACCCCGGGTGGGCGTAGATCGGCCCGGACGGCAGCGCGGACGTCCCGAAGCAGTGGTCGAAGTGCGCGTGCGTGTAGACGACCGTGACCGGCAGCGGCGTCACCGCGCGGACGGCGGCGGCCAGCTCGGCGCCCTGCGCGCGGTCGCCCCGGGTGTCGATCACCAGGGCCCGCTCGGTGCCGACCACCAGGCCGGTGGTCAGGTCCAGCTCGGCGTAGCGGCGGGCCAGCACCCCGTCGCCGAGCTCGACCCAGCTCCCGCCGCTCACCGGGGGAGTCTGGCACCTGATCGTGGCGATAGCCGGCGTCGATCTCCGTCGTTGGGCTTTGTACCCCCGTCACAGAGCCGTGGAGAGATCATGTCCGGATCGCGGATCGGCGGTCGTCGCACCGTCACCGTGCTGGTCGTGCTGCCGCTGCTGCTGGCCGTCACCAGCTGGTTCGCCGGCCCGGCGAGCGCCGACGACCACGCGCTCAACGACGAGTACGTCGCGCTGGGCGACTCCTTCGCCGCCGGGCCGCTGATCCCACCGCAGAACCAGCTCGACCCGTGCCTCCGCTCGACGGTCAACTACCCCCACAAGCTCGCCGAGGCGCTGCGGGTGAAGACCTTCCGGGACGTGACCTGCAGCAGCGCGGAGACCAAGCACATCCTGACCACCCCGCAGCCGACCTACCTGCCCGGCCAGCCGGCCCGGCCGATCCAGCTCGACGCGGTGTCGGAGACGACCACCCTGGTCACCGTCACCATCGGGGCCAACGACATCGGCCTCGCCGGCACCGCCCTGACCTGTCTGAACGTGGCGCCGGAGCCGCTCGGGGTTTCCTGCAAGGACCGGCTGACCCGGGGCGGCGTCGATCGCGGGCGGGAGGCCGTCGACGCCGTCGCACCCCGGTTGGCGGACACCCTCGACGCCATCCACCGCAAGGCGCCGCACGCCCGGATCGTGATCACCAGCTACGCCAACTACATCCGGCCCGGTGGCTGCTACCCGCTGCAGCCGATCTGGGCCCGGGACGCCACCTACATGCAAGGTTTGGTCAACCGGCTCGGCGAGGTCACCGCTCGGGTCGCCGAGGACCACGACGCCGAGTACGTCGACTTCATCGAGCCCGGCCGGGGCCACGACGGCTGCGACCTGACCCGGAACTGGGTCACCGCGGTGGTCCCGGGGACGACGCTGGGCCTGGTCCCGCTGCACCCGACCGCCCTGGGCGAGGCCAACTTCGCCCGGATCCTCGCCGCGCACCTGACCGGCGAGGGCGGACCGGACGGCGCGCGGGACTCCTGACTGGCAGGATCACTCCCGTGCGCGTCTACTTCGGGTCCGACCACGCCGGATACGAGCTGAAGGGCCGGCTGGTGGAGCACCTGCGCGGCCGGGGATTCGAGGTCGTCGACGTCGGGGCGCTGGAGTACGACGCCGCCGACGACTACCCGCCGTACTGCCTGGAGACCGCCCGCCTGGTGGTGGCCGAACCGGGCAGCCTGGGCGTGGTGCTCGGCGGGTCGGGCAACGGCGAGCAGATCGCCGCCAACAAGGTGCCGGGCTGCCGGGCGGCCCTGGCCTGGTCGCCGGACACCGCCCGGCTGGCCCGGGAGCACAACGACGCCCAGGTCATCGGGGTCGGCGCCCGCCAGCACACCGAGGCCGAGGCGATCGCCATCGTGGACGCCTTCGTGGACACCCCGTTCTCCGCCGACCCCCGCCACCAGCGGCGCATCGACATGCTCGCCGACTACGAGCGCACCGGGGAGATCACCGGTCTCCCGGGAGCCTGACCGTGCCCGGCGGGGGAGGCTCCAGAGCGGGAGCGGCGCTGGCCGTCCTCCTCGCCGTCGTGCTGGCCGGTTGCTCGAAGGAGGTGGCCCTCGCGCCCGTTCCGCAGGTGCCCATCGTCGAGATCCCGCAACAGACCGGTGTCACCGAGACCGCCGAGGACGGTCGGGGCGCGGTCCGGCCGGCGCCGCCGCTGACCGGGTGTACCCAGACCGCCACCAACCCCGACACGGCCAAGGACGCCCTGGTCGGCGCCGTGGCCGGGTCGAAGATCTGCATCGTGGGCGACCTGAGCGGCTGGCGGATGAAGATCGGCTACTCGGGCACCGCGGCGGCCCCGATCCAGGTCGTGGGCGACGGCCGGACCCGGGTCGGCAGCATCGAGATCGAGGCGCAGAACGTGGTCGTGGACGGGTTCAACGTGCTGAACAGCCCGTCTCCGCAGATCCACATCAACGGCAACAACGTCACCGTGCAGAACGTCGTCGCGCTCAACCCGATCGCCCCCGGCTCGGACAACGTCCTGGTCAACGGCGACGACATCACCATCGTGCACAACACCCTGGGCGAGGCCAGCGGGGACGGCGGCAAGTCCAGCCACCGGGGCGTGAAGGCGAACTGCATCGACATCCTCGCCGAGGACCCCGGCGAGCGGACCAGCCACCGCGTCCGCATCGCGCACAACCGGTGCCAGAACACCGCGATCAACTGCCTGCGCGCCTTCAGCCCCGCGCCCGCCGAGAACGAGACCAACGAGAACCGGACGACCACCAGCGACGTGATGTTCGCCGACAACTACTGCCAGACCCGGGGCGCCATCGCGGTGACCGCGGACAACGTCCAGGGCCTGACCATCACCGGTAACGAGGTCGTCGCGGCCGACCACGCCTGGGCGTTGCAGAACACGTCCACCGGGGCCATGGTCTCGGGCAACAAGCTGGCCCCCGGCATGCGGTATGAGGTCGGGATCGACGAGTCGTCCCGGGACGGCTACACCGGCCCGCCCGCCGGCGGTAATCCCTAGCTCAGAACACCTCCGGGCAGTGCGGCTCGACGTCCCCGGCGAACGCCCGGGAGGCGCGGAGCACCGCCCCGTCGCGCAGTTCCCGCACCCGGCCGGCGGCGGCCAGCGCGGTCAGCCGGGTGCCGCCCAGGTAGGCCGCGCCGAGGTCGGCGATGTCGCAGGCCAGGTCGGGTTCGGCGGTAGTGCGCTCGATGGAGGCGGCGTCCGGGGACACGTCCAGCCGCCAGCGGCCGGCGTTCCACGGGCAGAACCGGTCGGTCACCTCGACCACCAGCCCGCACTCCGCGCCGTAGCTCCGGGCGACCAGCGCCCGGTCCAGGTCGACCAGCCGCACCCAGATCCCGTCGCGGACGTTCGTCAGCCCGGGGCGCGGGTCCAGCAGCATCCCGGTGAGGGGGTCGTCCGGGGCCACCCGGTCGGTGTGCAGGTGCGCCACCAGGTCCAGGTCCAGCAGGTTGCGCCAGAGCGCCGCGTGCGCCTCCGGGGTCGCCGCGACCAGCTCCTTGATCGACAGGTCGTAGGCGGCGCCGGAGGCCGGCCAGTTGGCCCGGGTGTGGAAGGCCGCGTAGCCGTCCGGGGCGCCGTCCGCCCCCCGGTGCACGGCGTAGCGCTGCGTGGTCCAGCTGTGCCCGGGGTTGGAGTCGAACAGCCACCACCGCCAGTTCGGCGGCGTCCGGTTCAGCCAGCCCACCCGCCGGGCGGCCACGGTCGAGTGCACCTCGGCCAGCACCGGCTCCGCCTCCGGCCGGGTCAGCCAGCGCACCTCCCCGTCGTACCGGATCCCCGGCATGAACCGGGCGCGCGCGTCGACGTTCAGCTCGCCGCACCAGGTGGCCACCCCGTAGCCGAAGCGTCCGTAGATCGGGGCCTGGGACGCCCACAGCACCGCCACCGGCTCGGCGCCGGTCTCGTGCAGCCCGTCGAGCTGGGCGCGCATCAGCGTCGACAGGGCGCCACGTCCCCGCGCGTCCGGCCGGACCCCGACGTAGCTGACCGCCGCCACCGGCGTGGGACGGCCGCCGACCAGCGTCATGTCCCGGGTCTGGATCCCGCCGCCACCGACCAGCCGGCCCCCGGGCTCGGACACCCCGAGGAACCGGTCACCGGGGAACAGGTCCCGCACCGCGATGGTCGAATCCGGGTCGGGGTCGGTCAGGAAGGCGTGGGCGACGAGGGTCCGGTACTCGATCCACTCGGCGTCGGACAGCGGTCGGGCGATCAGATCGGTCACCCGATCTTCCTACCCGGTTTCGGGGAACCGCCGCGCCCCGTTTACGAGTTAGGGTCGTCGGTGACCGCACACCGCACCCAGGGGGAGAGCCGATGACGGCCACCGAGTCGCTGACCGAGACCAACCGCGCGATCGTGGAGAAGCTGTACGCCGCCGCCGCGTCCGGCGACCTGGCCGCCATCGCCGGGTTCGTCGCCGAGGACGTCGTGGTGATCGAGCCCGACTTCCTGCCCTACGGCGGCACCTACCGGGGGCTGGCCGAGTTCGCCGCGCTGATGCCGTCCATCGGGCAGTGCCTGGACCTGACGTCGGTGCGGGTGAACTACACCATCGCCGACGGTGACCGGGTGGCCGCCTGCCTCGGGATCAAGGACGTCAACACCGGCGAGTACACCGACTTCATCGAACAGTCCACGCTGCGCGACGGCAAGATCGTCGAGATGAAGCTGTTCTACCACGACGGCCAGTCCATGATCGCGAAGTCGGAGACCGGCTGAGCGTGCTCGATCTGCAAGGCGTCTACCGCGACTCCGCGTCGGCCCCGGTGCTGTCGGTCGAGTTCTGGCCGCCGAAGACCGAGGCGGGGGAGCGGAGCCTGTTCGCCGAGATCGAGCGGATACGCAAGCTGCGGCCCGCGTTCTGCTCGATGACCTACGGGGCGGGCGGTTCCACCCGGGACCGCACGGTCGACCTGGTGGTGCACATCGAGCGTGAGTTCGGGCTGGACATGATGTGCCACCTGACCGTGGTCGACCAGTCCCGGGCCGAGGTGTGCGGCGTGCTCGACCGGCTGGCCACGGCCGGGGTCCGGACGATCATCGCCCTGGGTGGTGACCCCGCGCCCGGCACCGAGTGGTCGGCCCATGCGGACGGCTTCGGTTACGCCCACGAGCTGGTCGCCGAGGCCCGGGGACGTGAGTTCTCGGTCGCGGTGGCCGGCTTCCCGGAGGTGCACCCCCGCGCGACCAGCCGGGCGGACGACCTGCGCCACCTCAAGGCCAAGGTGGACCGGGGCGCCGACGTGGTGATCACCCAGCTGTTCTACGACAACGCCGACTACCTCCGGTTCGTCGAGGACGCCCGGGCGATCGGCATCGAGGTGCCGATCGTGCCCGGGGTCCTGCCGATCCGGTCGGCGGCGCAGATCCGGCGGTTCACCGCGCTGTGCGGCGCCCGCATCCCACCCCGGCTGGACGCGCTGCTGGACACGGTGGCCGACGACGACGCGGCCGCCGCCCGGCTCGGCGTCGACTACGCCACCGAGCAGTGCGAGCAGCTGCTGGCGGCCGGCGTGCCGGGCTTCCACTTCTACTCGCTGAACAAGGCCGACGCGCTGCTGGAGATCTACCGCAACCTGGGGCTGTAGCCCGCGCGCGGGCTACAGCCCGGGTCTCTAGGCGTGCAGTAGCGATCCCGGCGTGGTCAGCAGCTCGCCGGTCTCCAGCCAGGTCTTCAGCCCGGACAGGATCATCGGCCAGCCGCCGAACAGCTCGTCGTTCGCGCCGTCGCGCAGCTGGTCGTGCACCACGGTGAGCCGGCAGGAGTCGGCGACCTGCTCGATCTCCCAGGTCACCCGGCTGGCGCCCTCGGCGCGCACCTCGTCGCTCCACTGCGCGAGCATGGTGTGCACCAGCCGGCGCGGCGGGTCGATCTCCAGGATCTCGCCGGTGCCCAGCGGCCCCGGGGCCTTCGGCGCCCGCATGTCGATCGGCGCGCCGACCTCCCAGGTGGAGTGCACCCCGGCGCCGAAGTTGTACTTGGCCCGGATCTCCGGGTCGGTGATCGCCTCCCACAGCCGCTCCGGCGTGGTCCTGATGTAGATCTCGAACACCTTCTCCATGGTCCGCTCCAGGTTCGATTTGAGGTCGGCCAGGACGTCCGTCCACGGCTCGGCGTACTTGCTGACCCAGCGGTCGTGCACCAGGCGGATCGGCACCGGGTTGAGGAAGTGCAGCTTCTCCCGGCCCCGTCGCCGGACCACGACCAGACCGGCCTCCTCGAGCTGGCGCAGGTGCTTCATGACCCCGAAGCGGGTCATCTCGAAGCGGCCCTCCAGCTCCGTCAGCGTCTGCCCGTCGCGCCGGAACAGCTCGTCGAGCAGCTCGCGGCGGGTCGGGTCGGCCAACGCCCGGAACACCAGGTCCACGCGTCGAAGATAGGTGACCAAATGGTCACATGTCAATGGTCATGCACTCGTAACGGCGGACACGGCTCGGGCACACAAACCCGGGCTACGTTCGGGTAGATCTGATCGCGGCGCCGCCCTGGCCGTCGCAAGCTGGGGGTTCGCGTTGTTCAGATCACCGTCCACCGTCCGATGAAGCGGGTCCTGGCCGCCGGCGCCCTGCTGATCGCCGTCCTGGTCTGCGGTGGGTTCGTGGCCGCCGAGATCGCCGGGGTGAGCGTGCCGGTGGCGCTGTCGCACACGCTCGCACCGCCCGAGCAGGGGGTGGTCACCGCGGTCGTGGACGGCGCGACGCTGGAGGTCCGCGCCGGTGACCGGGTCAACCGGGTGCGGCTGGAGGGCCTGCAGATCCCGACCGTGGCGGCGCCCGACCGCCCCGGCCAGTGTCTCGGGCCGGAGGCGGGCGCGATCCTCGGCGGGGTCGCCCCGGTCGGCAGCGAGCTGCACCTGGTGCACCGGCGGGACGCGGCCGGCCGTCCGGTCGTCCGGGCCTACACCGGCCACGGCCTGCTGGTGAACGGAGAGGTCGTCCGGCTCGGTTTCGCCCAGGTGGTGCCCTCGGACGACGGGCCGTTCACCGCCGAGCTGCGGCGGGCGGCCGAGGAGGCCACCACCGAGCGCCGGGGCCTGCACTCACCGGCGATCGGGTGCACCGCCGCCGGCCAGGTGCAGAACGTGCTGACGCTGGTGGCGGGGGTCCCGGAGGCCGGTCCGCCCGGGGCGCCCGGCGTCGAGCTGAACGCGTTGGCCAGCACCGCGACCGACGTCCGGGTGACCACCGACGACCTGGTGTGGTCGTTCGGGCAGGACCGCACCGACCCGACCTGGAGCGTCCTGGAGCCGGCCGAGCGCGCGGACCTGACCACCCGGCTGCGGACCGCGAGCGACCAGGTGGCCGCCCGGGAGATCGCCCTGCGCGCGGCGGCCAGCGCGGCCTTCAGCGACGAGGCCACCCGGACCGCCGTGCAGACCGAGGTGAACCGGGAGGCCCAGCGACTGGCCAAGATCCGCAAGGCCGAGGCCGACCGGCTCGCGGCCATCCGCCGGGCCCGGGCCGCCCAGCAGGCCGCCGTGCTCCGGCAGGCTCTGGAGGAGGCCCGCTCGCGGCGCTCCGGTGGCTCCGAGGGCTCATCCCGCCGCTGACAGCGGCCTGGCCGACGATGTGGCGGTCGGGAGCGTGGAGTCCTCGAACTCCACGATGCGCAGGTCCGCCGGCCGCAGCGGGATGAGCGTCGGGCGGGCCAGCGGGCCGGGCCGGGTGAGCTCGCCCAGCGGGTGATCGCGGCGCTGGAGCCGGCCGAGCACCAGGTAGGCGTCCGGATCGAGCAGCGCAGGCCGGTCCGGGTCGTGGTACTTGTGCACGAACCCGTACCGCTCGCACCCCTTGCGCAGCGCGGCCAGCCGGTTCGTCGGCCGGTCCGGGTCCGCCGGGTCGACCGGCCAGCCCATCAGCACCACGTTCCCGTCCTGGACGAACAGCGTGCGCTCGAACAGCGGTCCCTCCTCGTCGAACCCGGGGTGCGTGGTGGTTTCGGGGAAGCCACCGAACCGCAGGCACAGGGGTTCGTTGCGGAGCGCCGCGTCGAGGTACCCGGCCACGCCGTCGATGTCGGGCCGGGTCCCGATCCGCCGCTCCAGCCCGATGACCGTGGCGTGCACCGTCTCCGGCGGCCGGGGCCGGAAGCCATCCCCGAACGTGCTCGTGAGCCGGGCCTGCAAGTCCGCGACGAGGTCGTCCAGTGGCCCGGGCTCGGGCCCGTAGAACGCGACGATCGTGGTCCGCCGTCCGGTGGTGGTCATCGCCGACGAGCCTGCCGGACCCCTTTCACGGCGGCGAGGTGGCCCTCCCGTTCCCTGAGAGTCGGACCGTCGTTAGTGACACCGAGCACACAGGCCGTCACTCGCAGCTAGGAGTCAGCCATGGATCGTCCTCGTAAGATCTTCGCTGCGGTGGCGATCGCGGCCGCCACGCTGTTCGCCACCGCCGGGGTCGCCCTGGCCGGTGACTACGGCGACGGTGGTGGCGGCGACGACAGCGACGACGGCCACCACAAGAAGCACGACGACAGCGACGACGATGACGACTCGTCCTCGAACGGCCGCGGCAGCTCCTCGAGCGACGACCCCGACGACTGCCCGTCCGGCGTCCCCGGCGGACCCACCGCCGCCCCCTGCTAGGTCGTCGGCTCCGGGAACAGCCCGTAGGTGAGGAGAACGAGGCTGTCTCCGAGGGTGCGGGCGCCGCGAAGGTGCAAGGTTCTCCGGCACCCCACCGGGCACTGGCCGGGTGTATTCGGTCCGCTCAAGTGCCAGGTGCCGTCGACACGGGTCCTGGTGCGAAGGCCTCGAGCACATGCTCGGCGTGCGCCAGCGCCTCGGCGGCGGAAACCCGATCGGCGGAGACCCGCGCGGCGAGGTTCAGGTCGATGAAGACCTCGGTGACACCCTGCTGCCGTAGCGCTCTGAAGTCGTCAAGGATCTGCTCGCGTGCGCCCTGGAGGAACCTGCGCGGCCCCGCGCGGGCGTGGTCGTCAAGCTCGACGACGCCGCGCGCCACGATCTGCAGCGCATCCGGGTCGCGTCCGGCCTCACGTGCGCCGGTGCGCACCACTTCGATGGATGCGGCGACGTCGCTGAGGTCGTGTCGGCTGCTGGCGACCCAGCCCTGAGCCAGGCGCCCGGCACGACGAAGTGCAGGATCAGCCGCGCCACCGAGCAGTATCGGCGGATGGGGACGCTGGACGGGCCGAGGGCCCACCTGTGAGCGAGGCACCGTGTAGAACTCGCCGGTGAACTCAGCCGGGTTCCGCGTCCAGAGCGCCAGGAGGCAGCGCAGGTACTCGTCCATCCGTGCGCCGCGACGCCGGTACGGGATGCCCGCCGCCACGAACTCCTCCGGCATCCAGCCGCTCCCGAGTCCTACGGTGAGGCGGCCGTCGGCCAGCACGTCCAGCGAGGTCAACGCCTTGGCCAACAGCGCTGGTGACGTGAGCGGTGCACAGATGGTGGCGGTACCCAGCCTGATCCGCTCGGTGTGGCCCGCGACGTGGGCGAGAGCGACGAGTGGATCGTGCACCGCCCGATGTGCCCGGGGGAGCTCGCCGCCTTCGGGGTAGAGCACGCGTTGGAAGGCCCACAGCGAGGCGTACCCGAGCTCCTCGGCGCGACTGGCCACGCGACGCATCACCGGCGGCGTCGCCCAGCGCCCGGCCACCGGCAGACCGAAGCCCAGGAGCGGGAGATCACGTCGCACGTGAATCGATTCTGCCAGCGCCTCCGAGGCAGGATCCGAACCTGCGGTCCGTTGTGGGATCGTGGCCCGCGTGACCGGCTGCCTGGACTGTGACGGACCGCTCCGCCTCGTGGTCTGCCTCGAAGGTCGAGGTGTTCCACACCATCTCCCCGAACATGAGGTCGTCCACGATTGGGTCCGGATATATGCCTGCGCGGCGTGCGAGGCGGGGGACCTGCGCTCGTTCAGTCACGACTGCTGGGCCTACCACGAGGACGAACCCTGGGACATGGAGTGGTCCACGCGGATTCGGGCCGGCAGCATGCAGCTGCTCCGTTCCGGCTTCTCGGAGTGTCCGGATCCCACACGAGAGGACTGCACCTGTGCGGCGCACCGCATCATGCGTGAGCGACGTTCCGGCCCGGCCCACACCGAGATACTCGCCAGCCGCCGAGGTTTCGTCGGAGTGGAGCGGCCCACGGTCGACGTAGTGCTGACCTCGGATCGGTTGCCCACCCTGGAGCCGGTCGCCACGTAGCCCGACGGACCACGAGGGCAGCGGCCTCTGGTCGGGGTGGCCGGATTTGAACCGGCGGCCCCTCGCTCCCAAAGCGAGTGCGCTACCAAGCTGCGCCACACCCCGTGTCGCGAAGTGTAGGCGCTGCCTGGGCGGATGCGCCGCCCGAGGTCGGCTTGCCGCGTTCCGCTGAACGCGGCGCCTAGCGCGCTGACCTGCTGGTTTGCACCCCGCACCATAGATGACCTGGGGAGATCGCGGCAACTCGTGGCCACGCGCGGCCACTGGCGGAGGTGCTCGGGGCCTGTATCCCACGTCATCCCACGAAGTCGATCAACTGGTCACGGACACGACGGGATGTGGCGTACCGGCCCAGCAACGGCCGACCCTGCTCCAATGCATGGGCGGTGTGATGTCGATGTAGTAGTCCACGAGCAGCCCGCGTTCGGCCCAGCCGCCCGGTACGCGCAGGGCGTGGCGCATGGTCGGGTCGTCGCCGACGCGGATCACCGCGTTCACGCTGCGGCCGGGGTCGTCGTCGAGGTCGGGGCGCCACCAGGTACCGACGATCGGCGGTTCGGTGTCCAGCCCACAGCGGCACCGGGTCATCGTCCGTGCCGCTGCGTCGGTCGGAGCTGAAGGCCGCGCCGGTCGGTGCGGCCGGGGCGGTGCCGTCCCGGTCGCTGCGCTACGGGGATGAGCGTCGGGGCGAAGGCGACCACCGCCAACACGGCGGCGGTGAGGATGCACGACATGGTGTTGACGGTCGCCGCCGGCGTCGGGGTCGGGCAGGGCGACCGGCTGGGCAAGGCGGGGCAGGTTGGGGCAGGTTGCCCTGATCGCCTTGACGGCGCCCGGAGCGCCCGTCCGTGGCCATAGAATCCCCTCGGCGGGCCGGGGGAGGTGACGGCGGTGGCACGGCGCAACGAGCGGCTACGGGCCGCCCGCGAGCGCACTCCGTCACCCCGGGCCCCGGGTGAGGGGATGTCCCGCGCGGAGCTGGCTGAGGCCGTCAACGCGTGGCTCTGGCAGAGCACCGATCAGCGGTTCGAGCTGGACGGGCACCATGTGTCGAAGTACGAGCGCGGGGTGGTGCGGTTCCCCATCGCGCTGTACCGGGCGGCGCTGCGCGCGGTCCTGCGCGTCGACACCGACGTCGAACTAGGGTTCGAGCCACCCGCCCGGCACCGGGCTACACCGGGCGATGATGTGCTGGGCGGCGGATGGGACGCGGCCGGGATCGTGGACGCGGTGGACGGGATCGTGAGGTGGTCGGTGCTCAACCGGCGGGACGCGTTGCGCGGTGGCGCGGCGGTGACCGGGGCCGCGTTGACGGCTCCGCTGGCTGGGTGGCTGGAGCCGTTGGCGAGCTGGCCGGGCCGGGCTGGGCGCGTGTTCAGCGTGGACGAGGTGGAGGCATTGGAGCGGTTGGTCGCGGCCTTCCGAGGCTGGCGGGCGACCGGGTCCGGGCTGGGCGTGTCGGCGGTGGCCGGACAGCTCGGCGATGTCAGCGACCGGCTACGCGGGGCACCCGATGACGCGCTGACCCGGCGGGTGTTCGTGGCTGGGGCTGAGCTGGCGAAGATCGCCGGGGCTATGTCGTTCGACGCCGGGGCGCACCCGACCGCCCAGCGCTACTACGTCGCGTCGGTGCGGATGGCCAAGGCCGGTCGGGAGTCGTCGTTCGCGGCGGTCGCGTTGGCGGCGCTGGGCCGGGTGTCGTTCGATCAGGGTGCCGCCGGTGACGGGCTGGAGGTGATCGGGCTGGCCGAGTACGGCAGCGTGGGCGCCGGGTCGCCGAGGTTGCGGGCGATGCTGGCGACCCGACGAGCGTGGGGGCACGCCCAGCTCGGCCAGGTGTACGGGTTCCACCGGGCGGTGGCCGAGGCCGAGCAGTCGTTCAGCGATGCCGGGCCGGTCGAGGCCGAACCGCGCTGGTTGGGCGGGCTGGATGCGGCCGAACTGGCCGGGGTGATCGGGGCCCGGTTCCGGGACCTGGCCCGCCACGATGCCGCGCAGGCCGAGCACGCGGTGACCTACATCCGGCGGGCGTTGGAATTGCGCGACCCGGCCCGGGCCCGTAACCGGGCGCTCGACCTGATCGGCCTGGCCCGAACGCACCTGATCACCGGCGAGCCCGAACACGGGTGCACGCTGATCGGTGAGGCGCTGCCGCTGATCGACCAACACCAACCCGGCCGGGTAGCCCGGAAACTGGGTGACTGGCACCACGAGGCCGCTCAATACGCCACGGTGCCCGCCGTGCGCGACACCCGGACGACGATCAAGGAGCACGTGTGCGTATCGGCGTGACCGGCCACTCGAACATCACCCCCGACACCGTCACCTCGGTCCGCGCGGCCCTGCACGCGGTGCTGGCCGAGGCCCCGCGACCGCTGGTCGGGGTGACCTGCTTGGCCCGTGGTGCCGATCAGGTGTTCGCCCGCGCGGTGCTGGACGTCGGGGGCGAGGTCGAGGTGGTGCTGCCCGCCGCCGATTACCGCGAGCGGAAGGTCAAGCCGGACAACGCGGCCGACTTCGATGACTTGATCGGCAAGGCCGGCAAGGTCACCACGATGCCCTACCCGGAGTCCAACCGGGACGCCTACATGGCCGCCAGCCACCACGTGTTGGACACCGTCGAGGCGATGGTCGCTGTGTGGGACGGGCAGCCTGCAGACGGGCGAGGTGGTACCGGCGACGTGGTGGACGCGGCACGTGAACGCGACATCCCGGTCAGCATTGTGTGGCCGGATGGAGCCGCGCGGGATTGATTGGCCAAGTCCGGAGACCGGGCTCAGCGGCGGCCGAGCAGGGCCTCGGTGCCGACCGGGGCGTCCGGGTCGATCCGTAGCGCGCTCATGGTCCGGGCCAGCATCAGGTAATGCCCGGCCACCAGGCACAGCTCGACGATCTCCTGGTCGGACAGGAAGGCCGCCACGGCGCCGTGCACGCCGTCGTCCACCGCCCCGTCGACGAACGCCGCTACGTAGTCGAGCACCGCCCGCCGCTCCGGCCCGAACGCCTCCAGCCGGCCGGCCTCCAGCGCGGAGATCTCCTCGGCGCTGACCCCGACGTCCAGCGCGATGGGCACGTGCTGGTCCCACTCGTAGCGCGCCGCGAGCCGTCCGACCTGCAGGATCGCCAGCTCGCGCAGCGCCGGATCGAGCCGCAGCCCGGTCAGCAGCGCGCCGCCGAAGCGCAGCCACGGCTTGAACGCGGTCCGGGCGTGCGCGAGCAGTTGCATGACGTGCAGCGGCGGGACGCGCCGCAGCAGGGACGCCGTGTCCGGCGGTGCGGTGTCGGCGGTCAGGTAGGGGAGACGGGCCATGCTCCGGACAGTAGGGCACCGCCTCCGGGCCCGCGGGCGAACGGTGCGGTAGAAACCGGGGCACGGAGTCGTCGACGAAGGAGTCCCGCGATGGAGCCGGACGAGTGACGGTCACGTTCGACCCGCTCACCCGGCTGCGCGAGCTGACCGAGAAGGCGCTGACCCGGGGCGCGGTGGAGCGGCTGCGCGCGGACGTGGAGACCACCGTCGCGGACTGCCTGGATCGATGATCGCGCGCGGCGCGGCCGACGGGACCGTGGACGCGGTCACCGCCGACGTGCTGCCCGAGCTGCGCCGGCGCGGGCTGCGAGCGTGATCGTTCCGGCCGTGGGTTACGCTGGTGAGGCCGCCGCGAGGCGGTGTGCGGGCGTAGCTCAATGGTAGAGCCCTAGTCTTCCAAACTAGCTACGCGGGTTCGATTCCCGTCGCCCGCTCCACTTCGCCCACCAGCGGCAACGGTCGAGACGGCCGCTCGGTGAGGGCCCGCCGGTCGCCGCACATCAGGTGCGCGGCCTCGATGGCGAACCGGAGGATGGATGCGGCGACGTCGACGACTTCGGCGGCGACGGTGAGGGGTGGTTCGAGTCGGACCATGCCGTCGGTGGGGCCGTCGTGGCGGACGATGAGTCCGGCGCGGAAGGCGAAGTCGCGGACGT